>Ga0184627_10000005_pt1 | contig 150391 bp, 152 predicted proteins | sample PLM3_127_b1_FD_133150 | JGI IMG/M metagenome (GOLD analysis project Ga0184627, IMG submission 133150) | Groundwater sediment microbial communities from an aquifer in East River, Colorado, USA - PLM3_127_b1 | ecosystem: Environmental > Terrestrial > Soil > Riparian zone | place: USA: East... | reverse complement strand
GCGCCGCTGGCGGGGGCTGCTGTACCGGGCCCGGGACGTCTACCGGGCCGCCGCCGCGCTCATCTGCCTGGGCCGGTGGCTGCACCGGATCCCCACATGAAGAAGCATCACGGACACCCTCATTGAGCGCCGGCGTCGACCATGATCCGTGCCTGTTCGGCCAGCTCAGCCGGTCCGATACGGTGGCTGAGCATCAGGAACCCGACGGTTTCCATGCCGAGTTCGCGGGCGGCTCCGAAGTGCTGCACGGAGACGTCCGCTTCGGTGCAGTGGGTCGCGATGCGGGCAACGGACGCGCCGACCTCGTGGGCGTGACGCAGGTGCTCGATGGTGCCGAGCCCGGGCAGGAGCAGGACGGCGATCTTGGCGTTCTCCGCTACCTCCACCGCGGCGGCGATGAGGTCGAACTCGCTGACGCGGGAGAAGCCGTAGTTGAAGCTGGACCCGCCGAGCCCGTCGCCGTGGGCGACCTCGATGACCTCGACGTTGCTGCGGTCCAGCGCGTGGACGACGGCGCGGACCTGCCCTTTGGTGAACTGGTGGGCCATGGCGTGCGAGCCGTCGCGCAGCGTGGAGTCGGTGAGGCGGACGTGGGTGGCTTCCGCATCAACCTGCACCGGGAGGGTCGCGTTCACGCGCTGGCTCCTTCCCGCTGCGCGGTCAGGTACTCGGCCATGAGGTCGGCGACCTGGGCTGCGGCGGCGGTGATGATGTCGAGGTTTCCCGAGTAGTCGGGCAGGTGGTCGCCGCGTCCGCGAACTTCGAGGAAGACACCGACGCGCGCCATGCCGCGCCAGCGATCGTTGGGAGCGTCGAACTGGGGTTCGGCGCGCAGCGTGTAGCCGGGGACGTACTGGCGGACGGTGTCGACGATGGCGTGGACGTTGGCCTCGATCACGTAGGGGCCGACGGCGGCGGGTGTGAGATCGACCGCGCGGATCCCGACTGTGGCGTAACGGGGAGCGTTGGCGGCGTGCGCGCGAGCACTGGTCGCTTCGAAGACGACATCGGGCCTCGGGCTCTGTTCCAGCAGCCAGTCGACGCCGTCGGAGCTGGCCTGCAGGCCGAGCCTCCTGGCCCGGGCGAGACCGTCGGAGGCGGGGTCGACGCCGACCATGTAGCGCGGCTCGACCGCGTTGCTGTGGCGGAGCAGTTTGAACATCAGGTCGGTGCCGATGTTCCCGGGGCCGACGATGGCGGCAACAATCTTCTCGCTCATGGCGGGATCTTCCGTTCAGGTCAATCGAACACGGCAGTGACCGTGCCCAGTTGGTCGAGCGTGGTGGTGATGCTGTCGCCGGCCTGAACGGCGACGGAGGCGGTGAGGGATCCGGTGAGGATGATGTGGCCGGCGGCGAGCTCCACGCCGCGGGCGGTGAGCGTGTTGGCCAGCCACGTGGCGGCCTGCAGCGGCGAGCCCATGACCGCAGCACCCGCCCCCGTATGCTGGATTCGGCCGTTGCGCCTCAGGACGCAGCCCAGGAGGGATAGATCGCGGCCGGCGACCGCGGTGGGGGTACTGCCGAGGACGAGGCCACCGCTGGAGGCGTTGTCGGCGATGGTGTCCTCCAGGCCGATGCGCCAGTCGGTGATGCGGCTGTCGATGATTTCGATGGCAGGCAGGGCGTAGGCGCTCGCGCTGAGGACATCCGCGACGCTGAGTCCTGGACCGTGGAGCGCGTGAGCGAGGACGAGCGCGATCTCCGGCTCGGCCCGCGGCTGCAGAAACGCACTCGTCGGGATTGGCGAGTCGGCGGCGTAGAGCATGTCGGTGAACAGGTGACCGTAGTCAGGTTGGTCGATGCCGAGCTGCTGCTGCATCGCTGCCGACGTGAGCCCGATCTTGAACCCGACGATGCCGGCGCCCGCGTTCGTGCGGGTGTCGGTCTGCCGTTGCTGGATGGCGTAGGCGTGATCAACGGTCAGGCCCGTGTATGTGCTGGTCAGCGGCGGGAGGGTCTTGCCGCTGCGATAGGCCGCCAGCAGTTCGTCGGCGACGGAGTCGATGTCGACGCCGCTCATGCCGGGCTCCTTTCCTGCAGCTCTTCTACAGCCGATGACTTGCGCGTGCCGTGTCGTTGTAGGTGCTGCCACAGCCGCGGCAGGAGTTCGTCGCGAACAGCCCGCCACGACCCGATCTCCTCCACGGTCAGTGGTTTGACCTGACCGGCCGCCTGCGTGGCGACGAAGGCGTCGCAGGCGGTGGACAGCAGCCACATGCGGGCGACCGCGACGCCGGGTGTCGCGCCGAGGGTGAGCGCGCCGTTGCCGCGTAGCAGCAGCGCTTCGCCGGTCGGCAGGCTCCGGGCTGCGCGCTCGGCGAGATCCGCCGACCGCAGCAGGTGGGCGCTGTCGTACACGGGGATCGATTCGCCGAGCCAGGCGGCCTGTCCGTGCAGCGGAGCCAGCGACGTGGTCGTGGCTGCTGCGGCGACTGCGCTGGCGGGCTGGGCGCGCGCGATCGACCCGGCATCGGGCCTGGCGCGGTAGAGGGCGAGGTGTGCCCAGGCCTCTGCAGGAGCGGCCATCGGCAGTGAGGAAGCCTCGAGCGGCACGTCCACGACGGTGGATTCGGTGACGGTGGCCAGATCGGCGGCAGGCGTGATCAGCATCGAAGCCCCGGCGCGGGCCGACACGTGGCCGTACGCGGTGACCAGCCCGAGACGGGACAGCACGTGCGCCGCCTCGACAACGGCTTTTCGCTGCGTTGACACCGGGATCACCGTACGCGCTCCTGCCTTGCCAGATGGCCAGCCAGCACCTAAAGTGTATACAGTCCGTCGGGAAGGGGGAAGAGCCGTGATCTCAGCGCTGCACCACTACGCGTTGGAAGTACCGGACCTGGAAGTGGCAGAAGGGTTCCTGCAGGACTTCGGCCTGGAGACCGGGGAGAAGGACGGGGACCTGGTCGCCCAGTGTCCCGGCCGTGACCAGGAACAGGTTCGACTGGTGCAGGCGCCGACCAAGCGACTGCACCATGTCTCGTTCACGCTGCGCCCGGGCACGCTGGACTCGGTCCGCGAAGCGTTGGAGCGTGCGGGCACGCCCGTCATCGCGCCCCCGGCGGGCGCCACTGAAGAGGGCCTGTGGGTGCGCGACCCTGACGGCAACGCGGTGCAGCTGCTCGATGAGGCTCCGGCACCCGCCCGTGCGGTCGCTGACGTGCTGACCAACATGGGCGCCAGCCGGCAGCGGATCGGTGTGGCGCAATGGCAGCAGGCCGAAGCGGATGTCATGCCGCGCCGGTTGGGGCATACGCTGCTGTTCACGGCGCAGCCGCAGCAGATGACCGACTTCTACACCCAGGTGCTCGGACTTCGCGTGAGTGACCGGATCCACGGCCTGGTGACGTTCCTCAACGCTGGGCCCGGCGATCACCACATTTTCGGATTCATCGCCAGCAGCCACCGCGGCTTCCATCACGCCAGCTTCGAGGTGCCGTCCATCGACGCGATCGCGCTCAGCGCCGACCGGATGCGCGCCAAGGGACGCGAGGCAGGATGGGGCCTGGGCCGTCACACCATCGGCTCGAACTTCTTCCACTACAACCCGGACCCCTGGGGTTCCTGGATCGAATGGTTCTCGGACATCGACCAGATCGACGACCGCTGGGTCGCACGCGAATGGGACGTACCCCCGCATCTGTGGGGCGCGCCACCGCCGGAGGCATTTCTGAACAACCTCGAGCCCAGCGACTGATCGTGGTCTCTTCCCTCCCCGGCTCGAGTCGCGCGCGAGGAGCCGGGAGAGATCGCTTCGTGCCGGGCGTCAGCGTGCCGTCGAGGATGGCGTCGGGGTTGACCGGCGCGAACTGACACACGACTGTCAGGCCGCGAGGAACGGTTGGACGACGGCGAGGAAGTCAGCCGTTTTCTCGATCATCGCCCAGTGCCCGCAGCCGGAGAGGACGTGCAGCCGTGAGTCGGGGAGCAGGTCCACCAGCTGGGCGGATGAGCTCCGCCAGGGCACCACACGGTCGTCGCGGCCGTGCACCATCAAGACGGGTGCCCTGATCGCTCCGAGTTCGACGCCGGACAGCGCGAGGTCGTCCACCCAGCGTTGCCGCGGCTCGGGGAACATCGCCTCCCATGAATCCCGCACGGGCGGGTTGAGGCTTGCCTGGTAGCGCATCTCGACGAGCTCGTCGGTGATGAGGTCGCGGTTGTGGGCGAACAAACCGATGACCTGGCGCATCTGCTCCACCCCGGGGGTGTAGCCCCACACGGCGTTCAGCCCGTCGGGGAGGGCCATCGCCACACCCATCGAACCCATCAGCACGATGCGCCGCACCGCGTCCGGCCGGGCCGCTGCGATCGACAACGCGATCGCGCCGCCCATCGAGTTGCCGATGATGTCGACGGTGCCGATCACGAGCGTGTCGAGCAGAGCCAAGGCGTGGTCGGTCCAGGCCGTGCGGCCGTAGGTGCGTTGCTCGCCGGTGGCCGTTCCGCCGAAGCCGAGCTGATCGGGTGCGATGACGCGGCGGCTTGCGCTGACCGCCGGGATGATCGGACGCCAGTTCGCGGTGGCTGTCACACCGGGCCCGGACCCGTGCAGCAGCAGCACTGGTGGCGCGACTGCTCCCCCCGGCGTGCCGGTATCAATGACAGCGGTGGAAACGCCTGCCACGTCGAGCTGGCCGGCGGACAGGGTGGGCGCGGTCACGAGGTAGGGCCTCCGATTCTCTCCGGCTGCAGGGTTGGCGCACCGTAGGGTCATCCGGTTCTGACCGGCTCGCTCGGGAGTGGTGTGATGTTGTGCGAGCCGAGTGGGTTACGTTCGCGGGTCTCCGGGCCGAAGCCCCGCAGGAACGTGCCCGCGGTCCGCAGCCGCCGGCGGAGGCGGTCCCACAGGCGGGCGAGGAGCGGCGGCCGCTCGCTCATGCGGGTTCTCCTCAGGCTGGAAGGGTCAGGACCGCACGAGGCCGCCATCGACGAAGAACGTCTGGCCCGTGATGAACGCCGCGTCGTCCGAGGCGAGGAACGAGACGGTGCCTCACGCGGTCACCGTCTCGGGCCGCTCAGCCTGCTCGGCGCCGATCTGGGCGAATAGCGGGGCCAGGTCGATGTGGACACGCAAGGAGGTGACCTTGCCGTCGGCGTTCCGGTCGAGCAGGGAGACGCAGGGCACCGCGACCTCTGCACCACCCTTCGTCGTGTAGTGGACGACGACCTCGACGACACCCGTGTCGCCGTCGTTGACGAACCAGACGTTGCGCCGCTCGTGGCGCAGACCGCCGATCATCGTCCAGAAGCCGCCGATCGCCGCGCCGATCGCCTCCTTGCCGACGGCCGGCGGGTTGTTGCCGAACACGACGACCGCATCGTCGCTGTGCCGCTCGACGTACGCCTCCAGGCGCATGGCGTCGACGTCGGCGTAGTAGTCGTCGATCCAGGTGGACATGCTTCCTCCTCTGATGGTCTCGATGTGGGACGGGGGACGAGGGGCGGTGGTACGGGTCGTGACGGGCATGCGGCCGAGCGGCAGGGCGGGCGGTCAGGCAGCCTCGCCGCGGGCGATGCGGCGCATCGCGTCGAGCGTGGCGGCGACGGCCTTGAGGTAGTCCGCCGTCATCCCCTCGGCGTACTCGCGCTCAGCCTGCGAGCCGCCCTGGACGCCGGCGACGACGAGGGCGAAGCTGAAGCGCAGCCGCAGGTCGTCGTCCGGGCCCTCGATCTCGTTGGCGATCGTGCCGAGGACGGGTCCCGAGATGCGGGTGAAGACGACGCGGTGAGGCTCCTCGAGGGTGATGCGCTCTCGGAACTGCTGTCCGCGGAACTCGATGTCGCGGTCGAAGACCGCCGGTCCGTGCCGCTCCACGATGTCGCACCGCGTCATGGCGGGGACGAAGGGCAAGGCGTTGTCGGCCTTGAGCACGAGGCCGTTCCACACGGCCGCGCGGTCCAGGTGCGGCTGGCCGTCTTCGTTGACGGGCAGAGTGTGACTGACGAAGATCATGGCTCCTCCAGGCGCGAGCGGGGCGGGTTTCGCGGGCGGTGCGCGTGCACCGGCGAGTCAGCGGCGACGATGCGGTTGACGAGGACGCCGAGGTGCTCGATCTCCGTACGGACCACGTCGCCGGGCTGCAGGCACACGCCTCGGCCGGCGCCCACCCCGGCCGGCGTCCCGGTCGAGATGACGTCACCCGGCTCCAACGTCACGGCCTGGCTCGCCGCGGCGACGAGCGTGGGGATGTCGCAGATCATTTCCGCCGTGCTCCCGTCCTGCTGGAGCTCGTCGTTGACCCACAGGCGGATCCGCAGGTCGTGCGGGTCCGGGACGAGCCAGGCCGGGGTCAGGCCAGGGCCGAGCGGCAGCGAGCCGTCGCGGGCCTTCGAGGCGAACCAGTCGTAGCGGAAGGCGGGTGCGGGCACGCTCGCCCGACGGTGGTACCCGCGCGCCGTGATGTCGTTCGACACGCAGTACCCCGCGACGTGCGCGAGGGCCTTCTCGCGCGGGATGTCCCGGCCGCCGACGCCGATGACGACGGCGAGCTCGGCCTCCCAGTCCAGCCGCGCCGCCTCCGGGCCGTCGACGGGAACGTCGTCGAACGGTCCGACGACGGTCGTCGTCGGCGGCTTGAGGAAGAAGAACGGCGTCCAGTCCGCCGGCGGAGGCTCGGTGCCCATCTCCGCGATGTGCCGCCGGTAGTTGACGCCGGCGCAGATCACCTTGCGTGGGTAGCGCAGCGGCGCGAGCAGCCGGACGCCGGCGAGCGGGGCTGCGGCCTCGACGTCCATCGCGCGAAGGGCCTCGGCGGCCGCGGGCCAGCCGTCGACGAGTTCGGTGAGGCTCGCCCACCCCTTGAGCGCGGGCACCTCCCGCAGGCTCCCGTCGCCCACCCGGGCGGCGACGAACGGCTCGTCATCGGCGACGACGGTGACGAGGGACCACATGGTCATGAGGCACTGCCGGGCTCGGCGGATGCCGGGCTCTGGCTGGACAGGACGTCGTGAACGGCGGCGATGTCGAGGTCTCCCCACCCGTCGGCGAGCGCTTTGTCGTACAGCTGCTTGGCGACGGCGAAGAGGGGCAGCGCGGTCCCGATCGCCTCGGCCTGGTCCTCGATCTGCTCGAGGATGAGGTGGAGCGTCGCGATGGGCCCGGGCGCGGGCGTCCAGCGTCGCTCACGGACGAGAGGGCCGCGGCGCTGCCAGATCGCCGACGAGGCGATCGAGTCGTCGAGGGTACGCTGGACGAGCTCGAGGTCCAGGCCGCTGCGGCGGGCCAGCAGCATCGCCTCCGCGGTCGCGACGGTGTGCACCGCGACGAGGAGGTTGGCGACGTACTTCATGCGCGCCCCGGTGCCGAAGGCGCCCGTGTAGACCCACGGCCCGGAGATCGCGTCGAGCACCTCGTGGACGGCGGCCACGCTCGCCTCCTCCCCCGAGACGAACGTCGTCGCGGCTCGGGGCCGGACCATGGCCGGCGTGCCGCTGATCGGGCAGTCGAGGAGGTCGCCGCCGGACGTCCGGACGCGGTCGCGCAGCGCCGCCTTCTCCGCGACGTCGAGTGTGCTCATCTCCACGTGGACCGTGCCCGGGCGCAGCTTCGTCATGGTGCCGTGCGGGCCGAGGATGACCTCCCGTAGCGCCGCGACGTCCGGCAGGATCGACAGCAGGACGTCGCTCGCGGACGCCACCTCCGCCGGTGACTGCGCACCGGTGCCGCCGAGGGCGGCGAGCTCGCCGGTGCCCGAGCGCCGGTAGCCCACCACGGCAAAGCCACGTCCATGAGGTTCTGGGCGATGGGCAGGCCCATCTTCCCGAGCCCGATGACCCCGACGGTCGTCATCGTCCGCCTCCCTCCGGCCGGCCCGCGGCCATCAGCTGATCCGGTAGGTCGTCGTGCCGAAGGAGACCCGCACGGTGAGAGCGCCCTCCATGACGCGCCACCCGAGGACGTCGAAGGTGCGTAGCCCCTTGGCCACGAACGGGTCCTGGGCTGCGAGCGCGGCGGCCTCCTGCTCCGTGGACGTCCTGAGCACCGTGAGGCCCGCGCCCGGCGTGACGCCCGGCCCCGAGGTCAGAGGGCCGGAGGCGACGACGTGCCCGGCGGCTTCCAGCCCGAGCATCCATTCCAGGTGGGCATCGAGGGCGGCCTCGACGTCCGCCGCCGTGGCCCCTTCGCGGGGGACCCACCGGACGACCCAGAACTGCGCGTCGAGCATCGCCGAGCGTTCGACAGGCATCGGGCACCCCCTCGGGACCTTGCCCCGAAACTGCATGCAGTTTCGTCCGCGGCGTCAAGACTCCCGGCCGAGATGTGTATGCAGTTGAGGTCCGTGGGATACAATGCGCGCATGGCACGACCGGCAGCCCGCGTCCCCGGGATCGACCGCCTGCACCTCCCCGAGGCCCGGCAGGCCATCCCCCGCCTGCACGCGTACCTGCGCGAGTGCATCCTCGACGGTCGCCTCCCGCCGGGCACGAAGCTGTCGCAGGTGGCGCTCGCCGAGCAGCTCGGCATGAGCCGGACGCCGCTGCGCGAGGTGCTGCGGATGCTCCAGGAGGAGGGCTACGTCGAGTTCGAGCCGAACCAGCGGATGCGCGTGGCCGACCTTGACCCGGTCGAGCTCGACGCCGGCTACGCGTGCCGCATCGTGCTCGAGACGCTCGCGCTGTCGATGACCCTGGAGTCCATCGGCTCGCGTCAGCGCCGGGAGGCGGGCCGGCTGCTCACCGCGATGCGCCGGGCCGCGCGGATCGGCGACTTCCCCGGGTGGTTCGAGGCGCACCACGCCTACCACCGGGTGGTGACGGCCGGGGCGGGCGAGCCGCTCCTGCGCACGCTGCAGTCGCTCGAGGACCGCAGCGTGCGCTACATCCGGATCTACCAGCAGTCCGAGCCGGCCAGCTGGCAGACCGCGGGTGACGCCGAGCACGCGGCGATCTTGGACGCCCTCGCCGCGGGGGACGACCGCGCGGCCCTCTCCGGGCTCGCCCACCACCTCGCCCGCACAGCGCTGCGGGTGCTCTCGGACTGCGCGCCGGGCTACACGCCGCGGGCCGTCCCGCACGCCGTTGCCCTCGCCGAGGGTGCCGACGCTGCCGCGCTGCGCGCGGCGTCCGCGGGCTAGTGGCTCCCCAGGGTTCGTCGGGGTCGCCACTAGACGGAGAGCGCCGCCGGGAACACCGCGGGCACCCGCGCCGGATCCCCGGACGGTGCCCCAGGTGCAGCGCCGTCCGGCACGTCGTCGCGCGCCTGCGGCTGCGTCGTCGGTCGCGAAGTCGGCCCGAGCCACATGTCGATCGACCCTGGCTCGGCGGGGTCGAAGGTCCGTGGCCGCCACACCGCGTCGTCCTCGATCCGGCGCACCCCGAAGGAGTACTCATAGGTGAAGCTCTCGGGACCGAGGAAGTAGATGAAAACGGCTGTCGACTGCGGGTGCCGGCCCGGCCCCATCTCGATCTCGACGCCGTGGTCGACGAGGAAGTGCCAATTCCGGAAGATATCGTCGATCGAGGCGACCTGGAAGTTCATGTGGCACAGCCCCGGCCCGTCGCCCTTGAAGACGGCGAGCTTGTGGTGCACGGGGTCGATCCGCATGAGGCATGCGGCATCGCCGATCCAGTCGGACACCTTCGCGTTGAAGGTACCGGACCAGAACCGGTAGGCCTCGTGGACGTCCGGCGCGTCGAGGCACAGGTGACCGAACTCCGTGATCCCCGACGCACGCCCGAAGGCGACCGGTCGGGCGAGGCACTCCTGCTGCGTCACGAGCTCGAGCCGGTTGCCGAAGGGGTCGTCGAACGCGATGCCGGAGCGGACCCGGCGCGACCGCGCGGCCGCGGCGTCGAGACGCTGGGCAGCGAAGCCACGACGTTCGAGCTCGCGCTCCGCGCCCGCCAAGGCGCCGTCGTCAGCAACGGTGAAGCCGGACGCGATGACCCCGGACTGACCCGCGACAAGTGCGAGGCAATGGTGGCGCGCGTCGGCCCGAAGGTGCGCAACCCCTTGCTCATCCGAGGCCACCAGCTCAAGCCCCGCGATGTCGGTCGCGAAGCGAACGGCGGCCTGCAGATCCGTGACGCCGGAACGCACGTAGGCGATGTCCTCGAGCTCGATCACCTCAGCCTCCCTCCCGCCGACAGAAACTGTACACAGTTTCTAGGGTCGGGACAAGGCTTCCAGTGGCCGTACTCGGTTCCAGTCGTAGTGTGCCCCGGCAGCAGAGGCAGCGGAAGGGCCACAGGACGGGTGCTCCGCCTGTGAACCCGCAGCTCCCAGGCCACATCCAACGTTGCGGACCCCACGCGCTGACCTCTCCGCTGTCGCCCCGAGAGCGCGGCGGGGGGAGGACCTGTCAGCCTCCGTAGGGTCGGGTGATGATCTCCAGGAAGTGGCCGCTCGGGTCCTCCCAGTAGACGCCGCGCCCACCATCGTTGGTGTTGAACTCGCCCGGCCGCGTCCGCCCGGGGTCGGCCCAAGTAGGGCAGACCCCGCTCGCGGATCCGCCCGAAGATCTGGTCGAACTCCGACTCGCCGACCAAGAACGCGTAGTGCTGCGGATGCACCGGGCCGTGGCGGTCGGCGAAGTCGAGGGAGACGTCGTTGTCGACCTGCACGACCAGGAACGGCCCGTACGGCGTGGGCGGGGCGACGCCGAGGATCTCGGCGAGGAAGGTCGCCGACTCCTGCTTGTCGCGGACCGAGACGATGGTGTGGTTGAGGTGGACGGGCATCAGGGCTCCTTCTCGGTCGGGCGGATCAAGGCCAGTGCGACGACGACCCACACCAGCACGACGGCAGCCCACGTCGTGGCGGTGGCATCGCCGTGCACGAGCGCGTGGCGTGCAGCGGTCGCGTCGCAGGATGCGCTGGGCGTCCCTGCACCAGGTGTCGTGATCTTCTGCGTCATCGTCTTGCCCGCTCGCTTGGTGGATGCTGCACAGGTATATCGAAGCAGACGTCTGTGTCACTGCTCTGCTGGTCCCCACGCCCTGACCGACAGATCTGACCGCGGGCACACTGGCTGGACCGGGAACCGTGACCAGGAGCACACCATGGCCGACGAGGACACGACTACCGCAGACAGCAACAGCACGGGGCGCCGCATCGCCGATGGGCTCACGATGCCGCTGCTGGGCCTGGGTGTGTGGCAGGCCGCCGAGGGCACGCAGACCAGCCGCGCCGTCGGCTGGGCGCTCCAGGCAGGCTACCGGCACATCGACACCGCCCAGGCCTACGGCAACGAGCGCAGCGTCGGGGAAGCGCTTGGCGCCTCCGGTGTGCCCCGTGAGGACGTGTTCCTGACCACGAAGTTCCGGCCAGGTCGAAGCGATCCCGAGCGCGAGCTCGAGGCCAGCCTCCAACGGCTCGGCGTCGACCAGGTCGACCTCTACCTCGTCCATTGGCCGCAGGGCGGCCCGACCCGCGCGTGGGCGGGCATGGAGCGCACCGTCCGGCACGGCCTGGCCAAAGCCATCGGGGTGAGCAACTTCGCCGCCGCCGACCTGGATGCGGTCCTGGCGGTGGCCACGGTCGCCCCGGCCGTCAACCAGGTACAGTTCAGCCCCTTCCAGTTCCGTCGCGGACTGCTTGCCGCCTGCCAGCAGCGCGGGATCGTCCTTGAGGCCTACAGCCCACTCACCCACGGCCGCAACCTCGCCCATCCCACGGTCACCCAGATCGCCTCGCGGCTTCACCGCACGCCCGCGCAGGTCCTGCTGCGCTGGGCGATCCAGCGGGGCATCCCCGTCATCCCGAAGTCCGTCCGCCGCGAGCGCATCACCGAGAACGCCGGGGTGTTCGATTTCGCGCTCGGCGATGACGACCTGCGTGCGCTCGACGCCTTGGACCGCACCGGCGGGACGGACCGAGCCCTCGAGCGCCCCTGGTGGTAACCGGCGCGCCCGATGTGGGCACCAGCGCCGTTGCACCTGAGTGCTCATAGAACACCAGATCCGAAATCTGGTGCTCTGCCCCACGACACCGCGGTCAGGAAGAGCCTGTCGCCAGACGTCGTGTCTGGCGACGATGGCGCGAAGCTGCGACCACATTGCCACCATGCGGCGCGTGACAGCTGGGGACGGATGCCGGACTCGGGTCAGCGACATGCCCGTTGACCAGGACCAACGGGGACGTGAAGGGAAGCGCAGGACGGGTGGGGACGGGTGATGCATGACTACGGATCTGGCGGTTGGGGTTCGAATCCCTCGCCGGCAGGCGGCATCGGCCGAGCGTTACGTCGCGGAAGTTCGTTGACGCGCTGCGCCGCCGCCGGCCGAGTTGGATGCTGCCTGCTGCGGCCGCAGCCACAGCGACACCTGGGTCGGCTGCATCGTCTGGTCGACCACCGCCAGCAGGTCGGCGGTCAGGGCATCCAGGTCGACCTGCTGGCGCAGCCGGGCACTGAACGCCGCGATCGTGCGGGCGGCGTCGTAGCGGCGCCGGTTGAAACGGCGGTCGACCACCTGCTGGATGCGGCGGCGGGCCGGCTGGAACAGCGCCGCGACCGCGAGGGTGGCGCCGGCGACCACCAAGCTGGAGTCCCGGCCCAGCAGCTGGCCGAGCCCCAGGACCACCCCGGCGTAGCCAAGCCCCAGCAGCAGCGTAAGTAGCCCGTAGGCCAGGGTGCGGCTGACGATGCGGTCGATGTCGTACAGCCGGTAGCGCAGGATCGACGCGCCGGTCGCCAGCGGCAGCAGCGCCACGCAGCTACTGAGGGCCGCCAGGACCAGGGCGTCGTTCGATATTCCTACGGCGGCCACGGCGATGAGCACCGCCACCGAGCCCAGCGCCGCCGCGAGGGCCAGCCACCGGAGCTGCTGGCGCTCCACCCCGTGGGCGCGGCGGAAGCGCACCACCAGCGACCCGGCCGCAACGACCAGCGCAGCGAGGACGGTGATGGCACTGGCCGCGCCAACGGCGAGCAGCAGCGGGCCCGGCAGGGCCGGGACGGCGAGCGGGTTGGCGACCGTCGGGTACTCCGGCGCCAACGGTGCAGGGTCGAACAGGGACCCCAGCTGGAACACGATGGCCGCCCCCGCTGCGACCCTGGCCCACCACCGCCAGCGAGGCGAGGGCAGCGAGCCGGTCGGGGTGAGCAGCAGGACGAAGCCGGCACACGACAGCCAGATGATGGAGCTGCCGACCGAGAACCCGGCCAGGTAGCCGGCGGCAGGGAGGGACCCGGGCCTGGCCACGAGCCCGTAGCCCACGTAGACCTGGGCCAGGGTGTCCACGGTCAGCGACAGCCCGAGGCCGAGCAGCAGCCAGCCCACCGGGTGCGCTGGGCGGTGGCTGGCCAGCACCGCCCCGACCGTCGCCGCGCTCACCACCGCCAGCACCAGGGGGGCGGCTGTGGCCTGCGGCCACGTCATCTCGGGCCTGCCGGCCAGGCGCAGCAGGTGGTCGAGCCAGGCGACCGCGAGCAGGCCGAGGAGGGCCAGCGCCCACAGCGCCCACGCAAGCCCAGCCGGCCACCAGCGCGCCCATGCCGGCGGGGCGCCTGCGGTCACCGCCATGGTCGTCTGCGGCATGCGGGGTCTCCTCCAGACCGCGACCGTCCGAACGTCAGAGATCAGGTGCCAGTGTCGCCGCCTTCCGTCTCGTTAGCGTCACGGACGGCGGTACGGCAGCCAAGACTTGCCAACCACCAGGAAGCGGCGGCGGTCATTCCAATCAAGGTCATCGTTCGGCCCGGCGATGAATCCATCCGGTGACATCGTGATCTCCAGGACGACCGTTCCCACCACATCCTCCTACCTGTCCGCGGCTTCCAGCTGCCCGCCGCGCGCCGCGGAGGCCGTGTCGACCTCCGCATCCGCGTGCGCTTCAGAGGAGGCAGCCGGTCGGTCGCGCAGCATGACCACGGCGAGGATGGCGAGCCCGACCGCCACGACCGTCGCGATCGCGGAGCTGAGCTGCATCCCCTGGACGAACGCTTCGCGGGCGGTCTGGAGGACCGCCGCACCGAGTTGGTCGGGCAGCTCCCCGGCGACGGCCACGGCGCTGCCGAGGGTGTCACGAGCGACCGCTGCCGCCTCGGCAGGGACGTCTGCCGGAAGGCGGTCCGCCAGCTCGCCCCGGTAGATCGCGACGCCGATGCTGCCCAGGATCGCGATGCCGAGCGCGCCGCCGAGCTCGGCGCCGGTCTCCGAGACCCCCGAGGCCGCGCCGGCCCGCTCGGGTGGGGCGGACCCGACGATCAACTCGGTCGTCAACCCGAACACCGGAGCCAGTCCCAGCGAGATGATGAGCGAACCGGTGACGAGGGGGGCCAGGCCGCCGGATGCACCGACCTGGGTGAGCACCGCTAGGCCGACGGCCGACAACCCAAGGCCGCCACCGATCACCAATGCCGGGCGGGTCCGGTGCACGATCCGCGGACCAAGCTGGGACCCGACGATGAACCCGAAGGCCGACGGCAACGACCACAGGCCCGCCTCGAGCGGCGAAAGCCCGACCACCAGCTGCAGGTACTGCGCGACGAAGAGGAAGTAGCCGACCGCAACGAAGATGGCGAGGAAGTTCGTCGCCAGCGCCGCGTTGAACGCGGTGATCCTGAAGAGCCCAACGTCGATCATCGGATCGGCCAGCATTCGCTGGCGGCGCACGAACACCACGCCGACCGCCAGCCCGGCGAGGATGAACAGGGCGGGCATCCATCCGAAGCCGTCCTGGGCGATCTCCTTCAGACCGTAGATCACCGCCAGCACGGCGACCACCGACATGGCCGCGCTGACCAGGTCGAGCCGCCCCGCGTCGGGATCCCGGTACTCGGGGAGCACCCGAGGACCGAGCACGAGCAGCAGGGCCATCACCGGCAATGCCAGCAGGAACACCGAGCCCCACCAGAAGTGTTCGAGCAGCACCCCGCCGAGCACCGGGCCGATCGCGCTGCCGGCCGAGAAGCTCCCGATCCAGACCCCGATGGCGACCGAGCGCTGCCTGGGGTCCTGGAACATGTGGAAGATCAGGGACAGCGTCGATGGCGCCAGGGTCGCCCCGGCGATCCCGAGCAGCGCTCGGCTCACGATGAGCATCTCGGCGCTCGTCGAGAACGCAGCGAGCAGCGAGACGACGCCGAAGGCGGCGGCGCCGATGAGCAGGAGCCTGCGGCGGCCGATCCGGTCGCCCAGCGTGCCCATCGTGATGAGCGAGCCCGCGACGAAGAACCCGTAGATGTCGATGATCCACAGCAGCTGGGCGCTGGTCGGCTGCAGGTCGGCGCTGATGGCCGGGACGGCCAGGTGCAGCACCGTCAGGTCCATCACGTAGAGCAGGCAGGCAAGTGCCAGCACCGCGAGCCCAATCCACTCGCGCCGTTCGGCCCTGGGTGTGTTGTCAGCAGTCACGTTGTTGAGCTCCTCGTGGTCGGGGCTGCGCCTGATCCAAGTGGTCGCTATTGAGACAGCGGGTCGGCCGAAAACTCATCGGTCCATGCGGCGATGGGCCCGGCGGCTGGTGCTGCTGTCGGGCCGGGGCGAGGAAGGCGCCCTGCGCGGGGAGCAGGCGGTGCGGGGCTCCGGCGCCGACTGGACGATCGTGCGGTCCAGCTTCCTGTTCCAGAACTTCAGCGAGGGCTACCTGCTGGAGACGGTGCTGGCCGGCGAGGTGGCATTCCCGGCCGGGGACGTGGCCGAGCCGTTCATCGACGCCGAGGACATCGCCGATGTCGCGGCCACCGCGCCGCCCAGTGCCCCCTGGTGAGCTGCCGGGCCGCGTCGTGCTGGACTCGGCGGTCGTCCGCCGGACACAATCGGCCGGTGCACGTCGAGGCGATCAACATCGGCCCGACCGACGCGATCGCGCCGGTCGACTCCGCCAGCGCGCTCGCGGGCAAGGGCCTCGAGGGCGACCGCCACTTCTACGGGGAAGGCGCGCAGCCCGGCCAGGCGCTGACCCTGATCGACGCGGACGTGCTGGAGGACGTGGGCCTCACCGGCGCGCAGTCGCGCCGTCAGGTGGTGGTGCGCGGCGTGCGCCTGAACGACCTGGTCGGCAGGCGCTTCCGGGTCGGCGGTGTCGAGTGCCTCGGCGTCAAGCTCTGCGAGCCGTGCATGCACCTGCAGCAGCTGACGCGGCCCGGGATCATCAAGGAGCTCGTCCACCGCGGCGGACTCAACGCCGACATCCTGGGCGACGGCCGGATCTCCGTCGGCGACCCGGTCGTCATCGATGAACACTGAACATTCGTCTTGTCCACTGCGAACTTCTGACGAGGCTTCGGCGCAGTTACGTGCCCTGTCGCTTCAGCGAGCCGCACGGACCTGGCGGTTCTGGGAAGGCAGTGTCGCGGCGACGGATGGGTACCGGGCTGACTGCAGTACCCGCGCTGCGGCAAGGGCGATCACCAGGCCGCACACCGCGACGTTGGCGATCAGGAAGGCCGGCGACCGAGCGTCGGTCCCGGCGGACAGGCCGTGCACGGTGGTTGCCGCGAAGAGGAGGAAGCTGGCGTAGTGCACCCGCCGCCAGAGCGTGCGGGGCAGGCGGGTTCGCGCCAGCGAGGTCAGCTCCACCGCGAGGAGCAGATAGGACCCGACGATGCCCCAGGCGACCGCCACCGGATGCCAATCGCCGGTCAGCGGGACCAGCACGTTCAGCAAGCTGAAGTGGACGTAGCTGTCGGCGGCCACGGCGAGGACGTGGACGCCGGTGAATACCAGCGCCAGACCGCCCAGGAACCGGTGCAGGTCGAACAGCCAGGCCGGCCGCGGCCGGCAACCCAGCACCCGGGTCGAGAGCGCAAGGCCCCACACCACGGAGCCGGCCGCCAGCGCCCATGCGACGATCCCGCTGGCCCGGGACGCGAACCAGAACACCTGCGAGCTCATCCAGCCACCTCCTGGACGGTGCCGTCCGGCGGGCCGGCGTCGACCGTGAAGCGCTGGAACCCGGCGGTCGGGTGCAGGCCGCCCCGGTCGTCGACCAGCAGGCCGTCGGTCCGCGTCGCGGTCAGCAGGGCCGGCCCGTGGCGGAGCCCGCCGAGGAAGGCGGCCTTGGCGAGCACCTCGGCCTGCCATCCCTGGGCCGCGACGATGGTCACGGCGGCCAGACCGCTGCGGGCCGGCTGCCCGGTCGCGGGATCGATCAGATGGTGACGGCGGTCGTCCTCTGGCCCCCAGGCCCGCCGTACCCGGCTCGAGGTGGCGATCGCGCCACGGTCGAGGGCGACCGTGACGGCGGGCTTGCGCCGCAGCGGATGCCCGATCGCGACGACCCAGGATCCGCCCCCGGGCGCGCTGCCGTCCACCCGCAGGTCGCCGCCGATGTTGACGCACGCTCCCGCCGCACCCAGGGACCGCAGCTCCTCGACCAGCAGGTCGGCGGCGTAGCCCTTGCCTCCCGCCCGGGTCGATGCCGACGCCGGCTGGCAGGGTGACCGCCGAGCCGGCGGCGTCGACCACGATGCGGGCGTAGCCCCGGCCGAGCCGCGACCCGCCGGCTGGGGGCCTGGTCGGCGAGCTGCTCGAAGGTCTGGTCGTAGCCGGCCCGGAGCACGTCTCCCAGGACGGTCGGGTCGTACCGCCCGCCGGTGACGTCGGCGCCTTCCAGCGCGCGCTGCACCAGGCCGAGCGTTGCTGGGGAGACGTGCACCGCCGACCCGGCCAGGGAGTTCAGCCGGCTGATCTCGCTGTCGGGCCGGAACCGGCTCCAGCGCCGCTCCAGCTCCTCGACCCGCTCGCGGGCGACCCGGAGGAGGCGGGGCCGCCCGCCAACCACCAGGACGTGGACGTCACAGCCCATGGCGTGGAACCGCAGCTCGGCGCCTGCGGCTGTTGCTGTTGGCATGGCGGTTCAACTCCCCTGGCTGCTCGTCATCGGCGACTGCTCCGACGACGATCCCGCCGTGGCCGCCCAGGAGGCGGAGCCCGAGCCGGTTGCCGGCTGCGAGCTGCCGGAGCTTGTGTCGGTGGCTGACGTCGATCCCGACGCGGCTGCTGTGGTGACGCTGGCCTGGTTGGCGGCCATGCCTCCGCCGAGACCAAGAAAGACTGCGGCGCTCAGCAGGCCAGCGACGACCCGCGACCGCGCGGCGGGGTGGCGTCGCCAGCCCGGCCGGCGGGTGCCATCCCCTGCGTCGCCGGGCTGCGCCATCCCGGCCGGTGTCGGGGGCAGGCAACGGCTTGAGGTCCATCGCGACGTTCCTCTCATGTGTCGATTGGCATGTCCCGAAGCGTGCCCGCCGCGGCTGGGGCACGCCTGGAAGCCACCTGGGAGTCGGCTGGGTGATGCGCTCGGAGCTGGGGTTCCCAGCGACCTCCCAGCACCTGCTCACCCACCCCACGACTGACGGTCGACGCCGCAATTCCCAGCCGACTGCCAGGCAGGTCCAAGGTCGGGTCAAGGTCGCGCCGGCAGGATCGCCCTACTGGCTCGACAGGAGCCACCAACCAAGGAGGCAGCAACATGGAGAGCACCAACGAGGGCCGCGGCTGGCGGCGCTGGGGCGCCAAGGCGGGCCTGGTCGCCGGCGGGCTCATCGCGGGCGGGGTGCTGGTGGGGACGCTGACGGCCAGCGCGGCCGACACCACGACCGCCAGCGCGGCCGACCCCTACGGGGCCTACGGCGCCCCGGCCGGCCCGCGGGCCGGCGCCAAGGTCGACGAGTCCAAGAGCCAGCGACCCGACGAGGAGCTGCTCACCGGCGAAACGGCCAGCAAGGTCCAGGCGGCTGCCCTGGCCAAGTACCCGGGGGCGACCGTGCTGCGGGTGGAGACCGACTCCGACGGCATCTACGAGGCCCACCTGGAGACCACCGACGGGCAGCGCGTCACCGTCGAGGTCGACAAGGCCTTCAAGGTGACCGGCGAGGAATCCGGCCCCCGCCGATGACCTGGCGACGGCAGGCGGCACCGCCTGGCTGAGCGCCGCTCGATTGACCGGCCAGGGGTCGGGTCCTTCTCGGATCCGACCCTGCCGTGCTGCCGTGATCCGGGGCTGGTGAACCGTCAGCTACCTGCTCGTGCGGTAGGGTGCCCGCCATGTGGGCCATGATGCTCCGCCGGCAGTCGCCGATGCTCCTGAAGGCCTGTCGGGCGCTGATGTTGGTCAGGGAGGCGAGGTCGGTGCGCTAGACCGGGACGGTGAGCTCGGCGGTGAAGCCAGCCGTCACGTCCCCGGCGACCTCCGCCAGTTGCTGGGCAGCGCCGTCACCGAAGACGTTGTCGGAGCTGAGTGACGTCTGCGCCAGGTTGCGCACGCTCTGGCTGTAGCCGTCCGTGGCGTAGACGAGCTTGCAGGCGTCCTCTGGGAGTGCGAGCTGGGACGTCGCGGTCACGTTCCCCGCGCTCGTCGCTGCGGACAGGTTCGGGTAGACCTCGAAGTGGATGTGGGGCCACCGTCCCGAGTAGGCCGCGGGGAAGATGCTCTTGAAGGTGACCCGGCCGCTGCTGTCGGTCTCTTGCACTCCGCGCAGGTAGTTCTGGTCGGTGATGCCCTGCGAGTACAGCGAGTACAGGCCGTCCCGGTTGCAGTGCCACAGGTACACCGCCGCACCCGCGCTCGCGGCGCATCCGTTCGCCTGGTCGAGGACGGTGAGGTTGATCGTCAGCGGTACCCCCTCGGCGGTGCCGCTGGCCGACCCGAAGCTCGACCGTATGTCGCTGCGCACGATGCCGGACTGGGTCAGCACGTTGGGGCCGTTCGAACCGTCGCCTGGGTATGGCCCGGCGGTCTCCTCCGGGATCTCCTCGCAGGTGGCGTTCGAGCCCGTCGTGGACGAGGCGGAGCCGGGTCCGGTCGACGTCCCTGAAGCCACGGACGCCGTCGAGGAGCCTCCCGGGTCGGGCCCGCATCCCGCCAGGGTGGCGAGACCTGCGCTTGCGAACAGCGTCAGTGCCCGCCGCCGGCTCAGAAGTGTCGACAGGTCGAAGGCGAGGCCCCGGACGTGGTCGTGCAGGTCGCGGTCGATGCGGCTCGCCCCCAGAGTCTGATGAGGATGACGGAGACGGTAGCCCCCATGGTTGCCGGCGGCAAGGACCGCGCGGAGGCATGCACACGGCAGGGGGGAGGCGGGTGCGGCGGCCCGTGGCGGTCGCCCTGCGGGCTGCAGGGCGACCGCGGCTGCCTGCCTCTGGCCTAGGGCCGCAGCGGCCGGCCGAGCTGGAAGGGCGGGCCGCCCAGCGCGACAGAGCACGAGCTGAGGAAGAGGTACAGGCCGAGGGCCGAAGCCCCGAACACGGCATAGCCCGCCAGCTTGTTCAGCCCCGTGGACCCGTTCAGGGTGCCGAAGACGAGCAGGACGAGCGCGAGGAGGACCAGCCCCAGCAGGGCTGTGTAGATCACCGGCAGCCGGATGCTCCCCACCGTGAGGAAGAGCATCACGACCGCCCATGAGATGAGGAACAGCGCAACCGAGTGGGTGACGTCCGCCGCCGGGATCTGGAACCAGTTGTGCTGCAACCCGAGCACGAGCGCAGCGTAGCTGAACCAGAAGCCGGTGAAGACGCCGAAGACGCACGCGACGAAGCTCTGGCCCAGGTACGCGCACCACACCGTCGTGATGAGCAGTCCCAGACCGGTGGCCCCGAGGATGATCGGGAGGGCCGCGCCCACCGCTGCCGGCGGGACGTAGCCGACGGTCGCCAGCGAGAGCGCGACCGCGCCAACCACGAAGCTGGGCAACCCCAGGATGGAGGGGTCACCGGTCGGGACGACCGCCGCCACCTCGCCGGCACTTGCCTCGATCGCTGCACTGTCGGCCGCCACCATGGCCTCCTCTCTCGACCCGCCCCACCGGGACGGGTGGATCGGCCGTTCTGGATTGATTGGGAAGGCGAGCGCCGCGGCGTCCCGCGCGGACGGCACGGTGGCCCACGACACGCGAAGCAGCCGTGCGGCGACGAACGATTGCAACAACCCACGGAGCAGTCCAAGCGTGAGCGGGCGACCGCGTGCAAACCGTTCAGATCGTCACGGGATAGTAGGGCAAGCCCAGCGCGGCTGTCACGTTCGCCCGTGTCAGCGCGCTGCCGACGGGCCGACGGTGTGGAGCTTACCAGGGGAACGATCGCCCGGGGCACCCGGGCGCTGACTCCACCGCATCCCGTTCTGACCGGACCGGTCTCGCGGGCTGCTACGGATGATCCCTTGGGAGCGCCGTGCCGGGAGGTCCGGTCCTGGTCATCGCGTGCTCGGCCACGAGCGCCCCGCCCAGCAGCACGACGACCACGGCGAGCTGGGCCAGGGCCGAGACCGCGACCCCGAGCGGGATCGTGGCCAGCGCCAGCAGCGCGGCGACGCCCCGGCTGTATCCGCGGCCGATGCCGCGGGTCGTCGGGTCGTCGTTCAGCACCGCGGTGAGCTGCGTGATCGTGAAGACGAACACCAGGTCGAAGAAGAGCTCCAGCGTGGAGACTCGCCCGACCTGCTCTCGCGGTCCGCTCACGTTCAGGCTGCGGCGGTGCTGCCGACGCCGCGGGCGAGCTGGCGGAGCCGGATGCCGAGGGTCACGAGGGCGACGCCGAACACGGTCGCGTACAGCCCGATCAACCAGACGACGGCGATGGCGCCCTCGGCCGGCCGGACCGCCAGGTAGACCCCGAAGGCGATCGAGACGATGCCGCCGAGCGCGAGCAGCCACTCGCCGTGCAGCTCACGGCGGAGGGCGACGGCGGCGACGACCTCGAGCAGGCCGGTGGCGACCGCCCAGACGGCGATCAGGTAGAGCAGCACCAGGGCGGTGATCCCCGGCCACAGGAACGTGAACACGCCGGCGGCGATCCCGGTCACGCCCTCCAGGATCAGCCAGCCACGCCGGCTGCGGGCCAGGCGGCCTCCGATGAGCGCCGCTGCCAGCGCCAGGAGCCCGTCCACCAGCGCGTAGAAGCCGAACAGCAGCACCAGCACCCGGAGGGTGATGTCCGGCCAGATCAGGGCGACCACCCCGAAGGCCGCCGCCAGCACGCCGCGGAGGACGACCGCCCACCAGAAGCGGGCCAAGTGCTCCAACACGTCCCTCACCTCCGGACTCGTGCCCGCGAGCGCGGGCATGCGCACGGCCGCGATCGGCCGCCGACCGTTATTGCACCGTTCCAGAGGATAGATGGGAAGCGCTTCTCGTCCATGCCGCCACCAGCCGCTCCCGCGGCGCGGTACGGTACCGGCGTCGAAATAGGAGAGGATGGCAGATGTGACCTTTGCAGCGCCCCGGGGCGAGCCGCCCGAAGCCCACTGAGCCGACCCGACCACGAGATCACCACGCGCATGCACCATTTTGGCCCGAACCTGTTCGGTGAGTCGCTCGAGCCAGAGCGGGTCACCCGCCTGGGCTTCGGCATCGTCGTCGACCAGCCCCTGCCCCACATCCCGCTGCTCCCGGGCAGCCTGCTGGTTGTCGCCCCGGACGCCCTGCTGCACGCCACCGTCCCCGAGCCTGCCGGCCGCGTGCTGCACGACCTGCTGACCGGCCATCCCGCCCGGGCGCCGGACGCCCTGGTGTTCCTGGTCGACCTCACCGAGGAGCTGTGGGCCTGGGACGGCTCCACCTGGACCACCATCGGCGTCGACCCGGTCGAGGTGTGCGAGGCGATCGCCCACCGCCACCTGCACGGCGACGTCGACGGACTGCGCTTCGACGACCTGAGCGCCAGCGAGCTCCTGGCGCTCCGCCAACTTCCCTTGATCACCACCCGCATGGCGCTGCGCCGGCGACTCGGGGGCCGGATCGCCGCAACGCACCTGGACTGGCTGTGCGCGCCCTATTCCGCCGAGCCCACCACCATGTTCCCGTAGTGGCGACCCCGGCCTTGGGAGGTCACCAGCCTTCTGCCCGGAGCCGGCGCCCCGTCGGAGGAGGGTTCGTGGAAGACCGGATGGACCGCCTGGTCAACCTCGACTTCAGCGGCCGCGGGATCGAGCACCTCCACCGGGCGGCTCGCGAGCGGGCCGGCAAGCCGCTGGTGCTGGCCGCGGCCGAGCTGCTGGCCGCCGTGCCCCGGGGGTCGGTGGTGGTGCTGGCGACCGGCTCGGCCTCTCGCAGCTGGATCACCACCTCGGTGTCGGAGAACGACGGGCCGGCGGGTGCGGCCGTGCTGGCCAGGGCGCTGGTGCTCGGGCTCGACGCGGTCCCGGTGCTGGTGTCCGAGGCGGCGCTGCTCGGCGCGGTCGGCGGGGTGGTCACCGCGGCCGGCATGTGCGTGGTCGCACTGGAGGAGGCCAGGCGGGCAGGCATGCCAGGAGGACGGCTGTCCACGGCGGTGCTCCGTGCCTACCCGACCGGCGAGGAGGAGGGCAGGGCAGCCGCGGTCGCGATCCTCGACGAGCTGCGGCCGGCAGCGGTGGTGGCCGTCGAGCGGCCCGGCCGCAACGACCGGGGCGTCTACCACAACGCGCGCGGGGTCGACTTCGGCGCCGGCCGGGCCCGGATCGACGAGCTGTTCGAGGAGGCGGCCCGGCGCGGCCTCCCGTCGGTGGCCGTGGGCGACGGCGGCAACGAGATCGGCATGGGCGCGGTCGCCGAGGCCGTCCGTGACCACGTCCCCTACGGCGACCGGTGCCGGTGTGGCTGCGGCGGCGGTATCGGCGCCGTGACCTCCGCCGACGTGCTGGTCACGGCCACCTGCTCGAACTGGGGGTGCTACGCGGTGGTGGCCTGCCTGGCCGTGCTCCTCGGCGACCTGGACCTGCTCCACACCAGCGGGCAGGAGGAGCTGCTGCTCCGGCGCGGGGTGGAGCTCGGCCTGATCAACTCGCCCGGAGGACGGGTCGACCCCAACGTCGACGGCATCCCGCTCGAGTGCCACAAGGCCGTGGTCGAGCTCCTGCGCGAGCTGGCCGTCCGACGGGCCAACAGGTGACGCTCGACTGATGCATCACGATCGCGTCGATCGCGATCAGGCAGTGGGGCTGGGCGGGCCCGGCCAGCGGCTCGGGCGAGGCCTGCCGGCGGGCCCGCCGATGGCCGCGATCCGGTCGAGGCTGGGGGGGTGGGTGCGCAGCAGGGCGTGCACCCACCGGGTTCTCGGTGCGCTCAGCTCGGCGGGCACGAAGAGCTGGAGGACCCGGGTCAGGCCGGTGCCGAAGCCGAGTTCCACCGCATGCCGGTCGGCCGCGTACTCGGCCGAGCGCGACAGCGCGGCCTGTAGGACCCTCGAGACCCATACCGAGACCCAGAGCGGCAGCCAGAGGACGCCCAGGGCCACGATCGCGACCACGCCCACGGCGACCAGCACGCCGACGATCAGCAGCACGCCGACGATGCCGAGGGCGCCGTCGACGCCCCCGCCCGAGACCCGGCCTGCGCGGGCCCGGAGCCGGGAGAAGACCCTGGTCATCGACCGGGTGGCGCGCCGCGCGCTGCGCAGGCACCAGTTGGCCGCCATGAACGGCAGCAGGTACCACCAGCCGAGGCCGGTGGCCAGCGGGTGGAGGTCCCGGTGATGGCCGAGCTCGTGCGCCATCACCGCCTCCAGCATGTCGTCGGGAAGGGCCAGGGCGACCCGGGTCACGGCCACCACGTGGCCGCCGAGCGCGAAGGCGTTGACCAGCTCGCTGGCCTCGATGCGCAGGCGGTGGCGGGACGGGTCGGCACCGGCCCGGGAGCAGACGGCGGCCCAGATCGGGGAAAGCCGGGCCAGCTCGGCCTGGGTCGGCCGCCGGATGCGGAACAGCAGGCGGGCGACGCCCTCCTCGACCGGGCGGACGAGCATGAGCCCGGCGCTCGCGGTCCAGAGCAGCGACGTGAGGACGAGGCCGGTCGCCATGCTCCCGAGCGCGAACCTGCCGACGGCGAGCCCGAGCGGGGCGACCAGGATGTGCGAGAAGGCCCAGATCCCCACCACGAGCGAGAACATCCCGAGCGAGGTGCGGGTGACCCCGCCGGCGCGGGCCTCCGGGCGCGCCGGGGCCGCGCGGGCGCTGGCGGCCCTGGCCGGCCTCGAGTTGGAGTTGGGCATCGGTCGGCGGTGTCCCGTCGTGGCTGGGCGGGCCGGCGCGCTGCCCCGGTCCCGCGGCTGAGGACGCCAGTCTGCCACCTGACCGGGCTCCATAGGCGCGCCGTCACCGGGCACCGCTACGCTTCGGACGCCGGCAGTGCCGAGATGGGCCGAGAGGAGCTTTGCCGATGCCGCCGCACGGGAGTCGCTATCGAGACGGCGCTGCCGCCGCGCTGCCGCTGGCCGTGGCCGTGATCCCGTTCGGGATGTCGTTCGGGGTGCTCGCTCGCTCGGCCGGCATGGGCAGGTTGTCCCCTGTGGTCATGTCGGCCACCACGTTCGCGGGCTCGGCCCAGTTCGCTGCGGCCTCCATCCTGGGTGCCGGCGGCGGGCTCGCCGCCGCGACCCTCGCCGCCGTGCTGCTGAACGTCCGCTACGGGCCGATCGGGCTGTCGGTGGCCGGCGTGCTACGGGGCGGCCCGCTCGCCCGCTTCGTGCAGGCCCAGCTCGTGGTCGACGAGTCCTGGGCGGTGGCCAACCGCGGCGGCCGGTTCGACCGCAAGCTGCTGCTCGGGGCCGGCGCCCTCCTGTACACGAGCTGGCTCCTCGGCACCGTGGCAGGGGTGCTGGCCGGCGACCTGCTCGGCGATCCCGAGCGCCTCGGGCTCGACGCCGCCTTCCCCGCCCTGTTCCTCGCGCTGCTGGTGCCCCAGCTCCGGGCGCGCGGCAGCCGCTCGCCAGGGCAGGGATCCAGGCGTTCCGATGCGGCCGCCCCGGCGGCGGGCCCCGTCTCCTGGTTGCGTTCGCACAGCGCGCTGGTCGCGGCCGTGCTCGGTGTCGCGATCGCCGTCTGCCTGGTCCCGGTCAGCCCTCCCGGGGTGCCGATCATCGCCGCCAGCCTCGCCAGCCTGGTCGGCGCCTGGCGTCCGGACGGTCGAGGGGCAGGCGCGACCCCGACGGTCCGCGGCCAGGAGGAGCGCTCGTGACGGCCGCGTGGGCCGTCGTGCTCGTCGTGGGGGTGGCGACCATCGCGCTCAAGGCGTCGGGCCCGGTGCTCCTCGGGGGGCGCGAGCTCCCGCCCCGCGTGCAGGGCGCGCTCGAGCACCTCGCCCCGGCCCTGCTGGCCGCGCTGGTCGCGGCCGGGGTGGTCGCCAGCGGGCGCCGGCTCGTGCTCGACGCGCGTGCCGTCGGTCTGCTGGCGGCGCTCGTGGCCCTCCGCCTGCGCGCCCCGACCCTGGTGGTGGTGGCGGTCGCCGCCGTGGCGACCGCGCTGGTCCGCCTCGCCTGACCAGACGGTCAGCGTGACCGGACTGTGCCACCCTGTCCAGCGGCGGCCAAGGCAGATGGGCGAAGCGGCAGGTGACAGGCCCTGTGTACCGTGGGGGATCATTGCAGCCGGGGCGCTGCCGGGCCGTGGCATGAACCGGCCCGGCAGTGGGCCCGAACGCACATCGAGGCGCTGGCAACGGGGCCGGCGTGGGAGGCGATGGAGCACGGTGAAGGTCGACAGGCGCCCGGTGGGCGCGACACCCGGGATTCTTGATGAGCGCCCGGCCGGTGCGGCCCCAGGCTACGAGGAGCTGCTGCGGGAGCGGACCAGCGCTTGGAACGCCGCGCTGGCCCAACTCGAGGCGGCCGCCGACGTCCTCGGTCTCGACCAGGGCATGCGCGACCTGCTGGCCACGCCGAAGCGGGTGCTCACGGTGGCGGTACCCGTCCGCAGGGACGACGGTCGGCTCGAGGTGTTCGAGGGCTACCGGGTCCACCACAACGTGACCCGGGGCCCGGCCAAGGGCGGCATCCGCTATCACCCGATGGTCTCCCTCGACGAGGTCAAGGCGCTCGCCATGTGGATGACCTGGAAGTGCGCGGTGGTGGGCATCCCGTTCGGCGGCGCCAAGGGTGGCGTGGTGGTCGACCCGGCCACCCTCTCCATGGTCGAGCTCGAGCGCCTCACCCGCCGCTTCGCCGCCGAGCTGCTGCCGATCATCGGTCCCGAGAAGGACATCCCCGCACCCGACGTCAACACCGACGACCAGATCATGGCCTGGTTCATGGACACCTACTCGGTGAACCAGGGCTACTCGGTGCCTGGCGTGGTGACCGGCAAGCCGCTCGCGATCGGCGGATCGGAGGGCCGCGGCGGGGCGACCAGCCTCGGCGTCATGTACAGCCTGTTCATGGCGCTCAAGGAGCGCGGCAGGCAGCCCTCGGAGGTCAGCGTCGCCATCCAGGGCTTCGGCAAGGTCGGTGCTGGCGTGGCCACGTTCCTCCACGACGCCGGCTGCAACGTGGTGGCGGTCTCCGACGTCCGGGGCGGCGTCTACAACCGGCGCGGCCTGAACCCGCAGGCGCTCGGCAAGCACCGGCGCGCCACCGGCTCGAGCACCGTCGCGACGTTCCCGGGCGGCGACCGCATCAGCAACGAGGAACTGCTCGCCCTCCACGTGGACGTGCTGATCCCCGCCGCACTGGAGGGCGTGATCCGGGCCGACAACGTCGACGCCGTCCAGGCCGACGTCATCGTGGAGGGCGCCAACGGCCCCACCACCCCGGCTGCCGACAAGGTGCTCGACGACCGTGGCTGCCTGGTGGTGCCCGACGTGCTCGCCAACGCGGGCGGGGTGACCGTCTCCTACTTCGAGTGGGTCCAGGACATCCAGGCCTACTTCTGGTCCGAGGACGAGGTCAACCACCGCATGCGCCAGGTCATGGAGCGCGCCTACGGGCAGGTGGCCGACCTGGCCGAGGAGCGGCGGCTCAGCATGCGCCAGGCCGCCCAGGTCATCGGCGTGGGCCGGGTGGCCGAGGCCCACCGCACCCGCGGCCTGTTCCCCTGATCCGGGCCGCCACACTGCGAGAGGCCCGCCGTGCAGGGCGGGCCTCTCGCGTGCGTCCGCCGCGATCGGGGGGGTGTGCGGCGGAGATCGGGGGGGTGTGCGGCGGAGATCGGGGCGGCTACCCGCCCGGCCGGCCGTAGCCGGTGATGTCCGGCATCGAGGCCGACTGGATCCTGACGACGTCGCCGGTGTGGGTGGCCGAGATCTGCCTGCCGCCCCCGACGTACATGGAGACGTGGGAGATCGGGCTGTAGCGGAAGATGAGGTCGCCGGGCTTGAGCTGGCTGGCGGACACCCGCATGGTGACCCCGTACTGGCTGCGGCTCGAGTGGGGGAGCCCGACGCCTGCCTGGGCCCAGGCCGCCATCGTGAACCCCGAGCAGTCGAAGGCGTCCGGGCCGGCGGCGCCCCACCGGTAGGGCTTGCCGAGCTGCTTGTAGGCCCATTGCAGGACCGAGCTGACCGAGCCGCTGACCGGTGGCGGGGTCGGGCTCTGCTGCGGGCCCCGCTGCACCGGGGCGGCTCGGCGGGTGAGCGCGGCGATCCGGGCCCGGTTGGCCGCCCGCATCTGGTCGAGCAGGCGCTCGGCCCGGCCCACGGCCCGGTCCACCTCGGTCTTCTTGGCGCGCAAGTGGGCGACCTCGGCCGCCTGCTGGGCCTCGACCGACTTCAGCGCGCCGCGGCTGGCGTCGAGCGACTGCCTGGCCGCCTTGAGGGAGACGACCAGCTCGGTGCTCTGCTGGGCGAGCAGCTCCAAGGACTGCATCCGCTCGACCGCTCTGCTGGGATCACCGGTGGTCAGCACGGCGGCCAGGTCGCTGCCGGGGCCGTTGACGTAGGCGTTGGTCGCCTGGGCCGCGATCAGCGCCTGCAGGCCGTCGTAGCTCCGCTGGGCGGCCCGCGTCTGGCGCTGGATGCCGGCCAGCTTCGCGCGGGTGCGCTCTAGCGCGAGGCTGTGCTCGAGATAGTCCTCGACGAGCTGGTCGGCCTGCTGGTTCAACCGGTCGAGCTGGTCGTTGAGGTCGGCGGCGGAGGCGGGGTCGGCGTGGGCCACGCCCGAGCCTGCGACGGGGAGCACCGCCAAGGGCAGCACGATGGCCGCGAGCAGCATGACGCGTCGCCCACGGCGTGGCCCACGGCGGTTGGGGGACCGTCGAGCGCGTAACGGCAAGCCCGGCTCCTTTCCTCAGGCCTGCGGGACGACGGCCGAGCTTCTGGGGGGAAGGGGGGCCTCGCCTCCGGTGGGGGACCGGAGATCCGTCTGCCGCCGAGCGTGCATGGGGCTGCGGCATTTCCCGCTCCCGCGCGGCCGCGGGATTTGGCTCACTAACCGACCGTGACGAAATGTGGCTGTCAGGTAACCGATTCGTGATCAAACGCGCCGGAGGTTACCGCTCGACGGCCCGCATGCCAAATCAAGTGGTCACGGCCGTCGAGAACGACGATCCGGAGTTGCCCCACCCCACATGTGGGGTTATGGTGGCAATCCGCCACAACATCTTGATGCCGGACCCCGCATGCGCCCTGCCGGAGGCTGCCGGCAGCTGTGGGCGGCTGCCGGCAGCTGCGGAGAACTACCGACGATTACCTAGGGAGGAGCCTGCCGCATGGCCGAGACGCCGGTACCGGCACCGACATCCCTGCCAGAGCGCGACCGGGCCGTCCTCGCCTTCGAACGGCAGTGGTGGAAGTACGCCGGCGCCAAGGAGGAGGCCATCCGACGCGAGTTCCGCATGAGCCCGACCGCGTACTACCAGCTGCTCACCAGGCTGATCGACGACCCGGCCGCGCTGGCGGCCGACCCCATGCTGGTGAGACGCTTGCAGCGCCAGCGCGCGGCCCGGCGCCGCCAGCGCGCAACCCGCACGCTCGATGCCCAGGACCCCAGCTCCTACAGCTAGAGCCTGTCCGGAGCCGGGACTACCCTGACCAACGACAAAGGTCCGGAATACCTGACCATGGCACAGGCGCATTTGGGGGGCCGTGGGGGGAGCGAGCTCCCCCCACATGGAACGAGGACTACCGGTAGATGAACTCCAGCGCCAGCTAGCAGACACCCTCGACGAACGAAAGGCAATCAACCTTGCGACCCGGTCCCACCGCCCGCGCGGCGGCGGTGCTCGTCGTGTTCCTCGCGCTGTTCTGGGGGATCGACCGCTTCGTGGGCGGCGGCAGCAACCAGGAGGCCGTCGGGACGAGCCGGCGGACGGCCGCCGTCGCCCCCGTGTCCACCGCCGCGCCGGCCACCACCGCAAGGCCGGCGACGACCGGCAGGCCGGCCACCACGGCGCCCACGACCACCGCGCCGCCGGCCACCGAGCCCAGCCTGCGCTCTGCCAAGGGGGTGAGCGTCCAGGTCCTCAACGGGACCTTCCGCAACGGCCAGGCCAGCAAGGTGGCCGGCCTGCTCAGGGCGGCCGGCTACGACGTGGTCGCGACCCAGACCGCCCTCGGTGACTACCCCGTGTCCCGCGTCTACTACAGCGAGGGGCACCTGGACGACGCCCTGGCCCTGCAGCAGCGCTTCCCCGCCTTCCAGGTCATCCTCCCGGCCTCGGAGTCGGGCACCGGGCTCTCGCAATCGGTCGACCTGTCCGCCGTGGTCGGGCGGAACTTCGGGTGAGCGCGGCCGGCCCGTCCGACCTCGCCGGCCGGATCGCCGGGGAGGCGGCCCGGACCGCGCTCTGCCTGGACTTCGACGGCACCCTGGCGCCGATCGTCGCCGACCCGGAGAGGGCCGTGCCCCTGCCCGGCGTGCCGGCGCTGCTGGCGCGGCTGGCCAGACGGTTCGCGGCCGTCGCGCTGATCTCGGGCCGACCCGCCGCCTACCTGGTCGAGCGCGCGGGCGTCGAGGGCGTACGCCTCCTCGGCCTGTACGGGGTCGAGGAGGTGGTCGGCGGCAACGTGCGGGTCGATCCCGAGGTGGAGGCGGCCCGGCCCGCGGTGCGGGCGGCCCTGGCCGACCTGGGCGGGCACCCGGCGGTGACCGGGTCGGGCGCCTGGCTGGAGGACAAGGGGCTCGCGGTCGTGCTCCACCTGCGCCGGGTCGTCGACGCGGGCCGGTGGGCGGCGGCGGTGGAGTCGGCCGCGCGTGACGCGGCCGAGCAGCACGGGCTCGAGGTGCTGCCCGGGCGGCTGGTCTGGGAGCTGCGGCCGCCCACCGGCCGCGACAAGGGCAGCGCCGTCCGTCAGGTGGTGGCCGAGTCCGGCGCCCGGTTCCTGGTCGTGGTCGGCGACGACGTGGGCGACCTGGCCGCCTTCCGGGCCGCCGACGCCCTGGCCGCCGAGGGCGTCCGCGCCCTCAGGGTCGCGGTGCGCTCGCCCGAGTCGCCTGCAGCGCTCCTCGACGAGGCCGACCTCACCGTCGACGGCCCCGAGGGCGTGCGTGACCTGCTCGAGACCTGGGCGGGCGGGCCAAGGGCGTAGCCGCTGCGGCTGCCAAGCAGGGCCTGGCCGGGCGCTCGGCGCTCAGGCGGGCGGGGCCTCGCCGACCGACCCGGTGGGCTCTCCGCCGCCGTGGCGCAGGCCGGACAGGTCCTTGCGCTGGCTGTTGAACCAGTCCTGGGGCGGCAGGGCGCTGGCGCCGTCGCGCAGCAGCCTGGCCCGCTCGGCCCGCTCGTCGGCGGGCATGGCCAGCGCGGTCGCCAGGGCCTCGGCCAGCTCGTGGGTGTCGAACGGGTTGACCAGCAGCGCCCCCTCGGCGAGGTCGTCGGCCGCGCCCGCGTTGCGCGACAGGATCAGCACGGCGTCGCGCTCGCTCACCGACGGGCCCTCCTTGGCGACCAGGTTCATCCCGTCCCAGACAGGGTTGACGAGCAGCACGTCGGCCAGGGCCAGGGCGGCCAGCGCCTTCGGGTAGTTGTCGCGCAGCTCGAGCACGACCGGCTCCCAGGTCCTGGTCCGGTAGCGCTCGTTGATCGCCTCGGCCGCCTGCTTCACCTCGGCCGTGTACGACTGGTACTCGGGCAGGTCCCGGCGCGACGCGTAGGCGAGCACGTAGTGGACCACCCGCTGGCGTATCCGGGGGTTGCGTTCCAGGAAGATCGAGTAGCCCTCGAGGCCGCGCAGGATGTTCTTGGACAACTCCATGCGGTCGACCCGGACGACGAGCCTGCGCCGGTTGGCCAGCTCGCGCACGAACCTGCGCTGGACCTGGGCTTCCCGGTCGGCGGCCCGCCTGCGCAGGTCGTCGCCGTCGACCCCGAGCGGGTAGGCACGCACGTGCACGTCGCGCCCGTCGCGCGAGCGCACCGTGTCCCGCTCCCGGTCGACCCGGTAGCCGACGTCCTGGCAGCAGCGCAGGAAGTTGCGGGCCCAGCGGGGCACCAGGAAGCCGAGCAGGTCGGCCCCGAGCATGCCCTCGAGCAGCTCGGCCCCGACCGCGCTGGGCAGCATCGCGAAGTACCCGGGTTCGGCCCAGGGGCAGTGGGTGAAGTGGGCGATGCCGACGTCGCCGCGCCGCTCGCGCAGCATCGCCGGGGCGAGCGCGAGGTGGTAGTCCTGCAGGAACACGTCACCCCCCTCGTCGGCCTCGTCGTCGCAGGCGGCCGCGAAGGCCCGGTTGACGTCCTGGTAGTTCGTCCAGGCGAGCCGGAAGCTGCGGTCGAAGCGGGGGTGGCGGGGCACGTCGAACAGGTAGTGCTGCAGGAACCAGATGGTCCGGTTGGAGACGCGGTTGTAGTAGGCCTGGTACACCCGCGGGTCGATCACCAGGCTGCGGAGCTGGACCGGGCCCTGGGGGAGGTCGACCCGGCGGCGGTTGCCGGTGCGTCCGGCACGTCTCGCGGCGACGCGGTCCCCCTCGCTGATGGCGGCCGCGACCCAGGTGCCGCCCTGGCCGGCGAGCGCGGGGCCGAGCGCGGCGACCATGCCGCCGGCGCCCCGTCCCGAGGAGAGGTTGCCATCCTCGTCGATCTCGAACTGGACGGGACCACGGTTGGATGCGACGACGAGTTGTGCCATGTGGCGCTGCCTTTCCGGTGGGTGGGCCGTCGGCGTTGGTGGGTATGCTGAGGTCGTCCCTGTGTGGCACCGAGCCGGACCCTCCAGATGGTAGTGGAGCCGTCCCAGGACCCGGCCGCCCGCCGCCGCAGGGCAAGGAGCGCAGCGATGACCCAGGGCACCGACGAACTGCCCCGCACGCCCCTGCCGGAGCCGCCGAAGCGGACATCGGCCTACGACCGCTTCGTCCGCTTCGGCATCGCAGCCTGGGCCGGCATCGGCATCATCCTGCTCGCCTGGCTGTTGCTGCGCATGCTCGGCTACGCCAGCGTCCTCATCCCTCCGCTGTTGATCGCGCTGGTGGTGGTGTACCTCCTGAACCCGTTGGTCACCGCGCTCCAGCGCCGGGGCATGCCCAGAGTCGCCGGGGCCGCCATCGTCTACCTGCTGTTCCTGGCCCTCGTGGCCCTGCTGGTCTCGTTCCTGGTGCCGGTCATCACCCGCCAGGTGGTGGCCGTGGCCGACGACTTCCCGCAGTACACCAGGGACGCCCAGGCCCAGATCGAGCGCCTGGGCCGGCGCTTCGGCCAGCGCTGGGAGGTCAACATGGACGCCGAGCGGGTGCAGGCGTGGCTCACCCAGAGCGGCAACCAGCAGACGGTCACCAGGTACGTGACCGGGCTGGGCAGCTTCACCTCCTCGCTGCTCCACGGGCTGGTGCTGTTCATCCTCGGCCCCATCGTGGCCTTCTACCTGCTGATCGACCTGCCCCGGCTGCAGCGGGGGGCGCTCGCGATGATCCCGCCCCGCCGGCGTGACGAGCTCAGCGAGCTGTTCGACCGGATGGGCAGGACGGTGGGCGGGTTCTTCCGCGGCCAGCTCCTGGTCGCGCTGTTCGTGGGGGTCGCCTCGAGCCTGGCCCTGTACCTGATCCACCTGCCGTTCTGGCTCCTGGTCGGGATCGTGGCCGGCGTGTTCAACCTGGTGCCCCTGGTCGGCCCGTTCATCGGCGGCGGCCTGGCCGTGGTGATCGCCCTGGTCAGCGGCAGGCCGCTCACGGCGCTGTGGGCCGCCATCGCGCTCACGATCGTCCAGCAGATCGACAACCACCTGATCTCGCCGAACGTGATGTCGCGCACCGTCCAGCTCCACCCGGTCGTGGTCATGCTCGGCCTGCTGCTCGGTGCCACCTTCGGCGGCCTGTTCGGCATGCTCGTGGTGGTTCCGCTGATCGCGGTGGCCAAGATCCTTTTCCTGTTCCTCTGGTCCCGGTATGTCAGCTATGGTGACGAGCTGACCAGGAACGAGAGCCCGGGGTAAGAGGGCCCGGGGGTAAGAGGGCCCGGGGGTAAGAGGGCCCGGGGTAAGAGGGAGAGTGTGCGATGCCGTTCACGATCATCACCGGCAGCTTCCGCGTCGTGGGAAGGTCATCGGCTGGCAACCCGACCGGCTTCTCCCCCGACGGCGACTCCATCCACTTCGCCCCCGACGACCTGGGGCTGCTGGACCGGCTCACCGTGCTCAACGAGCCGGCCGACCCGACCTCGGTCGGCTCGGTGCAGCTGCGCATGGAAGGCATCGACGCCCTGGAGCTGCACTTCCAGCCCCAGGTCAGGGGGGCCAGGAACACCCACCAGCCACGGCCGCTGGCCGACGACTCCCGCGACGCGCTGGTCGAAGGGCTCGGCCTTGACCCGGTGAGCTACCGGCCACCGGGCCTCCTGCGCGTCAAGCCGCCCGCCGTCAACGACGGCGCCCGCGGCTGGATCCTGTCCCGCAGCCTGGACGTGCACGGCCGGCCGGTCGCCTTCCTCTTCACCGGTTCGCTGCCCCAGGGAGCCAGCGACGGCGGCACGATCTTCCTGGAGCGCCCGCTCCTGCGCAGGAGCGCCAACTACGCCCAGCTGGCAGCCGGCCACGCCTACCCGCTGTTCTACGACACCCTGTTCGTCGCCCTGCGCGCCTCCTTGGCCGGCGCCGCCCGCAGTGCGCAGCAGCACGGGCGCGGCCTGATTGCCGCCGACACCACCCTGACCGGCGTCGACGCCAGCTCCGTGGCCGTGCTGGCGCAGACCGGCGTGGTGTTCCCCAAGCTGTTCCGCCGCCTGGTCGAGTTCTACGCCGAAGGCAACCTCGGCCTGGCCGGCTTCGGTGCCTGGCTGGCCGCCAAGCACGAGCAGGTTCTCGACCTCGACACGCGCAACTTCACCCACTTCGACGACGTGGTGGTGGTCGAGGGCACCAAGGTCCGGCTCACCAAGCCGTCCGCCCGGCTCGTCTTCATCAGCGACAAGGGCAAGCTCCGCCCCAACCAGCCCTGACCCCCGGGGCTTGCTTTCCACCGGCCGGCGCTATACACACAAAGCCGGTTCGTTTGGACCGTCGAGCCGAAGGGGGTATAGCCATGCGGCCAAGGCGCACTTCCCTGGCGGTTGTTCTATTCGTCTTGATCTCGATGGCGGGGATAACCACCGCCGCTTCCGGAGCCCCTGGCGGGAGCAGAGCCGACCGGCTCGAGATGTACAAGGCCACCGTGGACGCGGCCACGCTGCAGACCCTTCAGCGTGGCGGCTACGACGTCGCATCCGTGCGGGAGACGGCCGGGGGCATCGAGGTGGCCCTGGTCCTTACGGGCGCGGAGCGCAACCGGCTCCGCGGCCAGGGTGTTCGTCTGGAGGTATGGCGTGACGAGAAGGGCCGCACGCAGAGCCAGCGCGCCGCGCTCCAGGCCGACGGGGGGTTCACGGTGTGGCGGTCGTTCGACGAGCGGGGAGGCCTCCGGGACGAGATGTACCAGCTCGCTCGCGACAACCCTCAGCTCCTCAAGCTCGAGGTCCTGGGGAAGACGCACCAGGGGCGGGAGCACATCGCCCTGAAGATGACCCAGGGCGCCCGCGAGGTTCCCGACGGGGCCCGTCCGGCGGTGCTGTACGTCTCCACCTACCACGCTCGCGAGTGGATCGCTCCAGAGGTCAACCGCCGGCTGCTCAACTGGTACATCGGCAGGTGGCGGGCGAACGACAAGGTCATCAAGCAACTCCTCAAGGACGTCGAGCTGTGGTTCGTCCTCGTCCACAACCCCGACGGCTACGAGCACACCTTCGACGTCGAGCGGTTGTGGCGGAAGAACCTCCGAGACAACGACGGGAACGGGACCATCAACAACAACGATGGGGCCGACCCCAACCGCAACCACTCCGAGCACTGGAACTACGACACCGAGGGGTCCTCGTCGCTGTTTCCCAGCCAGACGTACCGCGGCCCCGCCCCGGAGTCCGAGCCCGAGACGCAGGCCATGGTGAGCCTGTTCGACAAGGTGCGCTTCCGGTTCGCGATCAGCTACCACTCGTTCGGCCCGCTGCTGCTGTACCCGCAGGGATGGCAGACGCTTACGCCCTCGGCCGACGACCCCGTCTACGTGGCCCTTACCGGGAGGGATACCGACCCGGCGGTGGCCGGTTTCAACCCCGGGGTCTCGGCCGACCTGTACACGACGAACGGCGAGTTCACGGACTGGGCACATGGCGATCGAGGGACCCTGGCCTGGACTCCGGAGCTCGAACAGGGTTGCCCCGGTTGCGGCTTCGTCTTCCCAGACGACGAGGCGCTGGTCCAAGCGCAGTTCCAGAAGAACCTTGACTTCGCCGTGCGCGTGGCCAAGTCTGCCCCGGACCCGGACGACCCGGTCTCCCACATCGGCCTCGACACCGCGGGCCTGTACCTGGATCTCTCCAAGATCGACCCGTGGAAGACGAACTGGCCGGCCTCGGACCTGACCGTGGACATCTCCTACGCCGGTGACTCCTCCCAGCCTGTCGAAGTGCTGGCCAAGCAGGCGGTGGGAGCCGTGACCCTCCGCTACTCGATCAACGGCGGTGCGGCCCAGACTGCCCCGACCAGCGAGTCGCCCGACGGCGAGCGGTCTGGGGGCAACAACGCCTACAACACCTACTACCACTACCTGCGGGGCGAGATCCCGGGACTCGAAGTGGGCGACTCCGTCGAGTACTGGTTCACCGGCGGCGGCGAATCCACCGAACACGTCTCGTTCGATGTGGTGGAGGACTCCGACGACGCCGACGTCCTGATCCTGGCCGCCGAGGACCGCACCGGAGCCTCGACGTCCCCCGTATACGCGAGCACAAGCCCCTCGAGCCCCAACTACCTCTCGTTCTACGAGGACGCCCTCACCGCGAACGGGATCGACTACGACGTGTACGACGTCGACGCCATGGGGCGCACGGCGCCCGATCACCTCGGCGTGCTGGGCCACTACGACGTGGTCATCTGGTATCGAGGCAACGATGTCCACGTGCGGGAGCCTGGCTGGGGCGGCGGGAACGTCTCACGTCTGGCGGTCGACGAGACCCTGGAGGTCCGCCAGTACCTGAACGAAGGCGGCAAGCTCGTCTACACGGGCCAGTGGGCCGGGGGTACGGAAAACGGCCTCGGAGGCTCCCAGCTCTACGATCCTGTGGCCAACCAGCGGTGCCGCGGAGGCACGCCACCGCCGCCGCCGGCGGTCACGGCGCGGTGCCTGGAGTGGGGGGACAAGAACGACTTCCTCCAGTACTACCTCGGGGCGTACCTCTACGTCTCCGGCGCCGGCTTCGACGCGAACGGGGACCCGTTCCCGATCGTCGGTGTGGACGAGCCGTTCGACGGCCCGCCCGCGTCGGGATGGACGCTCGGGGGCGGGACCGGCGCGGACAACCAGGCCCACAACGCCTCGTTCCTTGCCACCAGCGGGATCCTGGATCCGAAGACCTACCCGCAGTTCGAGAGCTGGATCTCGGCGAAGTGGGACCGGCCCGGCGGCCCGTTCGCCCCGCACACCGGCGACTTCTACATGTACTCGCAGATCGCCGACATCACCTACAAGCGGCTGGCGCGCACGATCGACGTGCCCGCGAGCGGGGCCACGATGTCGTTCTGGACTTCCTACGACACCGAGGCCAACTGGGACCACGTGTTCGTCGAGGCCCACACAGTTGGGCAAGACAACTGGACCACCCTTCCCGACCTCAGCGGGCACACGACCCAGGCCACCGGTGAGAGCTGCAAGGAGGAGAACTCGGGAGGCTGGCGGACGCTGCACCCGCATCTCGACCACTATCAGGCCCAGACGGGCCCCTCGACGTGTGCCCCCTCCGGGACCACCGGCGAGTGGCACGCCGCGTCGGGGAACTCCAGCGGCTGGCAGCAGTGGCAGGTCAACCTGTCCGGGTTCGCGGGCCAGCAGATCGAGGTGTCCATCTCCTACGTGAGCGACTGGTCGGTCCAGGGCCTCGGGACCTTCGTCGACGACATCGAGGTCTCGACCGGCGAGGGAACCACCTCCTTCGAGACGGGGATGGACGGGTGGACCACTCCGGGCGCCCCTCCGGGGAGCTCGCCCAACCCGAACGACTTCACCCGGACCACGGCGGCCGGCTTCCCCGAAGGACCCGTTGCCACCACCAAGAACACCATCTACTTCGGGTTCGGCTTCGAAGGCATTACGGATGAAGCCGACCGGAACGAGGTGATGGGCCGGGCCATTGGCCGCCTGCTCTCGTAGAGTCCGCGGGCGAAGGAACAAACGAGGCCGGCCCCCGGAGATCCGGGGGCCGGTTCTCGTCCGAGAAGCGACTCGGTCACGGGCCGGGCTGGCCGGCGCGTCGGCGGCAGCGTGGGAGCAGGGCGCGGACCGCCTCGGCCCAGCCGTCCTGGGCCGGCGAGGGGGTGGCGATGGCCGGGGCCGGACCGGGGGCGCCCGGTGGGCCGGGCCGGGGCAGCTCGCCGGCTGCCCAGGCGCCGTTGGCGACCAGGAACATGGCGCCGGTCACGGCGGCAAGCTCCAGGTCGGCCGGGGAGTCGCCGATGGCGGCCGCCTGGTGGGCGGCGAGCCCGCGCCGGGCCAGGTAGGCGGCGGCCGTGCGCGCCTTGGTCACCCCGGCCGGCGCCAGGTGGTAGGCGTGGGTCGTGCCCGGGCCGAGGTGCGGGTAGGAGCCGCGCAGGCGCCCGTTGTCGAGCAGCCTGGCCCAGCCGAAGCCGGCTCCGGCCAGGACCGCGTCCGCCTCGGCGACCTCGACCTGGCCGCGGAGCAGGGCCGTGCCCTGGCGTCCTTCGTGCCAGGGTGCGTGCGGCTCGAGCCGGCCCCGGAACGCGGCGAGCAGCCCGGCCAGGGCACCCGAGCGCGCGATGGCCTCGGCGGGGTTCGCTCCGAGCGCCCGTGGCGCCTCGCCCCACTGCAGCTCGGTGGTGCGGCCGAGCAGGAGCACGCCGCCGACCTCGCCGACCGCGTCGCGCAGGCCGAGCAGGCGGGACGCCTCGCGGAGCTGGAGCGCGGTGCGGCCCGACACCAGCACGACCTCGAGGCCGGCCTGCCCGGCCTCGACCAGGGCCTCGGCCGCGGCCAGGGTCGGGCTGCCGTCGAAGCCGGCCAGCAGCGAGCCGCCCCGCCCGACCAGGGTGCCGTCGACGTCGGAGAACAGCACCACCGGGTCGAGCCGGTCCAGGACCGGCCCTGCCTCGGCCAGGGGCACCGCTGGCATGTCAGGCGCTCGAGCCGGCGGCCAGCGCGTCGCGCCGCCGGCGGTAGCTGTCGAGGGTGGCCATGGGTGGCCGCTGCACGGTGGTGATCTCCTGCGGCTCGATGTGGTACTCGCGCAGGCGGTTGGCGAACTGGAACAAGGTGGTCGACCAGGCGTCGGACGCCACCCTGCCCTCGTCGGCGAGCCGGGCCATGGCGGCCTGGAGGATGCCGAAGCTCATGCGCGACAGCGCCTGCACGTCCTGGTTGCGGTGGACCCGGCGCTCCAGGTCGACCTGGGCGATCGCGTCGATCCCGGCGTGACTGGCCACGTCGATCAGCAGGCCCAGCTCGACCCCGTAGCCGGAGAAGACCGGGACCTGCTCGAGCACCTCCCGGCGCCCGGCGTACTCGCCCGAGAGCGGCTGCACCAGGCCGGCGAGCTGCGGCCAGAACAGGTTGAGGACCGGCCGGGCGAGCAGCTCGGTGACCCGCCCACCACCGGTGGCCCGCAGGGCGTTGCGCTCCCGGATGGGGCGTTCGTAGAACGCCTTCACGTAGACGATGCCCGGGTCGGTGAGCAAGGGCCCGAGCAGGCCGTAGACGAAGCGGGGATGGATGTTGCGGATGTCGGCGTCGATCCAGCAGATGAGGTCGCCATGGCAGACGTGCAGGCTCTTCCAGAGCCCCTCGCCCTTGCCCGACCCGGGCCCCTCCTCGGGCAGCACCTCGGTCTCGTGGTGGACGACCGCGCCCTCGGACTCGGCGATCGCGACCGTGCCGTCGCTCGACCCGCCGTCCACCACCACGATCTCGTCGACCAGGCGCGAGCGCTCGAGCAGCGACCGTCGCAGCACCCGGACGATCTGGCCGATGGTGGCCGCCTCGTTGCGCGCGGGCAGGCAGACCGAGACGGTCGTCCCGGCCTGCTCCCGCGCCTCCCGCAGCCGGGCGATCGGCTCGAACTGGCTGTAGTGGAAGGTCCGGTTGCCGAACCACTCCCAGGTATCGAGCTGAGACATCCTCTCTCCCGGTCGCGTTGACCATCGACCGTCCGACCTGCCCTGAGAGGAGCCGGGGGCCACCGCTTCGCTCCTCGAGCCCCAGACTCCGCGCAGCCGCCGGCGTTGACGCCTCCGAGCCTGCCAGGGCAAGCTGGAATCGACAACTGAACATCGGCGACGCATCAAGAGGGGTGGAGGGACCGGCCCGACGAAGCCCCGGCAACCTCCCCGACCCGGTCACCGGGCGGGGAAGGTGCCACGTCCGACCCCGTGCACCGGCGGGGAGAGATGCGCGAGCGGTCCGGGTGACCGCGGCGCGAGGCGATCGCCTACGAGCCCATGGAGGTCACCTGCATGGCCACAGTCCCGCACGACCGTCTCGACCCGGCCATCACCCCGCTGGTCCTGCGCTGTCGCGGTTGCGGCACGCCCTATCCGCCAGAGCTCCGCTACGCCTGTCCCAACTGTCTCGGCCCCCTCGACGTCGAGTACGACCAGGACGGGCTGGCGGCCGGGCTCGACCGGGCCGGGATCGAGGCCGGCCCGGCCTCGATCTGGCGCTACCGGGCGGCCCTCCCGTCCCGGCCAGGCGCCGGCGACCTCGCCCCCGGCCTCACCCCGCTTGTGCGAGCGCCCCGGCTGGCCGAGGCCCTCGGCATCCCGGGAGAGCTGTGGTGCAAGGACGACACCCGCAACCCGACCAACTCGTTCAAGGACCGGGTGGTCGCGGTCGCGGTGGCCAAGGCGCGCGAGTTCGGCCTGTCGACCGTTGCCTGCGCCTCCACCGGCAACCTCGCCGGGGCGACGGCCGCCGCCGCGGCCGCGCAGGGGCTGGACTGCGTGGTGGTGATCCCGGCCGACCTGGAGGCGGGCAAGATCGCCTCGGCGGCCGCCTTCGGGGCCACCGTGGTCGCGGTCGAAGGGTCCTACGACCACGCCAACCGGCTCTCCTCCCAGGCCGCCGAGGCGTTCGGCTGGGGGTTCGTCAACGTCAACCTGCGCCCCTGGTACGCCGAGGGGTCCAAGACGGTCGGCCTGGAAGTGGCCGAGCAGCTCGGCTGGTCCCTGCCCGACCACGTGGTCGTGCCGATCGCCTCGGGCGCGCTGCTGACAAAGGTCCACCAGGGGTTCGGCGTGCTGGCAACGGCCGGCCTGGTCGACGCCACCCCGGTACACGTCCACGGCGCCCAGTCGGCCGGCTGCGCGCCGGTCGCGACCGCCTTCGCCGAGGGTCGCCAGGACGTGCTGCCGGTGCGGCCCAGCGGGATCGTGAAGTCGCTCGCGATCGGCGACCCGGCCGACGGGGTGGAGGCGCTCGAGGTGGTCCGCTCCACCGGCGGGCGGGTCGAGGCGGTCACCGACGAGGAGGTCGTCGCCGCCATCGAGCTGCTCGCCCGCACCACTGGCATCTTCGGCGAGACCGCCGCCGGGGTGACCGTCGCCACCCTCGGGCGGCTGGCCGCGCAGGGCGCCTTCGCCCCGGGGGAGCGGGTGGTGGCGCTCGTCACCGGGCACGGCCTGAAGACCAGGGAGGTGCTCGACGGGCGGGCCGGGGCCACCATCACGGTGCGCCCGAACATCGACGCGCTGGAGGCGGCCCTCGACCCGGTCCGGCCCGACCTGGTCACCAGCGCCTGAGCGGCTCGGCCTCCGGACGGGCCGGAAGCAGACCTTGACAGTGTCATATGACACTGTCACCATGCAGCGCATGGAACCGACCGCGTCCTGGACGCTCGACGAGCTGACCCGCCGGGTCGCCGACGCCCTCTCCGTCCACTACGACGGGCAGGCCAGCGGCCGCGTGCGTCAGGTGCCCGACCAGCGGGTGATCCGCTGGTACACCACGCTCGGGCTGGTCGACCGGCCCGCCGCCATGCGCGGCCGGACCGCCCTGTACGGGCCGCGCCACCTCCGCCAGCTCGTCGCGATCAAACGGCTGCAGGCCCGCGGCCTGTCGCTGGCAGAGGTCCAGGCCGAGCTGGCCGGTGCCAGCGAGACCGACCTCGCCCGGATCGCCCAGGTCCCGGCCGCGGCGGTATCCCTGCGCGAAGGATCCGATCCCGGCCCGGCCGAGCCTGCCCGGCCCGGGGTGGCCGCGCGCAGGTTCTGGGCGTCGCCGCCGGCGCCCCTGCCACGGGCGGCCGGGGCGTCCCCGCGCCGGGCGCCGTCCTGGCCGCGGCGGCCGTTGCGCCCGCCAGCCCGGTTGGCCGCCCACTTCCAGGGCATCCGCCTCGGGGACGAGGCGACCCTGCTCATCGGCGCCCAGCGGCCGGTGGACGACGACGACGTGCGCGCCCTGCGCGCCGCCGCCCGGCCGCTGCTGGAGGCGCTGCACGCCCGAGGGCTGGCCGGCCCGGGCCACGAGCCCGGGGCGGGCGGCCCAGACCATGAGCCCGGGCCGGGCGGCCCGGACCACGAAAGGGAAGTCCCATGACGAGTCGCCTGCCCCTGCTCACCGACGACGAGATCGCCCATGTGCCCCCGGGCGGCGAGACCGGCATCGGCACGCTCGCCACCGGGCGGGGCAACCTGCCCCTGGAGGCCGTGGACGTGGCAGCCGACATCGCCGGCCTGCTCGCCAGGGTCGCCGTCACCCAGACCTTCTCCAACCCCTATCCGGAGCCGCTCGAGGCCACCTACGTCTTCCCCCTGCCCGACCGGGCCGCGGTCACCGAGTTCCGCATGGAGGTGGCCGGGCGCACGGTTGAGGGGGTGCTGCAGGAGCGGGGCGAGGCCCGGGCCGCCTATGACGAGGCGCTGCGCGAGGGCCGCCGCGCGTCGATCGCCGAGGAGGAGCGGCCCGGCGTGTTCACCATGCGGGTCGGCAACCTCATGCCTGGTGAGCGGGCAAGCGTCCGGCTCGCCATGGCCGGGCCGCTGCCTTACGCGGACGGCGAAGCCACCTTCCGCTTCCCGCTGGTGGTTGCGCCGCGCTACGTCCCGGGGGTGCCGCTGCCAGGCGAGCCGGCCGGCGACGGCACAGCGCTGGACACCGACGCCGTGCCCGACGCCTCCCGCATCACCCCGCCGGTGCTGCTGCCCGGGTTCCCCAACCCCATCCGCCTGTCGATCAGCGCGCAGGTCGACCCGGTCGGGCTGCCGCTCACCGCGCTCAGGTCGAGCCTGCACGCCGTGGTCGAGGAGGAGCGGGACGGCGTGCGGATGGTGCGCATCCAGCCGGGGGAGCGGGCCGACCGCGACTTCGTCCTCCGCCTCGCCCTCGGCGAGGGTGCGATCGGCACGTCGCTGGCTGCGGTCCCGGACGAGCAGGGCGGGGAGGGCACGTTCGCTCTCACCCTGGTGCCGCCGGTGACCGCGGCCACCGGCCGCCCCCGCGACGTCGTCTTCGTGCTCGACCGGTCCGGCAGCATGGCCGGCTGGAAGATGGTGGCCGCCCGCCGCGCCATGGCCCGGATGGTCGACACGCTCACCGACCACGACCGCTTCGCCGTGCTCGCGTTCGACAACGTGGTCGACAGCCCGGACGGGCCCGGCCTGCGGGCCGCCACCGACCACCAGCGGTTCCGGGCAGCCGAGTTCCTCGCCCGCATCGACGCCCGGGGCGGCACCGAGATGGCCGTGGCCCTCCAGCAGGCCCTCGACCTGCTCGCCCCCGAGGAAACCGACAACGGTGACCAGCTGCTCACGGACCGGGAGGCCGGGGGGGTTCGGGGGGGCGCTTTTGGCCCCCCCGATGGAACGGGGCGGCAGCGACCTGTGCCTGGGGCAACCGACTCCGAGGCCCCGGGCGACCACTCCGAGGCCCCGGGCGACCACTCCGAGGCCCCGGGCGACCACTCCGAGGCCCCGGGCGACCACTCCGAGGCCCCGGGCGACCACTCCGAGGCCCCGGGCGACCAACGGCAGCGGGTCCTGGTGCTGGTCACCGACGGGCAGGTGGCGAACGAGCACCAGCTCTTGCGGCTGGTGGCCGAGCGCGTCGGACGGGTCCGCGTGTTCACCGTCGGGATCGACACCGCGGTCAACGCCGGCTTCCTCCGGCGGCTCGCCGGCCTCGGCGGGGGCGCCTGCGAGCTGGTGGAGTCGGAGGACCGGCTCGACGCGGTCATGGCCCGCATCCACCGGCGCATCGGGACTCCGGTGCTCACGGAGCTCTGGGTCGAAGCGGCCGGGCTCGACGTCGACCCGGGCTCGCTCAGCCCGAGCCGCCTGCCCGACCTGTTCGCCGGCGCCCCGGTGGTGATCGGCGGGCGCTGGCGGGGCCGGCCCGAGGGCGCGGTCGTCCTGCACGGGCGCGAGCCGTCCGGCCGGACCTGGCAGGCGGAGGTGCGCGCGAGCCGGGGCGGGAGCCGCGTGCTGGCACCGGTCTGGGCCAGGGCCCGCCTGCGCGACCTGGAGGACGCCTGGGCCGCCGGCCGGGACGCCGGCGGGGACCTCGAGCGGGAGACCGTCGACACCTCATTGCGGTATGGCGTGCTCTGCCGCTTCACCGCCTTCGTGGCCGTCGACTCGGTGACGGTCAACGAGGGCGGCCGGGCCCGCCGGGTGATCCAGCCAGTCGACGCGCCGCAGGGCTGGGACATGTTCGCCGGGCAGGCCAGGGTGCCGGCCCCGGCGCCGATGGTGGCCAGGATGGCTCGCGGGCCCGTCGTGCTGGCCGCGGCGGCCGAGATGGCACCGGGCAGCGGCTCTTCTGGGTGGCAGGCGATGACCCCCGCCGTGCACCGCGAACAGGCCGGCACTGCCGACGCGCAGCTCGAGGAGGCCGTGCTCCGCGCCTACCGGCGGCGCACGCTGGAGCTGCACCGGCTGCTCGACGGTGCCGGCACGGAGCTGGCGAGGCGGGCCGAGCGCCTGGCCGAGCTGCGGGCCGGCCTGGCCGCGCTGGTCGCCGACCTCGAGTCGGTCGGCGCGGCAACGGCCGAGCTGGCGCCCCTCCGCGAGCTGCTGGCCGCCCTGGAGCAGGTGGTCGCCGGGCCGGCGCGGGCCGGCGCCGAGCTGGACCGGCTCTGGGACCGGGCCCTGGCCGTCCTGGAGGCATTCGCCCGCCCGCAGGAGGCGCCAGGGACCGGCGGTGGGGACCCGTCTGGCCCGCCCGAGGGACCGGTGGCGGTGCGGACCGGGGGCCAGGACCCGGTGCGGAAGCGGGCCGCCCGGGCCCGCGACTTCTGGAAGCGCCGCCCGGTGTAGCTGCCAATCGAGGCCAACGGTTTAGCACTCGCACTACATGAGTGCTAACATCCGCGGCAGCACATCCGGCCGGTCAGGCCGGACACCACACGGCAAGCCACCTAGAGGGAGGTAGCCAGCGTATGCCCAAGATCATCGCCTTCGACGAGGATGCCCGGCGGGCGCTCGAGCGGGGCATGAACCAGCTCGCGGACGCTGTACGGGTGACGCTCGGGCCGAAGGGCCGGAACGTCGTCCTCGAGAAGAAGTGGGGCGCGCCCACGATCACCAACGACGGTGTCTCCATCGCCAAGGAGATCGAGCTCGAGGACCCCTACGAGAAGATCGGGGCGGAGCTCGTCAAGGAAGTCGCCAAGAAGACCGACGACATCGCCGGTGACGGCACCACCACCGCCACCGTGCTGGCCCAGGCCCTGGTCCACGAGGGCCTGCGCAACGTGGCCGCCGGCGCCAACCCGATGAGCCTCAAGCGGGGCATCGAGAAGGCCGTCGACTATGCCGTCGAGGCGATCAAGAACCAGGCCAAGGACGTCGAGACCCGCGACGAGATCGCCCACACGGCGACCATCTCTGCTGACGACCCCGAGATCGGCGAGGTCATCGCCAAGGCGATGGACGTCGTCGGCAAGGAGGGCGTCATCACCGTCGAGGAGTCCAACACCTTCGGCATCGAGCTCGAGACGGTCGAGGGCATGCGGTTCGACAAGGGCTACATCTCGCCCTACTTCGTGACCGACCCCGAGCGCATGGAGGCCGTGCTCGACGACCCCTACATCCTGGTGGCCAACCAGAAGGTCTCGGCCGTCAAGGACCTGCTGCCCGTGCTCGAGAAGGTCATGCAGACCGGCAAGGCGGTCGTGATCATCTCCGAGGACGTCGACGGCGAGGCCCTGGCCACCCTGGTGGTCAACAAGATCCGTGGCACCTTCAAGAGCGTCGCGGTCAAGGCCCCCGGGTTCGGCGACCGGCGCAAGGCCATGCTGGGTGACATCGCCATCCTCACCGGTGGGCAGGTCATCAGCGAGGAGGTCGGCCTCAAGCTCGAGAACATCGGGGTCGAGCTGCTCGGCCGGGCCCGCAAGGTGGTCGTCACCAAGGACGAGACCACCATCGTCGAGGGCCAGGGCGACGACAACGACATCAAGGGCCGGATCACCCAGATCAAGTCCGAGATCGACAAGACCGACTCCGACTACGACCGCGAGAAGCTGCAGGAGCGGCTGGCCAAGCTGGCCGGTGGCGTCGGCGTCATCAAGGTCGGCGCGGCCACCGAGGTCGAGCTGAAGGAGAAGAAGCACCGCATCGAGGACGCCGTCTCCAACGCCCGCGCCGCGGTCGAGGAGGGCATCGTCCCCGGTGGTGGCGTGGCCCTGCTCAAGGCGCAGGACGTCCTGACCAAGACCGACCTCACCGGCGACGAGGCGACCGGCGCCGCGATCGTGCGCCGCGCGCTCGAGGAGCCACTGAAGCAGATCGCGATCAACGCCGGCCACGAGGGCGGCGTCGTGGTCGAGAAGGTGCGCGGCCTCGAGGGCGGCTACGGCCTCGACGCCTCCAGCGGCGAGTACGTCGACATGTTCAAGGCGGGCATCATCGACCCGGCCAAGGTGACCCGCTCGGCGCTGCAGAACGCCGCGTCGATCGCGGCCCTGTTCCTCACCGTCGAGGCGGTCGTGGCCGACAAGCCGGAGAAGGAGAAGGCCCCGGCCATGCCGGGCGGCGGCGGCGACATGGACTTCTGAGTCCGTTCACCGCACCCGGTCCCTGACGGGCGGGCCCACGGGCCCGCCCGTCCGCCGTCTCCGGCCCACTGGCCCCGGGTGGCCGGGGCAGCGCCCGCGCCGAATGGTGACCTTTCGGTGATCTCCCGCGGCCGTTTCGCGCCCAACCCACCCCGTAGAATGATTGCAAGGACAGGTGGAAACGGGAGCGTGATGGACGAGCTGGACGGCAAGCGGGAGCTGCTCCGCAAGACGCTCGAGGCGACCGGCGGGGTGATGGTCGCCTTCTCGGGCGGTGCGGACTCGTCGTTCCTGCTCGCCGCCGCGGTCGAGGTGCTCGGCGGGCGCGCCGTGGCTGCGACCGGCGTCTCCCCGAGCCTGCCCGAGCACGAGCTGGCCGACGCCCGCGCGCTCGCCGAGGCGCTCGGGGCCAGGCACGTCGTCGTGGCCACCCACGAGCTGGACCGGCCCGGCTACGCCGCCAACGGCACCGACCGCTGCTACTTCTGCAAGTCGGAGCTGTTCGACCTGCTGGTCCCGCTGGCCCAGATCGAAGAGCTGGCCCTCGCGGTCGGCACCAACACCGACGACCTGGGCGACTGGCGCCCGGGCCAGCTCGCCGCCGCCGAGCACGGGGTGCTCACCCCCTTGGTGGAGGCCGGGTTCTCGAAGGCCGACGTGCGCGAGGCTTCGCGCCGGGTCGGGCTGCGCACCCACGACAAGCCGGCCGCCGCCTGCCTGGCCTCCAGGGTCGCCTACGGGATCGCGGTGACGCCCGGCCGGCTGTCCCGGGTCGAGCGGGCCGAGGCGGTGCTGCGCTCCTACGGGCTGGCCCAGCTCCGGGTCCGTGACCACGGCGACCTGGCCCGGGTCGAGGTGCCGGTGGAGGCGCTGCCGGCGCTGGTCGAGCCGGGTCGGCGTGCCGACCTGGTGAGCCGCCTGCGCGACCTCGGGTTCGTCTTCGTCACCCTGGACCTGGAGGGGTTCCGCTCCGGCAGCATGAACGCCAGCCTCACCGAGCCTCGATGACCGGCGGCGAGCCTGGCCCGGTGCGCCGCCTCGTCCACTGCTCGCTCCCGCCAGAGCTGGTGCACGAGCCGGTCCTGCACGGCCTGGTGCGGGCCAGCCAGGCCGTGGTCAACGTGCACCGGGCCAACGTGGACGTCGAGGCGGGCCTGGCCTGGTTCATCCTCGAGCTCTCGGGCCCGGCTGAGGAGGTCGGGCGGGCACAGGCCTGGCTCGCCGACCACGGCGTCACCGTCGAGCCGATCGAGCCGGGCGGCCGGGAAGGCGCCGGCTAAGCAGCAGCTCAGAGGTCCTGCACGTAACTTGAGGCGGCGACCAGGAAGGATCCGCGGGGTTACGGGCAAGACTTCTGGTGACCTGGCCCCCACGCGTCAGGCCAAGATCCAGTTCACGGCGGCGGCGAGGTCGCCGGCGACCGCGTCGGCGGCGGACAGGTCGAGGTCGGCGTTGAGCGCGTGGCGGACGGCGACCGTGCGCATCCCGGCCGCCCGGGCCGAGGCGATGCCGTGGGTGGCGTCCTCGACGGCCACGCAGTCGGCCGGGCGCGCCCCCAGCCGTTCGGCGGCGAGCAGGTAGATCTCCGGGTCCGGCTTGCCGTGGGCGACGTCCTCGCCCGAGACCACCGTGGCGAAGGCGTCGCGCACGCCCAGACGGTCGAGCACGTGCTCGACGTAGGCCCGGGTGCCCGAGCTGGCCACCCCGAGAGGCAGCCCGGCGCCGGCGAGCTTGCCGATGGCGGCGTGCAGGCCGGGCATGGGCTCGAGCCCCTCGTCCAGCAGGCGCCAGAACACCGCCTCCCGGCCGGCGAACACCTCGTCGGGCGGCAGCCCGACCTCGAGCGCGAGCGCGTCGGTCAGGTCCCGGACCCGGCGCCCCATCATCTCGTCCGCCAGCCGGCCGTCGTAGGTGGCCCCCAGACTGGCCGCGTACTCGGCGTTGGCGCGCTCGTGGGTCGGCTCCGAGTCCACGATCACACCGTCCATGTCGAACACGACATGGACGGCGACCGGCATCCGGGCGGCGCGGACGGTCAGGCCGCGGGCGGGGCCGCGGTCGGCTCCGGCCCGTTCTCGCTCGGCCGGGACACGCCCTCGGGCGCGGTGGAGGAGGCGATCACCGGCACCACCTGCCGGGCGGTGATGATCTCGTCGACCATGCCGTACTCGAGCGCCTGGTCGGCGCTCATGATGAAGTCGCGGTCGGTGTCGTGGGAGATCTTCTCCACCGTCTGGCCGGTGTGCCTGGCCATGATCTCGTCCAGCAGCCTGCGCAGGCGCAGGATCTCGCGGGCCTGGATCTCGATGTCGGCTGACTGGCCCCGGGCGCCGCCCGAGGGCTGGTGGATCAGGATCGTCGAGTGGGGCAGGGCGTAGCGCTTGCCCTTGGTGCCCGCGGCCAGGATGACCGCTGACGCCGACGCGGCCATGCCCATGCAGATGGTCGAGACGTCAGGCTTGACGTACTGCATGGTGTCGTAGATCGCGAGCAGGTCGGTGATCGAGCCGCCCGGCGAGTTGATGTAGATCGAGATGTCCTTGTCCGGGTCCTCGCTCTCGAGGTGCAGCAGCTGGGCCATGACGAGGTTGGCGATGGTGTCGTCGATCGGCGTGCCAAGGAAGATGATGCGGTCCTTGAGCAGCCTTGAGAAGATGTCGAAGGAGCGTTCGCCCCGGCTCGTCTGCTCGATGACGATCGGTACGAGGTTGGCTTGGGCCATGGGATCCTCCGGTGGAGCTGGGGCGTGGGTCCATCCGCCGGGCCTGGCCGGCGGAGGCTCGAGGCGAAGGGTACCGCGCCTCCCGCCCATTGCGCAGGAGGATCCTGTCTGGCCCTGCGCGCTCCGGCATGGCAGGCTGGACGGTGAGACCCGGTGGGGAAGAGTGGGGTCGATCGACATCGGAAGCTTCGCCCGCGACCTGCACCCGATGGTGGTGCACTTTCCGGTCGCCCTCATGCTGACCGGCCTCGCCTTCGAGGTGGTGGCGGCCGTGCGCGGCCACGCCGGGCTGGCCAGGGTGGCCCTGCTGCTGATCGTGCTCGGGTTCGCCGCCGCCCTGGTGGCGGTCGTCACCGGGCTCACCAACCCGGAGGTGCGGGCGGTCCAGCACACCCTGTCGGTCACGCCTCCCACCGAGCCGGGCACCCGCGCGCTGTTCCTGCAGCGCCTGGACCGCATCCGGGTCCACCAGCGGCTCGCCTACGGCGTGCTGATCACCGGTGCGCTCGCCCTGCTGGTGCGGCTGTGGCGCACCAGGGGCGCGCTCTGGACGGCTGCGTCCGTGGTGTCCGGAGCGGCCCTGGCCGCCGCGGTGATCGCCACCGGCTTCGCGGGAGGCCGGCTTGCCCGCTAGGCGGTGGCGCCTGCTCGCGACCGGCCTGCTGGCCGGGGTGGCCACGGTGGCCGCGGTGGCGCTGGCCGCCGTGCCCCCGGGCAGCTCGGGCGCACCTGCCGGGGTCGGCTCCGGCCAGCCGGACCTGCGCATCGTCGGCCGCTCCCTGGCCGCGGTGGGGGAGCGCTACGACCTGGCCAGGGAGCGGGTGAGCTGCGCGCTCTGCCATACCCGCCTCGCGGCCGACCCGTTCGAGCTCACCTCCTATGGCCGGGACTACCGGGAGCTCCTGTTCCGCGACAACCCGGGCGCCCGCAGCATCCTGGACGCGAGCTTCGCCGAGATCCGCAGCGCCGTCGCCGCCACCTCCCGCACCGGCCTCGACTCCGACGGTGACGGCTACGACAACGATCTCGAGCTGCGGTTCGGCTCGGTGCCCGGGGACGCCGCCTCGCACCCCTCGGTGCCCGTGCCCGTGCTCGAGCGCTACCGGCGCATCCTCGTCGCCCGCGAGCGTGACGGCAGCCTCGAGGAGCTGCGCCTGGCCGGTGCCGGGCGCCGTCCCGACTGCGCCGACTCCGACGGCGACGGGGTGGTGGACTGCCTGGAGACGCTGTTCGGCTTCGACCCGGCCTCGGGGTCGTCGGTGCCGGCCGCCCGGGGCGGCCGGCTCGCCCTCTACCGAGCCGCGCTGGCCAGGGCCGGCGTGGCCGCCGCGCGGTAGGATCCAGGTATGCGCGCGCTGCCCCTGCGGGACCGCCTCGGCCGTCGGGCCGTCGCCCTCACCCTGGCCGGGCTGGCCACCCTGGCCCTGGCCGGCTGCGCACTGCGCGGCCCGACCTACGGCAAGGTCACCCCCCGGCAGCAGCGCCCGGCCGGGCCCGCCTACGACGCCGGCTACCAGGGCTCGGGCTCGTTCGTCCACGCCGGGGTGGGGGAGTACGACGGCGAGCAGGTGCGCCACTCCGACCCCGGGAACATCCTCAACGCCGGCTACGACAACGCCTACTGATCCCGGTCCGGGCACGGCCGAGCGCGCTACGGCCCCAGGAGGCTCCGCAGGCGCTCCTCGGGCTCCCCCCCACATGGAACGAGGACCGCGGTGTCCAGCGATCTCCGCTCAGTCCAGGGCAACCAACTCCAGGTACTCCTCGCTCCAGACGTCCAGGCTTCCCTCGGGCATGACCAGCACCCGGTCCGGCTCGAAGGTCTGCACGAACGGGGTGTCGTGGCTGACCAGGATGATGCTGCCCTTGAAGGTGGCGAGGGCGGAGCGCACCGCCTCCACCGCCTGCACGTCGAGGTTGTTGGTGGGCTCGTCGAGCAGCAGGACGTTGTGCCTGCCGACGACCAGGCGGGCCAGAGCCAGCTTGGTCTTCTCGCCCCCTGAGAGGGTGCGGGTCGGCTGGCTGGCCTGGTCCCCGCCGAGCAGGAAGTGGCCGAGCACGCCCCGGAGCACGTCGTCGGAGGTCTTCGCCACCGCCTGCATGACCTGCATCGAGGTGGCCGCCGGGTCGAGCTCCTCGTGCTCCTGGGCGTAGTAGCCGATGTCGCAGCCGTGCCCGAGGAGGACCTCGCCCTCGTCGGGGGTGTCGATCCCGGCCAGGATGCGCAGCAGCGTGGTCTTGCCCGCCCCGTTGAGCCCGAGCACCAGCAGGCGCTCGCCCCGCTCGAGGTCGAACGACAGCTCCTTGAACACCGGCGGGCCTCCGTAGGACCGGCGCAGGCTGGCCGCCTCCAGCGGGAAGCGGGTGCAAGGCGGCGGGTCCGGGAACCGCACCGCGACCTTGCGGCCAGACCTGGCCACCGGCGCCAGCGCGCTCTTCATGCGCTCGACCCGGCGCTCGGTGACCATCGCCCTGCGGGCCATGGTCTGGTTGGCATGGCGGTACTTCTCGACGAAGGCCGACAGCCGCTTGATGTCGCGCTCGATGACCTTGCGGTGGCGCGCCTCCGACGCGGCCCTGACCTTCCGCTCCACGAGGAAATGGGTGTAGGTCCCCTTGTAGCCGGCGACCGAGGCGGTCGCCGGGTCGAGCGCGAGCACCCCGGTGATGTCGCGGTCGAGCAGGGGCAGGTCGTGGGAGACGACCAGGATGCCGCCGGAGAAGGTGGCCAGGAACTCCGCCAGCCAGCCCTTGGCGTCGGCGTCCAGGTGGTTGGTGGGCTCGTCGAGCAGCAGCGTCCCGGCCTGGCTGAGCAGCACCCTGGCCAGCTCGACCCGGCGCCGCTCCCCGCCGGACAGGCCGGCCAGCGGTCGTGCCAGGCCGTCGGCCGGGATCCCGAGGCCGGCCGCGATCCGCTTGGCCTCCGACTCGGCCCGGTAGCCGCCCTCCGTCTCGAAGCGCTCCTGCAACCCTGAGAACCGCTTGATGGCCCGGTCCCTGGCCCGCCCGTCGGCGCTTGCCTCAATGCGCTGCCTGGCCGTCTCGAGGTCGGCCCGCAGCGTGTCGAGGCCGCGGGCGGAGAGCAGCCGGGCCAGGCCGGTCGTGCCGGTGACCGGCGGCGACTCCTGCGGCAGCCAGCCGAGCGTGCCGACCAGGGCGACCGCGTGGTCGCGGGGGTGGGCGGCCCGCTCGGCCAGGGTGCGCAGCAAGGTGGTCTTGCCCGCACCGTTCGGCCCGACCAGCCCGACCACGTCGCCGGGCGCGACGGTGAAGGTCACCTCGGCGGCGAGGAGCCGGTGACCGGTTTCAACGGTGAGGTCGGTGACGTTCAGCATGACGGCCTCGGGTCGGACGGGCAGGCAGGACCAGCGGGCGCTGGGCCCGCCTCCTCTACGGTAACGGTACCGGTCGAGCGAAATTCCCGGTCCCGCGGTCCGCGGCGCCCGGAAACGGCGGGGCCGCTCCGGCCGGACGGGCACCGGGGGGACCGCTCCGGCCGGACAGGCACCGGGGGGACCCCGGCCGGGCAGGCACGGTGGCCGCCCCGAGCAGGTCCTCCGCCCAGTGGCGACCCCGGCGGCGGGGAGCCGCTACCCGCTCGCGAGCTGCGGGGCGGTCGTCTCCTGCTGGATGCCGGGCTTGGCCTTGGCCAGGTTCTCGCCCGGCTCGAGCGGGTAGTGGCAGGCGGCCAGGTCGCCGGCCTCCTTGACCTCGAGCGGCGGCTCGTCGGTCACGCAGTTGGGCTGGGCCTTGGGGCAGCGGGGGTGGAAGCGGCAGCCGGAGGGCGGGTCGATCGGCGAGGGCACGTCGCCGACCAGGATGACCCGCTCGCGCTTCTCGGCCAGGTCGGGGTCGGCCACCGGCACGGCCGACATCAGGGCGCCCGTGTAGGGGTGCTTGGGGGTCTTGTAGAGGCGGCCGGCGTCGGCCAGCTCGACGACCTTGCCCAGGTACATGACGGCGACCCGGTCGGAGACGTGGCGGACGACCGAGAGGTCGTGGGCGATGAAGATGTAGGTGAGGTGGAACTCGGTCTGCAGGTCCTCGAGCAGGTTGATGACCTGGGCCTGGATGGAGACGTCCAGGGCCGACACCGGCTCGTCGCAGATGATCAGCCTGGGCCGCAGGGCGAGCGCCCGGGCCACGCCGATCCGCTGGCGCTGGCCGCCGGAGAACTCGGCCGGGAAGCGGTTGTAGTGCTCGGGGTTGAGCCCGACGACCTCCATCAGCTCCTGGACCCGCTGCTTGCGCTCCTTGCCGTCGGCGATCCCGTGGATGTCGAACGGGTCGCCGATGATCGTGCCGACCCGCTTGCGCGGGTTCAGCGAGGAGTAGGGGTCCTGGAAGATCATCTGGACCTGGCGGCGGAGCAGCCGCAGCTCGTTGCCGGCGAGGTGGGTGACGTCCTTGCCCTCGAACTCGAGCGTCCCCTCGGTGAGCGGGAGCAGCTTGCAGACGAGCCGGGCCAGGGTCGACTTGCCGCAGCCGCTCTCGCCCACGATGCCGAGCGTCTCGCCCGGGTAGACCTCCAGGTCGACCCCGTCGACCGCGTGCACCCGGCCGATCTCGCGCTGGAAGATGATCCCCTGGGTGATCGGGAAGTGCTTCTTGGCCCCGGTGAGGCGGACCAGCGGCTGCCTGGCCGTGCCAGCCTCGCCGGCGGTGGTCGCGTCGGCTTCGGTGCTCATTGGCGCTCCCCCTGCTCGCGCTCGGCTGCTGTTGCGCCCGCCGTGTTCATCGGGTCGGTGCCACCTCCTGCTGCCAGATGCGCTGCTTCTCGTCGATGGACAGGTGGCACGCTGACAGGTGCGCGCCGTTGTCCCCCGCCGGCAGGAGGTGCGGCTCCTCCTTCTTGCAGACGTCCATCACGTACGGGCAGCGGGGGTGGAACGAGCAGCCGGTCGGCAGGTGGATGAGGCTCGGCGGCATGCCCTTGATGGCCCGCAGCTTCTCGCCGGTGTGCTCGGCGCCGACCGACGGGATCGACTGCAGCAGGCCCCAGGTGTAGGGATGGTGGGGCTGGTAGTAGACGGAGCGCCGGTCGGCGATCTCGATCGGCTTGCCCCCGTACATGACCAGGACGTCGTCGGCGATGTCGGCGACCACCCCGAGGTCGTGGGTGATCATGATGATCGCGGTGCCGAACTCGTGCTGCAGGCGCTCGATGAGGTCGAGCACCTGCGCCTGCACGGTGACGTCGAGCGCGGTGGTGGGCTCGTCGGCGATGAGCACGGCCGGGTCCAGGGCCAGCGCCATGGCGATCATGGCCCGCTGGCGCATGCCGCCCGAGAACTGGTGCGGGTAGTCGTCCACCCGCCGGTCGGGCCTTGGCACGCCCACCAGGCGGAGCAGGTCGATGGCCCGGTCGCGCGCCTCCTTCTTGGACATCTTCTCGTGGGCCAGGATCATCTCGACGATCTGCGCGCCCACCTTGTAGAAGGGGTGGAGGCTGGAGAGCGGGTCCTGGAAGATCATCGCGATCTGCTTGCCGCGCACCGCCCTGAGCTCGTCCGCGTGCATCTTGAGCAGGTCCTTGCCCTGGAACAGGGCCTGCCCGCCGACCCGCCCACCCCTGGCCAGGCCCATGATCGACAGGCAGGTCACGCTCTTGCCCGAGCCCGACTCGCCGACGATGCCGAGGGTCTGGCCCCGGTCGAGCGAGAAGTTGACGCCGTCCACCGCCTTGACGATGCCGTCGTCGGTGCGGAACTGGACCCGCAGGTCCGTGACCTCAAGCAGTGCCATCCGAAACCTCCCGCCAGGGGACTGGCCAGTCGATCAGGAGTACCGCACCCGCGGGTCGAGGGCCGCGTAGACGACGTCGACGATCAGGTTGAACATGATCACGAAGAAGGCGGCGAACAGGACCACCCCCTGGATGACGGGCAGGTCGGATTCGGCGATGGCCGAGATCGTGGTCGCGCCGACGCCGGGGAGGCCGAACACCCGCTCGGTCACGATCGCGCCGCCGAGCAGGGTGCCGATGTCGAGGCCGAGCATGGTCACCACCGGGGTGAGCGAGGAGCGCAGGATGTGCTTGCCGACGACCCGGCGCTCGGTCAGGCCCTTGGCCCGCGCGGTGCGCACGTAGTCCTCGCCCGCCACCTCCATCATGTTCCCGCGCACCATACGGGTGTAGAGCGCGGCCGTGCCGAGCGCGATCGTGAGCCAGGCCAGGAACAGGTGGTTGGCCCACGACAGCGGGTTCTCCCAGAACGGCACGTAGCTCGGGGCGGGCGCCCACCGGAGCTTGAAGTAGAAGATGTAGAGCAGGCCGATGCCGAGCAGGAACACCGGCATCGAGACCCCGAACAGCGCGAAGCCCATGGCGGCCCGGTCACGCAGGCTGCGCGGCCGCAGGGCGGCCAGGATGCCGATGGGGATGCCGATGATGAGCCAGAAGAAGGCCGCGCCGATGGCGAGCGAGGCGGTCACCGGCAGCCGGTCCAGGATCGTGTCGAGCACCGGCTGCTCGTTGCGGAACGAGTAGCCCAGGTTCGGCGGCCAGTTCAAGACCCCCGAGGGCTTGTCGTTGCCGACCAGGTCCGGGCCGTGCAGGAAGTTCAGGTACTGCCTGTAGACCGGCTGGTCGAGTCCCATGCGGTGGCGGACCTGGGCCAGCGTCTCCGGGGTCGCCCCCTTGGGCACCGACTGCTGCGCGGGGTCGCCCGGGAGCAGGAAGAACATCGAGAAGGTGAGGACCGAGATCGCGAACAGGAGGATCACGACCCAGATCAGCCTTCGGATGATGTACCGGACCATCGGGAGGGACCTCCTGTGGTGAGCTGCCGGGGGGCCGTCGTCGGCCCCCCGGCAGGCGCTACTGGTTCAGCTGCTTACGGGGTGTTGGGGTTGAGCCACATGGCGGTGTAGTCCGCCTCGTTCGACCAAGCCGTCCAGATCCAGTTCTTCACCCGCTTGGACCAGAAGAACTGGGTCTTGTCGTACAGGTACGGCGCCCAGGGCGCGTCCTCCATGATCTGCTTGTCGATCTCGCCCCAGAGCGCGCCGCGCTTGGCCTGGTCGGGCTCGGCCAGCGCCTGGTCGATCTTGGTGTTCACGTCGGCGTTGTCGTACAGGCCGTAGTTGCTGTTCCCGGCCGGGATGATGCTGCGGCTGTCGAGCAGCGGGACGATGAACGAGCGCGCCCCGTCACCCGGGTAGTCGGGGCACCAGCCGGCGTTGCCCATCTGGTGCTCCTTGGCCTTGGCGGGCAGGCCGAGCGAGTCGGTGTAGAGCGCGAAGCCACTGAAGAGCTTCTGCTTCAGGGTGATCCCGACCCGCTGCAGCGAGGCCTGGGCGGCGGTGTTGACGCGCGCCCCGGCGCCAGCGTTGGTGCCGACGTAGTTCAGGGTGATGCCGTTCGGGTAGCCGGCCTCGGTCAGCAGCTGCTTGGCCTTGGCCACGTCACCCTTGAAGTCGGCCGAGGGGTACAGGTCGAACTTCTGGTAGCCGAGCAGGGTCGGGGTCAGGACGGTCGAGGCCGGGTCGCCGGCGAACGGGCCGCCGCGGGCCCGCTGCAGCGCGACCTTGTCGAGCGCGTAGTTGACCGCCTGGCGCACCTTCACGTCGGAGATCTTGGCCTGCGGGGTGTCGGAGGCCGAGGTGGTCCCCATCGTGAAGTAGCGGGTGCAGCCGGTGGTCTGGACCGAGAACTGCTGCTTCAGCTGGGGGTCGGTCGACAGCCGCTGCAGCGCCGCGTTGGGCGGGATGGTGTCCATCGAGATGTCGGCGTCGCCGCTCTCGATCGTCTGCTGGATCGCGTCCGGCTCCAGGCCCTCGCGCACGGTGACCCGGTCCACCCAGGCCTTGCGCAGCGGGTCGGTGGCCGGGTCCCAGTTGGTGTTGCGGATGAACTCCATCGACTTGGTCGGCACGTACTCCTTGAGGGTGTAGGGGCCCGACCCGATGACGTGCTTGGAGTAGTCGGCCCCGACCTTGTACTTCTCGGCCTCCTTGGGGACCGGCGAGAAGAACGGCATCGACAGGATCGACAGGAAGTCGGAGGCGGGCTTCTTGAGAGTGATGGTCAGGGTGTCGCCGCTCGCGACCAGGCCGGAGATTTCCTTCGCCTTGCCGGCCGCGAACTCCTCAGCGCCCTGGATCAGGTTGGAGTAGGACTGGCCACCCGAGGGGGTGGTCTTGTCGTACATCCGCTTGACCCCGCGCACGAAGTCCTCGGCGGTGACCTCGCCGGTGCCCGGCGGGGCCCACTTGACGCCCTTGCGGATCTTGAACGTGAAGGTGGTGTTGTCGTTCGAGATCTGCGCGGCACCGTCGGCCAGGTCGGGGACGGGGACGTTCAGCTCGTTGCCGGTCTTGCTCGAGTCGAACGAGTAGAGCTGGCGGCTGTAGAGGCGCTCGAGCGAGAAGCCGACCGTCGAGTAGGCGTCGGCCGTGTCGAGGTAGTCGACGTCGGCGTTGGCCACCATGCGCAGCGTGCCGCCCTTCACCCCTTGGCCTTGGGCGCCACCGCCGGCGGGGGGTGTCTCGCCACCGCCGTCGCCGCCGCAGGCGGCGAGGACCATGGCCAGGCACGCGGCGATCGCGGCAACCTTGACCACCTTGAGTCTATGCATGTTCGTGTTCCCACCCTTTCATCGCCGCCGACCGTCGGCGGCCATGTCGGTCGAGCCGGCGCCGCGCGCCATCCCACCGGACGCGGGGCGGTGGTTGGCCAGTGGCATGCACCTACCTTTCGGTGCCGGCGCCCTGGCGGGCGCCGGCCATGACGGAGGAGCTCATCGGGCCGGGACGCTACAGGCGGCCGGAGGTCTGGTTCCCGCGCGGGTCGAACGCATCCCGTAGGCCGTCACCGAGCAGGTTGAACGCCAGCGTGGTGAGGAGCAGGGCCATGCCCGGGAACACCACCATCCACCACGCCACCTGGTAGTAGTCGTTCGAGTCGGCCAGCATCTGGCCCCAGGTCGCGGTCGGCGGGGGGACGCCGAGGCCCAGGAACGACAGGTAGGCCTCGGTCAGGATGTTGGCCGGGATGACCAGGGAGGCGTAGATGATGATCGGCGCGGTCAGGTTCGGGAAGATGTCCCGGAAGATGATCCGCAGGTTGCTCGCGCCCAGCGAGCGCGACGCCTCCACGAACTCCTTCTCGCGCAGCGACAGGACCTGCCCGCGGATGATGCGGGCGATGTAGGTCCAGGTGATGAAGGAGATGACGAGGATGATGATCCAAAGGCTCGGCGTGAACACCGACACCAGCGCCAGCGCCAGCAGCAGGAAGGGGATGCTCAGCAGGATGTCCATGATCCTGGAGAGCAGCGTGTCGATCCAGCCACGGTAGAACCCGGCCAGCATGCCCACGATGACCCCGATGGTGAGCGCGAGCCCGGTGGCCACGATCCCCACGATCAGCGACACCCGGGCGCCGTAGATGACCCGGCTGAACAGGTCGCGCCCGAACTGGTCGGCGCCGAACCAGAACTGGATGCTGAAGTTCGGTCCCTTGGGCGCGCCGAACTCGTTGGTGGTCTGCTCGTACATGCTGGTGTCGTTGGGCGGGTGCCCGAGCAGGCTGACGATGAGCGGGGCGAAGACGGCCACCAGGACGAGCAGGACGATGAAGATGAAGCTGGCCACCGCCACCCTGTCCTGACGCAGTCGGGCCAGGGCGAGCTGGGTCGGGGTGCGGCCCTCGATCCGCTTGACCGGCTCCGCGGGTGCGCCCGGACGGGTCGCGCCCTGACCGTCCTGGGCTTCCTCGCTGACGGTGCCCTCTTTGTCCGGCAGGACCTGAGACATGTGCACCTCCCAAGCCGACGCGGGTCGGCACCGAACATCGCACCGTGGGCAGGAGGAGCGGCCTGGCGCTGCCCGCCATGACCAGCCGTGGTCCCAAGCCCGCGGTTCGTGGATCGTACTGCAAACGCTTTGCGGGCGTCTGTAAGAGTTTTCTCAGGTCAAATGGGTCGTTGTCGAGTCCTGGGGTGCAATTTGGGCCGCTGACGGAGCGTTCCTGGCCAGTACCCACGCCAGCCGGAAACAACCATTGCGCGTTCGCGCAACGGTCAGCCCTGAACTGCTTGGAGCGCCTGCGGCGCGGGCATCCCATTCCGCCCGGCAAGTTCGCCGGGCGGCCGACGGCCAAGTTCGGCCCTGGTACTGCTTGGAGCCGCCTGCGGCGGCAACTCGTCCCATTCCGACGGCCAGGTTCGGCCGTCGGGTCAGACGAGCGGCCAGGGATAGGGGCGCCCCGGGCCGGGGCGGGGCAGCGTGGCGGTCCGAGCCAGCCCCCGGGCCCGCGCCGCGAGCGCTTCCCGTTCGTCCGGCTCGAGAAGCTGGCCGAGCCGGCCGGCCAGCCCGCCGCAGGCGGCCTCGGCCAGCCGCTCGAGGTCGGCCACCAGGTCCGGCCCGAGCCGCTCGCCGGCCAGGTCCCAGAGCACCGTGCGCAGCTTCGGCTCGGTGTGGAAGCAGACGCCGTGGTCGATCGCCCACACCCGGTCCTCGCCCTGCAGGCAGTGACCGGCCTTGCGGTCGGCGTTGTTGACGACGACGTCGAAGGCGGCGATCCGGAGCAGGGCCGGGTGCCCGGCGGCCAGCAGGTCGAAGGCGGTCACGTCGGGGTCGGCCTGGATGTAGAGCTGCACCGAGCCGACGCCGAACGGCCCGTCGCGGGCGACCGTGAGCGGGACCAGGCCCCAGCCCAGCTCCTCGCTCACGACGTAGGCCGCCACCTCGCGGCGGTACAGGGTGCTGGCAGGGAAGTCCCAGAGCGGGCGCTCGCCCCTGGCCGGCTTGTAGATCGCAAGGCCGGCCAGGTCGCCGTGGCGCACCTCGGCCAGCAGGGTCGCGTTGGAGGCCCAGGGGATGCGCCCGAGCACCTCCAGCTCGCCCTCGGCGAGCAGCTCACGCGCCCGCTCCTGGGAGACCGCCGCCGACTGGGCGGGCTCCGGGCCGGACGACACGACCTCACCCATTCACACGACCGTGGGCCGGTGCCCGTTCAGGGCCGGGCAGACGTGCCCGGCCGGGTCGAGGGGGTTGCCGCACAGCGGGCAGGGTGGCCGTCCCCTGGCCACCGCCTGGGCGCCGTGCCTGGCCAGGACGCGGAGCTGCGGACGGGTCACCCACAGCCGGACCTCCTTGGGCTCGGGCAGCGCCTGCTCCTCCGCGGCCTCGGCCGTGACCAGCTCGGTGACGACCATGACGAAGCGGTCGCGTCCCGGGTCGTAGTCGAGCGCGAGCTGGCCGACCCGGAAGTCGGGCTCCAGCGGCTGCCGCAGCGACAGCTCGACGGCCTCGGCCGCCCTGGCCTCGTCCGGGTCCTCGGGGCGCCGCACGGCCAGCTCGGGGAGCAGGCTCTCGAGCCGCTCGGCCAAGGACCTGACCTGCTCCTTCTCGATCAGCAGGGTGACCTGGTCGGCGCCTGCGGCGGCCTGGAGGAAGAACGTGCGCTGGCCGGGCACGCCGACCGCGTCGGCGGTCAGGTGGGTGACCGGGTCGAGGTCACGGCTCGCCATCGCGCGCCTCCTCTCGGGGTGCCGCGCTCGCCCCGGCCTCCGGGCCCACGGGCTCCTTGGGCCGCTCCAGGTCGGCGACGCTGCCGGTCTCGTTGAGCCGCAGCAGGTGCGGCAGGGGGGTGAACGCGAACGCGGTGACGCTGGCCGGCCCGATCTCGAGCCGCTGGAACAGGTCGAGATGGAGGCCGAGGTAGTGGGCGGCCACCGCCTTGATCACGTCGGCGTGGCTGCACACCGCGATCGTCTGGCCCGGATGCTCGGCCCGCAGCCGTTCCAGCGCGGCCACCGCCCGCACCTGCATCTCGTAGATCGACTCGCCGTCGGGGAAGCGGGCGCCGGACGGGTGGCGCTGCACCACCCGCCAGAGGTCCTCCTTGACCAGCTCCTTCAGCTCCCGGCCGGTCCAGCTGCCGTAGCGGACCTCGCCGACGTCCTCGGCCGTGCCCACCTTGAGCCCGCGCGGCTCGGCCACGGCGGCCGCGGTCTCCATGCATCGCTCCAGTGGGCTGGCGTAGACGACGTCGACCGCCACCGCAGCCAGCCGTCCGGCCAGGGCCCGTGCCTGCTCGCGGCCCGTGCCGCTGAGGTGGATGCCTGACGTCCAGCCCGAGAGCCGCGTGCCCGTCTCCGCGGTGACCGCGTGGCGGAGCAGGAGAAGCAGATCCATCGGCGAGGTCACCTCGGGGCTCGGGACACGGCTCGACAGCAATTCTACGGACGGGGCCGCCGGACCGGTCCGTGGGCGGTCAGGGCTCGCCTTGCCCTCAAGTCCCAGGTCCACGCCCGCCTCCATCCTCGCCGGCCCGCCGCCGGCAATCCTCGGTCGTCTCCGCTCCGGACGCGAGCGGGCCGCTGGTAGGGTGCGGCAGACCCGACGAGCACAGCTGGAGGCCCGATGGAGGAGTTCCTGGAGAAGGTCCGCGGCCTGCTCGGCCCGGACGCGCCGAACCTCGACGAGGGCGAGATCGAAGCCGTGCTCGAGCTGGCCCGGGTGGCCGCCCACTCCTCGGAGCGGCGGGCGGCACCGGTCACCGCCTACCTGGTCGGCATGGCGGTCGCCGGCGCCGCCCCGGAGGCGCGCGAGGCGTTCGTGGACGACCTGGTGGTCAAGCTCGAAGTCCAGCGGTAGGGCCCCGGCCGGGTGCTGTACTCCTCCGGAGATCTATCGGGTGCTGTACTTGTACGCCTCCGGAGATCTATCGGATGTCGCGGGCGTGGCGGCGGCCGACGCCGGGGTCGTCCAGGCCCCAGCCGATGATCCGTTCGGGGTGGATGCGGATGGCTGGCTGGGGGTCGCTGATGGCGTGGGCGCGGCCGCGGATCTCGACGCCGCGCGGTTGGAAGGGGGGGAGCACGTCGTCGATGACGATGGCGGCGCGGCCGGTGCGGGCGACGTCGCGGAACTTCTTGGTGGCCGCGAAGTCGTGGCCGGTGACCTCCACGACCCCGCTGTCGGGGTCGACGCTCCACATGCCGACCGGGGTGATGTGGGGGGTGCCGTCGGGGCCGACGGTGGCCAGGCGGGCGAGCCGGCGTTCGGCGTGCAGGTAGGTCAGCTCGGCGTTGGTGAATGCGTGCCGCATCGGCGGTCCCTCCTCGCAGGGCGGGCGCTCGGCCTTTCGGAACTTCACACTGTGTGCATCATGTAAACTACACGCAATGTGTAGCTCTGTGCAGGGGGCCGCCATGCTGGAGGCCATCGAGGAGCCGCGAAACGCCCGCAGCCGGCGCACCCGCGCCGCGCTCCTGGCTGCCACGCGCGCGCTGCTTGAGCAACAAGGCACGGAGCCGCTCACGATGGCCGCGGTCGCCGAGCAGGCCGGCGTCTCCCGCCGGGCCGTCTACCTGCACTTTGCCTCCCGCGCGGAGCTGCTGACCGAGCTGTTCGGCTACGTCAGCCAGCAGGAAGGCCTCGCGAGCTCGCTCGAGCCGGTGTGGCAGGCACCCGACGCCGCCGCCGCCCTCGACCAGTGGGCGCGCCACCTGGCCCGCTTCCACCCGCGCATCCTCGCCGTCGCCCGCGCCATCCAGCGGGTCCGCCGCGTCGACCCCGACGCCGCCCAACACTGGGAGCTCGTCATGGCCGACCAGCAGGCCTGCTGCCACCGGCTCGCCGCCTGGCTGGCGGGCGAGCAGCGGCTCGCGCCGCCATGGACCGTGCAGACCGCGGCCGACATGCTGTGGGCGCTGATGTCCTTCGACCTGCTCGAGGAGCTCCTCGTCGACCGCGGCTGGTCCCCACGGCGCTACCGCACCCACCTCGCTGCCCTGTTCCGGTCGACGTTCCTCTGCGACCCCGGCCAAGCGCAGGCGGCCCCGACCGACCAGCACTAGGAGGCCACTGAACAAGGGCTGTTCTTGCCCTTGCCGGGCTGCAACGCCGCAGGTCAGGGCGTCGCAAGTCAGGTCGGCCGTGGGTTGTGAGCGTTTCCACGCCGAAGCGAGCCCCACCGGGATCACCCTCGGTATGAACCTGGCCTGGCGGGTCAGCCCCTTCGCGTTGCGATCGAAGCATAAGCAGCGGGCGCTGATCGGAGGCCTCAGCAGCCTCTTGAGCTCGCTCGGTGCGCCGACACAGTTCATTGTGCGCTGTGAATGAGAGCGCCGAGGTCCACCGGGCCAACGCCTACCAAGTCCTCTGCACGGCTCGGCCGGCGGCTCACTGATCGGGTAACGGCAGGGCATACCCGAGGTCGCGGAGGCCTTTGCGGAACTGGGCCTCCGCGGTTGTCGGCACGATGAGATGCCGCTCGCCGCACCGCCAGGACAGCTCGCGCAGCCGGCGGTCGCTGGCGATCAGGGTCGCCAAGGCAGGGTCTTGGCACTCGATGACGCGGGCCGGACCGAGGTCGCGGAGCTTGCGGGCGTTGGCCGCAGCGTCCTGGAAGAAGGTGGCGACGGTGGCCGGGAGGTCGGCGTGGCTGCGCGCGGCAAGGAACCGGACGATCTCGTCGTCTGGCCGTCCAGAGGCGATCGCTGCCAGGTACTTGTCGCGCCGGAGCGTCCACACCGCGTCGCCGGCGCGCTCGGCGTAGGTCTCGAGCACGATCGCGTCGGCGACCGGCAGCGACTCGACCGCCACGACCTCAAGGTTGGGCAGCACGCGCAGAGGGGTGGTTGCGGCTGCGGTGGCGGGGTCGGCGCCTGGCCGGTAGCCGCCGCTCAGACCCAGCGCGTAGGCGCCGAGGGCGTTCAGCCGGACGTGGCGCAGGCCGTCGTAGCGGCTGAGCATGTCGAGGTCGTCGCTGCCCCAGTTGTCGTGGTAGTCGTCGCGTGCACCGACCGGGTCCTGATAGGCAAGGTCGAAGAGCCCGAGCGGTGCTGCGTACTCGAACAGCAGGCACAGCGCGTAGCGGCCCTGGAGCAGCGTCCAGTCGTGAAAGCCGTCGTAGCCCAGGCTGCCGTACTGGGGGTCGGACAGGTACAGCTTCCACGGGTCACGGGCCACCTGCGGGTCCCAGTCCTCGGCCTGCATGAACCGGAACAGCGCATCGACCTCGACCCAGCGACCCGGCGGGCAGGACGCCAGCGCGCCTGCCACGATCTCCCGTCGTGGCCCGGCGGCGGTCAGCGCACCTCGGCTTGCCTGGCCCTTGATCTGGTCGACCCGGTTGAACTCGTCAAGCAGCGCGTGCTTGAGCCAACGCCGCCAGAGGTGGCGAAGGGTCTCGTGCGCCCGTGCCACCAGGGCCGCTCGGCCCCGGCCGGTGAGCTGCAGTCGTGTGCCTGCCAGTTCCGCGAGGCCGCCTGCCTGCAGCAGCAGCGGCCAGGCGAAGGATGCGATCGGGCCGTGCCCACCGCCGTAGAACTCCCCATCGGCAAGCGACTCTGCCACCAGCTGTGCGGTGGCCGCCGTCGGCCGCTTGGTCTTGTCGCTGCAGCGGAGCCTGCCCGCCTCGCACAGCCTGAGCATGGCCGCCAGGTCCGCCGCGGCCGCCTGCTCGGTCATCCGGACCTCGAACTCGCCGGTGTCGGGTCCAGCTGGGGGCAGGTCAGGGCTGCTCGGCAGCGACGCGGCCGGCGGCTCCGGCGTGAGGGCGAGCAGGCGGCGGCACAGGTCGGACGGGATCTCAGCGCGCGGGCCGAGGAAGAACAGCCCGAGGCGTGATGCCGAGCCTCGTCCTGGCACGCGGCCGTACTTGGCGCGGAACCTGGCGGGCTGGAGCCTGCCGTCGGGCTCGCGGGCGGCTTCGGCGACCGCCGCCCGCTCCAGCTCGTCCATGCGCTCCAGCTCGGACCGCAGGTCGGCCGACTCTCGCAGGAAGCGCTCCAGTGCGCCCACGAGTTCTGGCTTGCGCTGGAGCTTGGGCTGGCCGATCAGGGCTGCCAGCGCCCGCAGCTCGGGGACGGTCCGCCGCGTGAGGGCGTCTCGGACCGTGGCAGGCGGCAGATCACGAAGTCGCACGAGCGCAGCGCCTCCAGGGTCGGCTTGGTGGGGGGTACTGGGACCAGCGGGTCCTCACAGTGCGGCGCCCACGGCGGTGAGCGCCCGGTTGGCCTGGTCCACGTCGAACCTGTGGGGGTCGAAGTCTGCTCCCTTCTCCAGCCCCAGCCACACCAGCATGTCGTCGTGCTCCTCGCTGGTGGGGTCGGCAAGCACCTCGCGAAGGTGTGCATACCCCCACACACCGCCGCAGTCCTCGGGCGGGCAGGCGCCCTCGCCCGCCACACAGAGCGGGTAGCGCGCCCCCGGCTCGGCGGCGAGGAGCTTCTCCACCACGACGTCATGCTCCCAGTCGTCACCGAAGTCGTAGGTGTAGCGGACCCGGCCGCCCTCCCCCTTTGCCAGGCCGCGCAGGGTCGCCTTGCGCTCGTCCCGGAACGCAAGCTCTGGGTCTGGCCGCCCGTATTCGGTCAGGCCGTCGGAGAAGACGTGCATGTGGTAGTTATCCCAGCCCATCGCCGCCTGGATCACCTCATGCAACCGGTCGAGCCGGATGCCCGCAGGGACCAGAAGCCGCCGCCACACCGGCGGCTCGGCGGCCTCGGCCAAGGTGACCTTCACCTGGAAGACCGGGTCTCCCGGCTCTGGCACGCCCAGGCTGCGGCGCATCGCCCACAACGCCAGCTCGGTCAGCTCCACTGACTGCCCGTCGTCCAGGCGGACCGCCCCCAACAGCTGGAGCACGCCCAGCGCGCGCCGCACGTCACGATCGTTCACCGCCCGCCACGTGGCCCGCTGCTGGTCGGTCGCGGCCTCCAGCACGTACCCTGCGGTCACCGTCTCCCAGGCGAGCGCGCAGGATTCGGCGAGCCCGATGGCACCGCCTCGCCGGGCCATGCCCGCCAGCACGGCGCCGATGGCCTCCTGGAAGTGACGCCGCAGCAGCGACTCGCCCCACCCGGACGGGCACAGCGCCGCGCCAAGCCGGGGGAACACCTCGAACATCCGGGCCCACAGCTCCAGCGGGCGCTCCAGCAGGCCCGCGTTCCTTTTCACCGGTACCAGCCGCCCGCCGGTCACGCGCACCAGGCGGCTCGCCTTGGCCCACTCCACGACCGTGGTGATCCCAGGCAGCTCTTCGCTGCTCTTGGTGCGGGACACCCGGTCACCGATCTTCGGGTCGATCTCGTCCGCGGTGCCGAGCAACACCACGAGCTCGCGGGCGTCGGCCAGCGTGATCCGCCCCGTCTGGGTGAGCTTGCGCCCAGCCCCCACCCATCCGGTGAACGCGCGCAGCCACCGGACCGGCTCCGCCGCGGCCGCAGTGGCCGCCAGCGACTTGTCGGATGGTGTCAGCATCGCATCCTCTCGCCCGGATACCCTGGCGTCCCGCGTACGGCCTGCAGCGCGATCCTTGACGCACTCTATGACATCTGCCGGATGCGAGAGCTCCGGCAGGCACTACCCAGGTGCGTGAGCGTGGCCCTCGCGGTATCAAAGCGGTATCATGCCGCATGGCTATGACACTCAGGCTCACCGACGAGGAGACCGCCCTGCTGCGCCGCCAAGCCGAGCGCGAGGGGCGCTCCATGCAGGAGGTCGTTCGGCTGGCGATCCAGGAGCACATCGCCCGCTACGAACACACCGAGCGGGTACGGCTAGCTGCTCGCCGCGTGGCGTCGCACCACAACGAGATCCTCAACCGCCTCAAGGACGCCTGACGGAGCCTGATGGAACACCTGACGGTCGAGGACCTGCTGGTCATCGCGGAAGAAGCTATCGGCGCCCCGGCGGTCAGGGACATCGGCCTGCTCGACTCGGCGGCGCACCGGCCGCAGGCGAGCGCCTTCGGCAGGGATGCGTACTCGACCATCCACGAGAAGGCGGCGGCGCTGTTGGAAGCGGTCACCCGCAATCACGCGCTCGTGGACGGCAACAAGCGTCTTGCCTGGGCGGCGGTGGTGGTGTTCTACGACCTGAATAGCTTCGACCTGGATCCACCCTCGGTCGACGAGGCAGTCGAGCTGGTGGTCGCGGTGGCTGTCGCTCAGATGGAGCTGAGCAAGCTTTCCGAGCGCCTGGCGAGTTGGGCACACGAGCGTTGAACCAAGCCAGCCAGCGGCGGCTGCGAGAACTCCGGCCAGTGCTCGCGGATGGGCGAGCGGCACGCCGGTGATGCCCAGCGGCTCGAACTCGACCGCACCGACACGGTCGGTCGGACAGTCGCAGGACCTCCGCTAATCTGCTCCCCTCCACAGGAGAGTCGGGCGCTCGTGCGGCAAGCACGAGGTGGAGGAGAGCGCGACTGCTGCGCCGACAGGTCCGGCGCAGGGCCCTCCCTGGGGCGCCTATGCCTTGCTGCGGCTGCGCAGGCGCGGGACCGGTGGGTTGGCGTGCCAGTGGATGAGCGCCGGGGTGGCGAGGTCGGCGAGCTGGTCGGCCACGTCCGGGGTCGCCGGCCGCCGCAGCAGGAACAGCCAGGCGAAGACCGGGCCGAGCAGCAGGGCATGGACCAGCTCCAGGCGCGGCAGCTCGGCGAGTTCGCCCCGTCGCCGTGCCCGCTCCAGCAGCACGGCGATGATCGTGCGTTCGTGCTCGATGAACGTGTCCTGGAAGCGCTCGACCAGCTCGGGGTGGTGGGCCAGGTCGCCGAGCAGGCCGGGGATCGCATGGGCGGCCGTGGGCGAGGTGAGGCGCTCGAAGATGATCCGGAGGAGGGCGGCCAGGTCGCTCCGGAGCGAGCCGGTGTCGGTTGGGGCGCCGGGCTCAAGGCCGTGGATGGTGCTGGCGAACACCAGCTCGGCCTTGGACGGCCAGCGGCGGTAGATCGCGGTCTTGCCGACCCCGGCGTGGCCGGCGACGGCTTCGACGGTGAGGCGGCTGTAGCCGACCTGCCCCAGCAGCTCGCGGGTGGCCTGCTGGATGGCCTGGTCGACGCGCAGCTCTCTGGGCCGGCCGCGGGTGGGGTTGCGCTGGCTCATGCTGCGCACGGTACTCTATATATAACGAACCGTATCGTATCGATAAGGTGGCGTGCCATGGGTCGACCGCAGACCGGCTCCAGGCTGGACGAGCTGCTGCCCCGCTATGACTTCAACGAGCGCCACCACCGCGTGGTCGCGGCCCCTCCGCTCCGCGTCGACCAGGCCCTCGAGGCCGTCACCCTCGCCGAGATGCCGCTGGTGCCCCTGCTGTTCGCCGTCCGCTCCCTGCCGGCACGTCTTGCCGGCAGGGAGCGCCTGCCGCGGGCGAGGGATGAGCCGCTCCTCGCCCAGTTCCTGGCTGCAGGGTTCGCCTTGCTTGTCGAGGATCCCGGCCGTGAGCTGGCCGTGGGCGTGGTCGCGCAGATGTGGGAGCGCGGCGGCCGGACGGCCAGGATCCACGACGCCGCCGAGTTCACCTCCTTCGACCACCCTGGCTTTGTGAAGGTGGCGATGAACTTCCGGCTCGTCGAGCAGCACGGCGGCACGCGGGTCGAGACCGAGACGCGGGTGCTGGCCACCGACGCGGCAAGCCGTCGGGGGTTCGTCCGCTACTGGCGCCTCATCCGCCCGTTCAGTGGCGCGATCCGGCGCAGCTGGCTGCGCGCCATCGCGAGGCGAGCCGAACAAGCCACCTGACCACCGACCGTGGACCGTGTCGAGGAAGCGCTGCACCGGATGGTGGAGGCCGGCCTGCCCGGCACCTTCGTGTACCTGGAGGCCGGCCTGCCCGGCACCTTCGTGTACCTGGAGGATCCTGACGGCTCGTCGCGGTTCTTGACGGCGGGCTGGAGCCGACACCACGACCCAGCAGCGCATGACGCCCCCACCACCACCGCGTCGGCAGCACCACCAAGACGTTCACCGCGGTGGTAGCGCAGCGCCTGGTCGGCGAGGGGCGGCTGCGGCTCGAGACCGCCGCAAATCGCTGGGGCCATCAGGTCGCCGGCAGCGGTCGCGGGTGTCCCGAGGGTTGCGCCTCTGGATGCCTCGACATCTGGTATGCCAGCGGCCACAGCGCGCTGCGGGCGATCCCCATGGCGAAACCGAAAGCTCCGAGCGCGTAGCTGACCGCGCCTGTCACCAGGACGGGGACGAACCACGGGAACAGCGCAGCCTGGGCGGCCTGGACGTCGCCACCCGTCTCGGCGGCTGCCCCCAGCGCGACTTCCATGCCCGTCAGGACGGCGAACAGCGTGCTGCCCAGGACGATGGGCGGGAGCGCCAGGACGCTCCAGCGTTCCTCGCCCACCTCGCGGAGGTGGCTCCGCATGGCGAGGAAGGCGAGAACGGCGAGCCCGTACCCGACGCCGATCGTGAGGTGCGCGAGCCCCAGCGCATCGTGTCGGAGGCCGCCGCCGCCGCGACCGCCGCCGCATCGGTGGGGGGTGAGCCAGACGGGTGGTCGACGAACCCGGCCAGGAGCACCGCCGGGGCAACAGCAACGATGGCGACCCGGAATCGCGCGTTCGTTGTCGCGGACATCCGGCGGCCTCCTCCCGGTCCCGTGACGGGGATGCTGGCCAGCAGCCGTTCACGAGGGTCTCCGCGTTGATCTCTCCAGCCGACGAGGACGCTACAGGCGGCCGGTGGTGCGGGGAATTGGGAGCTCTCCCCATGCGACGAGCCCGTGCTCCATCGCGAACAGCGTCGCCGCCGCGCGTGTCGACACCCCGAGCTTCCCGTAGGCGTTCTGGATATGGCGGTCGGCCGTCTTGGCCGAGATTCCAAGCGCACGGGCGACTTGCTTGGTCTGCAAGCCGCGCGCCAGTAGGCCGACGACGTCGGCCTCACGCTCGGTGAGCCCCGCCGGCCGTTCGATTCGCGGGACGCGCTGCCCAGACGCCGCAAGCACCGCGGCGACCGCGTCGGCGTCCAGTCGTCCGGCGCGCGCCTCCCGGCTGAGGGCCTCGGCGGCCTGCCCTGCCACCGACGTAGAACAGCAGGCACGCGTAGTACGTCTGGGACGCCGTCTCCGAGTCGACGCCCAAACGCTCGCCGAGCCGCATCGCGAACAGCGTGCTGTGCAGGCCGTGCTCGAGGGGCACACCGATGCCGAGGTCCGTCGCCAGAGACAGTGCCGCGATCACGTCCGCGGCACGGACCCGTTCCCCGCCCGGCGCTGCTTCCCCTGGCACGTTGTGACAGTCCTGAACTGAGTCTCCGGTCGGTCTGTCGGTTCTCTCTATCACGCTTGGCCGGAATATGGGGTCTCCGATCGGAACAGGAACCGTCATCGCCGGCCATCCCGGTGGCAGCCCTCACGTCGGAGCTTGGCGTGCCGGGCGCTCATACTCAAGGGATGCCCCTCTACCTGCGGACATGTTTCGAGTCTGTCCAGTTGGGTGCTCCCAAGGAGAGTCGAACCCGTGCACCGAGGACAACCGGCTCGCTATCCCAGCGCCGCCCCATCCGCTTCAACCCGGACCCTCGAGCAGCTCCCGCGCCCGGATGAACACCCCGTCCAGCATCACTGGGTCAAACGACCGGTTTGCGTATTTTGTTACCACAAGTGAACGTCTCTACGCCGAAGGCCCGCGCAGATTCAGGTTCCGCTCCCTGAGGCGTGCGCGGCCTTCCATGCGCGGATCGGCTCGCGAATGAACCCGATGCCGGCCTCGACGCAGAACTCCGCACCCCCGTCTGACAGCGCTTCAGGGGCATCGACCAGCAGCGTGCGAAGCCGGCGCCGGTCAGCGACCTCGGGAGGCTGGTCCGGTAGCCGCGCGTACCAGTCACGGGCCTTGCCCCAATGGGGATGGCGCGGGTCCTCTAGCCGAGCGAGGAACTCGGCCACGATGTCGGGCCACCACGGCGTTCCCCACCAGTGTGCGCAACCCAGCCCGCCATGAGCGGCAGCACGCTGCAAGGCCAAGTCAAGGCCGTGTCGATTGGCGCTGACGGCGATCCCGCCAAGCGCCCGGTCCATGTGGTCGACCAGCTCGCCGAGGTCCTCGTCGGCGAGCTGGCGCAGGGTGCGCCCGTCGGGCAGGACCCGATCGGGATCGGAGAGCCGCTGGAACATGGTCATGAATAGCTCGTCGCTGAAGTCCGCCTCCAGGTCGGCGAGGTCCTCGGTAGCGATGAGTGGAGCGTCCTCGTCGTCGAAGATCTCGCCCAGGTGGTCACTGAGCACTTCGCGGACGAGCTTGGTCGTGGCGACATTGGTGCGGAGCATCCCGCCGTCGTAGATGCGGCCTTCACCGTGCCAGTCCTCGAGCGGGCTGTTGCGCCACGTGCCGTTGGTGATGCCGATCGCTGCTAGATCCAGGACGATGGCGGGATCGTTGGGGTCGATCCCGACCTGCTCACGGAGGAGCACGGGAATCCTCGCCGGATCAGGCTCAAGATCGATCGTCACAGCTACCGAGGATCTCCGCAGAGGTACGCAGCCAGCGCCCCTTGGCACGGACGCGCGCCAGGTAGCGGGCGCGACGCTCTTCAGCGTCCCGGTGCCCGCCGCCGTGCTCGAACGCAGCCTCCGCCACTCGTTCTCCCCGCTTGGCAGATCCTGTGACCAGGATGCACGGGCGTCCGGGACTGATCAAGCGAGCATGCACAGGCCCCGTCACCCAGGTGCGTTCAGTCGCCCAGCAGTTCGCGGGCGCGAAGGAACACCGCATCCAGCATCGGCTAGGCCAGGCGCCTTGTGGCGTGTTCTGCTGGCTCACGTGATACGAGCCGTTGAGCCACGCATCCCGGCGGCTGCGAAGATGGCGGCTCACATCAGCGAATCCTCGCGTTCCAGGAGGGGGGGTCATGCCGAGCCCGTCACCGGTGAACGCCAGCCCGCCTGCCGGCATCACGGTCGGCGAGGACGGCGTCGCCCGATGCTGGTGGTGTGGCGGCGACCCGCCGTACCGCCGGTACCACGACGCGGAGTGGGGCCGCCCGGTCGGCGACGACCGCCGTCTGTTCGAGAAGCTGTGCCTCGAAGGGTTCCAGGCGGGCCTGAGCTGGCTCACGATCCTGCGCAAGCGGGAGAACTTCCGCAGGGCGTTCGCTGGCTTCGACATCCAGGCCGTCGCCCGGTTCGGCGACCCGGACGTCGACCGGCTGCTGGCCGACGCGGGGATCGTCCGCAACCGGGCGAAGGTCCAGGCGACGATCGGCAACGCGCGCCGCTGCATCGAGCTGATCGACGAGCTCGGGAGCTTCGCCGCCTACGTGTGGCGGTTCGAGCCAGACGCGCGCTCACGTCCCGCCGTGGTTGACCACGCGACCCTGCTGCAGCTGACCGGGAGCCCGGAGTCCAGGGCGATGAGCAAGGACCTGCGCCGCCGCGGGTGGTCGTTCGTGGGCCCGACGACCGTGTACTCGTTCATGGAGGCCATGGGGCTGGTGAACGACCATCTCGACCAATGCGACCTCCGCGCCGACGTCGACCACGACCGCCACGCGTTCGAGCGGCCGCCGGGGGCGGGGTCGAAGCGGGCGTAGGGCCGCATGGCCGCCCTCCACCCGGTCGCTGTCCCGTCGCCCGCCCGCCGGTGCTCAACCGAAGGTGCTGAGCAGCGCTCGCGCCCGCAGGAACACCGCGTCCAGCATCGGCTCGGTGAGCCTGCCGGTGAAGGTGTTCTGCTGGCTCACGTGGAAGCTTGCCAGCAGGGTGCGGCCGCTGGGAAGGGGCGCTTCGGCGCCGTGGCCGAAGCGGGGCTTGGGGCGGACCGGGCCGAGGTGGCGGAGGGCTTCGTCCCAGGCGAAGCTGCCGAGCGCGACGACCACCCGCACGTCGAGGAGGGCCAGCTCGGCGTCGAGCCACGGGGCGCACGCGGCCCGCTCCTCGGGCAGGGGCTTGTTCGCGGGCGGGGCGCACTTGACCGGCGCGGTGATCCAGCAGTCGGTGAGGCGGAGGCCGTCGTCGCGGGAGACCGAGGTCGGCTGGTTGGCGAAGCCGGTGCGGTGCAGGCTGCCGAACAGCCAGTCACCTGAGCGGTCGCCGGTGAAGATCCGGCCAGTGCGGTTGCCGCCGTGGGCGGCAGGTGCCAAGCCGAGCACGAGCAGGCGGGCGCCCGGGTCGCCGAAGCCGGGCACGGGCCGGCCCCAGTAGGTCTGATCGCGGAACGCGGCGCGTTTCTCCCTGGCCACGAGCTCCCGCCAGGCGACCAGCCGCGGGCAGCGGCGGCACCGCGTGACCTCGCCGTTGAGGCGGTCGAGGTCGTCGCCGGTCGTCCCTGTCGAGGCCATCGCACCAACCCCCGCGTCCCGTCGGTCCGCCGCACGGCAGCACGCTACCAGCGACCCGTGAAGATCGATGCTCCGGAGTGGTCCCAATAGCATCCCGGCGTGGGGCGGATCGGCGGCGACCACGAGCTGCTCCGGGTGGCCGGGGTGGTCGAAGACGCCGCCCCATTTCTCCGGGCGGCCGGTGCTCCATGCGTGACCACCCGCCCACTTCTGCGTAACTGCCCAGTCCGTTGCTGGTCTGGTTGAATGCCATCACCGACGGCGGGCGGCGTGGGAGGACGACGTGACGAACGACGGGCACGCGAACCAGGCCGAGCCGGTCGACGACCGGGACGAGGGCAGCGAGGTATCTGACCGGGACGAGGGCACCGAGGTAGCGGAGCGGCCAGCCCCACGCCCGTCGGCCCGCGCCCAGGTGTCACGGGCCTCCTGGGCCCGGACGCCGCCGGCCAGGGCGGTCAGGAGCGTGGTGCAGCGGGGCGTCCTGGTCCCGGTCCTGCGCTTCGTCGCGCCGTTCACGGTGGTCGGCAAGCGGAACCTTGCGGGGCTCAAGGGGCCGGCGGTGTTCGTGGCCAACCATCAGAGCCACTTCGACGCCCCGGTCTGCCTGGCCGCCCTGGGCGGCCGCATTCGCCGCCGCCTGGTGATCGCCGCCGCCGCCGACTACTTCTACAGCTCGGCGGTGAAAGGAGCAGCCGCATCGCTGGCGCTCGGGACGGTGCCGTTCATCCGCACCGGAGGCGGCAGCCGGGAGTCCCTGGCGATGCTCAAGGACCTGGTCGGCAAGGGCTGGTCGGTGCTGATCTTCCCGTCGGGGACCCGGGGTACGGGCGCGTCCGGCTTCAAGAAGGGCTTCGCCTACATCGCGGTCGACACGCAGGTGCCGGTCGTCCCCCTCTACCTCCACGGGCTCGACAGGATCATGCCCAAGGGGTCGTTCGTGCCCCTGCCAGGCGGGGTCGCCGTCGGCATCGGTCAGCCCATCCCGCCCGGCGACGACTACAACGAGCTGGTCCGCAAGGCCGAGGCGGGTGTGGCCGAGGCCGAGGCGGTCGTCAAGCGCTTGGAAGGGGCGTAGCGCCCCCGATGCCGCACAACCCGTTCGACGACCCCCTGTTCGTCCCCGTCTTCCTCCGGGTCGTCCTGCTGATCGTCATCGGCCTGGCCGCCGTCCTGCTCGCCCGGCGCCGCTCGTTCAAGGTGCTGCGCCGGTCCACCTTCTTCACCCGCACCCGCACCTGGCTCTGGATGGGCCCGCTGTTCCTGGTGTGCGTGTACACGGGTGGGTTCGTGGCCTTCGTGCTGGCCACCTTCGTGGTCATCCAGGGCCTGTCGGAGTTCGTGCGCATGGCCGGCATCGGCCGCCGCTACGCGCTCCTGCTCATGCTCTGGTCGCAGGTCGGCCTGCTGGTCGCGGCGCTCGCCCGCGACTACTTCCTGCTGCTCCCGTTCCTGTTCTTCGTGCTGCTCACCCTGGTGCCGGTCATGACCGGGGAGGTCGCCGACGCCCACCGGCAGCTCGGCGACACCCTGTTCGGCTACATCTGGATCGGGCTGCCGGTGGCCTACATCGTGTTCGCCAAGGCCGCCCAGCCGTGGGGGCTCAGCTTCCTGGTCATCGTCACCGTGTCGGTGGCCATGTCCGACATCGCCGCCTACGCGGTCGGGGCGGCCCTCAAAGGTCCCAGGCTGATCCCGAGCGTCAACCCGACCAAGACCTGGACGGGGGCGCTCGGCAACCTGCTGGGAGCGATCACCGGGGTCGTCCTGCTGGCCATCGCCATCCCCGACGAGTGGACCGTTGCCGGCGTGGCCGCCCTGGTCCTCACGATCGCGGTGGGCTGCGTCTGGGGCGACGTGACCGAGAGCTTCGTCAAGCGCACCTTCCAGGTGGAGAGCTCGAGCACCGTGCTGTTCGGCTTCGGGGGCATCCTCGACCGGGTCGACTCGCTGCTCATGGCCCTGCCGCTGTCCTACTACGCCCTCATTCTGGCCAACCGGGTGCTCGGGTGAGCGCCGGCCGGGTGGGGTGGCGGCCGGCGCCCCAGCCTCGGGACACACTTCCCGGGGTGGCGCCGTTGCAACCTCCGCGCAGGCCGCCTGCCTACGCGCTGTTCACCGCCACCCTCCTCGCCTGCCTGCTGGCGGCCTGCGCCGAGCGGACCAGCCCGCCCGCCGAGGGCCGGGCCCCGGTGCAGGGCGGGGCCCGCCTGTCCCAGGACCCGTCGTGCGTGTCCTCCCTCCGCTTCGACAAGGTCCACACGGCCAGGTCGAGCGCGAGGCTGCCGGGGGCCGCCTGGCGGGTCAACGGCGAGCTGCCGGTGACCGTCCCGGTCACCTCGGAGGGAGCCGTCTACGGCGGCACCAGCGGAGTCCTCCCCGACCAGGGATGCGTGTTCGCAGCCGACGCGCGCACGGGCCTCCTGCGGTGGTCCACCGGCGGCGGGATCAGCCAGGGGACGTGGCCGCTGATCGTCGGCGATCGGGTGATCGCCGCGCTGCAGGGCGGCGAGCTGGTCGCGCTGGACGCCCGGACCGGCGCCGCCCACTGGATCATCGAGACCGGCGGCCTCTGGGAGACCGAGCCGCTCCTGGCAGGCGGTGTGCTCTACGCGGCGCCCAGCTCGGGGGTGGTGGCCGTCGACCCGGTCGCTGGGCGGCCGCGCTGGCAGGTGCGCGGCAAGGTCGGGGCGATGGTCGCCGACCGGGACGGTGTGCTGGTGAGCTGGCTCGGGTCCTCGGGGTCGGTGACCAGCGCCCTCGACCCGGCCACCGGCCGGGAGCGCTGGCGTGCCCGGGTCGACCGGGCCGGCACGGTGGTGGTCGCCCGGGCGGCCGGCACGGTCGTGCTCCGCGGCGCGCCCAATGTCCTGTACGGCGTGGACGGGTCGACCGGACGCCGGCTGTGGGAGCTGGACGTGCCCGGTGGTGACTCGACGCCGGTGGCCGTCGCCCGCGGGAGGCTGCTGCTCCGCTCCGACGACGGCAACGCCTACGCCGTGGACGCACGGACCGGTCGGGTGGCCTGGCGGACGGCGGTCGGGTTCGGCGACGACCTGGAGCCCCCTGCGGTGGACGGCGCAACGGTCTACCTGGGAGGCTCCTCCGCGATCACGAGCTACCTCTGGGCCCTCGACGTCGACACCGGCCGGGTGCGGTGGCGCCTCGACACCGAGGCGCCGGTCGGGACCCGGCCCCAGGTGCACGGCGAGCTGGTGCTGGTCGGTGACGCCGCCACCTGGGTGTATGCGGTCGACCGGCGCTCGGGCCGGCTGCGCTCCCGGTACGCGGCCGGCGGCGTCGTCGACCAGCGGCTCGCCGTCGACCGGGGTTGGGTGTTCGCCCGCGTAGATGGCAAGGGGCTCGCCGGGATCCCGCTGTAGCGCTGGTACGATCGCGCCGCCCGCGCGGCGGGGCCCGCACGTCCCCGGAGCCGGAGGCCCACGATGAAGAGCGTCGAGCTCGAGGTCGAGAGCAGGGGCCGGCATGTGCTCGACCTGACCGACCGGGTGGCCGCGTTCGCCGCCGACGCGGGCGGGGACGGACTGGTGCACGTGTTCGTCCCCCACGCCACGGCCGGGCTGGTGGTGATGGAGACCGGGGCGGGCTCCGAGCGGGACCTTGAGGAGGCGCTCGACCGGCTGCTGCCCAGGGACGACCGCTATGTCCACCGGCACGGCAGCCGCGGGCACGGCGCCGACCACCTGCTCCCGCTCCTGGCCGGGCCCTCGTTGAGCGTGCCGGTGCAGGGCGGGCGGCTCGCCCTCGGCACCTGGCAGCGGATCTGCCTGCTCGACCTCAACGACGACAACCCGAGGCGCCGGGTGCGGCTGTCGTTCCTGGCCGGCTAGGCACCTGCTCAGAAGTCCTGTCCCGTAACTTGACGGGAAGGCCCTGGTCGCTGACCCGGGTAGGGGCAGAACTTCTGGTGACCTGCTTAGGCGGGCTGCCAGAGCGGGACCGTACCATCTCGGCATGACCACCAACCCGATCCGCCAGCAGGCCCCCGGGCCCCTCCCTCGCGACCCGGAGCTGGCCCGCGACCGCCGCTCCGACTCGCGCCAGGAGATGCCCGACCCCCTCCGCCGGGACGTCGGCCTGCTCGGCCGCATGCTCGGCCGCGTCCTCGAGGAGGCGGGTGGCCCCGGCCTGCTGGCCGACGTCGAGGCGCTGCGCCGGGCCACGATCGCGCTGCGAGCGGCCGGGGACGCGGCCGAGACCCACCGGGACCGCCAGCGCGTGGTCGAGCTGGTCGCCCGCTTCGACATGGCCCGGGCCGAGTCGGTGGCGCGCGCCTTCACGGTCTACTTCCAGCTCGTGAACCTGGCCGAGGAGCGCCAGCGCGTCCGTACCCTGCGCGAGCGCAGCCGGGGTGCCGGCCCGGTGTCGGAGTCGTTCGCGGCCGCGGTCGAGGAGGTCCGGGCCACCGCGGGCGAGGCGGGCCTGGCGGCACTGCTCGACCGGCTCGAGGTTGCGCCCGTGCTGACCGCCCACCCGACCGAGGCGCGGCGCCGGGCCGTGGTGGACGCCCTGCTGCGGATCGGCACCCAGGTCGACCGGCTGGACGACCCGCGCCTGTCAGCCTCCGAGCAGGCCGACGTGGAGCGCCGGCTGCTCGAGGAGATCACCATCCTCTGGCGCACCGACCAGCTCCGCCCCGAACCACCGACCCCGCTGGACGAGGTGCGCACGGTCATGGCGGTGTTCGACCAGACGTTGTTCCGCCTGGTGCCCGTGGTATACCGGGAGCTGGAGCGGGCCCTGGCCGGGGAGGCGGCCGGCACGCGCGCGCCCGCCTTCCGCCCCTTCCTGCGCTGGGGGAGCTGGGTCGGCGGCGACCGGGACGGCAACCCCAACGTCACCGCCGAGGTGACCCTGGCCACCATGGCCGTCCAGACCGAGCACGTCCTGCGCGGCCTGGAGGCGGTGACCCGTCGCGTCGGCCGCACGCTCACCGTCTCAGCCGGGTCGACCCCTGGCTCCGCCGAGCTGGCCGCCTCCCTCGCCCGCGACGAGGCCGCCTTCCCGGAGCTGGCCGCTGCGGCGCGCGAGCGCTCGCCGGACGAGCCCCACCGGCGCAAGCTGTTGCTGGTGGCCGAGCGGCTGGCCGCCACCCGGCTCGCGCTTGCCGGGGAGCCCGTCGCCGGCGGCTACCGGGACGCCGACCAGCTGCTCGCCGACCTCCGGCGCGTCCAGGGCTCGCTGGCCGCGGCCGGCGCCAACCGGCTCGCCTTCGGCGAGCTGCAGCACCTCGTCTGGCAGGCGGAGACCTTCGGGTTCCACCTGGCCGCCCTGGAGGTCCGCCAGCACGCCTCGGTGCACACCGAGGTGCTCGAGCGGCTCCGGCCCGGCTCGAGCAGCGACCCGGCCCTGCTCGACCAGCTGGCCACCGCTGGCTGGCCGGCGGGCCGGCCGACCGGTTCCGGGGCGGCCGCGGAGACGCTCGCCACCTTCCGGGCGATGGCCTCGATCCAGGCCCGCCACGGTGCCGATGCCTGCCGGCGCTACGTGGTCAGCTTCAGCCGCTGCGCCGCCGACCTGGTCGCGGTGCGCGCCCTGGCCCGGCTGGCGGTCCCGGACGGGTCGCTCGAGCTCGACGTGGTCCCGCTGTTCGAGTCCCGGGCCGACCTGGAGGCGGCCCCCGCGGTCCTGGACGCCTGGGTCGCGCTGCCGGGGACCGCTGCCTGGCTGGACGCGCGGGGCCGGCGGATGGAGGTCATGCTCGGCTACTCCGACTCGGCCAAGGACGCCGGCTTCCTCGCCGCCAACCTGGCCCTGTACCAGGCCCAGGCCGCGCTCACGGCCTGGGCCGGGCGCCACCGGGTCGACCTGACCCTGTTCCACGGCCGCGGCGGGGCGCTCGGGCGCGGCGGCGGCCCGGCCGGCCGGGCCGTGCGCGGGCAGGCGCCAGGGTCGGTGGCCGGGCGGTTCAAGGTCACCGAGCAGGGCGAGGTGGTCTTCGCCCGCTACGGCACCCCCGCGATCGGGCGGCGCCACCTCGAGCAGGTCACCAACGCGGTCATGGTCGCCTCGACCCCGCGGGCAGAGGCGGCGCTCCGCGACTGCGAGCAGCGCTTCGCCCCGACCGCGGCGCGCATGGCCCGCGCAGCCGAGGCAGCCTACCGGGAGCTGGTCGGGAGCGAGGGCTTCGCGGAGTTCTTCGCCAGGGTCAGCCTGGTGGAGGAGCTCAGTGGCCTGCGCATCGGCTCGCGCCCGGCCCGGCGGGACGCCCGGCGCGACCTCGTGTCGCTACGGGCCATCCCGTGGGCGTTCGCCTGGAGCCAGAACCGCTGCAACCTGCCCGGCTGGTACGGCCTGGGCGCGGGCCTGGACGCGGTCGCCGCCGAGCCCGGCGGCCGCGAGACGCTCGCCGCGATGTACGCCGGGTGGCCCTTCTTCACCTCGCTGATCGAGAACGCCGAGATGAGCCTGGCCAAGGCCGACCCGCTGATCGCCGAGCTGTACCTCGCGCTCGGGGAGCGCCCCGACCTGGCCGCTGCCATCCGCGAGGAGCTCCGGCGCACCCGCGCGCTGGTCGCGCAGGTCACCGGCCACGACCGCCTGCTGGGCAACCGGCCCGTGCTGCGCCGCGCCGTGGACCTGCGCAACCCGTACGTCGACGCGCTCTCGTTCATCCAGGTCCGCTTCCTGGCTGAGCTGCGCGCGGGGCCTGTACCCGAAGACCGGGACCGGATCGCGAGCCTGGTCCTGCTCACCGTCAACGGTGTGGCCGCCGGCCTGCAGAACACGGGGTAGCTCGTACCCACGACATTTTCATAGCCCCTGCTCGGCAAATATACGTACGAAATCGCGTGAGCCGTTTTGTCCCCGTCCGGGCGCACGTTCGCGCAACGCCCCGTTGGCCTTGCGATTTGCATTTTCATATCGTTTTGGGCAAAGCTTGGCCTACGCCAACCGAAGTCTCACCCCCCCGGGCGGCCCCCCGTTGCCTGGAGACGAAGGAGGCGGACGAGCTGCACCGTGTCCTCCCAGGTGCGGAGTTACTCGGCGCCGCACGCCGTATTTCGGTCCGCCGCTGCCCCCGGCGGCGGACCGAAATGGCGACCAATGGAGCGAAAGGCCGAAGGCAAGGATCGGAAGGGAATTCGGCAACATGACGTACGGATCGACGGTGACCTACCGGTCTCACTCGACCACCTGGTCGTAGCGGACCGGGAGGGTCCGGCGCCCGGGCCGGGGAGCACCCGGTCGCCAAGGCCACGAGGCCGCCACGCTAGCGGCTCTCCGGCTTCCCCTGGAAGAGGCGGCACGTCACGTGCCGCCTCTTCCTCGCTGTCGGGGAGCGGATGCGCGAGCCTGGCGGCCGGTAGCATGCCTGTGAGCATCGGGACGAGGAGGTCGACGATGGCGCGGCTGTGGCAGGCCGAGACTGAGAAGGCGATCCGGAACTTCCCCATCTCCGGGGAGCGCATGCCCATCCAGGTCGTCCACATGCTGGCCCGGGTCAAGGCCGAGGCGGCGCGGGTCAACGCCGAGCTGGGCGCGCTCGACGCCGGGCGGGCCGAGCGGATCGCCGCCGCCGCCGAGTCGGTGGCGGCCGGCGAGCACGACGACCAGTTCCCGATCGACGTGTTCCAGACCGGCTCGGGCACCTCGACGAACATGAACGTCAACGAGGTGGTGGCCAGCCTGGCCGGCGAGGACGTGCATCCCAACGACCACGTCAACATGGGCCAGTCGTCCAACGACACCTTCCCCACCGCCGTGCACCTGGCCGCGCTCCACGCCGCCCGCAACGACCTCGTGCCCGCCCTGCGTGCCCTGCAAGGGTCGCTGGAGCGCAAGGCGGCCGAGCTGGCCGACGTGGTCAAGCCCGGCCGCACCCACCTGATGGACGCGGTCCCGGTCACCCTCGGCCAGGAGTTCCGCGGGTACGCCGCCCAGGTCAGCGAGGGCGCCGCCCGGGTCGAGGACGCGCTGCCGCGGGTCGGCAAGCTGCCCTTGGGCGGCACGGCCGTCGGCACCGGCCTGAACGCCCACCCGGAGTTCGCTGCCAGCGTGCGCGACCGCGTGGCCGCCGCGACCAGCTTGCCGCTCGCGCCGCCGGCCCACCCGTTCGAGGCCCAGGGCGCCCGTGACGCGCTTGTCGAGCTGAGCGGGGCGCTCAAGACGGTCGCGGTGAGCTGCACAAAGATCGCCAACGACATCCGCTGGATGGGGTCGGGCCCCCGGGCCGGGCTGGGCGAGCTGTTCCTGCCCGAGCTGCAGAAGGGCTCCTCGATCATGCCCGGCAAGGTGAACCCGGTCCTCTGCGAGGTCCTGACCCAGGTGTCGGCCCAGGTGATCGGCAACGACGCCGCCATCACCGTCGGCGGGCTGTCCGGGGCCTTCGAGCTCAACGTGTACATCCCGCTGATGGCCCGGAACCTGCTGCAGTCGATCACCTACCTGGCCGCCGCCTGCCGGGAGTTCGCCGCCAGGTGCGTGGACGGCATCCAGGCCAACCGGGACCGCACCCAGGAGCTGGTCGAGTCCACCCTGGTGGCGGTGACCGCGCTCAACCCGGTGGTCGGCTACGACGAGGCGGCCGCGATCGCCAAGGAGGCGGCTGCCTCGGGCCGGTCCCTGCTCGAGGTGGCGCTCGCCCGCGGCATCGACGAGCAGGTCGTGGACAAGGCGCTGGACCTGCGGGCCATGGCCCACGGCAACGGCTTTGCGGGCTGAGCTGCAATACACGCTCCCCCACGGCCCCCCAACAGGGCCTGTGCCATGGTCGGGCTCAGGCGGCGCAGGCGCCGGTCGGCACCGCCCCGGTGCGGCTTCCGGCAGCGGCCAGGGTGCTCCGCAGCTCCGCGTTGGTCAGCGCGAACCCCTCCTCGTCGTCGAGCTTGGAGGCGGCGAAGACCACGCCGAGGGCGCGGCCATTCTTGTCCACCACCGGGCCGCCACTGTCGCCCTTGCGGACCACGGCCCGCAGCACGTAGATCTGCCGGGTGACCAGCGAGCGGGAGTAGATGTCCCGGCCCCTGGCCAGCGTCTTGGAGAACACCTGCGCGCCCACCACCTGCTGGCGCCCGCCGCCCGGGTAGCCGATGACCGCGCCCGCCACCGGCGGCGTCGGGTCGGCCAGGGCCAACGGCCGTAGCCTGAGCCCGGGCACCCGCAGCAGGGCCAGGTCCCGCTTGGGATCGAACCAGACGACCCTGGCCGCGAACCGCTGCCTGCCGGCGTTCAGGCGGACGTGGTGGTCGCGGGTGCCGGCGACCACGTGGGCGTTGGTGACGACGTAGTTGCCTGGCACCGGGAAGCCGCTGCCGAACAGCCGGCCGCCGCAGCCCTCGCTCTCGACCCGCAGCGTCGCGGCGGCGGCGCGCGTGATCCCCTGCGTCCTGGCTGGTGGGGGCGGGTTCCCCGAGGTCAGCGACGGGCGCAGGTTGGCGAACGCGTCCGGGAAGGGCGAGCGGGCCAGGATGCCGCGCAGCTCGGCCAGGAAGCCCGGCGGGCGGGGCGCGTGCCGGTCGATGGTGGTGAGGATGGCCGAGTTGGCCACCGCCTTCGACACCTGCGGCGACGAGTTGGACAGGGTCAGGCCGACGAACCACAGCGCGACGGCGGCCACCGCGGTGGCCACCACCGCCCCGCCCACGGCGTCAAGGCTCGAGGTGAGCTGGCCGGCGAGGGCCTTGCGGGCGATCTTGCCGAGGTGGATCGCTGCGGTGTGGCAGACCGCCGCCACCAGGAGGAACACCGCGACGCCGGCGAAGATGCGACGCAGCGAGTCCTCGCGGGAGATCACCAGCCCGACCCTGGTCGCGACCCAGGCGCCGACGGCGAGCCCGACGAGCAGCCCCGCGTAGCCGAGCACGACGACGGTGAAGCCCCGCCGCCAGCCGCTCACCGCGGCCAGGATCAGGATGACGCCGAGCAGGACGTCGAGAGGATGCGAACGTAGCAGCATTCGTGGCGCTGACCTTCGTCGAGGTTCGGCCGCCTCGGCACCGGCCGAGGGAAGCTGGCGAGCGGGACATAGTGGATCAGAACCGGGCCCTCCGAGGCGAGCGCCCTGCGCACCCGCTGAGGCCCGCCGATGCCTAATCCTGCCGGGTGGCCCTGCCGATGGAGGGGTTGGTCCAGGCCCCGGCCCGGGAGCCGTGAACGTGACGAACGCATCGGGAGAGAACCCGTACCCCCTGCTGTCGCTGGCGGCAGCCCGGGCCCTGTTCCGCGCCCCGCAGGCCGAGGACACCTGCTGGGCCGACGTGCACATGCCGGACGGGACGGTGCGCGCCTGCGGCCGCCCGGAAGCGACCACGCTGGGGCTGTGCGCCGACCATCGCATCGAGCTGTTCGGCTCCGGGGCGTCCTGAAGGTCATCGGCAGTCCCGCAGGGTGTCCTCGATTCGCTCGCTGAGCTTGCGGACCGAGATGAGCACAGGGTCCCAGACCGGCGCGAAGGGCGGCGCGTAGGACAGGTCGAGGTGGACCATGTCGTCGACGGTCATGCGGTTCCACAGCGCGGTGGCGAACACGTCGATCCGCTTGGCGGCACCCTCCCGGCCGACGATCTGGGCGCCGAGGAGCCGCCCGGAGCGCCGCTCGGCGATCACCTTGGTCCGGATGGGGGCCGCGCCAGGGAAGTAGCCGGCCCGGGTGGTCGAGTCGACCGACACGGTCTCGTACTGGAGCCCGAGCGGGGCCAGCTCGGCCTCTGACAGGCCGGTGCGGGCCACCTCGACCGGCCAGATCTGGGTCACCGCGGTCCCCAGCGCACCGGGGAAGGTGGCGTACCCGCCGCCCAGGTTGATGCCGCAGACCCGGCCCTGCTTGTTGGCGATCGTGCCGAGGTGGTAGTTGACCGGCGCACCGGAGACCAGGTGGCGCGTTTCCACGCAGTCGCCGGCGGCCCACACGCCCTCGTGCGGTGTGCGCATGCGGGGCCCGACCACGATCGCGCCTGTCTGGCCGATGGTGATGCCGGCCTCGCGGGCCAGGCGGGTGGCCGGCCGCGTGCCGAGGCCCAGCACGACGAGGTCGGCGGGCAGGGTCCGGGCGGCGGTGCGCACCGCGCGCACCCTGGTGTCGCCCTCGATCGCTTCGACCTTCTCGTCGGTGAAGACCTCAACCCCAGCCTCGCGCAGGGCCTGGCCGACCAGCGCACCCATGTCCGCGTCGACGCTGGTCATCACCTCGGGGCCCTGCTCGACCAGGGAGGTGGGCACGCCCCGGTAGACCAGCGCCTCGGCCGCCTCGAGCCCGATGTAGCCGCCGCCGATGACGACCGCCCGGGCCGGCTTGGCGCCCACCGCCTGGCGCAGGTCGATGCCGTCCTGGAGGATCGAGAGGCTGTGGACGCCAGGTAGGTCGATGCCGGGTAGCGGTGGCCTGGTCGGCTCCGAGCCGGTGGCGACCACGAGCACGTCCCAGGGCTCGTCGAAGGTCCGCCTGGCGGCCAGGTTGCGCACGCGCACCCGCCCGGCGACCAGGTCGACCTCCTCGACCTGGTGGCCGGTGCGGGCGTCGATGTCCTGCTCGGCGAACTGTGCCGGCGTGCGGGCGATCAGCCTGTGCCAGTCGTCGACCACCCCGCCGGCGTAGTAGGGCAGGCCGCAGGCCGAGTACTGAGGTGTGCGGCCCGCGTTCGAACGCGAGGATCTCGAGGTCGGAGGCGGGCCGCCGCCGGCGGGCCTGCGAGGCCGCGCTCATGCCGGCGGCGTCCCCACCGATCACGACCAACCGGGTGCGCGCCATGACCCCGCTCCTTGGGAAGGCTCGACCGCTTCTCACCTAGTCTGCCCGATTCCGGCGACATGGGCGCCGACCGCGCCACCGCCGGATAGGATCGCGCCGTGCGCTACATGCTCAAGCAGTCGCTGCTGGCCCGGGCGAGCGACTTCTCGATCAAGGACGAGACGGGCCGGGACGCCTTGGTGGTCCACGGCCGGGCGTCACTGACGGGCCGCAGGCTCTCGCTCAAGGACACCACCGGCGCCGAGGTCGCGGCCGTGCGCCAGCGCCTGGTGGCCCTGCGGCCCCGGTACGAGATCGTGCGCGGCGGCGCGGTGGCCGCGGTGGTCAAGGCGGTGCCGTTCACCTCGGGGCGGCGGTTCACGGTCGACGCTCCCGGGCAGGCGGGCTTCCGGGTCACCGGCAACTTCTTCGCCAACGACTACCTGCTCACCCGCGGGGACCGGCGGGTGGCGAGGGTCTCCAAGGAGCTGTTCACGATGAGCGACACCTACACGGTGGACGTCGCCGATGGTGAGGACCCGGTCCTGGTGCTCGCCACGGCCGTGGTCATCGACCTGGTCGGTCACCAGCCGGGAAGCGGCGCCAAGGCGCGGTAGGTTCGGCGGCCCCTTCCGGCACGGCCTTCCCTTCCCGAGTCAAGGAGCCAGGCGGGGGAGCCCGGTCACGCTCGGCTGACCGCCGGGCCTGCCCTCGGCGATGGGCCGCCGGCCCTGGGCCGGGGCCTGCGCCGGGGTGGGGCTGGCCGACTGGTTGCTCGAGGCACCGGGCCAGCAGGTCGGCCAGCTCTTGGGCGGGCCCGGTGAGGGGCGGATCGGCCTCGGTCGCGCCCGGGCCGAAGAAGGCGAGCACGGCGGCCACCTCGCCGCCGGCGATCACCGGCACGGCCAGCCCGACCCGCAGGCCCGCCTTGCGGGCGGCGGTCGGCCGGCAGAACTCGGGGTCGACGGTGACGTCGGGCACGAGCACGAGCTGCCGCGCGCGCACGGCCCGGGCAGGCAGGCCGGTGTCTGGCGTGAACGCGAGCGCCTCCGTCGGCGGCCGGAAGTGCCTGGCGCTGGCCTGGTTGCCGTGCCAGGCCGGGTGCAGCACGAGCCCGTCCCCGTCGGGACCGAGCAGCCAGAGCTCGGCGTAGCTCCACCGGGCGCGCTCGCACGCCTCGCGCAAGATGCGGGGAAGGTCGCAGTCCAGCGGCCCCGGCAGGCTGGGAGTGGGAGATGGCCGTTGCGGGCGGGCCTGTCGTGCCCGGTGGGGTGCGGGATGCATTGCGCCCCCTTTATCAGCAGGGCTGACGTCGAAGAGACCGGTTCGCGTTGGGGGACCCTGTTGACACGATCGTAGGACACGGGCGGCCGAACTGCCTAGACCGCCCGGAGTAGTTCTTATCCAACGCTTAGCTGTACAGGCCGGGTATGGGGGATGGCCGGACCCGGTCCTATCGGATGGAGCATACGACAGAAATATCCCAAGAGACCAGAGCACACCGATCGCTTCTTCTGGTCTCTTGGGCGCTGGGCGCACCCCTAGGCGACGTCTCGGGTGCGCCCGCCGTGCTCACGGAAGGCCGCGCAGGTCCAGCTCGGTGGAGGTGACCGCGGCCCCGCAGCGGGAGCAGGACGACTGTGTGAGCACCCGCCCGCCACAGCCGGCATGGATGGCCAGGGCGGAGGAGGGCTCTCCGTAGTGGCGCATGCCCCAGGCAGCCAGGCTGGCCAGGACCGGGGCAAGGTCGCGGCCCTTGCCGGTCAGCCGGTAGCCCCGGTTCCCGGCGCCCCGCAGGGCGATGCCCTCGACCTCCAGCAGGCGCAGGCGTTCCGCGAGCAGGTTGGAGGGGATCCCGGGCAGGGCCCGCTCCAGCTCGGCGTAGCGGGCCGGGCCGAGGAGGAGCTCGCGGATGACGAGCAGCGTCCACCGGTCCCCGACCGTCTCGAGGGAGCGGGCGACCGGCCCGGGCAGCGGGTAGCGCTTCGTCACGTTCGGCACCGTAGCAGAGGAGCTTTTCCTTGACTTTCTGAAGCGGTCCCTGGACGCTGCTGGCATGTCGAAACCCGCCGTGGCCGGAGCCACCCCCGCCGCCGAGTTCCTGGCCGAGGCGCGGCGCATCCGCGACCGCCACTTCGGGACCAGGGTGACCTACTCGCCCAAGGTCTTCATCCCGCTGACCATGCTCTGCCGCGACCACTGCGGCTACTGCACCTTCGCCAAGCCGCCGGCCCGCCTGGACGCCGGCCCCTACCTCACCGTCGACGAGGTCCTGGAGATCGCCCGGGCCGGCCGGGCCCACGGCTGCCACGAGGCCCTGTTCACGCTCGGGGAGCGGCCCGAGGAGCGCTACCCGGCGGCCCGCGCCGGGCTGGCCGCGCTCGGCCACGCCTCGACCGTCGACTACCTGGCCGACGCCTGCCGCCAGGTGGTGGCCGAGACCGGCCTGCTGCCCCATGCGAACGCGGGTGCGCTGCTCCCGGACGAGCTGGCCCTGCTGCGGCCGGTCACCGCCAGCCAGGGCATGATGCTCGAGTCGCTGTCGGAGCGGCTGCACGAGCCGGGCGGCCCCCACGCCCGCTGCCAGACCAAGGTGCCGGCCCGCCGACTTGCCACCCTGGAGGCAGCCGGCGAGCTGGCCATCCCGTTCACCACCGGAATCCTGGTCGGCATCGGCGAGACCAGGGCCGAGCGGCTCGAAGCCCTGGCCGCGATCGACGCCAGCCACCGGCGCCACGGCCACGTCCAGGAGGTGATCGTCCAGAACTTCCAGCCCAAGCCGGGCACGGCCATGGCCGGCGACCCAGCCCCCTCGCTCGAAGAGTACCTGTGGACGATCGCGGCAGCCCGGGTGCTGCTGCACCCCTCGATCCACCTGCAGGCCCCGCCCAACCTGACCGACGACTTCGGGGTGCTGCTCGAGGCCGGCATCGACGACTGGGGCGGGGTGAGCCCGGTCACCGCCGACCACGTCAACCCTGAGCGGCCCTGGCCCGCCCTGGACCGGCTGCGTGAGGTGACCGAGGCGGCCGGCATGACGCTCGCCCCCCGCCTCACGGTCTACCCGGAGTTCGCCGCCGACCCGGGCCGCTGGCTCGACCCGGCCATGGCCTTCCCGGTCCTCGACCGGGCCGACGCCGAGTGCCTCGGGCGTGACGACCGCTGGGCGGCCGGCGAGGTCGAGCCGCCGCCGGTGCTCGTCGAGCCAGCGGCCGGCCCCGGACGGGCAGGCAGGCGTGGGCGGGTGGCCGAGGTGCTCGACGGCGTCGCCGCCGGGCAGGAGGTCGGCGAGGACGAGATCGTGGCGCTGTTCACCGCGCGCGGGCCGGAGGTCCTGGCCGTCGCCGAGGTCGCCGACGAGCTGCGCAGGCAGGAGGTCGGCGAGGTCGTCACCTTCGTGCGCAACCGCAACATCAACTACACCAACGTCTGCACCTTCCGCTGCAAGTTCTGCGCGTTCTCCAAGGGCCCGCTCAGCCTGAACCTGCGCGGCGCGCCCTACCTGCTCGGCCTGGACGACATCGCCGGCCGGGTGGTCGAGGCGGAGGCGCTCGGGGCCACCGAGGTGACCCTGCAGGGCGGCATCCACCCGAGCTTCGACGGCGACTACTACGTGGAGGTGGCCAGGGCGGTCCACCAGGCCGCGCCCCGCATCCACATCCACGGGTTCACCGCCCTCGAGGTGCACGAGGGCGCCCGCCGGCTCGGCGAGCCCCTGCGGGACTACCTCCTGCGGCTGAAGGCCGCCGGCCTGGCCACCCTGCCAGGCACCGCCGCCGAGATCCTCGACGACGAGGTCCGTGCGGTCATCTGCCCCGACAAGGTCAACACCGAGGAGTGGCTCGAGGTGCACCGCACCGCCCACTCGGTGGGGCTGCGCTCCAACATCACCATCATGTTCGGCCACGTCGAGCAGCCCAGGAGCTGGGCCAGGCACATGCTGCGGACCAGGGCCCTGCAGGACGAGACCGGCGGGTTCACCGAGTTCGTGCCGCTGCCCTTCGTCCACATGGCCGCGCCCATCTACCGCAAGCGGCTGTCGCGTCCCGGCCCGACGTTCCGCGAGGCGATGCTGATGCACGCGGTCGCCCGCATCGCCTACGCCGGCCGCATCCCGAACATCCAGGTCTCCTGGGTGAAGATGGGGCCCGACGGGGTGCGCCAGGCGCTCCTGGCAGGGGTCAACGACCTCGGGGGCACGCTGATGGACGAGAACATCAGCCGGGCCGCCGGCGCCAGCCACGGCCAGATGATGGAGGCCGAGGACTTCGCCCGCATCGTCGAGCCGCTCGGCCGGCGCCTGGAGCAGCGCACCACCACCTACGGCAGGGTCCCGGCCCAGCCGGGACCGGTCGCCGCGGCCTGACCGGGTGCGGGGCCCGGGGAGCGAAGCGATCGCCCCGGGTTGCTCCACCGCCGCTGGGAACCGGTTCCTGCTTGCCGGCGTCCTACACTCCGACCGCCGGCGTGCGAGGAGATGGTGAGGCGATGGGCAAGCGGGTCGTGGCGTGGCTGGTGGCGCTCGGCGTGGTCGGCGCCCTTGGCGTCGGCGGGGTGGTCGTGGCCAGGTCGACTGGCACGCGGGAGCCTCCTGTGCTCGGGCTCGCGCCTGCCGGCGCCTCCGGGGAGCAGGCCGGCGCCGCCGTGGCCGGGAGCTCCCAGAGCGCGGCAGACGACCGCGCCAGGCCGCCGACGGCCTACCGGCTGCCCGCCAACCTGCCCGACCTGCCCGACGAGGCCCGGGCGTGGTCGCTCCGGCCAGGAGCGACCGCCGACAGGGTGGTCACGCTGGCCCGCGCGCTCGGCATGGCCGGGCAGCCCAAGCAGACGCCGGACGGCTGGATGCTGGTCGACGGGAACCGCTACCTGCACGTGAGCCGGTCGTCCGGGTCGTCCTGGAGCTACGGGGGCCGCTTCGACGTGCCCTGCACCCAGGTGGCCAGCGTGTCGGGCGACACCCCGGTCGAAGGCCCTGGCGCGGTCGTCGGCTGTGTCGTGCCGGCCTCACCCGACGCCGACTCCTCCTCAGCCGGCGCGGGCGCCTCCGGCTCCCAGGGCGGCGGCTCGGCCCCACCGGTGGCGGAGCCGATCCAGGCCCAGCCCGACCCGAGCGGCGAGGTGCGCAAGCCGGCGATCGGGGGCGCCCGCGTGCCGTGCCTGCGCGTCCCGCCCTGCAACGGCTGCCGCGTGCCGACTGCGTGCCGCTGGCCCGCCAAGCCGCCGCGCCCTGCCAACCTGCCCAGCAAGGCCGAGGCCGAGCGCATCGCGCGCGAGCTGTTCGGCCGGGCCGGGCTCGACCTGCGCACGGCGACCGTGCGGGTCGTCGACGGCTGGTGGAGCTGGCAGGTCACGGCCAGTCCGCAGGTGGACGGGCGCGACACGGTCGGGTGGTCCTGGACGGCGTCGATCGGCCCCGGCGGACGGGTCGAGTACGCCAGTGGCTGGCTCTCCACCCCGGAGCCGGGTGCCATCTACCCGCTGCTCGGCGTGGACAAGGCGCTCGAGCCGCTGAACCAGCGGCGCCAGGCCGGCGTCTCCGAGCGCTCCTTCTGCCCCGGCGACAAGGCGGCGTGGTCCGGCTGTGTGCCCTGGCCCGCCAGCAGCCGCCGGCTCACCGGCGTGCGGCTCGGCCTGCAGTACGCCCCGATCGTCGCGGTCGGCAGGCAGCCCGTGCCGGCCGCCGCCTACCTCGTGCCTGCCTACCTGTTCGAGTTCGACGACGACCCGAACAGCGTCGAGGCGGTGCTCGCCATCCAGGACCGCTTCGTGGCAGCCACGCCCCCCCAGCCGCTGCCCGCCCCGGCCGCGACCGAGCCGGCCTCCGTCACCCCCTGACCGGGGCGCGTCCGCCGGTCGCGGGCAGGCGCGACAGGATCGCCGGGAGACCTTGGCCCTTTGCCACAGCCTTACCGCCGGCCAACGAGCACCCTTGGGGAACGGCGCCCCCACGAAGGCACGGGACCCCGCCAAATCCGCAAATCGGGAGTTGTTGACAGGAACGGTACGACCTAGAGTCACCAGTGACGCCCACGACACCACGCAAAGCGAAGGTGCACCCCCGTGACAGACAGCTCCCCCACCCCCGGCCAGGGAACGGGACCACCCGAGATCGACACCAGCGTGCCGCACTCGGCCCGAGTCTGGAACTACTGGCTGGGCGGCAAGGACAACTACCCCGTCGACCGCGCGGCCGGCGAGCAGTTTCGTGAGGTCTTCCCCGAAATCGTCAACGCCGCCCGCGCTTCCCGGGGGTTCCTCACCCGTGCCGTCCGCTACCTGGCCGGTGAGGCGGGCATCCGCCAGTTCCTGGACATCGGTACCGGCCTGCCGACCGCCGACAACACCCACGAGGTCGCCCAGCGGGTGGCCCCGGCGTGCCGCATCGTCTACGTCGACAACGACCCCCTGGTGCTGACCCACGCCCGCGCCCTGCTCACCAGCACCCCGCAAGGTGTCACCGACTACGTCGACGCCGACCTGCGCGAACCGGCCAAGATCTTGGAGGGCGCCGCCCGGACCCTGGACTTCACCCAGCCGGTCGCGCTGATGCTGCTGGGGATCCTGGGGCACACCGGCGACGATGACGAGGCGCGGTCGATCGTGCGACGGCTGCTGGATGCCCTGCCGTCTGGCAGCTACCTGGCGCTCAACGACGGGACCAACGTCATCAACAAGGCGGTGGTGGAGGAGGCCCAGCGACGCTACAACGAGAGCGGCGCGGTCCCGTACCACCCCCGCAGCCCCGAGCAGATCGCCGGCTTCTTCGAAGGTCTGGAGTTCCTGGAGCCTGGCGTGGTGTCGTGTCCACGGTGGCGGCCCGATCCCGCCGGCGCAAGCGGTGGCCTTCCCGCGGAGGTGGACATGTTCGGCGGCGTCGGTCGCAAGCCCTAACGGAACTGCACCGCCGACACCGCCACCACAGCCGAGGCGGCCATGGACACAGTGGTCGCCGTCGAGTTCGTCAAGGGAGCGGCTGACCCCAGCTACACCTTCGTGTCCAAGCTCCGCAAGGACCTGCTACCGGCCAGGGAGGTCTACGGCGGCCCTCACCGGCGTCTGCGCGAGCTGGGCCGGGCCGGGCCTACCTGGCCGAGCGGCGTTGACACGTCGGCACCAGCGGTCTCATCCGAAAGGACGCCCGAGCCAGGCCTACCGGTGGATCAGCACCTTGGTGCCCACCGGCACCCGGGGAAAGATGTCCTCGGCATCCCACAGCTTCATGCGGATGCAGCCGTGGGAGGCGTAGGTCCCGATCGACCACGTCGAGTAGGTCCCGTGGATCAGGATGCCGTCGGCGTTGAGGCCCAGCGCCCTGGTCCCGAGGGGGTTGCCCGGGCCGGGCGGGATCACCAGCGGCATGTCCTTGCCCCAGGTATCGGGGGCCGGGTTGTGCCAGCTCGGGTTGACCAGCTTGCGCATGACCTGCCAGGTGCCGCTCGGGGTGGAGAAGCCACCCATGGCCGTGGCCACCCCGTAGGACTTCACCACCTTGGTCCCCTTGTACAGCCTGAGCCGGTTGGTGGACTTGTCGATCACGATCGTCGTGCCGAGCTGCTCGTCGGCCACCTTCGGCGCCACCGGCGACAGCTTCAGCCGCGCCTCCTTCCGGCCCGGCTCGCTGAGCACCTTGAGCAGGCCCTTGGTGCCGGCCTCGACGTCGAGGGCGCTGCCGGTGCGGGCGCGCTCGATCACGGGCTGGCCGTCGACCAGCTCGATGCGCGCGTCGACGGGCGCGACCGCCACCTGCTGGGCGATCCGGCCAACGAACGCCGCCACGCGCTCGTCCTCGGTGGTGGTGCCGAGGCCGACGGACATGGTGACCGGCCGCTTGCCGACCTTGTGCCAGACGCGGCCGAAGAACGAGAGCCGCGGGCCGGCCAGCGCCTCGCTGACGGCCTGGTCGATCGATGCTCCGCGGCCCACGCCGGCCGGGGTCATGCGGAACCGCTTGTCGCCGACCAGGACCATGATCGGGCGGTGCAGCGACGTGGCGGCATCTGCCTTCACGACGGCGGCGGCCTCGGCCCGGGTCATCCCGCCGACGTCCAACCGGTTGATCCGCACGCCGGCCAGGATCGTGCCGGACGGGCCCCCTGCGCGGGCCGCCGCCGCCACCGTGCCGATCGCGAGCAGCAGGACGGCCAGCGCGACCGCCGCAGCCACCCGCTGCCAGCCCGACAGCGGCAACTTCCCGATGAGCCCGCTCATGTCTCTAACCTGCCTCGTAGGGTCGTGCCTCAGCCCGACCGGCATGGCGAGGCAAGGGGGTGAACCGGCGTCCTGCTCGGCACGGATGTCGGCTGCGGACCCTCCGACCTGTAGCTCAACCTGCCGAGTGGCTATGTTTCTAGGTGAAAGCGGGCAGCTTCGCAACCGGCGGCCGGCGTTGTTCGGCGATTCGTTACGCCGCCGTATCCGAGCCGGTCAGCCGCCAGCGTGTCCCCCGACGACCCTCGCCAGCCGGTCGAGCATGTCGTCGTAGATGGCGCGCAGCCCCAGGGGGCGAAGGTGCGCTCGAAGAAGCCGCCCGGCTCCGGACGCCCCCGCTCGCATCTGGGGCACCATGGCGGTGGTGCCGGAAGGACCGCACGGCCAGGGAGGTGGGCGCGGTGACGCCGGTCGAGGCGCTGCGGCGCATCGCGTTCCTGCTCGAGCGGGCCCTCGAGCCCCCTGGTCCTCACCGACCACTCGCCCAGCCTCACGGTGGCGGGCGGCCTCAGCCCCGAGCGGCTGCGCGCGCAGCTCGACGAGGTGGCGGCGCTGAACCAGCGGCTCGCCGACCAGGCGGCCGAGGGCGCGCCACCGTTCCAGGTGCTCACCGGCATCGAGGTCGACATCCTCGAGGACGGCTCGCTGGACCAGGGGGACGAGCTGCTCGCCCGGCTGGACGTGGTGGTCGCGAGCGTCCACTCCAAGCTGCGGATGGAGGCGCCCGAGATGACCCGGCGGATGGTCGCCGCAGTCGCCAACCCCCACACCGACGTCCTCGGCCACTGCACCGGGCGGATCGTGAGCGGCAGGCGTGGCCGCCCCGAGTCGGCGTTCGACCCCGAGCTGGTGTTCGCCGCCTGCGCCGCGTTCGGCACCGCCGTCGAGGTCAACTCCCGGCCCGAGCGCCAGGACCCGCCCAAGCGGCTGCTGCGCCTGGCCGTGGAGGCCGGCTGCCGCTTTGCGATCGACACCGACGCCCACGCCCCCGGCCAGCTCGACTGGCAGGTCCTCGGCTGCGAGCGCGCGTTCGCCTGCGGCGTCACCCCCGAGCAGGTCGTCAACGCCTGGACCGCCGCCGAGCTGCTCGCCTGGACCGCGGCCACGGGTTGACGGGCCGGCGGTGTCACGGGTCGCTCCCTGGGCTGCTGATCCCGGCCGACCGGTAGCCCGTCGACCGTTCCCAGATCCTGCGAAATGCTATCTCTCTCCGGAGTGAGCGAAATTGGTCCGTCCGCGCATGCTGGAGCAATACTCTTCCCCTGGTCGCTTGGCGCTACGGGCTGCTTGCACCTCGTCCTGCCTGCGATTTCGATCGCCCTTCCGCGAGAAGGTGGAACCATGGCCGAGGTCATCAAGATCGAGTTCCGGTCCGACTACACGAGGTGCTCGCTGTGCGGTGCGCTGCTGCCCTTCAGCCTCGTCATCACGGCCTGGGTGACGCCGATGCCGCGCTGCCCACGATGCCAGCCGTCGGAGGAGAGCTACCGGCACTACGTGAAGTGACCCCGCGGCTGGTTCTCCCCTGAGCGGCCGTCCCCCGCTCATCGGTTGTGTCGGCGACCTGATGGTCGACGTCTGCGTGACCGCGCCCGCGCTCGCCCGGGGCGGGGACGTGCCCGGGTCGGTGGCCCTGCGGCCCGGCGGGGCCGCGGCCAACGTCGCCGTCTGGGTGCGCGCGGCCGGGGCCGGCGCCAGGGTGGTGGCCAGGCGCGGGCCCGACCTGGCCGGCGAGCTGCTCGCCGCGGCCCTGACCGAGCGCGGGGTCGAGGTCCACGCGCCTGCCGCCTCCCAGCCCACCGGGGCGATGCTGGTGGTGTGGGAGGCGGGGGAGCGGAGCTTCGTGGCCGACCCCGGGGCCAACGGCGCCCTGGGCGACCACGACGTGCTCGACGGCCTGGCCGGTGTCGACGCCATCTTCGTGAGCGGCTACACCCTGCTGCGGCCGGGGTCGCATGGGGCGGCGCTGGCCGCGGCCAGGCAGGGAGGCCCGGCCCGGCCGGCCGCGGTCGACGCCAGCTCCTGGCCGCTGCTGGTCGGCGCGGCCCGGGCAGCCGTGGTGGCTGCCGCGTCGGCGGCTGGGACGCTGCTCGCCAACGCCGCTGAGGCAGCCGCCCTGACCGGCCTGGCCGACCCTGCGCTGGCCGCCGGGGCGCTGGCCCGGCGTGTGCCGGTCGCCGTGGTCAAGCTCGGGCCGGCCGGGGTGCTCGTCGCGGCCGGGGAGGAGCTGCACGCCTTGGACGCCGCGCAGGCCGAGGCGGTCGACCCCACCGGCGCCGGGGACGCGCTGGCCGCTGGCTACCTGGTCGCGCGGGCCGGCGGCGCCGACCCGGTGGAGGCGGCCCGCGCCGGCGTCCTGCTCGCAGCCCGGGCGGTCGCCTGCGAGGGCGCCTGGCCAGGCTCCGCGCCGCTCGACCACTAGAGCGCCGGGCCGGGCGAGCGTGGCGACCAGCAGTGCAACCCGCTTCGATCCAGCGTGGACGGCCCCGACTGGGAAAGGCATCATGGCGCCATGCGCACGGGTAACCGCCTGGCCGGCGAGACCAGCCCCTACCTCCTCCAGCACGCCGACAACCCTGTCGACTGGTATCCCTGGGGCGAGGAGGCCCTGGACCGGGCCCGCCGCGAGGACAAGCCGATCCTGCTGTCCATCGGCTACGCGGCCTGCCACTGGTGCCATGTCATGGCCCACGAGTCCTTCGAGGACCCGGAGACCGCCGCCGTCATGAACGAGCACTTCGTGCCGGTCAAGGTGGACCGCGAGGAGCGTCCCGACCTGGACGGGATCTACATGGACGCGGTCCAGGCCATGACCGGCCAGGGCGGATGGCCGATGACGGTGTTCCTCACCCCCGAGGGCGGCCCGTTCTTCGCCGGCACCTACTTCCCCAAGACCGACCGGCACGGCCTGCCCGGCTTCCGCAAGGTGCTGCTCGCGGTGGCCGAGGCCTGGCGGGAGCGCCGCGAGGACGCCCGCCGCCAGGGCGAGGCGGTGGTCGGCCACATCGCCGCCCAGTCGGTCGTGCTTGAGCCGGCGGCCGCGCCGCTCTCCGAGGACCTGCTGCGTCAGGCCTTCGACGGCCTGCGGCGGGCGTTCGACGCCAGGTGGGGCGGGTTCGGCCCGGCGCCCAAGTTCCCCCAGCCGATGACGCTCGAGTTCACCCTGCGTGCCTGGCTGCGAGGCTTCGAGGGCGCCCTCGAGATGGTCGAGCTGACCCTGAACCGCATGGCCCTCGGGGGCATCTACGACCAGCTCGGTGGCGGCTTCCACCGCTACTCGACCGACGGCCGCTGGCTCGTCCCCCACTTCGAGAAGATGCTGTACGACAACGCCCAGCTCGTGCGGGTCTACACCCACGCCTGGCAGGTGACGGGGTGGCCCCGCTACCGGCGCATCGCCCGCGAGACCGCCGGGTACCTGCTGCGCGAGCTGCGCCACCCTGAGGGCGGCTTCTTCTCGTCCCAGGACGCCGACTCGGAGGGCGTGGAGGGGAAGTTCTTCGTCTGGTCCCACGACGAGCTGGTCGACCACGCCGGCGAGGTGGTCGCCGACCTGTTCGGAGCCACTCCGGAGGGCAACTGGGAGGGCGCCAACGTCCTCTGGATGCCGGAAGCGGCCGAGAACGTGGCCACCCGCCACGGTCTCGACCTCGGAGAGCTCGAGCAGCGGTGGGCCGACGGCCGCCGCAGCCTGTTCGAGGTCCGCGAGGCCCGCGTCCACCCGGCCACCGACGACAAGGTGCTGGCCGCCTGGAACGGGCTCGCGGTCTCCGCGCTGGCCGAGGCGGGGCGGACCTTTGACGAGCCCGACCTGGTCGCGGCCGCCGTGGCCGCGGCCGAGTTCGTCCTGGGCAGTCTGCGCGGGCCCGGGGGCCGCCTGCTGCGCGCCTGGCGCGACGGCCGCACCGGCGGGCCCGGCTACCTCGACGACTACGCCTGCATGGCCGAGGCCTGCCTGACCCTGTGGGAGACCACGTTCGAGCTGCGCTGGCTGACCGAGGCGCGCCGGCTCGCGGACGAGATCCTCGAGCTGTTCGCCGACCGTGAGCGAGGCGGCTTCTACCAGACCGGGTCGGACGCCGAGCGGCTCGTGCTCCGGCCCCGGGAGCTGTTCGACAACGCGGTGCCCTCCGGGTCGTCGGTCGCCGCCGACGTGCTCCAGCGCCTGGCCCGCCTCACCGGCGAGACCGCCTACGACGAGGCGGCGACGGGCGCCCTCCGGCTCGTCCAGGACCTCGCGCCGAGGGCGCCGACCGGCTTCGGCTACGTGCTCTCGGCCGCCGACTTCGCCCTCTCCCGGGTCCGCGAGGTCGCGATCGTGGGCGACCCGGCCACGCTCGGCACCCGCGCCCTGCTCGACCGGGTGCGGGGCCGCTACCAGCCCAACCAGGTGCTCGCCCTGGCCGCCCCGGGCGACCGGGAGGCGGCCGCCCGGGTGCCCCTCCTGGCCGGCCGGCCGCTGGTCGACGGCCGCGCCACCGCCTACGTCTGTGAGCACTTCGTCTGCCAGCGCCCCGTGACCGATCCGGACGAGCTTGCAGAGCTGCTGGACTAGCTCGGGCGGCCCCTGCCCGGGTCCTGGCCCGCTGGTAGCCTTCCCCTAGGCCGCCAGCTCGGCCAGGATCCGGAGCTGCGCGAGCCGATCATCCAGGGTGCCCATCACGGGGGCGACGATCAGGGTGCCGACGCCCGCCTCGCGGAAGGCGGCCAGGCGCTCGCGCACCGCGCCGGCCGGGCCGCACAGCGAGACGAGGTCGATCAGCTCGTCGGGCAGCGCCGCCATCGCCTCGCCCCGCCGCCCCTCCAGGTAGAGGTCCTGCACGGTGGCGGCCGCCTCCTCGAAGCCGTAGCGGCGGACGAGCTGGTTGTAGAAGTTCTGCTTGCGCGAGCCCATGCCGCCGACGTACATGGCGAGGAAGAAGCGCATGGCGTTGCGGGCCGACTCGACGTCGTCGGACACCTGCGTGTTCACCATGGGGGCGACGTCGACCTCGGCGAGGCTGCGGCCGGCCTGGGCCGCACCCGCCTCGAGGTGGGGCCGGAACTCGCCCATGTGCTCGGGCGAGAACAAGATCGGCATCCAGCCGTCGGCGATCTCGGCCGCGAGCGCGGTGTTCTTCGGGCCGATGCTGGCCAGGTAGATGGGGAGCCGCTGCTGGACCGGGCCGATGGTGAGCTTGAGCGCCTTGCCCTGGCCGCCCGGCAGGGGCAGGTCGTAGGTGTCGCCGTGGTACTCGACCCGCTGGCGGGCGAGCGCCATCCGCACGACCGCCACGTAGTCGCGGGTGCGCGCCAGCGGCCGGGCGTAGCGCTGGCCGTACCAGCCCTCGGCGACCTGCGGACCGGACAGGCCGAGCCCGAGCCGGAACCGCCCCCCGGAGAGCTGGTCCAGCGTGGCCGCGGTCATGGCGGTCATGGCAGCGCTGCGGGCGGGGAGCTGGAAGATGGCCGAGCCGATGCCGATCGTGCTGGTCTGGGCGGCGAGCCAGGCGAGCACCGTGGCCGCGTCCGAGCCGTACGCCTCCGACGCCCACACCGAGTCGTAGCCGAGCCGCTCGGCCTCCCGGGCCATGTGGAGCTGGTCGGCCGCTGTGACCCCGAGCCCCCAGTACCCGACGCTCAGCCCAAGCCGCATGCCGCCTCCTCGATCGAGCCCGGTTGTCCCGAGAGCCTGGCGCAGACCCGGGGCCGGCGCAAGGGTCCCACCCGTGCCGACCAGATCTGACCGAGCCGGCCACCAGATCTGACCGAGCCGGCCAAATGAGGGGTTTACGCCTGGTGGCCTTGGAGTAGACTCGGAGCGTCCGGCCGGAGCCTCATCTGAGGTGAAGGCCACGACCCAAGGAGACGGTGGCATGGAGACTCCACCCGACCCGCTGGCGGGGCCGTTGCCGTGAGGCGGCCCTGAATCTCATCCCTGCCTGGCCGTTCCTGCGCGATTGCGCGGTTCGTGGCGGCTCCAAGCCGACGGGCTGGCCCGACCACGAAGCCTGGAAATGGCGGCTGGGCGCTCGGGATGACCGTCGGCCCCGCCCCGATCCTCGGGCGGGGTCGATTGGTGTCCGGAAGCTCGTTTGCGGGCCGGCTCGGCGGCAACCCACCGTGCGGTTCGGTACGGACGTCCCGACACGAGGCGGTGGTGCATGGGTCCAGTGGCGCGTGCCGCCCCGAACACCCGCCACAGCGGGCCCGACCATGGCGGTTGACCGCAGGACGCTCGCCATGCGGCTCGAGCGGCTGTTGCGGGACATCGACCGGTCGGGCGGCGAGGACTTCGACGGCGCCCTGGCTCGCCTGGTCGATTCGGCGACCGTGCTGCTCCACGCGGACGGCGCCGGCCTGATGCTCACCGACGAGCACGAGGTGCTCCGTTGCGCGGCCGCCTCGGACCGGGCCGGCCGCACGCTCGAGACCGCCCAGGAGCGCCTGGGCGCTGGTCCCGCCCTCGAGTCGTTCCGGCGCAACCTGGTGGTGCTCTGCAGCGACCTGCCTGCCGACTCGCGCTGGCCCGACCTGCGCCACCTGGTCGACGCCCGAGCCGTGCGTGCGGTGCTGTCCGCGCCGGTGTGCCTGCCCGAGGAGGGGCCGGTCGGCACGCTCAACGTGTATGCGTCGACGCCACGGGACTGGACGCTGTCGGAGATCTCGGCGGTCAGCGCCTGCGCCGACGTGGCCGCAAGCCTGGTCGGCCTGGCCCTGCTCGCCCGGTTCCGTGGCGTGCTCCTCGACCGTCTCCTGGTCGCCCTGGGGTCGCCGGGACGGCCGGGGAGCGGCCCTCTGCCCGGCTGACGGGGGGCCGCGCGGGGCCCGGGTGGTTTGCCCCCCTCCCGATCGGGTTACGAATAGGCCTACGATGACGGCGTCGGGCGGTCCGGCGTGCCGTGAAACGGCACTGGTCCGCGGGCCGCCAAGGGTGGCAGGAGGCGCCCGATGCGCGTGGTGTTTCGCGACCGGGCCGAGGCGGGTGTCGCGCTCGCCTCGATCCTGACCCGCTTCGCGCGGCGGGACGACGTGGTCGTGCTCGCCCTCCCGCGTGGTGGCGTCCCAGTCGGCTACGAGGTGGCCAGGTCGCTCGAGGTGCCGCTGGACGTCTTCCTGGTGCGCAAGCTCGGCGTCCCCGGCCGGGAGGAGCTCGCCATGGGGGCCATCGCCTCTGGCGGGGTGCGCGTGCTCAACGACCGGCTCGTGCGCGCCTACGGCATCCCCGACGCGGCCGTCGAGCGCATCGCCGAGGCCGAGGGCCAGGAGCTCGAGCGGCGCGAGCGCGCCTACCGGGAGGGCCGGCCCCCGCCCGAGGTCGGCGGGAAGCTGGTCGTCCTGGTCGACGACGGCGTGGCCACCGGCTCGACGATGCGGGCGGCGGTGGCCGCTGTCCGCCGCCTCGGGCCCGGCAGCGTCGTGGTGGGCGTGCCCACCGCACCCCCGTCCACCTGTGAAGAGCTGGCCCGGGTCGCCGACGAGGTGGTGTGCGTCAGCACCCCGCCGCGGTTCCGTGCGGTCGGGCTGTCCTACGAGGAGTTCCCCCAGGTCTCCGACGAGGAGGTCCGCCAGCTCCTGCGGCAGGCGCGCCATCCCGGCGGGAGCGAGCCGGCCATGACCACCGATTCCAGCGACCGCTGACAGCGCGGCCGTCGACCCACCGATCCGGCTCCCTTGCGAGACTCGCAGATGCAGGTCATCCGAGTTGGCCGCTGACAGCGCGGCCGTCGGCCCACCGATCCGGCTCCCTTGCGAGTTCGCAGATGCAGGTCATCCGAGCTGAGAACCTTGCGCATGCGAGCAACATGCTACGATCACGCGCAAATGACGAGCTATCGCATCGGCCAGGTCGCGGAGCTGCTTGGCGTCAGCGTGGACACGGTGCGCCGCTGGGCGGACGCCGGCCAGCTCGGCGCACGGCGGACCGAGGGCGGCCAGCGGGTGGTGGACGGGGCTGCGCTGGCCGAGTTCGTGACCGGCTTGCAGCATGCCCCGGAACATGACGAGACGATGGCCCGGTCGGCTCGCAACCGGTTCACCGGGATCGTCACCCGGGTCGTCAAGGACCGGGTGGTCGCGCAGGTCGAGGTCCAGGCCGGCCCGCACCGGGTCGTGTCGCTGATGACCCGCGAGGCCGCCGACGAGCTCGGGCTTGCCCCCGGGATGCTGGCGGTCGCCGCGGTCAAGGCGACCAACGTGGTGGTCGAGCTTCCGCTCCAACGCTGAAGGAGGACCTCATGGTCCGGCCCCGCATCCGCTCGGCCGCCGCGCCGCTGCTGCTGGTGGCGCTGCTCGCCGCCGGCTGTGGGCGCGACGCCGGGCCGCCGGCTGGCGGCTCCGGGCCGCCCGCCGAGATCAAGGTGTTCGCGGCCGCCTCGCTGACAGCCGCGTTCGGCAAGCTCGGGGAGCAGTTCACCGCCGCGCACCCCGGCACCAAGGTCGTCTTCAACTTCGCCGGCAGCCAGGCGCTTGCGACCCAGATCCGGCAGGGCGCCCCAGCCGACGTGTTCGCCGCAGCCGACACGAGGAACATGGACAAGGTCGCCGACCAGGTGAGCAACCCCCAGAGCTTCGCCAGCAACCTGCTGCAGATCATCGTCGCCAAGGGCAACCCCAAGGGCATCAGGGGCCTCGAGGACCTGGCCCGCAAGGACCTGAAGGTGGTGCTCGCGGCGCCGGAGGTCCCGGCAGGCAGGTACTCGAAGGAAGCGCTCGACAAGGCGGGTGTCACCGTCAGGCCGGTCTCGCTCGAGGACAACGTGAAGGCGGCGGTCAGCAAGGTCAGCCTCGGTGAGGCCGACGCCGGCATCGTCTACGTGACCGACGTCACCGCCGGCGGGGACAAGGTCGAGGGCGTCGACATCCCAGTCGAGCAGAACGTGGCCGCGACCTACCCGATCGCTCTGGTCAAGGCGAGCAGGTACCAGGAGCAGGCCCAGCAGTTCATCGACCTGGTCCGCTCCCCAGAGGGTCAGCAGGTCCTCGAGGGCTACGGGTTCCTCCCAGTCCCGGCCTCGTGACGGGCATCGCCCGGCGTGGCCGGGCGGGCAGCGCCGCCGGCGTGCCCCTCCTGTTCGCCGTGCCGGCCGCACTCGCCGTGGGGTTCCTCGCCATCCCGCTGCTCGGCCTGCTCGAGCAGACGTCGTGGCGGCAGCTTGCCAGTGAGCTCACCGCGCCGCAGGCGCGGCTCGCGCTGCGGCTGTCGCTGGTGTGCTCGCTCGGGGCGGTCGCCATCTCCCTGCTGCTCGGTGTCCCGCTGGCCTGGCTGCTTGCCCGGGTCGAGTTCCCCGGCCGCAACCTGGTGCGGGCCCTGACGACCCTGCCGATGGTGCTGCCCCCGGTGGTCGGCGGCGTGGCGCTGCTGCTCGCGTTCGGCCGGCGGGGGCTGGTCGGCCAGTGGCTGGACCGAGCCTTCGGGGTCACGCTGCCGTTCACCACCATGGGCGCGGTCCTGGCCGAGGCCTTCGTGGCCATGCCGTTCCTGGTGATCACGACCGAGGCAGGGCTGCGCGCGATGGACCGGCGCTTCGAGGACGCCGCCGCCACCCTCGGCGCCGGCCGGTGGACGACCTTCCGCCGGGTGACCTTGCCGCTGATCGCCCCGTCGCTCGGTGCCGGTGCCGCGCTGTGCTGGGCCCGGGCGCTGGGCGAGTTCGGCGCGACCATCACCTTCGCCGGGAACCTGCCTGGTTCGACGCAGACCATGCCCTTGGCGGTCTACCTCGCCCTGGAGACCGACCTGCAGGCCGCGATCGCGCTCAGCCTGGTCCTGCTGGTGGTGTCCCTGGCGGTCCTGATCGCCCTGCGCGACCGCTGGTTCCCGACCGCATGAGCCTGCGGAGGGGTCTGGAGCACCCCCCGGTGGATCGGGGGCTGCCCCGGTGAGCCTGGCGGCCCGTGTCGAGCTCACCCTGGGCCAGCTCCACCTGAGCGTCGAGGTGGCGGTGGCCACCGGCGAGCTGGTGGTGCTGCTTGGCCCCAACGGCGCCGGCAAGACCACCCTGCTGCGGGCGCTCGCCGGGCTGGTGGCGCTCGACGGCGGGCGGGTCGTCCTCGACGGTGTCGTCCTGGAGGATGCCGCGGCGCGGGTGCGGGTGCCGACCGAGCGGCGGCCGGCCGGGTTCGTGTTCCAGGACTACCTGCTCTTCCCGCACCTGTCGGCGCTCGAGAACGTGGCGTTCGGGCTCCGCGCCCGGGGGATGGCCCGAGCCGAGGCCAGGCGCCGTGCCGGCGCCTGGCTGGAGCGTGTCGGCCTGTCCGAGCAGGCCGCCTCGCGTCCGCGTGCCCTGTCGGGCGGGCAGGCCCAGCGGGTCGCCCTGGCCCGGGCCATGGTCGCCGACCCGCGGCTGCTGCTGCTGGACGAGCCGCTGGCCGCGCTGGATGCCGCGACCCGGACCGAGGTCCGGCGGGACCTGCGCCGCCATCTCGACTCCTTCGAAGGCACCCGGTTGCTGGTCACCCACGATCCGCTGGAGGCCATGGCCCTGGCCGACCGGCTCGTCGTCCTCGAGCACGGCCAGGTCACCCAGACCGGCACCGCGGCCGAGGTCAGCGCCCGCCCGCGCTCCCGGTACGCCGCAGAGCTGGTCGGCATGAACCTGTTCCGCGGCCAGGCCGCCGGTCACGCCATCCAGCTCACGGGCGGTGGGGTCCTGGTCGCCGCCGGCGACCACCACGGCGAGGTGTTCGCGTCGGTGCACCCGCACGCGGTGGCCCTGCATCGCCGTTCCCCCGAGGGCACGCCGCGCAACAACTGGGCCGGGACCGCCGAGGCCCTGGACGTCGTCGGTGACCGCATCCGCGTGCGGGTCACCGGCACCGTCCCGATCGTCGCCGAGGTGACCCCCGCCGCCGCCGCCGAGCTGCGGCTGGCCGACGGCGGCCCGGTCTGGGCCACCGTCAAGGCCACCGAGGTGACCGTCTACCCTGCCTGACCCGTACCCAGCGCCCACGCTGCCAGCCACCATGACCAGCGCGGCCTCCCGGGCCCTCCCGACGGCCCTCTCAGCCGGATCCCCGAGTCGCAGTTCGGGAAGCCGTACCGCCCCGGGCCCTCCCGACGGCCCTCTCAGCAGACTCCCAGGAAAGGTCAAGGCTGGTTCAAGGCACCGGGCTGACCATGCTCGTCAGGACATCCTTGACCAGGGGAGAATGCGAGCATGGAGACGACGGTCCGGCGGTCGACGCCGCGGTTCGGGAGGCACCCATGAGCGAGCCGGTCACGCCCGGCGGGCAGCGCCAGCATCCCGAGGCTCGGCTGCTGGTCGTGGAGGACGAGCCCAACATCCTCGAGCTGCTGTCGGCCAGCCTGCGGTTCGCCGGGTTCGAGGTGGCCACCGCCACCGGCGGCTGGGACGCTCTCCACGCCGCCCAGCGGCACCGCCCCGACCTGGTCGTGCTCGACGTGATGCTGCCCGACCTGGACGGCTTCGACGTCGCCCGCCGGCTGCGCTCGGGCGACCGACGCACCCCGGTGCTGTTCCTCACCGCCCGGGACGCCACCGAGGACAAGGTCACCGGGCTCACCCTGGGCGGCGACGACTACGTCACCAAGCCGTTCAGCCTGGAGGAGGTCGTGGCCCGCATCCGGGCGGTGCTGCGCCGCTCCCGGGGCGCCGCAGCGCCGCCCTCCGCCCGGTTGAAGGTCGCCGACCTGGAGCTGGACGAGGACAGCCACGAGGTGTGGCGGGCCGGGGAGCGGGTGCAGCTCTCACCCACCGAGTTCAAGCTGCTGCGCTACCTGATGGCCAACGTCGGAAGGGTGCTGTCGAAGGGGCAGATCCTGGATCATGTCTGGAACTACGACTTCCGGGGCGACGGCGGGATCGTGGAGTCGTACGTGTCCTACCTGCGCCGCAAGGTCGACGCGGTCGAGCCACGGCTGATCCATACCATCCGCAGCGTCGGCTACGTCCTGCGGCTGCCCGACCCCGGCTAGGAGGTGAGCGGCGTGCCGCGGTGGGGTTCGGTGGAGGAGCTGCTGGGCCGGCCGTGGCGGGCGGGCGGGCGGCTGCTGGCCCGTACGCCGCTGCGCCTGAAGCTGACCGCCGCCGTGCTGCTGCTGGTGACCGTCACCCTTGCCCTGATCAGCGTGGCCAGCGTCACCGTGTTGCGTGGCTACCTGGTCGGGCGCCTGGACGACCAGCTCGAGGCGGTCGCCCGACGCTTCGAGCGGCCGCCCCCGACCCAGGGAAGGGGCGGGCACCCGCCCGGGCCTCCCAGCCCGTACCGCATCGAGTTCCGTGGCGCGACCGGCCAGTTCACCGGCGAGATCCCCGCCGACCTGCTGGAGGAGGATCAACCACCACCCCGGCTGCCCGACGCCGCCTGGTTCGGGGCGCACGCCGACGAGCGCGTCACCGTCCCGGCCACCGAGGGCGGCGGGCACTGGCGCATCGTGGTCCAACCACTCGCGGACGGCTCCGGGGGCAGCGTCGTGGTCGCCGCCAGCCTGGACGGGATCGACAGCACCGTCGGCCGCCTGCAGCGCATCGACCTGGTCGTGAGCCTGGTCGTGCTGCTGGTGCTCGCCGGCGTCGGCGCGGCGATCGTGCGTGCGAGCCTGCGTCCCCTGGTCGAGATCGAGCAGACCGCGGGGGCCATCGCGGCCGGCGACCTGACCCGGCGCGTGCCCGACCGCGATCCCCGGACCGAGGTCGGCCGGCTCGGCAGGGCGCTGAACAGCATGCTGGCCCAGATCGAGGCGGCGTTCCGCGCCAGGGCCGCTTCGGAGAGCATGGCCCGCCGGTCGGAGGAGGCCGCCCGCCGGTCGGAGGACCGGATGCGGCGGTTCGTGGCCGACGCGAGCCACGAGCTGCGGACCCCGCTGACCACCATCAGGGGCTTCGCCGAGCTGTACCGGCAAGGCGGGTCGCGCGAGCCGGGCGAGCTGGACCGGCTGATGCGCCGCATCGAGGACCAGGCGGCGAGGATGGGGCTGCTGGTGGAGGACCTGCTGCTCCTGGCCCGCCTCGACCAGCAGCGGCCGCTGCAGCGGCGCCCGGTGGACCTGCTGGCCGTGGCCGCCGACGCGGTCCACGACCTCCGTGCCGTCGCGCCCGACCGCCGCGTCGAGCTCGTGCTCGGCAGCGGCGACGATGGCCCCCGCGGCGTGCCCGTCGTCCTTGGCGACGAGCAACGGCTGCGCCAGGTCATCGCCAACCTGCTGAGCAACGCGCTCATCCACACCCCCGCTGGGAGCCCCGTCGAGGTCCGGGCGGGCATCAGCCGGCTGTCGGGCGTCCCCGCCGTCGCCCTCGAGGTCGTCGACCACGGCCACGGATTGACCCCGCAACAGTCCGAGCGTGTCTTCGAGCGCTTCTACCGTGCCGACCCGGCCCGGTCGCACGCCGCCGGCGGCACCGGGCTCGGCCTTTCGATCGTCGCGGCGCTGGTGGCGGCCCACGGCGGGGTCGTCGAGGTGGACAGCGTCCCCGGGCAGGGAGCCACCTTCCGCGTCCTGCTCCCCCTCGCTCCCGGCGCCCAGGCCCCCGCGCTGGACGAGCCGGCCGCCACGGCCGGCTGACGCCGACCGGCGCGACCCAGGTCCCGACCGGCCTCCCGAGCGCGGTCCCGTACCGGCCCGGGGAGTCGAGGACCGGGTAGGTGCACCAGTGACCGGGTAGGTGCAACGAGGAGTCCGCGTCAACGTGGTCCTGCAACCGCCGGCGCCTCCGGCCAGGGCAGCACGGTGAGCTCGGGCCACTCGGCGGCCCAGCGGCGGGCCTTGGCCTTGTAGACGGTCCCGGGGGCGAGCGCCGGGTTGGGCCGCAGCACCAGGCCGAACAGGTCGCCGAACCCGTGCGGCGCGTAGACCCGCAGGCGGCCGGTCCGGTCTTGGCGGAGCCCGACGCAGCAGGTGGTCGCAGGGAAGGTGTCGATCGCCGCCTCGGTCGAGCGATACGGTGGGCAGGCCACCCCGAAGCGGCGCTCGTACCACAGGTGCACCCTGGCCTGGTTGCGCACCTCGACGTCGACGCCCAGATCGGCGAAGACCGCGGCGCAGCGCCGGACGACGGCGTCCTCGGCCTCCCAGGACAAGTCGGTGCCGTCGAAGTAGAGCAGGTCGTAGTCTCTGATGCCTGCGGTCGGCTCGCGGCCGATGAGGACGTTCCAGACCGTCTGGACGACGCACCCGGCGGCCAGGTACCAGCCGGGCAGCGCCAGCTCGGACCCCTTGGCCAGGATCGCCTCGACGAGCGGGTTGCGGCGCACCATACGCTCGAGTTCGGCGACCTGCTCCAGCACGGGTAGCTGCCCGGGCGTCGTCATCCTGCCTCCTCGGCGTGGTCGGGTCGGCGAGCCTTCCGCACCGTACCCGGAGGAAGGGGTCGCCCGGTTGCCGGTCAGCGGAGGGCGAGGACGAGCAGCGCCCCGAGGCAGGCCGTGCCAACCGTGAGCCAGGTGATCGAGTCGCCCACCTGCCCGCTGTGCAGGCCGCGCAGGCCCGAGGCGACCGGCTGCCAGGCGCGCCGGACGGCCCGGCGCGGGCCAGCGGGGGCGCGATGCCGGAACACCGCGCCGAGCGCGAGCCCGAACGCGAGCACCGCGGTGAGCGCGGCGAACGCCACGGCCGGACCGAGGCGAGCGGGCTCGTGGACGCCCGCCGCCTGCGCGCCGGTGACGCCGTCGAGCACGGCCGCCGCGTAGCCGGCCCGGTCCTGGAAATGGTCGGCAGCACGCTCGGCCCGGGCGGACAGGCCGGGCACCAGCCCCAGCGCCAGCGCGAGCGCGAGCAGGCCGAACGCCGGCGTCAGCATGACCGGCGGCGTCCTGGGCCAGCGCCGCGTCGACTCCTGCCCCTGCTCGGGGCCTTCCGCAACCCCGGCCGGCTGGGGTTCCCGGGCCCCGGCCGGCGGCCCCCAGCCGGTGAACACCCGCAGCGCGGCGCGCAGGACCGCCGCCGCGGTCAGCGCCGATGCGAGCACGAACAGCCAGGGCAGCCAGGGGTGGCCGGCGCCGGCCGCCGCGTCCTCCATGAGCGCCTTGCCGAGGAAGGTGCCGAACGGCGGCACCCCGGCCAGGCCGAGGGCGCCGGCCACCAGCAGCCCGAAGGTCCAAGGCAGGCCCCGGCCCTGCCCGTGCAGCTCCCGCTCGTCAATGGTGGCCAGCCGTTGCTGCACGACCCCCACGCCCACGAACAGCGACGCCTTGACCAGCCCGTCGGTCACCAGGTAGAGGAACGCGCCGCCCGAGCCGGCCGGGGCGAGCAGCGCCACGCCGGCCAGGGTGATGCCGACGTGGCTGACGGTGGCGAAGGAGAGCAGCCGGGCGAGATGGTGCTGCAGGAAGCACATGACCCCGCCCACCAGCGCGGTGAGCACCGCCGCGCCCAGCAGCACCCCGCGTAGGCTCGAGGCGTGGTCGCCGAGCACGCCCGAGAACACGGTGAAGTAGACCCGGGCGGCCGCGTAGAGCCCCAGCTCGCTGACCACCCCGGCGAGCAGGATGCAGACCGGGGTGGGGGCGACGGCGTAGGCGTCGGCCAGCCAGAAATGGAACGGCACCACCGCCGCCTTCACGAAGAACCCGGCCAGCAGCAGCACGAACGCGACGACCACCAGCCGGTCTGCCGGTCCGGCGTCCAGGGCCCGCCCGATCTGGGCCAGGTTGAGCGCGCCGGTGCGGCCGTACAGGAGCGCGATGCCGGACAGGACCAGGAACGCGCCACGCTGTTGGTGACCGCGAAGTTGAGCGCCCCCTGGAGCGAACCCGGGTCCTCGGTCCGGTAGCCGGCCAGCGCATATGCGGCCACGCTGAGCAGCTCGAAGAACACGAACAGGTTGAACAGGTCGCCGCTGAGGCAGAACCCGACCACGGCGGCGAGGAAGACGAGCATGAGCGCGTGGAAGAACGTGCCAACGGCCTCGAAGTAGCGCCAGGAGAACACCAGCGCCGCGGTCATGAGCAGCCCGCCGAGGGTGGCCAAGGCGGCGCCGACCTGGTCGATGGCGAACGCGACCCCGAGCGCGACCCCGTTGCGCGGTGTCCACCCGCCGAACCAGTACACGATCGGGTGGCCCGCCGCCTGGACCAGCAGCGCAACCGAGATCCCGGTCACGGCGGCTGCGGTGGCGATCGCGATCGCGTCGGCTGCCCGCCGCCGGATGAACGGGCCGCCGCCCACCAGGGCGGCAGCGACGAGCAGGGGGATGGCGACCGGGAGCGGGGGCAGGATACGCACGTCAGCCCCGCAGGACCCGGAGCTCCTCCGGGGTCGAGGGTGACGAGCCGCTTGTGGACCTGTACGGCGAGGGCGAGCAGCAGGGCGGCGACGGTGGCCCCCACCACGACGTCGGTGAGGGCCAAGGCGCTCACCACCGGGTCGACCGCGCGGGTGCCGACCGGCACGTCCAGGAAGATCGGCGCGGTGGCGTTCCTGCGGAACCCAACCGACAGCAGCAGCACGTACGTGGAGGACTGGACCACCGACAGGCAGGTGACCATGTGGATCAGGTTGCGGCTGGTCGCGATGCCGTACAGGCCGATCACGAACAGCCACACGGTCACGGCGTAGGGGAGCAGGCTCATCGGCGCGTCCTCCTCCCACGCGAGGCTCCTGGGGCGCCAGCCGTGCTCATGCCGCCACCGTCCGCCGCCGGAGCACCAGCGTCTGCTCGAGGAACTCGGTGAGCAGCAGCACGAAGCCGCCGGCGACCTCCAGGCCGACGGCGAGGTTGATGAGCGGCATGGTGCCGGCCGACACGAGCGCCCCCGGCTCGCCCAGGGGGAGCAGGTTGTCGAGGAACGCACCCCCGGCGAGGAGGCCGGCCAGGCCGATGACGACATACCCGGCCGCACCGGCCGACTCGGCCGCGTCGATGAGGTCCGCGGGCTCGACCCGTCGGAGGGTGACGTACTCGCCGGAGAGGAACACGAGCAGTGCGCCGGTGGCGAGCACCACGCCGCCCTGGAACCCGCCGCCCGGGCTCAGGTGCCCGTGGGCGACCACGTAGATGCCGAACAGCACGATCGGACCGAGCAGGGCGAGGCCGAGCACGCGGACCGCGCTCGAGGTGGGTGGGGCGCTGCGGCCCTCCACGGTCTCGCTGGGGTCCTGTTCCTCCTCGTCGCGCTGCGCGCGGAGCAGGATGGCGGTGCCGATCACGGCGGCGAACAGGATGAACTCCTCGCCCATGGTGTCCACCCCGCGGTAGTCGAAGGTGACAGCGGCGACCACGTTGGTGGCGCGCCGCTCGCCGACCGCGACCGCGTTCAGCACGTCGCCGTAGGGCCCGCGGTACTCCCCGAACGGCGGCAGCCCGGACAACCCCCAGAGCATGAGCGCGGCGAAGCCGGCCGCGGCGACCAGGAACACCCACCGGCGCGTGCCTGGGCTCACGGCGGCTCTCCGGGCTGGTCGGCGTCGGCCGGCTCCGGGCCGGCGTCCGGGCCGGGTCTCGCGCGCTTCAGGCGGTCGGGCCCGGCCCGGCCCGCCTCTTCCCGCCTGACCTTGGCCAGGGCGAGCAGGATCATCAGGGGCAGGGCGACCGTGCCGACGGTGATCTGGGACAACGCCACGTCGGGCGATTGCAGGACCAGGAAGGCGAGGCCCAGGATGAGTCCGTAGAAGCTCGCCACGATCGCCTGGTTCAGGGGTCGCGGGTCAGCACCACGGCGGTGCTACCGGCCGCCACGAGCAGCAGCACGATCGCCTCCAGCGCGCTCACGGCCGCCCGCCGCCTGCCGGCCCGTCGCCGGCCCCGCCCGTCTCCCGCTCGAGCGTGCCCGGCCCGGGCTGCCAGCGTCCCAGCTCGCGGACGCGGGCGGCCCGGGCGGTGGCGTGGGTCAGCACCGGGTTGGTGACGAGCATGACCAGGAACACCAGGATCGCCTTGATCCCGGCCTGGCCGAACGACTCCTCGACCACGATGGCGGCTGCGATGGCCAGCGAGCCGATCGTGGTGGCGGGCGCGGTGTAGTGGAGCTTGTCGTAGAGGCTGCGCATGACCAGCACGCCTATGCAGCAGGCCAGCTCGATGCTCACCCCGACGACGAGCAGGGCGGCCACGGCGACCCCGCGCGGGGTCACAGGAAGCGCTCCAGGAAGCGGGTGAACACCATCCCGCCGGCGAACGACAGCAGCGCGAGCGCGAGCGCAAGGTCGAAGTAGATGGCCCGGTCGAACGCTTGGGCGAGCAGCAGCAGGACCAGGGTGTCGATGGTCCCGGCCATCTCGAGGCCGACCAGGCGCGAGCACGCGTCGCCCCGCAGGCACACCACCCCGCAGGGCACCAGTCCGGCGAGCAGCGCGACGCTGGCGATGACCCACTCGTTCACCGGGGCACCCCCCTGGGGTTCCCCGGACCCCTCCGGTCGTTCACCGGGGCACCCCCCTGGGGTTCCCCGGACCCCTCCGGTCGTTCACCGGGGCACCTCGGCCACCATGCTGGGGTAGACGGGCGAGCCGGCGCGGGGCAGGAGCTGGTGGACGAGCATGGCGCCCTCGCTCCCCTCGATGCCGATCACGTAGGTGTTGGGCGCGAGCGACAAGGTCGAGGTCACCAGCGCCCGCCGGGCGTTGGCTCGGGCGTCGTCGCCCTCCGCCGGGAACGGGACGTAGCGGCATTCGCCGGTCGCCCGGCGACGGCCGGTGAGTTGCCGCCAGAGCACCACCGCGAGCAGCCAGGTGTCGACCACCAGCTCCCCGGGCACGAGGCGGAGGTCGCGCAGCCAGCGCGGATCCAGCCGGAAGCGGACGAGATCCTGGGCGTTGACCAGCTCCTGCGCGGTGGCCCCCACGGCCGCGGCCACGATCCCGAGGAGCAGCTCGGGACGGGCAAGGGTGACCACGAACAGCAGCCACAGCCCGACGAGCGGGACGTACCACGCGATCCAGAACAGCAGCCGCTTCGTCATCGACCCACCCATCCCGATACCAGGTCCCGGCCGGCCCGCCGGCGGCGCGACGGTTTCACATGATTGCGGCCAGCTCAAGTGAGGGAAGGACCAAGCCGGAGACCCACGCCCCCGCCGTAGCCGGCCCATGCCCGGGCGAGCCGGCGCACGCCCTCCTCCAGCAGCTCCGGGTCGGCGGTCAACGGCAGCAGCAGGCGCTCGTCCGCCTCCGACATCCCCGCTCGGAGGGGTCGCGGCCCGTCGATCTGTGGCCCAGGTGGGCCGTGCGCTTGCGGCTCCGGCGGCTGCCCGGGGCCGGGCCGAACCACCACGCCCGCCTGCTCGGCCCGCTCGGCCAGGACGGTGGCGCTCCCGGCCGGCAGGAAGACCCAGACCGAGGCGCCGTCCTCGCCCGGCGCCCACGTCCAGGACGGCAGCAGGTCGGCGAGCACGGCCGCGAGCCGCCGCAGGCGCCTGGCGAGCTCGGCGCGCCGCTCCGCCACCACCTGCCCGCCCTTGTCGAGCAGGCGGGTGGCCAGGAACTGGGCGGCCGGCCGGGCCGCCCCGCCCAGCTCGGCCTGCATGCGGACGAGCGCCTCGGCGATCGCTTCCGGAGCCCTGATCCAGTCCACCCGCAGCTCGGGCCAGAAGAGTTCCTGCATGGAGCCGAGGCTGAGCACCGGGGCGCCGCCGTCCACGGCGGCCAGCGGCGGGAGCCGGCCGTCCGGGTCGAGTCCGAGGTCGGCCGGGGTGCCGTCCTCGACGATTGGGATTCCGAACCGTCCTGCCAGGGCGGCGATCCCGCGGCGTCGGGCCGCCGGCATCGTCGTCCCGGGCCGTGCCGGGGTCAGATACAGCAGGCGCGGGGCGTCCTGCTCGAAGCGGCGCCGCACGGCGCTGGGCCGCACCCCGCTCCGGTCCCCGGCGACGGGCAGCAGCCGCGCCCCGGCAGCCCCGAACACCTCCAGCGCCAGCGGCGAGGTCGGTTCCTCGACCGCGACCGGGGCGCCGTGCTCCAGATAGCCGGCGCACACCAGCCGGAGTCCTGCCCGGGTCCCGCCGGTGACCACCACCTGCTCGGGCCGGGTCGGCAGCCCGAGGGCCGAGTAGCGCGCGGCCACGGCGCGACGCAGCGTATGCAAGCCGCCTGCGGCGTCGTCCTCGGCGATCAGCTCGGCCCAGTCCGGCCCTCCGAGACCCTGGACCACGGCGGCCATCTGGGCCCCACCGTCCGGCGCCGGCGGACCCACGGACAGGTCCACGACCGGCCACCGCCGGCCAGCCGTGGCGGCGGGCCGCTGGTCCCGGCCGAGACGCTGCGGGTCGGGCGTGGCGGCGGGCCGCTGGTCCCGGCCGAGGGTGGGTCGCTGCGGGTCTGGCGTGGCCGTGAGCCGGCCGTCCGGGTCGAGGAGCCCGCGCTCCCGGAGGGTGGCGTACGCGGCCCGGCCACCGTGGCCCGTCCGACCGGCAGCGCCTCGGCCAGGGCGCGCTGCGACGGCAGCCGGGCTCCAGGGCCGAGCCGGCCGTCCGCGGCCAGCTCGGCGATGCGTCCGGCCAGCCGCGCCGCCAGTCGCCCTTCCCCGGCCCGCCAGCCGCCGAGCAGCACGGCGAGCCGCCTCCCGTCCGCCTGTGGCTCCGCCGTCGCCATCCACCACCCCGTCGCATGGTCCGGTGCGCGGGCATTATGGAGGCAGAGAGCTGGCTGAGCGGCAGCCGGGCACCGGCAGGTGTCGTGATCCCGCTTCTGTCAAGCCCGCTCAAATGAGGCGAGCAGGGACTGCGTACGTTCGGCCATCACGACGTTGCCCTTGCGCTGGTACAAGTCCAGCGCCCGCTGGAGCGGCTCCACAGCCTCGTTACTCCGCCCGGCCACCTGCAACACCTCGGCCAGGTCGGCGAAGGCCTGAGCCTGGGAATCTGGTTGCTCGGAGCGCTCTGCGAACTCGACCGCCTCCTTTGCCCAGCGTTCGGCGTTGATCAGGTCGCCTTGGTGCGCGAGCGCCACGGCACGAAGCTCCCGCCATTTGATCTGCGCGTCGAGCTGGCTTGGAGCGGCAACCTCCTGGCAGCGGCGTGTCAGGCGCTCGGCCTCCTCGTAGCGGCCGAGGCTCAGGAGCGCGCGCCAGCAAGGTCAGCACGATCGGGTGTGGACGGAGTTCCCCGGGCTCTCGGGGATCGGCTCCGCCACGGCGAAGGAGCTCCTCGGCGGCACCCGGCTGGTTGTCGAGCAGCTCGACGGACGCCGCGGTCAGCGTGTCGGACACCGAGAACAGCGGGTCGCTCACGTCGACCTTGATCGATCTGACAGCCGTGAGAAATTCGCGGGACCGCTCGAAGTCACCCTGCATCGCGGTCGCTCGCGCGAGGATGTTCGACGCATCCTTCTCGAGTCCCCGGACCCCCCTTCGCTTGGCCCAGTCCAGGGCTTGCTGGCTGCGCTGCCTGACCTCCGCAACGTGGGCAGGCCCCCAGTCGAGGATGTAGCAGTGCATGCTCAGGTTCCTCGCCTCGAGCCGCTCGTCGCCGGCCCGCTGGGCAAAGGTGATCGCACGTGTCGCCGCGTCCTGTGCGGTGGTGGACCTGCCGACCGCCGCCTCGATGAACGCGCGCAGGCGCCACGTGTTCGCGAGATTCAGGTCGTCCCCGAGCCGCTCGAACACTTCCAGACCACGGGCGACGGCAGCCGGCCCCTCGGCGAGGAAACGTTCCAGGTCGAAGTCGGAACCAACCTCGAGTTGGCCGAGCACCGCACGGGTGGCACGGACTTCGTCGCTTGCCGCCCTCGCCGCCTCGAGCGCCTCGTCGTAGGCCTTGAGCGCGCTGAGGTTCTCCCCGGTTTCTCGACGCGCATCGGCCAGGTCGAGCAGCGCGTCACGGCGTACCGCGTCGTTCTCTGCCAGCAGCGTCACCGCCCGGGCGAGCAGGTCTGCGGCGGACATCGGCGCGTCGCCGCGGAGCAGCCCGTGGCGACCAGCGACCGCCCGGTGCTCCCCGGCGCGCCGTGCGAGGACGCGGGTGGCATCGTCCTGACGACCAAGCTCGACCTGATAGCGATAGGCCTCCTCCAGGTGCCGGCCGAGCAGTTCGCGCGAGTGGGCGGCACGATTCCCCTCCGGCCGCTCCAGCCAGTCGGCGTAGCCTTGGTGGAGCCAGGCCCGGCGATCCTTGGGGATGGCCTGGTAGGCGGCATCGCGGATCAGCGTGTGACGGAACCGGAGCACCTCGTGGCTGTCGGGCAGGGACAGTTGCGCCGCGCCGAAGGTCAGGAGCTCCTTGCGGACCAGGTCCACCAGGGTTGCAGGGACGAGCCTCTGCTTCGCCGGTGGCGACAGCGCGACCACCTCCGCGGCCTGAAACTGCGTGCCGATGACAGCCGCCCGCTCGATTACCGCCTGCTCCTCGGGCGTAAGCCGGTCGAGGCGGGCGGTGAGGACAGCGTCGATCCGCGGGGTCGTCCGCATGCTGGCGAGGTCGCCCGCCACGATCCACCGCCCGTCGACGAGCTGGAGGGTCCCAGCCTCGGTCAGGTTCGCGATCAGCTCCTCGGTGAACAGCGGATTGCCCTCGGTCATATCCGCGATCTGCGCGCGTACCTGCGAATCGAGCACGCTGTGTCCCAGGAGGTGGCCGACCAGTTGCTCGGACTGCGGTCGGGTCAGCGGTGACAACAGGAAGGAGCTCGAGTTGAGCGTTCCTCCCCATGCCCGGTGGCGGTCGAGGAACTCCGGCCGAGCGAGGCACACCAGCAGGATCGGGGCGTTCCGCGACCGGTCGGCGACGTGTTCGACGAACTCGAGCAGCGCCGGCTGCGCGTGGTGAAGGTCCTCGATCACCATGACGAGGGGGTCCTTGCCGGCCAGGAGCTCGAGCACCCTTCGCAGCGCCCAGTACATGTCCTTCGGCTCCCCACTGCCCTCGCGGAGACCGAGCGCCTGTGCGACTCGATGGACGATGCGCTCATCGTGGTCGGTCAGGGCGGCCAGCTTCGCCTCCGCCTCCGACGGCGAGCCGCCCATCTGGATCCCGGCGCCACGCCGGATGATCTGCGTGACTGGCCCCAGGGCGATGTCCCCCCCGTATGGACGGCACCACCCGTACCGGACCGTCGCCTGCCGCTCGATTTGATGCTCCAGCTCCTCGATGAGGCGCGTCTTCCCGACGCCGGCCTCCCCGAGCACCGTGAGGAGATGGCAGCTGCGCTCGGTGACAGTCCGCTCGTAGATTCCGCGAAACAGCTCGAGTTCCGGTTCCCGTCCGACCATCGGGGCTTCGAAACGGCGGACCCGGGTCCGCGGCTCTGGTTGGACCGAGCGTAGCCGCCACACGGTGACGGGCGATTCCTTGCCCTTCAGCAGCCGCGAGCCAACCCGCTCCGCCACGACCTGGTCGCGCACGAGCCGGTACGTCGCCTCCCCGATGAGGATCTCGTCCGGGCCGGCCTCATGCTGCAGGCGGGAGGCCACGTTGATGGCGTCACCAAGCACGGCAGGCTCTGGGCTGCCGGCGACGCGGTCGGTCACGACCACCTCGCCGGTGTTCACGGCGGTGCGAAGACTCAGCGGCATCCGCCAGTCGCGCTCGCGTTCCAGCTCACGGTTCAAGGCAGGGAGGGCCGCCCGCAGGTCGGCTGCGGCCTTGACGGCCCGGAGCGCGTCGTCCTCGTGCAGCACGGGGACTCCGAAGAGGCCCATGACCGCGTCGCCGATGTACTTCTGCACCGAGCCCTCGTACCGCTCGAGCACCCGCCGGGCTTCCTCGTAGAAGCGCGACAGCACGAGGTTCGACAGCTCGACGTCGCTTCGGTCGGTGAGCCCGGTCGAGTCGACGATGTCGCTGAAGAGCACGGTCACCGTCTTGCGCACCCTGCGTGGCTCGAGCGTCAGGCTGGCCAGCTGGGTCCCACAGTGCATGCAGAAGCGGGCCGGGTCCGGGTGGACTGCGTCACACCGTAAGCAGCTCCTCATGACAAGAGTGTACGAAACGACAGGTGTGGCAAGCTCCGTCGCCGCTCCATGGAGCCCCCCTGTCGGCAGCGCGTCACCCGAAGCCAGCGGGCATCACTCCATCCGACGAGCCTCTGCGGCGGATTCCGGAAGCTGGGTGGGCCCGTGGACGACGTCAGTCCTGTCCACCTGGATGCCAGGACCGCGGTTTCGCCGCTGGGCGGGGTTCATCACGGCCCGTCGGATCCGCCCCTGCTCGAACCGGCGCGTACCCCAGCTGGGGTTGCTCAACGTGCACAGAGCGTACAGCCGGATGGGAATCAGCAATGCCAGGTAGAGCACGCCGTACAGCAGGGTCAGACGCGGCTGACGCGTCTGCCAGGCGCAGAGTGCAACGTGAATCGTCATCATGCCGGCGAGAAGTCCGCCTTGCCAGAGGAGCGTCCTCGAGTCCAAGGTCGCGGCCACCAACGCCAGGACGAGTGTCAGCGGAAGCAGGAGGGGCAACCAGAGCCGTGCGGTCACGTCCAGGGTGAGATACGCGGGATGTTTGCCAAGGAGGGGACGGATCCAGGAGAGCTCGCGATAGAAGCTGCGGTTCCAGCGAAGCTGCTGGCGGGCGTAGTCCTTCAGCCTGGAGGGGACCATGGTCTCCGCTTCCGCTCGGGGCTCGAACAGCGAGCGGTGGCCGCTGGTAAGGACCAGCAGCGTGAGGTGCAGATCCTCACCGGACGTGCATCGGACGCCACGAAACTCCTGGGTCAGGTACCGTGGCCAGACGCCGAGTATCGCGCTCCGCCGGTAGGCGGCGAACGGCCCGGAGCAGCAAAGCACCGAGTGATGAAGGCTCTGCGCCGCGCGCTCGATCTCGAACAGAAGGCGGTAGCGAACATCGATCAAGCGGGCCAGCGCGTTGACGTTCCGGTTCGAGGCTCGCACATTTCCTGTCGCCACCCCGACCCGGGGGTCACAGAAGAGCGCGGCGATGTGGCGGATGCCGTCCTTCGACACCACCGTGTCGGAGTCGACGTTGATGACGAGCTCGCCTTGGCTGCTCCGCACGGCGGCGTCCTGCGCCAGGCGCTTCCCCTGGTTGTGCGGTTGCGTGATGAGATTCCATCCGTCGCGCGCCGTGAACCTGTCGTAGACGGGCTCGAGCACCGCACGGTTGGACGATCCGTCGTCGACGATCCAGACGCGAAGCTCACCGTGGTACCGTTGTTCGACCAGCGAGCTCAGGCATCGATCGAGCACTGCCGGGTCTTCGTTGAAGCAGGGGACGACGACGTCCACGCTCGGCCGGTAGTCCTCCGAGCCGACGTCGGCCCTTGAATCCGCGAGGGTGTGATGGTGCCGAGCCGCATACCGAAGCTGGAGCACCGTGGCGACTGCTGCCAAGACGACGTAGACGACGGCCAGACCGGGCACCCCGGCGGCGAGGACCGAGGATGTCATGGACGCGGGGCTCGTGCTCACCGGGTCCATGCATCGCCGCCTGCAAGCTCTCCGATGCCCACGTTGGCAACGCGGGGTTGAACGAGTGGGGCGCAGCCGTGTGACGGGACCTTGGGCATGTGTCTCCAGAGAAGTGAGAAGGGACGACGTCACCTCGGCGGGCAATCTTATGCAACCTCGCCGCCGTCGATGTCAGTCGGCTCGACGACACCGGCCGGCTCCGCGGTGGGCCGGGCGGCTGGCCCGCCCCGTGCGATACTGCCCGGCATGGACGGTGCGACCTTCGTCTCCGCGCTCCGGGCCGAGGGCGCTGCCCTGGCCGAGGCGGCCCGGCTCGGCCTGGACGCCGACGTGCCGTCCTGCCCCGGCTGGTCGGTCGCCGACCTGGTCCGTCACACGGGGATCGTGCACGCACACAAGGACGACATCGTCCGCAACCGCTTGCGCGAGAACCCGTCCGAGCGGCCGGTGCCGCCCGCCGACGACGGTAGCCTGCTCGGCTGGTACGAGGAGGGCGCGGCCCGCCTGGCCGACCTGCTCGAGGCCACGCCACCGTCCACACCGGTGTGGACCTGGTTCGAGCCGGACCAGACGGTCGGCTTCTGGCAGCGGCGTATGGCCCACGAGACCGCCGTCCACCGGGTCGACGCCCAGCTCGCCCACGGCGGGGGGGACCCGGTCGAGTCGCGCCTGGCCGCCGACGGCGTGGACGAGCTGCTCGACGTGATCCTGGTGGAGGGCCTCGAAGCCCCCGTCGGCGGTGCCGGCGAACTGGTCCACCTGCACGCCACCGACGCCCCTGGCGAGTGGCTGCTCGAGCTCGGACCGGATCGGGTGGGGGTGCGCCGCGGGCACGCCAAGGGCTCCGCCGCGGCCAGGGGGACCGCCTCGGACCTGCTCCTGTTCCTCTGGGGACGCGCCCCAGCCGAACGGCTGGAGACCTTCGGCGACGCGGGCCTGCTGGCCCGCCTGCGCCAGCTGGCGGCCCAGGCGACCGTCTGAGCGCGGCGGGCGCACCGGGAGCCCCGCTCAGGAGGGTGCGCCAGGAAGCGCCGGAGCGGGCCGCGGGCCGTGACCGTCGGCCCGGCGCCGGCAAGAAGTCATGCGTGCTTCTTCACGCCGCCACATTTCGCTCGTAAGGTGTGAGGTCGTCAGACCCTCCCACCTACCCCGGAGGTGGCCGTTCATGAGAACGCCGAAGTTTCGCCCAGTGCCGTGGCTGCTGGTCCCGGCGCTGCTCGCCCTCGCCCTGGTGCCGAGCGCCGCTGCCGGCGCCTCGTCAGAGAAGGACCGGGCCGCGTCGCGCGGCAAGAAGCGCGCGCTGCCGCTGGTGCTCGCCCACCGCGGCGCCAGCGGCTACCGGCCCGAGCACACCCTTGCCGCCTACGAGCTGGCCATCGCCATGGGGGCCGACTTCATCGAGCCGGACCTGGTGTCGACCAAGGACCACGTGCTCGTGGCCCGCCACGAGAACGAGATCTCGGGCACGACCGACGTGGCCGCCCACCCCGAGTTCGCCGGCCGGAGGACCACCAAGGTCATCGACGGCGTCTCGCTGACCGGCTGGTTCACCGAGGACTTCACGCTGGCCGAGCTGAGGACGCTGCGGGCCAAGGAGCGCATCCCTGACCTGCGGCCCACCAACACCGCGTTCGACGGCCTCTACCAGGTCCCCACCTTCGCGGAGGTGGTCGCCCTGGCCAAGCGGAGGCACGTGGGCGTCTACCCGGAGACCAAGCACCCGACCTACTTCGACTCGGTCGGCCTGTCGCTCGAGGAGCCGCTCCTGGCCACCCTGCAGGCCGCCGGGCACCGCGGCAGGCGGGCGCCCGTGTTCATCCAGTCGTTCGAGGCCGGCAACCTCAAGGAGCTTCGCAAGCGCACCGATCTGCCGCTGATCCAGCTCCTCGACGCGACCGGCAAGCCGTACGACTTCGTCGTCTCCGGCGACCCCCGGACCTACGCCGACCTGGCCACCCCGGCCGGCCTGGCCGAGATCGCCAGCTACGCCGACGGCATCGGCCCGAGCAAGAACCTGATCGTGCCCCGCGACGCTGGCAACCGCCTGCTGGCGCCGACCACGCTGGTGCGTGACGCCCACCGGGTCGGCCTGCTGGTCCACCCGTTCACCTTCCGGCGCGAGAACTTCTTCCTGCCCGAGGACTTCCGGCAGGGGAACCCGGCCAGCCCGGTCTACCTGGTGGCGGTCGGCGACTTCCCGGGCGAGCTGCGGCTGTTCCTCCGGCTCGGCATCGACGGCCTGTTCACCGACAACACCGACACCGCGGTCGCAGTCCGGCGCGAGGTGCTCGGCAGCTAGCGACCGCCGGGCAGCGCCGGGCCGCCCGCCCCAGCCCGGCGCTGCCCCTGGCCCGCGCCGGGCGGCCGCGGCCGCGCCCTGGCCGCGACGACCACCCGGTCAGCGTCCTGGCCCGTGGGGCTCGCCGATGGTCGCGCCGTGCTCGAGCTGGTCGCGCAGCTCGGCGAGCAGGCGCATGAAGGCGGCCACCGCGGCGGACGGCGGCCCCGCGTCGCGCCGGCGCACGGCGACGATCTCCCCGACGGGCGGGCGCGCCGTCGCTCAGGTCGACCATGCGCAGCGTGCCGGCGGCGAGCTCGGCAGTGACCGCGCTGTGCGGGACGAGGGAGATCCCGAGCCCGCGCTCGACCATCTTTCTGGCCGCCTCGATGTTGTCGAGCTCCATGACCCCGCGGGGTGCGCACGAACAGCTTCTCGTCGAGGTTGGCCTCCAGGCTCTGCAGCCGGGCGGTGACGGTTGGCTGGGAGACGAACAGGGCGTCGGCCGCACGGCTCAGGTTCTGCCGCCTGGCCATTCCAGGAACGCCTCGATCTGCGGCAGCATGCCCCACCCTTCCGAATGGCTACGTCCGTCGCCATCGAAGTCATCTATCTCAGTAATCAAAACGAACTATTGGACCGATGGCAAGGCCACCCCCTACCCTCGAAGTCTCCCCATCACCGACCCGGACGGAGCAGTTGCATGCGAATCGTTCTCCTAGGTCCGCCCGGAGCCGGCAAAGGTACCCAGGCCACCCTGCTCTCCCAGCACACCGGCACGCCCCACATCGCGACCGGCGACATCTTCCGGGCCAACGTGGCCCAGGGCACCGAGCTCGGCCGCGCCGCCCAGTGCTACATGGACCGGGGCGACCTGGTACCCGACGAGGTCGTGATCGCGATGGTGATGGAGCGCCTGTCCGAGCCCGACTGCGAGCACGGCTTCCTCCTCGACGGCTTCCCGCGCACCGTGGCCCAGGCCGAGGCGCTCGACCTCCGGCTGGCCAGGCTGCGCAGCCCTCTGGATGCCGTGATGAACTTCGAGGTCGCCGAGGACGAGCTGTTCCGCCGGCTGGCCGGCCGCTCGGCCGAGCTGCACCGCTCCGACGACGGCGAGGAGACGATCCGCCACCGGCTCGAGGTGTTCGCCACCAAGACGCGGCTGCTGGTCGACTACTACATGCACCGCGGGCTGCTGGCGGTGGTCGACGCCCAGGGGCGGGTCGGGGAGGTCAACCGCCGCATCCGAGACAGTCTCGGCATCGACCCCGCCGCTCCGGCGATGGTGATGGTCTGACGAGGCCGCCTGCAGCGCGCGAGGCCAGCCTGCCTGCAGCGCGCGAGCCCCTGTGGCCTGGCGCGGGTGCGGCCCGGACTGCCTGAGGCGGGCGGCGCCTACCTGGACCACCGGGAGAGCAGGGCCCAGAGCGTGGCGGTGCCGTCGAGGCCGTCGACGCGCCGGGTCGGCCAACGGTCCATACCGAGGTTCTCGGGTCCATCATGGGTCTCCTGCTGTCCCCGACAACGTGGGAGCCGTGCAGCGATTTCGGCCCATGCCGGGGAATCGTCTTCCTGGCGGGAAGGTCCGTCACGTTGGGTGGTCATGATCGGCTGAATCGAACGCTTCACGTCCACGGTGTCGTTTCGGTCATTCTCAATTTGGCGGGCTCCGCAGTTATTCGGACCATACGGGAAGGTTTTAATAGTTTTGCCACCATAGCGCGATTTCACCCATTTCGCCGGCATGAGCGAGCGGTTTCCTTTTGCTTGCAAGCACCAAGACCGCTCGATTACTGTCTGAACTCCCGGTCCAACCTCCCAGGTGGCCCAGATGGACGATCTCGACCATCCGTCCAGCCGGGAGCCGGCCTCCCAGCCCCTGCGGCCCGCTCCCTGGGGGTGGAAGCCGCCCCCGACGCCCGAGCCCCGAAGCGAGGTCGACGTCGTGGTACCGGAGCGCGGAGGCCGGCACGTCGCACCCAGACCGGACCGTTCGAGGTTCGGGGTGCGCTCGGCCGTGGGCGTGCTCGGACTGGTCATCGCCCTGATCGTGGTGGGCGTCCCGCTCACCCGGATGATCAGCGAGGCCCAGCAGAATACGAGGGCGAAGGTGGATGCCCCCGCCCCGGTGGTCGGCACCTCGACGTCGACGCCCGCGGCCCCTGGGCCGGTGCCGACGGCAGTGGGCAACCTGCTCACCAACTGGAGCTTCGAGCGCGACCTCTCGGGCTGGGAGCGGGTCGGCCCGTCGATCGTGAGCCGTGAGCTGGGCGGGCGGACCTCGGGGTCGAGCGCGTTCGTCCAGTCGACCACGGCCGATCCTGTCCGCGTGGGCATCATCGCCCCGTCCGTGGCCGCGCAGGCCGAGGCCGGCACCGTGTACGACGCCACGGCCTGGGTCCGGTCGGGAACGCCGGGGGTGCGGGTGGTGCTCAGCCTCATCGTCACCCATGGCGGCACCAAGGAGTGGACCCCGGCCGTGGCCAGGACGGTGTCGGACCCGCGCTGGCAGCGGATGGACGTGGCGCACCGGGTCATCGCGTCGGGCACCCTTGCGGTCCAGGTGACCGTGGAGGGTGTCTCGCAGGGCCAGGGGTTGTTGGTCGACGAGGTTGTCGTCTGCCAGTCGTAGCGACCCACGGGGTCGGCGGGCGGGCGCAGCGAGGAGGCGGGAGTGGCAAGGGACCGCGACGGACGCGAGCTCAACCTGTTGGTGCAGCACCCCAGGAACCGCATCGGCTGCCACGAGACCTCATTCCCAACCTGCGCCACCTGGACCGGGCCTTCGTGGACACCGACTACGACCCGGGCAACCAGTGCACCGTCCCGTGGCAGTGGGGGACGACCGGCATCGGGTATAACGTCACCAAGGTCCCGGGTGGGAAGATCGACTCGTGGAAGCCGCTGTTCGACCCGGCGCCCCAGATGGCCGGGCGGGTCTCGCTGCTCCGCGAGGCGAGCGAGCTGGTCAACTGCGCGCTCATCTACCTCGGCAAGACCCCGAACTCGACCGCGGACGCCGACCTGGCCGCGGTCGTCTCGCTGATCCGCTCGCTCAAGGGCAGGGTCAGCAAGTTCTCGAGCGACACCTACATCGACGAGCTCGCCGAGAACCAGACCTGGATCGCGCACGGATGGAGCGGCGACGTGTTCCAGGCGGCCGGGCGCAACCGCAACGTCGCCTATGCGATCCCCAAGGAGGGGTCGCTGCGCTGGGCGGACGTGATGTGCATCCCCAAGGGCGCCCCCCACCCGAAGAACGCCGCCCTGTTCATGAACTACGTGCTCACCCCGACGGTGAACGCACGGATCTCCAAGTACGTCTCCTACGGCACGCCCGTGACGCTGGCCAAGGCGCTGCTGCCCGACGAGCAGCTCCAGGACCCGACCATCTACCCACCAGCGTCGGTGAAGCTCTCGGTCATCACCCCGACCGGCGAGAAGCTGCAGAAGTGGCAGGCCGCCTACGACAGCATCGTGAAGGCCTGACCAGCGTTACGGGCTGGCTGGCGGTACGCGCACCGGCCGCCGGTAGCTGGCCCGCAGCACCCCGCGCTCGTCCCGGTCGAGCAGCCAGGCCGAGCCCTTGAGCCAGCGGAGCGGGTCGGCCGGGCGCAGGCCGTCGGCGACGAGCTGCTCCATGACCCGGCTGATCAGCTCGCCGTGGCTGCACAGCACGACCGCGGTGAGGTCGCCGCATTCGATCAGCTTCAGGGCGTGGGCGGGCTCGGCGTCCACGCCGAGCCCGTCGTCGATCTCGATAGCGAGCTGTCGCTGCCTGGCCAGGGGCTCGACGGTCTGCAGGCAGCGGGTGGCCGGGCTGGACAGGATCCTGGTGACCGGAAGGTCGCGAAGCGTGGCCACCAAGCCGGCCGCCTCGTGGTGGCCGGACGCGCTGAGTGGGCGGAGCCCGTCCAAACCGGCCCAGGCAGCCTTACGGCCGGCGTGGGCGTGGCGCACGAGGTAGATCACCGAGCCTCCTCCGACCGATCGTCGCCCAGACCATTGCACAAGGTGCGCTCGGGGTCGGTCAACTCCATCGACCCGGAGACCGCCCTCCTCGTCGAGCATCGGGGAGACCGGCCGGGCAGGGACAGGAAGGGATAGCGTGGTCGTCGGCGAGGCTGCTTGCCTCACCCTCGCGTGTCGTCGAGGGAACAGTAGTTGACGCCGCAACGATAATGGGCCGAGGAGACACAGGAGCATGTTGAAGCGCCCAGACGACGGGCACCTCGCCGCCTGGCGGAGCCTGCTCGAAGCCCACGCTGCCGTCACCGAGCTGCTCGCCCAGGAGCTCGAGGACGAGCGTGGCCTTCCCCTCGGCTGGTACGAGGTGCTGCTCCAGCTCGCCACGGCACCCGGCGGCCGCCTGCGCATGCAGGACCTGGCCCTGTCGGTGCTGCTGTCCAAGAGCGGCCTGACCCGGCTGGTCGACCGCATGGAGCGCGACGGCCTGGTCCGCCGCGAGCGCTCCCCGTCCGACCGCCGCGGAACCTTCGCCGTGCTCACCTCGAAGGGGAGGACCGCCTTCCGGCGCGCGGCCCCGATCCACCTCCGCGGCATCCAGCAACACTTCGCCGGCCACCTCGACGGCGACGAGGCCGAGGTGCTCCACGCCGTTCTGGCCAGGGTGGCCGGTGCCGCCCGGCACCAGGGCCGGCCGCAGGGACCATGAGAAGCCCGCCCGTGGCCTTCTCCGAGGCCGAGCGCGGCCGCGCGGTGCTGTCGTTCGCGATCCTCGCGTTCCGCTGGGTGACCCTGGCCTGGCTGTCACTGGTCGCGCTCGGCAGCGACCTGGAGCGGCCGCTGGTCGCGGCCGGTGCGATCGTGGTCACCGTGGCCTGGACGACCTGGCTCACCATGGTCCGGCCTGGACGCTCGCCGGCCGTGCTCGCCGTCGACCTCGGCCTGGCCGTCGGCCTGAACCTGCTGTCCGGCTGGGTCATGCCGGCCGGGCAGGTGGCCGGCGACCACCCGTTCTTCGCCAGCGCCTACCCGGTGGCCGCCGACGCGTTCTGGGGGGCGACGCTCGGCTTCCGCGGCGGGCTGGCCGCCGGCTCGGTGGTCGGGCTGTCGCTCGCCGGCAGCCACCTCGTCAACGGCATCGACATCGCCAACGAGTCGGTGCCGCAGCTCCTCCACCTGGCCAGCGGGATGCTCAACCACGTCATCGCGGGTGGGGCGGTGGGGCTGGTCGCTGAGCTCCTGGCCCGATCGGCCGCGCAGCTCAGGCAGGCGGCCGAGGAGACGATGCTGGCCCGCGAGCGGGCTGCCCGGCTGGCCGAGCGCGAGTCCGCTCGCCAGGCAGATCCACGACTCGGTCCTGCAGGTGCTCGCCATGGTCCACAAGCGGGGCCGCGAGCTGGCCGCCGGAGGCCCGGTCCCGGCCGCCGAGGTGGCCAGTCTGGCCGAGATGGCCGGCGACCAGGAGGACGCCCTGCGCGCCCTGGTCCTGCGCGAGCCGCAGGAGTGGCCGACCGGGACCGCATCGTTGCGCGCCGAGCTGGAGGCGCTCGCGCGGGCTGGGTCGCCGGTGCCGGTCACGGTCAGCGCCACCGGCCCGATCACCCTGCCCGCCCGCCAGGTGGACGAGCTGGCGGCGGCGGTCCGGCAGGCGCTCGACAACGTCGCCGAGCACGCCCGGGCCTCGCGGGTGTCGCTGTTCGCCGACGCCGACGAAGGCGCCATGGTGGTGGTCGTGCGCGACGACGGGGTGGGGTTCGACTATGACGAGCCGAGCCTGGCCGCCCGGGGCAAGATCGGCCTGCTCAAGAGCATGAAAGGCCGCGCCGAGCAGCTCGGCGGGACGATGCGGGTCGACAGCCGGGGGCTGGACCGTTCCTAAGCAGGTCACCAGAAGTTCTGCCCATAACCCGGGTCAGCCTCAACCGGGTGCTGGACGGACTCCGGGCCGACCCGGAGACCGAGTCGGACGCGCTCAGCGTCGGCGAGCCGTCGACCTACGACCAGCACCCGGGTGACATCGGCACCGAGGTCTTCGAGCACGAGCGGAACCAGTCCCTGCTCGAGCAGGTCCAGGCCGAGCTGGTCGAGGTCGATGAGGCGTTCAGTCGCATCGAGGCTGGGACCTATGGCACCTGCCAGGCCTGCCAGCGGCCGACCGCGCCGGAGCGACTCGAGGCCATGCCCGCCGCCCGCTTCTGCATCGAGGACCAGGCCAGGGCCGAGCGCGACCTGGGGATCCCCGGGGTGCGGGCATGACGCCCGGCCATGACTCCCACCAGGCGGCCGAGGGCCGCCCGCTGCACGCGCACGATCCCGGGCAGGACTGACCGGACAGCCCTCGGTGAGCATGCGCCTGCCAGCGCGTGGGAAGGGGGAGCTGGACCGGGCACTCGGCACCGGCCGCCGTAGCGACGACCGTCGCCAGAGCGAGCTCCCCCCACACGGAACGAGGACGACCGGGTCGCCCAGGTCGGTCTAGAACTCCCGCATCCTGGCGTTGATGGGGCTGCCGACCCGCTGGCGCTGGCGGATGACCTTCTGCCAGTCGTTCGGCCTCGACTCGACCCGGAAGGTCGCCGCCGCCTGCGAGTTGCCGATCCGCAGCACACGCAGCTCGACACCGAAGAAGCGGACGTCGTCGTCGGAGTGCTGGTTCAGCCAGTCGAGCACGGCGCGGTGCTCCTCGCCGATCCGGGTGACGATCCAGACGACCGCGGACACGTCGAGGCCGGCGGCGTAGGTGATCACCTGGCCGAGGTGCGGGTGGTCGCTCGGCTCGAGCTGGTTCTCGATGGCGACGCGCCGGCCCCGGTCCGTCTGGGCCAGCAGGTCCACGTTGAACGAGCCGACCGGGATGTCCCGGCCCACCTCGCGCAGACCGGAGATGCCAAGCTCCTTGGCGAGCTTGTCGAGGTTGGCGGAGAGCCAGTTGTCGAAGCCGTCGCCGTCGCGTGGGAAGACGGACCGGACTTCGACCTCCTCGAGGTCGGCCAGCTGGACCGGGGCTCCGCCGCCGAGCTTGCGAGCGGGCCGCTCGAGGTCGGCGGCCTGAGCGTTACGTCCACCCGACGCCGTTTGTAGGCTGGCCCGGGAGTTCTCCGGCGCGCCGGCGGACGGGGTGACGTCTGACTGGGTCACGCCGGATCCTTTCCATCGTTGGTCGCATGACCACCGGAGCGTGGCGAAAAGCGATCCGAGGGTCAAATTCCGGACGTTGACCGCGACGCGGGCCGTCCATAGGATCGGCTGAACCCCCCCGGTCCAGGGCGCTGGGCGTGATGTCCAAGGACATGCATGATCCTCAAATCGGCGCACGTCAGGAAGTTCCGGAGCATCGAGGACTCTGGCCCGATCCGCTTCGAGCCGGATGTCACCTGCTTCGTCGGCATGAACGAGAGCGGCAAGACCGCCCTGCTGCAGGCCGTCGAGCGGGCCAACCCGCAGGGCCGGTCCCCAGGCTTCGACGGGCTGCGCGACTACCCCCGGCGCCTGCTCGGCCGCGAGCGGCAGGCGATCGGCGACACGGTGCCGGTGTCGGTCACCTTCGAGCTGCAGGACGACGACATCGAGGCGGTCTGGAGCCGCTTCGGGCCGGGGGTGCTCACCTCACGCGAGCTGCGGATCGAGCGCACCTACGCGAACCGGCACCGGATGATCCTGCATCAGGACAAGGCCGCCCAGGCTCGCGTCCTGCTGGAGAAGGCCGGCCTCGACCCGAGCCTGGCCGAGGGGTCCAGCCTCGAGGCGGTGGTCGAGCAGCTCGAGCGCGAGCTCGACCCGACGCAGCTGACCGAGATGGCCGAGCCGCTCCGCGAGCTCAAGGAGCGTGACCTGTCCGCCGAGCTGGGCACGTTCCTCGCCGGCCGCCTGCCCCGGTTCCTCTACTTCGACGCCTTCAGCGTCATGCCCGGCCGGGTCTCCATCCCCAAGCTGCAGCGCACCCCCGAGGCCGAGCTGTCCGGGGGCGAGCGGACCGCCCTTGCCCTGCTCCGCCTGGCCGGCGTGGAGGCCGAGGAGTTCACCGAGGACTGCTACGAGGCGCGCCGGGCGGCCCTCGAAGCGGCCGCCAACCAGATCAGCGACGAGGTGTTCGCCTACTGGAGCCAGAACCGGCAGCTCGCGGTCGAGCTCGACGTCGACTTCCGCAGCCCCCGCACGGTCGCGGGCGAGGACCCCCCGTTCCTCGACATCCGCATCCGCAACGACCGTCACCGGGTCACCCTCAACTTCGGCGAGCGGTCCGAGGGGTTCGTGTGGTTCTTCTCCTTCCTGGTCGCCTTCGCCGAGCTGCGCGACTCCGACCACGTCATCCTGCTGCTCGACGAGCCCGGGCTCGGGCTGCACGCCGCCGGCCAGGCCGACCTGCTGCGCTACCTCCACGAGCAGCTCGCCCGCCATCACCAGGTGATCTACACCACCCACTCGCCGTTCATGGTCGACCCCCAGCACCTGCACCGCACGCGCACCGTCGAGGACGTCGACGGCGAGGGCACCAAGGTCCGGGACGGCTTGGAGGGCGCCGGCCTCCAGACCATCCAGCCGTTGCGGACCGCGATCGGCCTGGAGCTGCTCCGCCCGCTCACCTTGGGCCCGGACACCCTGGTCGTGGACGGGCCCGCCGAGCTGCTCTACCTCGAGGTGGTCAGCGGGTTCCTGCGCGACACCGGCCGGATCGGCCTGGACCCGCGCTGGCTGCTCGTGCCCGCAGGTGGCCTGGACGGGGTCGCAGCCCTCGCCACGCTGCTCGGCACGCCCCTGGACCTGGCCGTGCTGCTCGACGTGGGCGCCGGCCACCGCTGGGTCCGCTCGCTCGTGCAGCGAGGGGTGCTGCTCCCCGAACGGCTGGTCGCGCTGACCGAGCTCACCGGCGACGTGGAGTCGGGCCTCGAGGACCTGCTCGGCGACGCCTTCTACCTGCGCCTGCTGGCCGCGTCGGGGGTCGGCCGGCTCTCGGTCGAGGAGGTGCACGGCCCCGGCCGCCTGGTCGGGCGGGTCGAGGTCGCACTTGGGCGCCCGTTCGACCGCTACCGGCCCGCCCGCGTCCTCCTGCTCGACCAGGCCGACCTGCTGCCCCTCATGCCGCCCGAGGCGGTGCAACGCTTTTCCAGCTTGTTCAGTGCCCTGAACGAGCTGCTCTCTTAGCCCCCTCCCGCCGGGGCGCGCCGCTGGTGCCCGGAGGCGTGCGCCAACCGGGCCAGGGTGGCAGCCTTCCGGGCCAGGGCCCGCCCGCCCCGCGGGTAGCACTTGGCAGCGGCGCGATCGTCGGCGATCTTTGCGTGTCATCAGTCCGCTGCGAGAGGAAGGCCGCATGCCCGACCCCGAGCTCGTGCAGTACCAGGCCGGCGAAGGCGTGGCCACCGTGACGCTCGACTCGCCGTCCAACCGCAACGCGCTGTCCGGCGCGCTGCTCGCCCAGCTCACCGCAGCACTCGACCGGGCCGGCGGGGACCCTACGGTCCGGGTGGTCGTCCTCACCGGCGCGGGCCCTGCGTTCTGCTCTGGCGCCGACCTGGCCGAGCAGCGCAGCCGAAATGAGAAAGGGTTGCCGCCGGAACAGCCGAGCTTCCCCCTCCCGGACGTGCTGCGCCGGCTGTGGCGGTCGCCCAAGCCGGTCCTCGGGCGCGTGAACGGCCCCGCCCGCGCCGGCGGCATCGGGCTGGTCGCCGCGTGCGACATCGCCGTGGCGGCCAGCAGCGCCACGTTCGCCTTCCCCGAGGTGCGGGTCGGGGTGGTCCCCGCCCTGATCTCGGTCGTCTGCCTGCCCCGGCTGCAGCCAAGGGCGGCGGTCGAGTACCTGCTCACCGGCGAGGTCTTCGACGCCAGCCGGGCCGTTGCGATCGGGCTCGTCAGCCGGGCCGTGGCCGACACCGACCTGGACGCCGAGATCGCCCGCTACGCGGCCATGCTGCTCCGCGGCGGCCCGGAGGCGCTCGCGCACACCAAGGCGGTCATCCGGGAGGTTCCCGGGCTCGACTTCGACGCCGCCCTCGATCGCATGCTCGCCTTGTCCCGTGACCGCTTCGCCTCGGCCGAAGCCCGCGAGGGCATGCGTGCCTTCGCCGAGCGCCGCCCGCCGAGCTGGGCTCGCGACGGCGGTGCCGTTCCACCCACGGGGCCAGGACCGGAGCCGGCGCCGAGGCCGGGGCCAGGGCCGGGGCCGGGGTCGGCCGGTCAGGCGGTGGCCGGATGACCGGCGGCCCGGGCCGCCAGCCGCGGCGCCCCGGTGGCCAGGAGCCGCGCCCGCCCGGCGGGCCCGGACCGCGCCGGCCGGGTGGGCGGGCCCGACGTGCGCCCCTCCGGATCGCGAACTGCTCGGGGTTCTACGGCGACCGGCTGTCGGCCGCCCGCGAGATGGTGGAGGGCGGGCCGATCGACGTGCTCACCGGCGACTACCTGGCCGAGCTGACCATGGCGATCCTCGGGAAGGCACGCTTGGCCGACCCCTCGGTGGGCTACGCCACCACCTTCCTGGCGCAGTGGGAGCAGATCGCCGGCACGGTCGCCGACCGCGGGATCAAGGTCGTGGTCAACGCCGGCGGCCTCAACCCGGCCGGGCTGGCCGGCGCGGTCCGCACCGTGGCAGCGCGGCTCGGGCTGGGCCTCCGGGTCGCCCACGTCGAAGGCGACGACCTGCTCGGCCAGCTCCCCGAGCTGCTGGCCGCCGGCCATGACCTCGCCCACGCTGACGACGGCCGGCCGCTGACCGGGATCCCGGCGCCGCCAGTCACCGCCAACGCCTACCTCGGCGCGTGGGGCATCGTCGAGGCCCTCGAGAACGGGGCAGACGTCGTCGTCTGCCCGCGGGTCACCGACGCCGCGCTCACCATCGGCCCGGCCGCCTGGCGCCACGGCTGGTCGAGGGACGCCTGGGACGCCCTGGCCGGCGCACTTGTCGCAGGGCACGTCCTGGAGTGCGGCGCGCAGGCAACCGGTGGGAACTACGCCTTCTTCCGGGAGGTGCCCCACCTGGTCACCCCCGGCTTCCCGATCGCAGAGGTCGCCGCCGACGGCAGCGCGGTCATCACCAAGCACGACGGGCACGGCGGGCTGGTCAGCGTCGGCACCGTCACCGCGCAGCTGCTCTACGAGGTCGCCGGTCCCAGGTACGCGTCGCCGGACGTGGTCGCGCGGCTCGACACCGTCCGCCTTGAGCCGGACGGGGCCGACCGGGTGCGCGTCTCCGGGGTGCGAGGCGAGCCGCCCCCGCCGACCACCAAGGTCGCCATCAACTACCCGGGCGGCTTCCGCAACACGGTCGGGTTCCTGCTCACCGGCCTCGACCTGGAGGAGAAGGCCGCGCTGGTCGAGCGGGCGCTCTGGCCCCGGGTCGGCGGCCGGCGCTCGTTCGCCCGCAGCGACGTCCGGCTGCTCCGAGCCGGCCCGCTCGACCCGGCGACCGGTGGCGCAGCCGCTGAGCTGCGCGTCACGGTCGTGGACCCCGACCCGGCCAAGGTCGGCCGGCGCTTCTCGGGTGCCTGCGTGGAGCTCGGCCTTTCCTCCTACCCTGGCTTCACGCTCACCGCGCCACCCGGCCGGGAGACCGCGTTCGCGGTGTACTGGCCCGCGCTCGTCCCGAGCGAGCTGGTCCCGCACCGGGTCGTGCTCGCCGACGGGAGCGCCGTGCCCATTCCGCCCGCGCCGGGCGCCGCCGAGCTGGACCTTGCCGACCCGCTCGCCCCGGCCCGCCCGCCAGCCTCCGCCCTGCCCGGCGGCCCGACCAGGCGGCTGCCGCTGGGCACCGTGGTCGGAGCGCGCTCGGGCGACAAGGGCGGCAACGCCAACCTCGGGGTGTGGGCGCGCAGCTGGCAGGGGTACGCCTGGCTCGAGCGGTTCCTCGACGCGGAGCGGCTCCGGAAGCTCCTGCCCGAGACGGCTGGGCTCGATGTGCGCCGCTACGAGCTGCCGAACCTGCTCGCCCTCAACTTCGTGGTGACCGGCCTGCTCGGCGAGGGCGTCGGCGCCTCGACCCGGCCCGACCCGCAGGCCAAGGGGCTCGGCGAGCAGCTTCGCGCCTGCCCGGTCGACATCCCCGTTGCCCTGGTCGGCGCCGACGCTCCGGGCCCGGGAGCCGCCTCGCCGCCACCGCCCGGCTGAGGGCCGCCGGACTCGGGTCAGCTCTCCCACTCGGCGTCGCGGAGCAGGCCGGCCGCCCACCACTCGGGCGACATCGGCAGCACGCCCAGCTCGCGGGCGAGCTGGCGGGCGGCCAGGCCGACGATCGCGGTGAAGGTCGGGTAGGCGAACTGGACCCCGGCAAGCTGCTCGACCGTCATCCCGGCGGTCATCGCCGCCGCCACGATCTGGACGACCTCCACCGCCTGCTCACCGACCACGTGCGCGCCGAGGATCCGGCGGGTCGTGCGCGCGGCGATCAGCTTGGCGAAGCCTTCGGTGTGGCCGTCGATCACGGCCCGGTCGAGGTCGGCGTAGGGCACGGTGGCGACCGCGCAGCCGCCCGCGACCATCCTCGCCTGGGCCTCGGTCGCGCCCACGCCGGCGTGCTCGGGATCGGTGAACCCGCCGTGGGGCACGACCCGGTGCAGGGTGCGCTCGCGCCTGCCAGCCTGCCCCACCCCGAGGGCGTTCTCCACCGCGACCCGCGCCTCGGCCTCGGCGCTCTGGACCAGCATCATCCGGCCGTTGACGTCGCCCGCCGCCCACACGTTCGGAGCCGAGGTGCGCAGGTGGTCGTCGACCTCGACGTAGCCGTGCGCGGTCCGGATCCCGGCCGCGTCCAGCCCCAGGCCGTCGATGGCGCCCAGCCAGCCGACCGCGAGCACGACCGCGTCCGCGTCCCAGGTCTGCGTCGCGCCGGGCCCGCCGGCGTGCAGGCGCAGCCGACCGCCGGCCAGCCGCTCGAGCTGCTCCACCCCGGAGATCCCGGCGACGACCTCGATCCCCCGAGACCGGAAGGCGTCGGCGATCGCGCCGCTGACCTCCTCGTCCTCGGTGCCGAGCAGCCGGGGCGCCGCCTCGAGCAGCGTCACCTCCGTCCCGAAGGTGTCGAAGACGCTGGCGAGCTGGCAGCCGGTGGCCGCGCCGCCGACCACCACGAGCGAGCGGGGGAGCGCCGGCAGGGTCCAGACGTCGGAGTGGGTGAGCGCGTGCTCGGCGCCCGGGAAGGACAGGCGGCGGGGATGGCCGCCGACGCACAGGACGACCTGGTCGCCGACCAGCTCGCCACGCCCGTCCCCGAAGGCGACGGTGTGCGCGTCCACGAAGCGGGTGGCTCCCGCCCCCGCGTGGACCTCGACGCCGGCCCTGCCGAGGTGGGCGCGCAGGTCCTTCTTGTCGTGGACCCGGTCCACGATCCCGGCCACGCTGGCCAGCAGGCGCGGGAAGTCGACCGCTGGGCGGGCGCCGGCCAGGCCGTAGTCGGCGAACTGGTCGGCGTCACGGACCAGGCGGGCCGCCTTGGCCAGCGCCCTGGTTGGCACGCAGCCGTCGTTGGTGCAGGTCCCGCCCAGGCGGCCGCGCTCGACCAGGGCGACGTCGGCGCCCAGCTCGCGGGCGCGCAGCGCGGCGGTCACCCCGGCCGGGCCGCCGCCGAGCACGATGACGTCGAACACCCGCTCCGCTCCTCTCGTGACGTTCCGGCCAGAGGCTTCGGGGTCGGCCCCGGCGCGGGACCTGGCCCTACCGGTGCCGGGCCCGCGCTCGGCCGGGTCACGCTCGACCACGCCAGTAGCGGCGTCCCCCGACCCGCACGATGTGGCCGTACGGCTCGGGGAAGTGCGCGGTGGAGACCGTCATGCCCTCGGCCTCGATGCGGTCGAGCAGCACCTGTCTGGTCCGGTCGGCCTGCCCGCGGTCCATGTCGGCCCGCGAGCACCATGCCGTCTCGGTCACCTGGGCCGGATGGTTGGCCACGTCGCCCCAGAAGATGGCCCGTTCCCCGCCGGACGAGACCAGCACGCTCTGCGAGCCCGGGGTGTGCCCGGGTGTGTGCAGCAGCTCGAGTTCTCCGGTCAGCGGGAGGTCCCCAGAGGCGAGGTCGAGCACGCCCAGCGTCTCCAGCGGCCGCACGGTGTGCTCGAACGCGTCGCGGTCGTCGTCGTCGCCCCCGTCCGCGAACACGTCCCAGTCCGCCCGCTGCACCACGTAGCGGGCACGGGGAAACACCGGCCGCGGCCGGTCATCCTCCCAGACCACGTTCCACCCGACATGGTCGAGGTGCAGGTGGGTGACGACCACCGTGTCGACGTCCGAGGGGCCGGTGCCAGCCTCACGGAGCTCGTCGAGCAGCCGGCCCGGGGTCCCGATCCACCGCGCGCCCGGCGCCGACGCCGGCCCCACGCCGGTATCCACCAGGACGGTCCACCCGCCGGACCGCAGCAGGTAGCAGTGGTCGTGGAGGCGCCAGGCGTCCGTCCCGGCGAACACCTCCGGGTAGCGGTCCCGGTATGGCTGCCAGGCGTCGCGGTCCACGCCAGGAAACACCTCGCCGAGGGGCGCGGGGAAGTCGCCCACCACGTCGCACAACGCGGTCACCTGCACGTCCCCGACGCCGATCGAACCGTGCGGCATGCCGACCTCCTCGTCCCCCGCCAGGACCCGGTCGGGGTTACCCGGCCGTGGCCTGGGCCAGGCGGTCGACAGTGCTCAGACCTTGGGGCCGAGAGCCTCGAGCACCTTGGCGGCGTGGCCGTCGGCCTTGACGTTGTGCCAGGCGCGCGCGACCCTTCCGTCCTCGCCGACCAGGAAGGTGGAGCGGAGCACCCCGACCGAGGTGGTGCCGTAGCGGGTCTTCTCGCCCCAGGCGCCGTAGGACTCCATGACCTGGTGGTCGGCGTCGGTGAGCAGGGGGAAGCGCAGGCCGTACTTGTTGCGGAAGCGCTGGTGGCTCGCGCCGGAGTCTGGGGAGATGCCGACCACGGGCACGTCGGCGGCCTGGAAGGCGGCCAGGTTGTCGTTGAACTGGCAGGCCTCCTTGGTGCACCCGGGCGTGTCGTCGGCCGGGTAGAAGTAGACGAGCACCTTGTGGCCCTTGAAGTCCTCCAGGGAGACGGTGACGCCGTCCTGGTCGGGCAGGCTGAACGGTGGGGCCTCGGCGCCGGCTTCGAGCTTGGCCATGACGCGATCCTCGCTTGCGGTGGCAGTGATCGGAAGCACGACTGTAGTGGTCGGCGCGGGGGGCCGCACAGCGGCGGGCGCGGCAGCGCTGGAGCGACCGCTCGGGCGGGGCAGCGCTGGCGACGCTCCGTCCCCCGTCCTGGACCGCGATCAGCTCGGCGGGTCGCTCAAGGGCCGCCGGCCCGCGAAACCGTCCTCTGGCCAGTGCCACCAGGCGACCTCCGGCTCGCCGGCCACCCAGCACAGCCAGTAGGGGCGCCCGCTCGGCGAGACCGCCGGGAAGTCGACCAGCCCGCTGTCGAACTCGCGGAGGACGATGTCCTCACGGGCCAGCTCGCCCATTGCAGCGGCCAGCTCGGCGCGGACGTCGTTGGCGGGCGCGTGGCCGTTCCCGCGCACCTGCCCGCCGGCGGCGCCGGCTCGCTCGCGCGCTACCTCGGCCAGGGAGCGGACGCGCTCGACGACCGCGCGCACCCTGGGCAGTGCCGCGTTGGCCTCGGCCGGGGTCCAGACCCGCATGGCGGAACGCTACCGCCCATTCCCTCCTGGCGCCAGCGTTCAGGGCGGGCCGGCCCGCCCGCCGTCGAGGTCGACGGCGGGCGGGCAGCGCGGCCTGCCGCCAGCCGGTGAGGTCGCCGCCATAGCTGGGCTGGTACTTCTCGAACAGCAGGCGCCGGGCGAGCCCGTCCTCGGGCGAGCCGGCAGCGACGACCCTGGCCCGGCCGGTCCGCTCGGGGCCGTCGCGCCGGCCGATGCGGACGGTGACGGCCGGGTCGCGGCGGAGGTTCCGCACCCAGTCGGAGCGCTCGCCGCCGCCGGAGAGCACATAGAGGGTGGCGCCCTGCCGGCCGAACCAGATCTCGATCGTGTGCGGCCTCCCGGTGACCCTGCCGGTGGTGGTGAGGTAGCAGAACTGCTCGGTCGCGAGCGGCGCCGGGTCGTCCAAGATGGCCCCCTCCTCGGCAGGTTCCGGCTGAGCTTATCCACTGCGCGTCGGGCAGGAACCACGTGTGTTGGCAGAACAGAATGATTCGTTCCAGTGGTATGCTTGGCCCATGAGCGAGACGACGTCGGTGCCCCTGGGCGGCCGGCGGGCGCAGGCGGCCCGTAACGACCAGCTGATCTTGGACGCCGCCCGCGCGGTGTTCGTCGCCGACCCCGGTGCGCCGATCTCCGCGGTGGCCGAGCATGCCGGCGTGGGCATCAGCGCCCTGTACCGCCGCTATGCCAGCAAGGAGGAGCTCCTGCGGCAGCTCTGCGGCGACGGCCTGCGCCGCCACCTCGCCGAGGCCGAGGCCGCGCTGGCCGACGACGGTGACCCCTGGACCGCCTTTGCCGGCTTCATGCGCCGCATCGTCGACGCCGACACCCACTCGCTGACGCTGCGCCTGGCCGGGACCTTCACCCCCACCGAGGAGCTGTACCGCGACGCCGCCAAGGCGCAGGAGCTCAACGTGCGGCTCTTCGAGCGCACCAAGGCGGCCGGCGCCATCCACCCTGACGTCGAGGTCGACGACCTCGCCCTGATCTTCGAGCAACTGGCGGCCATCAGGATCGGCGACCAGCAGCGCACCAGCCAGCTCCGCCACCGGTACCTGGCACTGCTGCTGGACGCCTTGCACACCCCCTCGGCGGCCCCGCTGCCCGGCCCGGCGCCGACGTGGGCAGAGATCACCCAGCGCTGGGAGACCTAGCGGCGACCCCGACAAGGTTTGCCCGGTCGGCGCCGGGCTCCCATGGCCCCCACGCTGCGGCGACATCCGCTGTGGCGAGGTGTCGACCGGGCAAGCCTTCCTTGGGGAGCCACTAGAGCGTCGGCCAAGTAGTCATGCGGCCTGCTGGCCGCCGGGTGGCTGGCGGGCGATGACGTGGAGGTTGTGGACGACGGCGGCGCGGCGCAGGTCGAACAGGTTTTTGCGGGGGCCCAGGTAGCGGGCGCGGCGGCCCTGCCAGTAGCCGATATGGGCCAGGCTGTGCCCGGCCTTGGTGCGTTCCCGGAGTTGCGCGCGGCCGTGCGGGGTCTGCTGACGCTCGCGCAGCTCGACCAGCAGCGCCTCGTCGGGGTGGATGGCCACACTGCGTCTGGTGCTGCTGGTGGGCGGGCAGGTCGTGACGTTCCTCACCCAGCATCTGGGCAACCCGGTCCCGTCGCCGGCGCTGTTCAACCAGGCCGGGGAGCGGTCCCGCGCCGCGGTGGCCCGGTCCGCCAATACCCACGGCATCCCGGTGGTGCGCTTCGCCAAGGATGCGCGCAAGGCCGAGGTCATGCGCCCCTACCTGGACGCCGCCAAGGCTGCCGGGCGGCCGGGGGTGGTCGCGGTCGGGGTGGCACAGGAGCTCCAACGGGTGTTCACCGGCTCCCCGCGCAAGCCCGGCGGTCCCGGGGCGCCGCAGTTCACCTTCGCCAGGCCCGCATGTACATCCAGCACGCCACCACCCCGGAGACCTTCGCCGAGATCCGCGAGCCCAGGCGGCGCGGGGTCGAGCTGTACGCCCAGACCGGCCCGGCCTGGCTCGGCTTCACCCCGTTCGACGGCTACCGGATCAACGTCCCCCTCCGCTACCAGGAGACCCAGGAGCAGCTCTGGCAGGCGCTGGCCCGGGGCGACGTCCACGTGGTCGGCTCCGACCACGTGGTGGCCTGGGAGCCGGCCAGCCGGGAGGCGATGTGGGACGCGCGCATCTGGGACTGCCGCACCGGTTTCTCCCGCGTGGAGACGTTCCTGCCCGTGATGCTCACCAAGGGCGTGCACGAGGGCCGCATCACCCTGGAACGGCTGGTCCAGGTGTGCTGCGAGAACCCGGCCAGGATCTACGGGCTGTTCCCGCGCAAGGGCGCCATCGCGGTCGGCTCCGACGCCGACTTCGTCGTGGTCGACCTGGCCCGGGAGGTCACCGTCGGCAAAGAGCACCTGAACACCCGCGCCGGCTGGTCGATCATGGAGGGCAGGACCTACCGCGGCTGGCCGGTGATGACCTTGCTGCGCGGCGAGGTCGTGGCCGAGTGGGCCGACGACGCGCCCGGGCCGCGCCCGGTCGGCGAGCCCCGCGGCCGCTACCTGCCGCGCACGGTGCGGCCGGAGGTGCCGCCCGCCCCGACCGACCGGCTGGTGCGCACCGGACCGGACGCGACCCTCGCCGGGATCCGCCCCGGCGTCTGACCCGCAGGAGAGCGTGCCATGGCCGTCTGGGACGACGTGCTCCCCGAGACCGACCGGAAGGTGTTCGAGGCGGCCGGGTGGGGCTCGGCGAGCGCCCGGTGCTGCTGGTGGTCGACGTCAACTACAACTTCGTCGGGGACCGGCCCGAGCCGGTCCTCGACTCGGTCAAGCGTTGGCGCTACTCGTGCGGCGAGCGTGGCTGGCAGGGCGTTGCCGCCATCCGGCAGGTCCTCGACCGGGCCCGGGCGCTGCGGCTGCCGGTGGTCTACACCACCAACCCGCGCCGCCCGGACGGGTTCGACCTCGGGGTGTGGAACCTCAAGAGCACCCGTGCCGGAGACGAGGTCGACGTGCAGGGCCACCTCGGCAACGAGATCGTGGCCGAGGTCGGCCCCCGCGAGCGCGACCTCATCGTGGAAAAGAAGAAGCCGTCCGCGTTCTTCGGCACGCCGCTGGTCAGCTACCTGGTCCAGCTCCGGGCCGACACCCTGATCCTCACCGGCACCACCACCAGCGGCTGCGTGCGCGCTTCCGCGGTGGACGTGATCTCCTACAACTTCCGCGTCGGGATCCCTGAGCCGTGCGTGTGGGACCGGGGCGAGCTGACCCACAAGGTCAACCTGTTCGACCTCCAGCAGAAGTACTGTGACGTGCTCGACCTGGACGAGGTCCTCGCCTACCTGGACGGGCTGCCCGTCGGGCTGTTCGACGGGGAGTTCCCGGGGAGGGGGTGACCGGACGGTGGCGCTGTCGGCGCGCGACGTCCAGGAGGCGCTGGAGGAGCGCATCCTCCGCGCGGTGTACCCGCGGGGGGCCGCGCTGCCGTCGGTCCGGGCGCTGGCCGCCGAGCTCGGCGCCAGCCCGAGCACGGTCGGGCGCGCCCTGCAGGAGCTGGGCCGGCAGGGCTGGGTGTCGGTCGAGAGCCGTCGAGGGGCGGTGGTGCGCCGGCGCCTGCCGGCCGTGGAAACGGGCGGGCGGGACGTGGGCGCGACCTTGCGCCGGCTGGCGGTGCGCTGGCGGCTGGGCGGCGACGACCGCGAGTCGTTCGAGGGGCTGGTGCGGCGGGTGGCCGACGAGGTGTTCGAGCCCGAGCCGCGCACGCTCTTCCTCGAGTGCAACCCGGTCGACCTGGAGCGCATGGTCGGGCAGGTGCAGCAGGAGACGACGGTCAGGGTCGAGCCCCTGCTGCTGGAGCGGGCGCGCGCCGAGCCCGGGCTGGTCGACGCGGCCGTGCTGCTCACGCCCTACTTCCATCTCGCCGAGGCGCGCGAGCTGGCCCGGGGGCGGGCCGACGTGGTGCCGCTCAACTTCGTCGCCTCCGAGGAGACCATGCGGGTGCTGGTCGAGCTGGCCCCGGAGACCCGGGTCGGGGTGGTGGCGGTCGACGACCGCTCGCGGCGGCGGCTGCAGGCGATCGTGCGCCAGTACTCGCCGGCGCGGGTCCGAGGCGCCCTGCTCACCGGCGACCGGACGCGAGTGGAGCGGCTGGTGGCCGGCTCGGACGTGGTGGTGACCACGCACGCGGCACGGCTCTCCGACGACCTGCTGGCCAGGGCGCGGCAGCTCGTCCGGGTCGAGTTCGTGCTCGTAGGCGCCGGGCTCGCCCCGGCCGCCCGCGTCCCGGCGGCCGGCGCGGGGGTGGGCCGGTGAGCGAGCTGCTCGACGTCGTGGTGATCGGGGCCGGCCACAACGGGCTGGCGTGCGCCTGCTACCTGGCCCGGGCGGGGCTGCGGGTCGGGGTGGTGGAGGCCGCCGGCACCCCAGGCGGCTGCATCCACACGGTCGACCTGCCCGACGGCCGCGGCCGGCTCGAGCTCGGCGCCTACGAGCACGGCGGCATCCGCGGCAGCGGGGTCGCGGCCGGCCTCGAGCTGGAGACGCGCTTCGGCCTCCGCTTCCACCTGCGCGACGAGGTGGCCCTGGCGCCCTGCGACGACGGCACCGCGCTGGCCTTCGACGCCTCGCTGGAGCGCACCCTCGACCACCTCCGCCCGGTCGTTGGCGCCGAGGACGCCGACGCGTACCGCCGCTTCGCGCGCTGGGCCGCGGCCGGCGCGTCGCTGCTGCGCCAGACCGAGGCCGGGCCGCCGCCCTCGCTGCGGCAGCTCGCCGCGCTCGCCGAGGCGGCCCTCGGCGCCGAGGCCGGCCGGCTGCTGCAGGCGCTGCTCGGCTCGGCCTCCAACCTCCTGCGCGCTGTCGTGGCCGACGAGCGCCTGCAGGCGCCCATGGCCCACTGGGCCGCGCACTCCCAGCAGTCGCCCGCCGACCAGGGCACCGGTGCGGGTGCGCTGCTGTTGGCCGGCGGGCATGGTGCGCCGGCGGCGCGGCCCGTCGGCGGTTCCCGCGCGACCGTGGACGCGCTGGTGCGCTGCCTGGAGGCGGCCGGCGGCAGGCTCTGGTGCGGGCTGCCGGCGACCCGGGTCGAGGTGCAGGGGGGCCGGGCGGTGGCCGTGCACGCCGGTGGGGAGCGCTTCCAGGCGACCAGGGCGGTGGTGTCGGCAGTGGACGCCCGGCGCCTGTTCCTCGGCCTGATGGACGAGGCCGACGTGCCCGCGCGGGTGCTGGCCGAGGCGAGGCGCATCCACGTCGGGCGGGGCAACGTCTCCGAGCTGAAGGTCGACGCGGTGCTCGCGCGCATGCCCGAGGTGCCGGGCCCGGCCGGGTTCGAGCGCTCGTTCATGCTCTCGGCCAACACCACCACCGACATCGAGCGGGCGTTCGCCAGCATCCGGCTCGGTGAGCTGCCCGAGCGTCCGCCGCTGATGATCGCCTTCCCCTCCACGCTCGAGCCGGGCTGGGCGCCCGAGGGCGGCGCGGCCGTGTGGCTGTCGACCTTCGTGCCCTGGCAGCTGGCGTCGGGCCCGTGGGAGGACCGGGCGCTCGAGAACGCGGCCGACCACGCCTGGAGGGTGGCCGAGCGGGCGCTCGGCTCGAAGCTGGAAGCGGTCGAGCGGCGCGCCACCGGTCCGGCCGAGTGGGTGGCGCGGCACGGCAACCCGCACGCCAACCCCAACCACGTGGAGATGAGCATCGACCAGCTCCTGGCCTTCCGGCCCTCGCCGGGCCTGGCCGGCTACCGCACGCCGGTCGCGGGCCTCTACCTGACCGGCGCCGGCACCCATCCGGGCGGCGGGGTGACCGGCCTACCCGCCCGCAACGCCGCGGCCGTGCTGCTCGACGCCGTTGGCCTCGGGCCGCGGCGCAGGCCTGGGCAGCGCTTGCGCGGCCAGCTGGCGCTGGTCCGCGACGCCGCCCGCGCCGCCCTCGCCGTGCGGCGGTCGGCGTGAACCCGCTCCGCGTCGCCGCCGTCCCGTGGAGGTCGGCGTGAACCCGCTCGAGGAGCACGCGGGCGCCGAGGCGGCGGGGATCATGCGCGCCCCCTTCGCCGGCCCGGACAACGACGAGCTCTGCCGCCTCGTGGCCGACGCCGGATTCGACCAGATCCGGACGCGCATCGGCATCATCGCGGTGCGCGTCCCGTCGCCGCAGGAGTTCCTGCGTCAGAAGGTGGTGAGCTCGCCGCTGGCCGGGCCGGTCGGCGCGCTCGACACCCGCCGCCGGGACGGGTTGATCCACCACCTCGACCGGGCCCTGCGGCCCTGGGTCGACGACGACGGCATCGCCTCCCCCATGCAGACCTGGCTCGTCGCGGCACGCCGGAACCCGGTCAGTCCCGCCGATTAGGCTCGCACCCGGCAGTGCGCCAGACCGTGGCCGCCCCTTGGCGTCCACCACGGTGACCATTCACCACGGAGCAGCGTCGCGAAAGTGCCTATGCGTTCTCTGATGTTGGCCGGAACAGCTCGTGCAGCAAGTATTGGGCTTTCGGCGGGATAGGCTGGTACGGATAGATTTGCTGGACATGGTCCAAAGCTTCTTCCACCGACCCGAAGCCGCACAGTCGGTACAGCACTTGGATGTCATCCTCATCGCGCTCGACCCGCGCCGCCAACACCTTCATGGCGAACAGGTAGCCGGGGGAGGCGATTCGGACCGAGAGCCCTGGCCGATCGAACAACACCGTGGAGTCTGGGTCCGGCCCTGGGAGGAATCCCTTGACCCCGTCGTTGAGCCAGTCAGCAGGGAGTCCATGGCGGTCACCGACCTGCCGAGCAATCTCGTAGATCACCTGCTTCGGTTCGAAGACCGCATCCAGGTCACTGGTCGCCCTTCGGGTACCGTAGGCAAGCGCCATCGCGGCCCCGCCGACCAGGAAGAGATCCCCGTGGATGCCTTGTGCGTCCAGCTCGTCCGCGAGCTCGCCGAGGAGTCCGATGATGTCCTCCCTGGACAGCATCCGCTCAGACACTCTCCAGCGACGACCCGTGGATGAATACACCGCGGTTGGCCAGCGCGGCTGGGGTCTCGACGAACGCGGATGGATGCAGCGACAGGTAGGGGGTGACGAACCACCACTGGTCGAGGAACCGGTCCGGTTCCAGCACCCAGGCAGGCGGAGCAAGATCGTTGTGGAAGCAGAGATGCTCGACTACTCCGGCGAGCATGGCATCCCAGCGCCGGTCGCCGGTCCTGGGAGGCTCGTCGGCCACCTGCCACGAGCGGTCGGCGGCAGACCCACGATGGAACTCGGCGACGAACTGCGCGACCCAACGTAGCGCTTCGTGCTCGTCGCCAGCAGCGAGGCAGCGGCGGATCTGTATCGCTGTCTCGCTGATCGTCTGGAGCATCCGAGTTGCCATGGGCCAGTTGAACATACCCCTACCCACCCGTCCCATCCTCCGTATGGAGGACATCGATGTGCCGGCGTTTGCCCTGCGGCGCCCGCGCGAGGCCGAAGGTGGCGAAGAGGGCCGCCGGGGTCAAGGCCCGGCCCGTCAGCAGACCGGCAAGGTCCGGCGGTTCCTCCCCCTGGCCGGGTAGGCACCCGAGCCCGGAGGAGCCATCCGAGCGCAGGGGAGCCACCCGAGCCGCCCGAGGTGGGGAGCCGCCCCGGGGGCCCTACGGCCCGGCCGGGTCCGACCCGGGTGTCCGGGCCAGGCGGGAGAGCGCGCCGAGGCCGGCCCGGGTCGCCAGCTCCTCGGCCAGGGGACGGCTGGCCCGGACCAGGGCGGCCAGGTCGTGGCCGACCAGCCGTCCGCCGGCCACGCGGCGATGGCCGTCCACCCACACGTCGGCGACGTCGGCGGGGGAGGCGCAGTAGACGACCTGCTGGGCGGGGTCGTGGACGTTGGCCAGCCCGGGGCCGTCGCCGCCGAGACGGACCAGGTCCGCCCGCCGGCCCGGCTCAAGCGAGCCCACCAGGCCGTCCAGGCCCAAGGCGCTGGCACCTTCGACGGTGGCCATGGCCAGCACGTCCCCGGCCAGGAGGGCGCGCGGGTCGAGCCGGGCCACCTTCTGCAGCAGGGCGGCCGCCTTGGGCACCTCGAGCATGTTCTGGCTGTCGTTGGAGGCCGCCCCGTCGGTGCCGAGGCCGACCGGGATGCCCGCCCGGCGCAGGGCGGGCACCGGGCAGACCCCGGAACCGAGGATCATGTTGGCGACCGGGTTGTGGACCGCGGCCACCCCGGCCTCGGCCAGCACGCCGATGTCGGCCTCGCTCACCCAGACGCAGTGGGCTGCGAGCACGGGCAGGTCCAGCAGCCCAACGTCCACGGCCTGCTCCACGGTGGTGCGGCCCCAGCGCAGCCGCGCCTGGACGAGCTCCTCGCGGACCTCGGCCAGGTGGGTGTGCACGGCCCAGCCGTGGTCCCGGGCGGCCCGCACCGAGGCGGTGAGCAGGTCGTCGGTCTGGCCGAGCAGGGTCCCGATGCCGAGCCGGAAGCCGATCAGCCCGGTCTTGGCGCAGCGCTCGGCCAGGGCCTCGTGCTCGTCGAGGAACGCGGCCACGGGGTAGGGGTCGAAGGCGTCGTCGGGCCCGAACGACGCCACGCCGCGCAGGCCCATCGCCTCCAGGCCGTCCACCACCCCGAGGCTGGCCTGCGCGTCCAGGTTGGCATGGCAGAACATGTCGTTGACGCAGGTGACGCCGGACAGCAGCAGCTCTGCGCCCTTGAGCATGGTCCCGACCCGGGCCATCTCCCGGGTCAGGTGGCGGCCGACCGGGCCGACGATCCGGGTGCACCACTCGAACAGCGTCATGTCCTCGCCCATGCCCGGGACCAGGGCCTCGGACAGGTGGGTGTGGCAGTTCACCAGCCCGGGCAGGACCACCCCCCAGGTGTCGCCGACCACCTCGGCGTCCGGGAACTGCCCGGCCACCTCGTCGAAGGGGCCCACGGCCAGGATCTCCCCGGCCCGGAAGGCGACCGCCCCGCCGGCCAGGTCGCCGGCAGGGCCCATGGTCAGCACATGCCCGCCCCGCACCACGGTCACCGGCTGGCTGGTCACGGCATCACCCCAAAGGAAGCAGACCACAGCAAGGCCGCCTCGTCCACGTCGTGGGTGCTGCGCACGGTGGGAGCCGGTGCTGCATGCGCAACCGCGTCAGGGAGCCAGGGTGTCGAACGGCTCGATGAGGAGGGTGACCCCAGAGACGGCGCGGTATTCCTACCGGGGGGAAGGAGCCAGGGTGTCGAACGGCTCGATGAGGAGGGTGACGCTTGTGCGGAGCCTTGGACCCGCCCAACGGATGAGCGGCGATGCTGGCCACGCCGGTTGACACCACCTTCGGGGCCATAGAACCTTAGGCGGACACTCCCCAATTTGCAGAGATGCCTGACATGTGTGCATCGGTCCGCCTCCTCCCTGCCGCCGCACCGACGGCGGTCCAAAGCCGTCAGATCGATGAGAGCTTGAACGCGAAGAGCGCACCATCTGCGCCTGTTCCGTGCCCGGAGGCGTCGCGGTGGCGAGCAGCAAGTGTGCCGTGATCCCGGTGCGCCCCGCGTCGGCCCGTTACGTCATCGACCAGGAGACATGTTGCAGGAGATGGCACACCCGCTACTGGCGTTCACCGGCGTGAACAAGCGGTTCGCCGACGGCACGGTCGCCCTCGCCGGTGTCGACCTGGCCGTCGCGCCCGGCGAGTTTGTCAGCGTCGTCGGCCCGTCGGGCTGCGGCAAGAGCACGCTGCTTCGCATCGCCTCTGGCCTCACTGACGCGAGCCAGGGCGAGGTACGGGTGCAGACCGACAAGATCGGCTATGTCTTCCAGGATCCGACGCTGCTGCCATGGCGCACCGTCCAGGCCAACGTCGAGCTGTTTGCCGAGCTCCGCAGTCTGTCGAAGGACGAGCGTCGCCGCCGCGCCGATGAGGCGATCAAGCTCGTGGGGCTCAGCGACTTCGCCCGCCACCATCCACGGACCCTCTCGGGCGGGATGCGCATGCGCGTCTCGCTGGCCCGGTCGCTGACCCTCCAGCCCGAGCTGTTCTTGTTCGACGAGCCCTTCGGGGCGCTCGACGAGATCACTCGCGAGCGGCTCAACGACGAGCTGCTCCACTTGTTCCTCACCCAGCGGTTCACCGCACTGTTCGTCACCCATTCGGTGACCGAGGCGGTCTACCTGTCCACCCGGGTGGTGGTCATGTCAGGCCGCCCGGGTCAGGTGCTCGGCGACTTCCCGGTGCCGTTTGAGTACCCACGCCCGCCGGGGCTGCGGTTCGACGAGGAGTTCGCCCGCCTGGCCGGCGAGGTGTCGGCCTGCCTCCGGGGGGAGAGCCGGCGTGCGGGCCGGACGCCGCTCCCGCACCGCCCGGTGGAAGGGATCGCTCGCCGATGAGCATCGACACGGACATCACGGGCCCGAATGGCGCGACCGTGCAGGAGCCAACGCAGGCCGTCTCCCGGCTTGCGCCTTCCGGACGCGAGCGGTGGCTGTCGTTCTGGGGGCCGCCGTTCCTCGTGCTCCTCGCCATAACCGGCCTGTGGTATGGCGTGAGCTACGTGCTGCTGGACGCCGACCGCCGCTTCCTCCTCCCGCCGCCGCACGACGTGTTCCAGGTCGGCTTCCTCGACCGCTACAACCTCGCGGAGCTGCTCGACGCGCTCTGGCTGTCGACCAGGGTCGCCTTCCTCGGCTTCGCCGTCGCGATCGTGATCGGCGTGGCCCTGGCGGTCGCGATGAGCCAGGCGCGCTGGATCGAACGGTCGCTGTACCCGTACGCGGTCATGACCCAGACGATCCCGATCCTCGCCTGCGTGCCGCTGTTCGGGTTGTGGATCGGCTACAGCTTCTCCAGCCGCACCCTCGTCGTCGTCATCTTCGCGATCTTCCCAATCGTCGCTAACACGCTGTTCGGGCTGCAGTCGGTGCAGCAGGAGCACCACGACCTGTTCACGCTGCACAGCGCGAACAGGTTCACCCGGCTGTGGAAGCTGCAGTTCCCTGCCGCGCTGCCCGCCGTCTTCACTGGGCTGCGCATCTCCGCCGGCCTGGCGGTCATCGGGGCGATCGTCGGTGACTTCTTCTTAAAGCAGGGCGAGCCGGGGATCGGCATCCTCATCGACCGCTACCAGTCCAGGTTGCAGTCCGAGCAGATGGTGGCGGCGATCATCCTGTCGTCGCTTCTTGGGATCGTCGTGTTCTGGCTCTTCGGCTTCCTCGCCGGCCGGGTTGTCGGAAGCTGGCACGAGTCCGCCGGCCGCCCCGGCTCATAGCTCGCCGTACGACGGGACACGTACGCGGAAGGCTCTCGACTCGGGAGCGAAGAAAGGCAGTGAGGGACGAAGGCTCACTATCAGGAGGAGGACACGTGCGCAGACTTCGCCTTGTCATGGTTGTCGTGTTGGCGACCGTCATCGCCGCAGCAGGCTGCACGAACGGCGGGGAGCAGACGACGACGGCAGGCACCACACCCGGTGCCGCCTCGGGCGACCGGCTCAGCCTGAAGGGCGTCTGCCCGGACCCGGTCGTGATCCAGACCGACTGGTTCCCGGAGTCGGAGTACGGCGTCTACTTCCACCTGCTCGGCCCCAGCCCCAAGGTCGACACCAACAAGAAGCTGGTGAACGGCCCGCTGTTCGCCGAGGGCAAGGACACGGGGGTGCGGGTCGAGGTGCGCTCCGGCGGCCCGGCGACCGGCTTCGAGCTGGTGTCCGCGCAGATGTACAAGGACAAGAACATCACCCTCGGCCAGGTGAACAGCGACGAGGCGGTGCGCTTCTCCAGCAAGCAGCCGACGCTCGCGGTGGCCGCGCCCATGGAGATCAGCCCGTTCATGATCATGTGGGACCCGGCGACCTACCCGCAGTTCAACATCATCGCCGACATCGGGCAGACCAACGCCAAGGTGTTCTACTTCGAAGGCGACACCTACATGGACTACCTGGTCGGCACGGGCATCCTTCGCCGGTCCCAGGTCAACGGCTCCTACGACGGCTCGCCACGATTCTTCGTGGGTGGAAAGGGCAAGGCGACCCAGGCCGGGTTCGCCACGTCCGAACCGTACATCTACGCGAACGAGATCCCCGAGTGGAAGAAGCCGGTGAAGTACGCGCTGGTCAACGACACCGGCTACCCCTTCTACCCGCAGGCCCTGTCGATCCGGGCCGGCGACAAGGACAAGCTGGCGCCCTGCCTGAAGAAGCTGGTGCCCATCGTGCAGCGCGCGCAGGTCGACTTCCTGAAGGACCCGGACAAGACGAACGCGTTCGTCATCGACCTGGTGAAGCGGTACAAGACGTTCTGGACGTACTCGGACGGCCTGGCCGGCTACGCGATCGACAAGATGCGCGAGGACTTCGTCAACAACGGTCCTGACAGCACGCTCGGGAACTTCGAGACGGACCGGGTGCAGCGCATCATCGACATCGTCACGCCGATCCTCGTTTCCCAGCGGCAGGCGCCGAAGCAGGGACTGAAGCCGGAGGACCTCTTCACCAACGAGTTCGTCGACACCAGCATCGGAGTCAAGTCGTGACCGCCGCACCAAAGGTCGCGCCCTCCCTACGGGCCGAGCGCATCCCGCTCGAACAGGTTCCCGTCGTCGACTTCGAGCCCTTCCGCACCGGGACCGGCGCGCAGCGCAGGCAGGCCGCCATGGAGCTGGCCGGCGCCTTCCGCAACCTTGGCTTCGCCTACCTGGCCGGCCACGGGCTCGGCCAGGACCTGCTCGACAAGACCTTCACCGAGGCGGCCCGCTTCTTCGCCCTCCCGCCCGGGCAGAAGGCCGAGGTGTCGGTCAAACGGTCCTCGTGCGACCGGGGCTGGTTCGACCTCGGCATGGAGAACCTCGACCCCGACCAGCAGGAGGAGGGCGACCTCAAGGAGGGCTTCAGGGTCGGCAACGACCTGGCTCGCGACCACCCGCTGGTGCGCCGCGGGCTCCCGTTCCACGGGCCCAACCAGTGGCCGGCCGAGCCTCCCGCCTTCCGGGCGACGATGCAGGCCTACTTCGACGGCTTGCACGACCTGGCCGGGCAGGTGACCCACGCCGTGGCCATGGCCCTCGAGCTCCCCGAGGACTACTTCGACGCCTGGTTCACCACCCCGATGGTGATCCTCAGCCCGCTGCACTACCCGCCCCAGGCCGGGTCGCGCGGGGAGGCGATCACCCAGGCGCGCATCGGCGCCGGCGCCCACTCCGACTACGGCTGCCTGGCCCTGCTCGCCCAGGACGACAGGGGCGGCCTGCAGGTGCGCACCCCGGACGGCCGCTGGATCGACGCCAAGCCGATCCCGGGGACGTTCGTGGTCAACGTCGGGGACATGCTGGCCCGCTGGACCAACGACCTGTTCCCGGCCACCCTGCACCGGGTCATCAACACCTCGGGCGTGGACCGCTACTCCATCCCGTTCTTCTACGACCCCAACCACGACGCTCCCGTGGAGGTCATCGCGACCTGCCTGGCCGAGGGGGAGGCGCCCCGCTACCCACCCACGACCTCCCTCGCCCACCTGCAGGAACGGTTCGGCGCGACCCTGCCCTACCTCGACGAGGCGCTGGTCGACAGCGACACCAGGCGGCCCGGCTGAGGTGAAAGGGGGGCCTAGGCGCAATGCCGCCCGGTTAGGGGCTTCGGCAGCTTGTGCCAGGTGGGGTTGGTGGCAGGACGCTGACGGCCTGGGCGGGCGGCATGGTCGGCTGTGGCCAGGTGCGATGCTGGGCGCGT
>Ga0184627_10000004_pt1 | contig 161554 bp, 155 predicted proteins | sample PLM3_127_b1_FD_133150 | JGI IMG/M metagenome (GOLD analysis project Ga0184627, IMG submission 133150) | Groundwater sediment microbial communities from an aquifer in East River, Colorado, USA - PLM3_127_b1 | ecosystem: Environmental > Terrestrial > Soil > Riparian zone | place: USA: East... | reverse complement strand
CTTGGCCGTCGGAATGGATGCTCGCCCGCGCCGCAGGCGCTCCAAGCAGTTCGGGCCGAACTTGGCCGTCGGAATGGATGCTCGCCCGCGCCGCAGGCGCTCCAAGCAGTTCGGGCCGAACTTCACACGACCTTGAGGCCGACCTCGGCCCAGGCCTGCTGGACTGCCTTGTACTCGTTGGAGGAGACGCCGAACCCCAGCCGCTGGGCGGCACGCAGGGTGATCCGGGCGAAGGTGCGGAACTGCGCGGTCGGCCGCAGCCGGGCGTCGCGCAGCGCCTCGTACCAGATCCGTCCCGTCCGCTCCCACGCGTAGCCGCCGATATTCACCGCGGCCAGGTAGAAGGCGTGGTTGGGGATGCCGGAGTTGATGTGGACGCCACCGTTGTCGGCAGTGGTCTGCACGTAGTCCTGCATGTGGGCGGGTTGCCGGTCCTTGCCGAGCAGGGGATGGTCGTAGGCGGTGCCCGGCGCCTTCATCGACCGCAGGGCCTGGCCGGTGGCGTTGGCGATCAGCCCCTCCCCGATCAGCCAGTCCGCCTCGTCGGCCTTCTGGCTGCGCGTGTGCTGCTTGACCAGCGAGCCGAACACGTCGGAGACGTGCTCGTTGAGCGCGCCCGACTGCCTGAAGTACACCAGCGCCGCCTCGTCCTCGGTGACGCCGTGGGCCAGCTCGTGGCCGATGATGTCGACCGAGATGGTGAACCGGTTGAACAGCCGCCCGTCCCCGTCGCCGAAGATCATCTCCTGGCCGTCCCAGAAGGCGTTGTCGTACCCGTCGCCGTAGTGGACGTAGCCCTTGAGCTGCAGGCCGTTGTCGTCGATGGAGTCGCGCTCGTAGGCCTGCCAGAACAGCTCGTAGGTGGCGCCGAGGCCGTCGTAGGCCTCGTCGGCGGCGACGTCGCCGGTGGCCGGGTCACCCTCGGTGCGCACGATCCGGGCCCGTGCCGGGTCCTGGGAGCTGCCGCAGTCCAGGATGGTGCGGACCGGGGTGCCGCCCTCGGTCACGTGCGGGTTGAGCCGCTTCGGGGCCTGCGCCTCGAGGATGGCGTTCTGCGCGCGGATCGAGCGCAGCGAGTTGTCGGTGGCGAGCGTGCGCAGCGCCTTCTCGCGCTGCTCAGGGTCGCCGTTCCGGACGATGCGCTCGAGGATGTCCGGCGGCAGGATGCACCGGATCGGGTGGTGTTGCCAGGTCATGCGCGAGGGCCCCCTCCTGTCGGCGTGGCGCGGGCCGGGGTGGTCGCTCCGCTCTTCGCCCCCCAGACCCGTCAGGTCAGGCAGAGGGTACGGTCGGGCCGCTTGAGTGTCTAGTGACCGTTCCCGACCTGGCCCCCGGGCTGGCTGGCACGGCGCCAGGTCGTGCCCGACCGGGTGTCGGCCACCTCGACCCCCATCAGGGCCAGCTCCTCGCGCAGGCGGTCGGCCGCCGCCCAGTCGCGCTCGGCCCGGGCCGCCGCGCGCCGCGCGATCAGCTCCTCGGCGCCGGGTGGGAGCGTCTGCTGGACCTCCCGATCGAGGTCGAGCCCGAGCACCTGGTCGAACGCCAGGGCCGAGCGCCACCGGGCGGCCGGGGCCCGGCTGTCGTCGCCCTCCATCTCTGCCAGCACGGCCAGCGCCCTCGGGGTGTCCAGGTCGTCCTCGACGGCGGCCCAGAACCGCTCCTCGTAGTCGGCGCAGGTGGCCGCCGACCCGGGTGGGCCCGCGGGGCGGGAGTCCTTCGACCACGCGGCCACCCGGGCCCGGAGCCGCTGGAGCGCCCGTTCCGCGCCGGCCAGGGCGTCCCAGGTGAAGTTGACCTGCGTCCGGTAGCGGGCCTGCAGGAACAGCAGGCGCAGGGCCAGCGGCGAGTGCCCGCGCGCCCGGAGGTCGCGCAGGTCGTAGAAGTTGCCGGCCGACTTCGACATCTTCCGGCCCTCGGCGAGCAGGTGCTCGCCGTGGGCCCAGGTGGTGACCACGGGGTGGCCGACCACCGCCTCGGACTGGGCGATCTCGTCCTCGTGGTGGGGGAAGACGTTGTCGACCCCGCCGGAGTGGAGGTCGATGTACTCGCCCAGCTCGCCCAGGGACATGGCCGAGCACTCGATGTGCCAGCCAGGGAATCCCTCGCCCCAGGGCGAGTCCCACTTCACCAGCCGGCCCGGCCCGGCTCGTCGCCACAGCGCGAAGTCGGCGTGGTGTCGCTTGCGCGGGTCGACCTCCTCGAGCCGATGGCCGGCCCGCAGCCGGTCCAGCGAGTTACGCGACAGCTTGCCGTAGCCGGGGAACGACTCGACCGCGAAGTACACGTCCCCCTCGACCTCGTAGGCATGGCCGCGCTCGACCAGCCGCATGGTGAGGTCGGTCATCTGCGGCACCCAGTCCGACGCCCGCGGGTAGGCGCGGGCCGGCCGCAGGTTCATCGCGGCCACGTCGGCGAGGAAGTGCTCGGTGTACCAGGCGGCGATCTCGGCCGGGCTCTTGTCCTCCAGCCGGGCCGACACGAGCATCTTGTCCTCGCCCCGGTCGAACTCCTCGTCGGTCATGTGCCCGACGTCGGTGACGTTCTGCACCTGGTCGACCTGCACGCCCGAGACCTCCAGGACGCGCCGGGCCAGGTCGGCCATGAGGAAGGTGCGCAGGTTGCCGACGTGCATGTACCGGTACACGGTCGGCCCGCACGAGTACATGCGCACCAGTCCGGGCGTCCTCGGCCGCACCGGCTCCCTGGTCCTGGTCAGCGTGTTGGTCAGCTGGAGCATGTCCGTGAGGATGCGCGCCGCGCGGCCGGAGAGCAACCGCGGTCCGGCAACCGGCCGCTCAGCGGGCCGGCGGGATCACCTTGGCGGCCAGGGCCCGCCCTGCCGGGACGACCACCAGCTCGCCCCGCCGGTTGCGGACCGAGAACGCGTCTGCGTCGGCCGCCTCGAGCATGCCGACCACGTCGGCGACCTCGTCCCCGCCGCCCGCGGCCGGGCGGCGCCAGCGCACGACCACCCGCTGGCCGATGTCGCCGGCACCGATGCGGACCTCGTACCGGTAGCGCATGCGCCTCCTCGAATCGCTGTTGCCGGTGGCTTCTAGAGTAGAGGTCGCACGCCAGCCTCACGACAGCGGCGGGCGGCCCCGAGCTTGGAGAACCACCATGCCCACCAGCCCCACGGAGCTGCTCGACCGCATCACCGGGCGCCTCGCGCCGCTCGAGCGGGCGCGGCAGCACGCCTACTGGGCCGCGGCCACCGACGCCCGGCCCGAGACCAGCGACGCCCGGGCCCGGGCCGAGGAGGCCTGGCTGGCCGCGCTCGGCGACCGGGAGCTGTTCGCGGAGGTGGAGGCGGCGCTGGCGGCCGGAGCTGGTGAGGCGCTCACCACGCGCGCGCTGGCCGAGGCGCGCCGGGTCATGCTCGCCAACCAGGTCCCCGAGGACCTCCGTGCCGGGCTGGTCCGCTCCGACCTCCACCCGCGCCCCGGCAAGGACCAGCACGCCTTCTGCATCGACATCGACCGGGGCGGCGACGTGCGCGTGCTCGCCAACGTGACCGCCGGCGAGCAGTGGCTCGACACCATGCTCCACGAGCTCGGCCACGCCGTCTACGACGACCACGTCGCCCGCCCGCTGCCGTGGATGCTGCGCCGCCCGCCCCACGCCCTGGCCACCGAGGCGGTCGCGCTCATGCTCGGCCGCCTCCGCCGCGACCCGGAGTTCCTGGTCGGGGTGGCCGGCGCCGACCCAGCGGCGGCCCGCGTCCTCGGCACCGCGTCCCGGCAGGTGCTCCGCACCGGCACGCTGGTGTTCGCCCGCTGGTGCCTGGTGATGGTCCGCTTCGAGCAGGCGCTCTACGCCGACCCGGGCCAGGACCTCTCGGCTACCTGGTGGGACCTGGTCGAGGGGCTCCAGCACGTGCACCGCCCGGAGGGCCGGGCCCAGCCCGACTGGGCCAGCAAGACCCACCTCGCCGTGAGCCCCGTCTACTACCAGTCGTACCTGCTCGGAGAGCTGCTGGCTGCGCAGCTCGACCGGGCTGTGCGGGCCGGGGCCGGAGGGTTCGTCAACCGCCCCGAAGCCGGGCGGTTCCTGGTCGAGCGGGTGTTCGCCCCGGGCGCGTCGCTCGCCTGGATGGGGCTGATCGAGTCGGCCACCGGGCGGCCGCTCACGCCCGAGGCGTTCGTGGCCGGGCTCGAGCGGTGAGCCCCGAAGGCGAGTTACCGCCGCGACCTCCGCGCGGTACGATCTGACCAGCCGACCCCGGGCAGAGCGGGACGCTGACGGCCCATGAGCCCGGTGATATCCAGCGAGAGCGAACGACGTGACCAAGGGGGTTCACCCAGGATGACCTACGTCATCGCCGAGCCGTGCATCGACGTGAAGGACAAGTCCTGCATCGAGGAGTGCCCGGTCGACTGCATCTACGAGGGCGACCGCATGCTCTACATCCACCCCGACGAGTGCGTGGACTGCGGCGCGTGCGAGCCCGTCTGCCCGGTCGAGGCGATCTTCTACGAGGACGACGTGCCGGCCCAGTGGAAGGAGTTCACCGCCACCAACGCCGTGTTCTTCGAGGAGCTCGGCTCGCCAGGCGGCGCCGCCAAGGCTGGGCCCCAGCCACGCGACACCGACTTCGTCGCGAACTACCAGCCGGCCGAGTAAGGACTGCCGGGCAGTCACCCTGCCGGTCACCTTTCAGGTGGTCTGCTCAGCTGGTCTGCACGATCGGCAGCAGCCCGGGCGCGCCCGCGCTGGTCCCGGCCAGCTCCGACGGCCAGCGCGCGCGCGACCGCGCGGCCAGCTTGGCCATCAGCGCCACCGCGGCCGGGTCCTCGGCCCCGGGCCGGACGAATATCACGCCGGCCTGGCGGGCGCTCTCCAGCCACTCCTCGCCCCGCTGGGTCCGCACCACCGTCAGGGTCCACCCGTCGGTCTGGCCCAGCCCGCCCGTTGCGATGTCGGCATGCTCGGCGGCGAAGTCCGGGCAGAGCTTGCAACCCTCCCTGGTTGCCTCCTGCATCCGCTTGAGCGGGATGTCGACCCGTTCGCCGGTCGAGCGCCGCCAGACCTGGAACTTGCCCTTGATGTTGACCTTCGCGACGTCCTCGAGCGGGATCCCGTAGTCCCCGACGATGATCCGCTTCATGCCCTCGTACTCGAACGACTTCGAGCAGAGCAGGCCGATCACCAGCTCGATGCGGCGGGCGTACTTGTTGACCCGGCGGGCGGTGAGCGTCCCGTTGATCGAGGCCTGGCAGCTCATGCCGACCAGCGCGAGCCGCCGGAGCCCACGGCGCTCCGCCTCCGCCATGGCCAGCGGGTTGGCCGCGTAGGTGTAGCGGGAGCCGGCCGCCTCCAGGACCTCGTCCCTGGTCGTGGCCAGGAACGGCTCGCAGTCCCACAACCGGGTGGTCGACAGCCGGGAGGTGAGCGCCCCCTCGATCCGGCCGGTCTCGAGCCCCCAGATCAGCAGGGCGGACACCAGCCCGCCGTCCTGGCCCGCCTCGAGCACCCCCGGCTCGGCGGCCCGGACCAGCCAGACCCCCCGCTGCACCCCGGCGATCTCGTGCGCCTCCCTGGCCCTGCCGAACAGAGCTTCGTCGGACTCCAGCTCCCAGGCCCGGAAGCGCGGGCACGCCCGCGTGCAGATGTCGCAGCCGCGCTGGCCGTGCACGCAGTCGTCCACCGGGGTCGACAGCTCGACGTTGAACGGGTGGTAGGTCTCCGAGTGGTCGTAGTCGAGGACGTCTCGCGGGCAGGCCATCACGCAGGCGGCGCAGCCGGTGCACAGGTTCGTCTCGACCACCTCGTGGTAGAGCTCACGCCACTGAGTCTTGTCGGCCGCGGCCATCGTCCCTCCTTCTCGGACCATCTTGCCAGTACAGGCTACCAATGGTGCGGAATCTGGCCACTTGCTTCACCATCAAACGCAGCGGCAGGGATCCCTGCGCCCCAGACGTCGCGGACCCCCCACGGAGCCCGATGAACCCGTTCCGACCAAGTGCCAGCGACCGGCCCATGGCCACCCGCCTCACCCTGATCGCGGTCGGGGTGGCCCTGGCCGTCTCGGCCCTCGGCAGCATGGCCTTTACCATGGCCCTGAACGACACCCTGCTGTCGGGGCTGGTGACCTTCGCCATGTTCGGTGGCCTGGCCGCGCTCACCGCCGGCGTGCTCGCCTGGGAGGTCGCCTCCAACCGTGCCTGCCCGCGCTGCGGCACCGAGAACGCCGCGCCCGCGCGCCGCTGCGCCGGCTGTGGCTACGACGTGCAGGCCCGGCCCAGGTACGCCTGCACCGAAGGCCACCGGGTCGCCTACGAGGAGGGGCTGTGCGACTGCGGCCGCCGGCTCCTGGCCATCCGCCCGGTGCCGACCATGCGCCACGCCCTGCGCGCAGTCTGGTTCGCGCTCGCCTTCTTCCTGGTGTTCGTGCTCATCGGCATCCTGAGCACGCTGGTCGGCCGCTGAGGACGCCGGTCAGCCCCGGGCGGTCCCCCGGGGCTGACGGGTGCGGGGCGGAAGGCCTCTGGACCGCGGCCGCTATGGGCTCTTCGGGGCGTCCTTGGCGCCGGTGCGGACCACCACCCGGCTGGCGGTGGCGCCGCCCCCGGACGAAAGGCCCCCCACGACCGCCTGCACGCCCACCTTCACGTCGCCCTTCGCCTGCTGGTGGCGGCGGGTGCCGTACCTGGTGTCTGCGTTGAGTGCGAACGTCGTGGCCACGTTGTCGCTGCTGGTGATCGTGACGCTCGAGCCGGACACGGCGGTCACCTTGCCGCGCGCGAACACGGCCGTCTTCACGCCGTCCCTGGTCTGGAAGGTAGCCTTGCCGTGCAGCGCGCGCCGGCCCAGCCGCCAGCCCAGGCGGCCGCCCAGCCCGGCCCCGTCCTTCCTGGGCGCTCCGGCCACCGTCGTCCCCGTCGTGGAGGTCGCCTGGCCGGTGGCGGCCAGGGCCACCCCACCGGCCGAGATGGCCAGCACCCCGGCCACCGCCCAGCCCAGCCATCCCATGTGCCTACCGAGTCGTCGCATCCCGTGCACCTCGTCGAGGGGTCGGTTCCGATTGCCCCCGCAGCTTCGCTCCGCCGCGTTCGCGCCAGCCGCCGCCGAGTGTTCGGACTCGGTAAAGAAGCCCCCGCCCCGCCGGGGCGAGGATCAGGTGCACCCCACGTTGGAGCGGCCCTTGCTGGCCCCGGAGACGACGTTGTCGCACGCGACCACGGTGCCGCGTGCGTTCTTGTCGATGCGGAAGCCGTATTCGCCCCCGCCCAGGTCGGCGACGTTGCCGGAGAACACGTTGCCATCGCCCCAGCCCGACCGGATGACATGGACCTGGAACCCGTCCTTGGGCGTGGCGCTGCCCTTGTTCCCGGCGACCGTCCAGCGGTTGCCCTTGACGTCGACCCAGGAGTCGGCCGCGGTCATGCCGGTGCCGACAAAGGTGTTGCCGCGCACCACCCCGCCGGTCGTGCCTTCCTTGAGGTCGACGCTCTCGGCCCGGACGCTCGGCCCGATGCGGTTGCCGACGATCTGGTTGCGGTCGCTCCGGTCCGGCTGGCACCCGGAGTACTCGCACCAGTTGGAGAGCGCGCTGCCGACGTAGACGCCTTCGCCGGTGCGCGCGTTGACCAGGCCGGTCTGCCACACCTCGCTCTGGTCGAGCACGTTGTCGGTCGAGGCCGTGCGGAAGTGGACGCCCTCCCGCCCGACGTGGTGGACGGCCAGGCCGCGCAGCAGGTTGGACGACGACCGGTCGAGCACGATCCCCTTCTGGGCGTTGGTCACGGTGAAGCCGCCGAGCGTCCAGTAGCTCGCCGCCCGCAGGTGCAGCCCATACCCCTTCCCGGTCGACGCACCGCTGAGCACCGCCCGGCGGGACCCGCACAGCACGATGCGGCCGTCCGACCGGCCGGAGCGGCTGATCGTGAACGCGCCACGGTAGACGCCGTCGGCCAGGCGCACGACCTGCCCCGGCGTGGCCGCGGCCAGCGCTCTGGACAGCTCGGCCGCCGACTGGACCTCGACCGTCCCGGCCGCTCCCGCCTGGCAGGTGGCCTCGGAGCTGGCCCATTCGGGCAGCGGTGAGGCGCCCGCCCGGTAGCCCGCCGCACCGGCCGGTGCCCGGGTCCGCAAGGCTGCGGTCGCCACCAGCACGGTGGTGACGCACACGGCCAGCACCGCGAGTGCGGCCAGCCACCGGGTGGGGGACCGGAGCAGCCGTCGTGCCTGCTCCTGGTATGCCGGGTGCGAGCTCATGAGGTCCTCACAATCGTGATATCGGCACGGGACCGCTCACCGCTGAGCGGGTATTCGGGCTCCGGAGCCGGGCGCCCACCAGCCCAGCCGGATCCGGACCACGGCACCGGAGGTTCCCCGGCCAAGCCGGGCCCCGGGATGGGGCGTTCCCCGGCCCCGCTGGATTCGGGCCCCGGGGCCGGGCGCTCCCCGGCCAGGCTGAGCAGGCGCCGGGTGCGCCAGCGCCGCCACAGCCACGCCGGCACCGCCAGCGCGGCCGGCAGCAGCAGGATCGGCAGCCACACGAGGATGACCGGGTGGGAGGAGACGAAGGCCTTGGCCCGGTCCACGGGCCCACCGCCCAGCTTGGCCACCACCCAGCCGCCGGTGCGGTTGCCGTCCACATGGACGCCGGTGAGCACGGCGCCGCGCCACCGGGTGACCGCGGCCGGGCCGCGCCCGGAGAGGTCGTTGCGGGTCACCCGGGTGCCGCGGGCGTCGCCGCCGAGCGCGACGCCTGCGCCGTCGACCTGCCAGACGACGTTGGCGTCGACCTGGTTGCCGCGGGCGTCCTGCACCAGGATGCCGGTCCTGCCGCCCCTGACCCGGTTGGCGAGCACCCGGTTGCGGTCGGCCGCCTGGGCCAGGTGGATCCCGACCGAGCCCATCGCGAGCCGGTTCCCCTGCACGAGGTTGCCGGTGGCCCTCCGCTTCACCTGGACGCCCAGCCGGGCCCCGTCCACCGCGTTGTTGCGCAGCGCGTTGCCCGCGCCCCCGTCGACCACCAGCGCGCTGCCCAGAACCTGGGCCACCAGGTTGCCCTCGACCCGGTTGGCCCGCCCGCCCTGCACGGTGACGCCGTCGGTCCCGCCCCGGACCTGGTTGCCGAGCACGCGGTTGGCGCTCGTCCCCTGGGCCAGCAGCACCGCCGACGAGCGGCTGCCCGTGATCTGGTTGCCGTCGACCACGTTGCCGGTTGCGGCGCCCCGGAGCTGGACGCCGACCCGGTTCTGGTCGAGCGCGTTGCCGCGCACGGCGTTGCCGCTGCCGCCGTCCATCGCGACCCCAGCCTGCCCGTTGGCCCAGGCCCGGTTCGACACGACCGCGTTCTGGCTCGAAGGCACGGGCTGGAGCCGGCCCGCGTCGGCCGGGCTCGCGGACTTGCCGTCGTCCAGCGCGAACCCGTGCATCCCGTTGTGGTGGGCGGTGTTGGCCTGCAGCACGTTGTTCCGGCAGCCACGCGAGAGCACGAACCCGTGCTGGCCGTTGCGGAAGGCGGCGTTGCCGTCGAGCAGGAACCCGCTGCACAGGACATGGGCGTCGAACCCGTGGACGCGGTTGGACCAGAAGGCGTTGCGCGTCCAGCGCATCGAGACCGCCCGGTAGGTGTAGGCGCCCAGCTGGTTGTGGTGGAAGCTCGAGCCGCTGACCTCCCCCTGGCCAGGCTGGAGGTCGAGCCCGGCCCAGGCCACCCCCGAGGTGCGGCCCGGGCCGAAGCCGAGATGGGCGAACTCCGCCCCGGCGCTTGACATGACACCGCCGCGGGCGACCACGAACGCCCGCCCGTCCCGCCCGTCGGTGTCGGGACCCCGCCGGGCCGGGTCCCAGCTCGTCACCGACAGCCGGCGGGCCCGGTCGCCCCTGAAGCGGATCGTGGCCCGGTAGCCGGCAACGGTGACGAACCGGGCCCGGGAGGAGAGCAGCCGCAGCGCGCGCACCTGCGCGCCAGCGACCTCGAGGGTGGCGCCCCGCCCGACGAACAGGTGGTCCCTGAGCAGCAGGCCGCCCGACGGCAGCGCCGAGAACGAACCCGGGAAGCGGGCCCGCACCTCGGCCAGGCCGTAGGGGGCGGCCCGCGCGGTGAGCACCACCGTGCCCCCGCCGAGGAGGCTGCGGACGGGGGTGACCCGGTGCAGCGCCAGGCGGTCCAGGGCCCGGATCCGCGCGTCCTCGGCCGCGACCAGGCGGGCGACGGGGCCGGGGGCCGGCGCGCCGGCCGGCCGGCTCCCGGCCGGCCCCGAGTTGGTCTGCGCGTGCGCCACCGCGGCCTGTCCCGAGGCGGTCTGCGCGTGCGCCACCGCGGCCGGCGCCAGCCCGACCGCCATGGCCAGGCCGGCCACGAGCAGCGTGCGGGCCAGCGCGTTGCGGCCAAGGCCTTGCCGGTGCGTGTCGCGTGCAGCCGGGCTACGCACGCGCGCCCCCGGCCAGCGACGCCTCGGTCTGGCCCTCTCCGCCGATCAGGTCGCTGTGCCTGGTCAGCCAGCCCTGCCTGTTCATGGTCACGAACGCGTACGCCTTGATCGGCAGGGCGATGACGAGCACCACCAGCGCCACCAGCGGGGCCAGCACCACGTCCCTGGGATGTTCCCGCAGGTGCGACAGGCCGCGGATCCCGCGGCCGGCGACCAGCCATAGCAGCGCCAGGCCAAGCGCGCTCATCCCCGGCTGTCGGGCGGCGAGCCACAACGCCAGCACCGCGGTCCCCATCGACACGGGGGTGAGCAGGATCTGCAGCACGGTCATCTGGGTGACGAACGGCTGCCGCCACAGCCAGCCGGTGAAGACCGCGGTCAGGTAGCAGCGGTAGGAGTTCCGGCTCCAGCGCACCCGCTGCTTCATGAACGCGCCCAGGGTGTCCGGGAACATCGAGCGCGCCCGCGCGCTGCCCTGGTACACCGTCCGGTGCCCAGAGCGAAGCACCAGCCAGGTGAGCCGGCCGTCGTCGCCGGCCAGGCACTCCCGGCCCAGGAACCGCTCGTGCTCCAGCTCCGGGACCCGCGGCAGGATCACCGACCGCCGGTAGGCCGCCGTCCGCCCCGACAGGCAGGCCACCGCGCCCGCCCGCCCCATCGCCGGCACGTAGTCCAGGTAGCGGGTGTCGAGCAGCCAGCTCGCCACCCGCCGCCAGATCCCGCTCTCACGCATGTGCACGGTCTGGCGGGTACCCACCCCACCCACCGTCGGGTCGACGAACGGCATCTGCACCGCGGCCAGCAGCCCTGGCTCCCACTCGGTGTCGGAGTCGGCGAGCACGACGACCTCCTGCCGGGCCGCACGGATGCCCACCGCGAGGGCCGAACGCTTGCCACGGTGCTGGAACGGGATCACCCGCAGCGCCGGATGGTCGAAGCCGGCCAGCCGCTCGAAGACCTGGTCGTCGTCGAGGTCGACGACCAGGATCACCTCGTCCGGGCGCTCGGCCAGCCAGCTTCGCAGGCACCGCTCGAGCACGTCGGGGTCCTCGCGGTAGACCGGCACCACCACCGAGGTCGAGGTCCGGTAGTAGTTGACCGTCGGCCGGTACAGCTTGGAGAGGGTGCGTCGCACCAGCCAGACCGCCCAGGACAGCAGCCCGATCAGGCCCAACGGGACCAGTTGCCAGACCCGCCCCAGCGGGCTCGCGAGCTGGCGCACGGCATCGAGCAGCGCGCCGGTCGGCGACACGCTCCCCGGCGCCCGTGCCGTGGGATCACCCGGGACAGGCGCGACCTGCCCCGGCTCGCCGACCGGTGCCGGCCCGCCCCAGACGCCCGTGCCGGCGGCCGGGCCCGACAGGCCCGGCACCCCGGGCACCGGCCCCGCGGCCGCCGGCGCCGCCGTATCGGCGAGGGTCGACGCCACCGCCGACGCCGAGGTCGCCACCGGCGCACCGACGGACGTGGGCGACGGCCCCGGCTGGCCCGTGCCAGCGGTGGCCCGCGTGGTCGGCGGCCCGGAACCGTGGGTGGTGACCGGCGGCTGCGTGGTCGGCGAGGGCAGGGTCGTGACCGGTGGTGCCGTGGTGACCGGTGGCGCCGTGGTGGCCGGTGGTGCCGTGGTGGCCGGTGGCGCCGTGGTCGGAGGGCCGACCGTCTGGGCCTGGGCGCTCGACCTGGGCACGGCGACGAGCAGCGAGAGCGCTGCCGCGCCCGCGGCCATGGCCAGCGCGGTGGACGTGCGGACCGGGAACACAGACATGGGAGGGGGACCCGCTCCTCTCTTCCGAACGGTGCCATCGGGACCGGATCGGACTGGCAGGCGGCCGCGGACCAGCACGAACCGCCCTCATTCGCTTCGGGGGAGACAGCACGGGCACCGCCAGGACAAACGCGGCGGCCGTGGAGCAAGGCGGAAGACCCCACCAAAGGGTACGGGCCGTTATGTATCTGTTATCCGTTTCACGACCCTTTTACCGATTGGCCACGTACCCGTCATCGGCGCATGGGCCGGCAGCCAGGATCAGGCGCAGAAGTCCTCCGGGCCGATCCGCAGCATCTCCACCGGTTCCCCAGCCTCCAGGTGCTGGTCGAACAGCACCGGCACGTCCGCCTCGGTCACCGCGCCATACCAGACGTTGTCGGGCACCACCAGGATCGCCGGCCCCGCCAGGCACGCCTCCATGCAGCCGGTCGCCACCACCTTCACGCGCTTGTCCAGCCGGCGTCCCTGCTCCTCCCGCAGCGCCTCGAACACCAGCGCCGCCCCCCGGTCCAGGCACGACCCCTTCGGGTGTCCAGCCGGCCGCTGGTTGAGGCAGACGAAGACATATTTTTCTGGTTGGGCCATGGCGGTTCCCCTCGACGACCTGCGGTTTCTGCCCAGGCTACCCCGCGCTGTAGGAAGGGCGAGTTCGAGCAGGGCCGGACGGCCCGCTCAGCGCTCGACGGCCGACGTGGCTGTTCGTTCGAGCTGACGGGAGACGGCGTGAGCTGATCGAGCGGAGTGGAGGGGTCCTCATGCTCGTGCCTGCAAGCATTGGTCGATGAGGCTTCCTACGGCTCCGGTGCCTCCAGGTCCCGCCAGCGAAGCGTCAGCGCGTCCAGCTCCGCCCTGGCCGCCTCCAACCGACGCTCGCGCTGCCGGCCGCCGTCGTGCATGCCGAGCAACGCCAGCAGCTCGGCACGAACCTCCGGCCAGCGCCCGCCAGGGACCGGTTGGCCAACCGTGGGGACCGCGCTACCAGCAGATCGCGGACGCGCTCCGAGCAGATCGTGGCTGGGCATCGACGCCGGCACGGAGGTGACCATCCGGGACCGGGACCTGGGCACCGAAGGGGAGCCACCCGTGATGGTGGCCACCAGCCACTTCCCGAGGTGGGTCATCGACAAAGCCCCTGCCCTGGCCGACCCGAACCGTGGCGGCATGCCGGAGCTGCTCCGCGAGGCGTTCGGGGACACCTACAGCCAGGACGTACTCACGGTGCGGATGCCCACCCCGGACGAACAGCAGCGGCTCGACCTGCCGCCGGGCACCCCGGTGCAGGTGATCAAGGGCGGGACCTACGACCAGGACAACCGACCGCTGCACTTCATCGAGGTGGTAGCGGCCGGCGGGCGGATCGAGTTCGCCTACAAGTTATGGCACGGTCCCGGCCGACCTCTAACGCTCCAGCTCGTGGTCAGTACGTCGTGGCCGTCCCGTGCTCGGCCCCCGAGCCGCCGGCCTCAGCAGTGACCTCGTCGTTGTAAGCGAGATTCGGGGGCGCGAGGGTCCGGGGAAGATTCGCCGAAGTGGCCTCTGACCTGGGCTTTCGTTGCCCGCTATTGACCGCTGCGTACCGTATGTTACCGCTCGTTCGCGGCCCCAGCGCGGTCCGACGAGCATGCGTCCCGTCCGGGCCGCAGACACCGTGCGGCGTTCCCGGTCCCTCGGCGCCCAGGGACCGCGACCGCTGGCGGGGCACCGCAAAGCGGTCTTATGCCCTATCGATCGACCCGCTGCTTGCAAAGGAAGTCCGAGCGGGCTGCAACCTCGACCGACGGCAAGGCGCCCAGCTCAGAGGGCCTTTCTACTGTCCGTGAGTGACCGTTGTTACCCGGTGGAGACCGCTGCTACTGGCACGTGGATGGCACGCGCTTCCATACGAGTGGCCGGCGAGGCGCGGTGTGGCCGGCGCCCCGTAGGCTGAGCGCACCCGGAGCGTTGATCGGTGAGGCTGGTACGGGGTTGCGATCGGCTCGCTGCCGGCGTGAGCATGCCAGGTCCAGTGGCGGCCGTGCGTCGGCCGCGAGGCCAGGTCCCGGGTGTCGCTGGGCCGAGCACGGGCGCCGAAGGTGGGCCGGCAGACGCGAGGTAAGAACTACTGCGTCGGAGTTGCTGGCGGAACGTCGATCAAGTAGTGGCTGACAACTATGCGAGGATGCCGAGTTCGGTCATGAAGAGACTCGTACATATCGGGAATGAAAGGAAGGGGCTCAACTGGGTACAAGCGATGGCTCGCGCCCATACGATGATGTGCTTCCACCGCGACATTTATAGCGGCCACCAGCTCATCGCACTCCGCCCCTTGCGTGTAGCCCACCATCGCCGCCTTGGTCTCTCGTTTCGAGTACTCGCCGGACACGAACCGATCCATGCCATCGGCAACATACTTTTTAGGGTATCCGCCCGAGAGAGACAACCGTTTGCACTCGATGGTTATTCCGGCCTCGTAGCCGACCGTTACGCGCAGGTCTGGTCGCCGCATTTTCTGAGCGCTCTCTTGCCCTGCCAACATTGCCGGCGTCGGCTGCACCCATTCCAGTCGAACCGTCAACACACAGAGATCGGCTGTGGTGCGAATAACGTGCTCAATGCAGCGATACAGCTGAATGGTGCAGTTGGCTTCGCGATCATCGAATCGGATCCAATGCTCAGCGGCCCACATACTAACCGCCGCGTTGAGCATGCGGTCGATCATGGAATCAAGGTCTCTGGCAACATATCTTTGCAGAAGTGGGGCTATCGTGCCATACACTCTTCTTACCGCTCGAAATCGGCTCATTATTTATCTTCGATCTCTGCTTACGCGACGCTCGGCTGCACTGTGGCGATGTGGCCGAGGATCTCTCCGGCGTCCGCACGCGCCTTACTCACGGTCCAATACCGCGACTCGTTCGGCTTCACAACGTGAGCTTCGTTGTCTTGCATTATGACCGCCGCAGGTTGCATGATCGTCACCGGCGACGGCTGGTCGTCTGCCGCCGCCTGCAGTCCGTTGAACAGGGATTCGACCACTGGTAGCGCTTGCTCGGCCGGCAGCCCTCCCGCTGAACGATCTCGCCGATCTGAGAATGCGACAGACACAGCAGCGAAAGCCGAGGACTGGAAGCCAGCTGGCCGCACACGCACTTCAAGGGATGGCGCCGTTCTGCCTAGCGTTTCCCGCAGTGCGTGCATATAGTCGCCAAGGGCGGCATCGGACGGTGGCTTGAACACGCCCGATCGCGAACGCCTCTCAAATTGATCAAGGCCGTTACGAAGTGTATCGTTGACCAAGTCGACTTCGTACGCATTCAGCTCGTACGCTTCAAACACTGCCTCGTCGAGCTGCTTCTGCCAGACGCGATCATGAAGGCTACGCTCAGCATGATCCACCGCACGGATGACTTGCGCCGCCAACTTGGGCGAGGGCTCCGCGAAAGGTAAGGCGAGGTGTTCGTTCTCCTCAATGAAGTCGCGCTCAACGCCCCAGGACGAGCTAGTCAGGAAATGATAGTAGGACCCGAGCGATGAATTCACGTAGCCGGCTAGGAGCTTCAAGGAATTGAGATCCTCTGCCGGCGCCGCGAAACCAAGAATGCCATTGTTGAAGGCGGCATCCTCTCTCGCCAAGGCGGCAGCCGGCCGTCCCCCGACTAGACCTCGCCGCACTAATAGATGCGGCCCTCGGTACAAGCGAGGATCGCGAGGACGATGCATCACAGCGTCAGAGACAACGTCCGAGCTGGTAGGACTGATGCGGAACTGAAGTACGGATTCTGTCGGGATGAAGGGCAGCCCGACTATCTCATCGGCGGCGTTCCTATCTGGGCCCCTTACTTCGAATCCTCGCGAACAAGTCCAGCCTCGTTCAATCACGAGTTCGCTTAGGGGACGATACCGAGACCTTAGCCGGATTACTACGTCAAAGTCTTGAGCCGCTCCCCAGAGGTAGATCTTCCAGACGTCCGGGTAGTTTAGAGCCACGCCCCGGGTGATGCGATGGATATCGTCTTGGGATACGACAAAGCCATCAAGAAAGGCTTGGAGGGGCGAGGCCCGCGGGACGATGTGCAAGACCTCATCGTCGTCCGGGGGTTCAGGGGGTTCAGTCGTTCGCCCGCGAGGGCGAGCGATCAGCACCGCTGCAGGCGCAACGGCTGCATTGAAGGTTTCCCTCCGGAGAGCTGAAAGGTCGATCACAGTTTTGACATCCAGCGACTCGAACAGTTGCCGACGAACCTCGATTGCGCGACTGCGCTTGTTGTGAAGTAGCGCCTTTGAAGGCAAGAGGAGCCCCAGGATTCCGTCCTTAGAGAGCATCTGGCTTACCCGCCAGATGAATGCGTGCGCCGCCTGCTTATTAGCGACGGGCAACCCGCTCCGGCGTACAAAAGCTTGGGCATCGGGTGTCAACTGGCCCTGCCAAGGAGGGTTGCCTACAACCACATCGAACCGCTTATCCTCCAAGGAGTGATTGGAGAAATAATCTGTGACGAGCAGATTACGATCCGTGAGCTTCGGCAGCTTGGCGTCTCGCCATGCGCTTGGTGGGTCGAGCTCCTCAAGCAACGCAAGATAGAGGCCAAAGGCAGCGACATTGATGGCCGCTTCATTTCTGTCAATTCCGAATATGGAAGTGGTGAGCAGATCGACTAGCTGTCCGAAGGTTGGTCGACCCCTTGATTCCGCGGTGAGGCGGAATGCAAGGCGTCTATAGGCCTCGGTTAGGAATATTCCGGAGCCACATGCTGGATCTAAAATGCTAGGGCGGAGAGTCTGATCCCAGGGAAGCACTTCATCGAGAATGAGATCGACTACATGCCGAGGAGTGTAGTAAGCAGCATCCCTCTGCCGACTTTCCTCAAGTAGCTGCTCGTAGATGGAGCTAATCAACTCTGGGGGAATGACAGAAAAGTCATAAGGCCATAGTGCGGCTTGACCAGTTTCGAGGTCGAATCCCCGGAAGAAGGCAGCCACAGTCTCCAAATCTCGGTCCTCAACGGATCCAATCTCGGTCTCGGCAGCACCAAAAACATCACCATTGAACCGATGCGCTAGTGCGGCGAATAGACTGTACGCCGTGTCTCGTCCAGCGTCGAGCACCTCGGTGAAGCTTGAGTACGGAGTGAGTTCCGCGAAGTGATCGGGGGAAAGGATGCCACGGTCCTCAAAGTAGCGAACGAACATGGATCTACCGATGAGAGCATCGATTGCTCTACGCCTACCAGAATCTCCGCCTAGTGCGCGGCGGAGCTTTCGCAAATTGTCGAGGAGTCGTCGATCGACGCGCTGCCGGCGCTGGAAGTAGCTGGGATACTCAGTAGCGTGACGGCCGCTCTCTACGTGGAATCGCGAGAATTCGGCAAGCGCCTCGCGGATGTCATCTTGTACCGTTGCGACTCGCAGTTCAGCAGCCTTAGCGCTGAGAGTCTGCGTGGGCTCAATGAAGCAACTGTAGACACCGACGCTGTCTGGCGTACCGGCAATTAGTAGAGGAACCCGGCTTAGGTTCCAAAGCCTTCGGTGAATCAACGGGATTTGGTCATCCCGATCAGCCCGGACAAAGGCAACAAGTGGGACCGCCCCACGGAAATACGCGGCATCCAGGCCAGCCTTTCGCTGCAGCTCTTGCCAGACGAAGGCTCGCGCACCGGCTCCGTTGCTCGTCTCGCCTTCGACGAGACCCTCACTGCCACGGTAGCCGAGCGCTTCGATTGCGGTGTCAAGAAGGTCCAAAACGGTCAAGACAGCACCAGTCCGCCACAGTGTCGAAACATGTCGATCACGGCTATGCCACTCTTCTTAGTCTCTCGACATGTTCATGAATTGGGACAAGTAGAAGTAGCTGGCGGTGATTCTTTAGTACGTCTACCACTTCGCCATCATCGAAAGCGTAGTAAACCGAGTAGCCGTCAGTGAGTAAATATGCTTGGGACTCGTAAAGGTCGATATTGGATTCCTGCAGGTTCTTTGCCACTTCCTGAACCTGCCTCAAAGTAAAACCTCGCCTACGCAGCTCACAGATGATCATTGCCTTCACGACCTCTGTTGCGGAATAGAAGAGACTCGGTCGTCCTCCTACTGCCCGGGGGTCGTGAAAGCTAGGTGCCACCAAGCCAATTCGAGCCCAGTAGGTCACTTGTTTCCGTGTCATCCCCGCTAGGCGCATGAGTTCAGGAGCCGTGTACAAGCGTTTGGCGAGGTCATTCGGAGTGGGCCCACTGCCTGCGAGGGGGACTAAGCCGCGGTCAGAGTCTTCCACTGACCCTCCGAGTTGGCAAAAGACAGCACCTTTGCTAACTGTAAGGCAATCTGGCGCAGAAGGCAATAGCAGACGGACACTCATGTCCACCCTCCTGCCACTGACAGTGACGACCTAGGCATCTTGAGCACCGATGGCCTGGCGCGTCACGAGGCTGGGCGGTGAGAACGATCGCGCTCCAGTCGGTCAGTGAGCGCTCCGCCCCTCGCGGGGCGAGCCTCGTCTGAGCCGACCACCTGCCTTGTTGCAAGCCGCCAAGAGGCGGCGCGGCAGTGGGCGCGAATCTACTCGATGAGCGTTGCTGGTCAAGCCGGCTGCGCTTGCTGTGGATGCTCGTAGGGCTGACGCAGGAACTGGAAGCCGATGGCGGCCCAGGCAAGACTACTCGCCAGCATCGGCCCGGAAGTACCCGCCGCGATGATGGTCGTCGGGATTGCGGCTGGTCCCGTGGCGGCGAGGAGTCAAGCCCACCAGTGCGGCAACGTCCTCGCTTGCAGCCTGCCAATGCCGTACAGCACAGTGCCGATGAGCACGACGGCAACGGCCAGTGTCTCAAGGGGCGAAGCCGACGCCGAGGGTGACCCCTTGGCGAGATCGCGATGTCCGGTGGGTGCTGCCGGCTGGCCTTGAGCCCGTTGAGAAAGTTTCTCACACGCGACACGCGACCAGCGTGTGCTGTCTCGGGTGATGCTTGACGCCTGCGTCTCACCTGATGCTTTACACAGTCTCGGCTGATGCTTGACGGCTTGTGGGGGCCGAGGCTGAGCGAGACAGCGACTCCAGGAGGACGCCGCGTCCTAGCCGACCACCTGCACGAAGTCCTGGCGCACCTAGGCGATGTGGCGCGCCGGGTCAGGGCCCAGCGCGGTTCGTTGCGGTGAAGCGTAGTAGGCCGCATCGGCGTCCTCCCACGACAAGGGGCCGTCGTAGCCAAGCAACCAGAGAAACTCGTCGGTCCCTGCAACGACCCAGGCGCCCAGCACCCCAAAGCCGTGCTGTTGGCGCAGCGGCCGGATCTTGGCGCTCCACTCCGCCACCCACTCCTCCATCTTGCCCGCGGCGATGGTGTAGCGGCGCATCGGCTGGGCATGGCGCGGCACGGTCGCCAGGAGGTTGCGCATGAAATGGGTACGGCAGCGCTGCCAGCTCGCCCCGTCCAGCACGGCCGCGATCGCGCCCTTCAACCCCCCGTGGGCGTCGGAGACGACCAGCCGGACCCCGCCCAGACCGCGGGCGACCAGACCGCGCAGGAACGCGGTCCACACCGCCCCGTCCTCAGCGCTGCCGATGTCGAGCCCGACGACCTCCCGGTGCCCGTCGGCGCCCACGGCCGTGGCGACCAGCACCGCGGTGTTGGCGATGCGGCCACCCTCGCGGACCTTCATGCTCAACGCGTCGACCCACACAAACGGGTACGGGCCGGCGTCCAGCGGCCGGCTCCGCCAGGCCGCCACCACCTCGTCGAGCTCGGTGCAGATCCGCGAGACCTGCAACTTGGAGATGCCGTCCAGGCCCATCGCGCGGGCCACGTCATCGACCCGCCGGGTCGACACCCCCTTCACGTAAACCCCAAGCAAAGGACCCTCCCGCTGTGAGTTGGCGCTCAGGGAGGGTCCAAGGCGGTGTCAGTCACCGTGGCCATCGTATGGCCTTGCCCGTTGGGCGTCGAGGAGTACCAGACCGCGGGCCGTGGCGTGGAGGTCCCGCGCCTGGCTTGCCCGGGTCGTGGCGGTCGCGCACGGGTGCCGCCCGAGGCCGTGCACCCGGCCAGCCCGGCGGGCAGGACCAGCAGGAGCACCCCGACGATGGCACCCCGGCCGCCGCTGGACAGTCGCATGACGCCTCCTCGGGTCGCTGGTGGTCCGCGGGCGCGACGACGCCACAGACCCTGTCGAACGCGAGGCTCCCAAGCTGGCGCCTTGGGCGCATCACCGCCGGATGGCAACCCCGGTTCCCCTTTTGGGCCATGGCGGCCACCCCGTCCAGGGAAGACCCGGCGGCTGGTTCGCACCTGCTGGTCCACGCTCACAGGCCCATCGAGGTTGTGAAACGCCGTCCAGGGCGCAGCGTGGCATGGCACCCACCGGCGGACAGGGGCGTGCCGTTGGGGTCAGCCGACCTCGGGACAGAGGAAGGTCGCGTAGAGCCGCGCGTACACGCGGGCGGCGGTGACCAGGTCGGCGACGGGGATGCGCTCGGCGGTCGAGTGGGCCAGGGCCAGGTCGCCGGGGCCGAGGACCACCGCGGGCACGCCCGCCTGAAGGTTGAGGATGCGTGCGTCGGTGGCGCCGCTGAAGCCGACGGGCTCGGGGGAGAGTCCGGTGCCCGTCAGGGCGGCGACCGCCGCCCTGACCACCCTGGCGTCGGGCGCCACCTCGCTGGCCGGGCTGAAGTCCTGGCTGCCGAGCTCGGCCCGGAAGCTCGGGTCCTCGGCCGCCAGGCGATCGAAGATGGCCTGGAACTCGGCGGCGACCTGCCCGGCGGTCTCGCCCGGGATGGTGCGCCGGTCGACCTCGACCTCGCACCAGGCGGGCACAATGTTGACCTTGTCGCCCCCGCGGATGGTGCCGATGCTGACCGTTGGGCGGCCGAGGAGCGGGTGGCTCTGCTCCCAGGTCTGGCCGAGCATGGCGAGCACGAGCCGGGCCATCGCGGCGATGGCGCTGACGCCCTCGGCAGGGCGGGAGCTGTGGGCGGCCCGTCCCAGGGTCCGCAGCACGTACCAGGACGCGCCGCGCTCGCCCGTTGCCAGCCGCATGCTGGTCGGCTCGGCGACCAGCGCGCCGTCGGCGGCGAGCAGGCCGGCGGCGAGCAGCGCGCGGGTGCCGTGGGTGCCGATGACCTCCTCGTCGGCCACGAGCTGGAACACCAGCCGTCCCGTCCAGGGCAGGCCGCTGTCGAGCAGCATCCGCGCGGCGGACAGGGCGGCCGCGATCGGCCCCTTCATGTCCAGCGACCCGCGGCCGTGCAGGATGCCGTCGGCCACCACGGCCTGGTAGGGGGGATGCTCCCACTGGTCGGCCGGGCCGGCCGGCACGACGTCGAGGTGGCCGTTCACCGCCAGGGTGGGCCCGGGCCGGAGCGAGTCGCAGATGCCGACCAGGCTGACCCGGCCCGGGGCGGGCTCGACCGTCTGCACGCGGCAGCCGAGGTCGTCGAGCCAGGGGCGGGCGGCATCGGCCGTGGCGCGCTCGTCGCCTGGCGGGTTCTCGCTTGCCGCCCGGACCAGGGTTCGGGCGCAGACCAGCAGCTCGCCGGCGTCCAGCGCCTGGTCCAGCACGGCCAGATCGTCGCCCATCACCCGCTCCTTCCCCGGTGCCCCGGTGGAAGCGCAGTGTACGAGGCGGCTGCCCGGGTAGCATGGGCAGGACCCACAGGGAGGTGGTCGTGGCCGGGGACGGATCGGACGGGATGCGCGAGCTGCTGCGGACGGCCAGGGTGATCGCGGTGGTCGGGCTGTCGCCCAACCCGGAGCGGCCATCCAACCAGGTCGCGTGGTACCTCCACCACCAGGGCTACCGGCTGTACGGGGTCCGCCCGGCCGCGGCCGGCAGCGACATCTTCGGCGTCCCGGTGGTGGCGTCCCTGGACGAGGTGCCCGAGCCGATCGACATCGTCGACGTGTTCCGCCGGGCGACCTACACCCCCGACGTGGCCCGCGCCGCGGTGGCCACCGGTGCCCGCGCGCTCTGGCTGCAGCTCGGCATCACCAACCCCGAGGCCAGGGCCATCGCCGTGGAGGGCGGCCTCCAGTACGTCGAGGACCGCTGCCTGAAGGTCGAGCACGCGCGGCTGCTCGGCGCCCGCTCCGCGTAGCAAGCCGGGGCCGGCGGGCTGCCTCACCGCTTGAGGCGGGTCGCGCCTGGCCACCGGGCCGTGGACGACCCGGCCGGTCAGGGGATGGGTGGCGTCCAGGGGGCGTCCGGACCGCTTCGTCGAGCGAGCGGCCGGGGGCCGCACTCCTCCGTGCGGTGGCCGTCTGGCATGGTGGGATAGACCGTCCGCCAGGAGCGGCCGCGGCGACGGCTCAGCGGGCATTCAGGACCGGGTCGCTACCGTCGAACTGTCTGGGCGGTACCAGCCCACGGAGCGGCCCGGCCGGTGGTGTCCGAGGCACCTCACGCTCGCGAGGAGGGCCATGCACGTCACGCCGGGACCGCTCCGGTCCAGAGCAGCCGAGATGTCCGGGGCGTTGGCGCTGGAAGCGCGGGGCCTGCGGAAGTCGTACGGTGGCGTCCCGGCGGTCGCGTCGTTCGACCTCGGGGTGGAGGCCGGCACGGTGCTGGGCTTCCTCGGCCCCAACGGCGCCGGCAAGACGACCGTGATCCGGATGCTCTCGACCATCCTCCGCCCCGACGCCGGTTGGTTCGCGGTGGCGGGCGTGCCGCAGAGCCGCCCGTTGGAGATCCGCCGGCGGATCGGCGTGCTTCCCGAGAGCGCCGGCTACCCGCCAGGGCAGACCGGAGAGGAATGGCTGGCATTCCACGCCGAGCTGTTCGGCCGCTCCCGCGGCGACGCCCGCGCGACCGCGCGCAGGCTGCTCGCCGAGGTGGGCCTGGCCGAGCGCGGCGGATCGCTCGTGTCCGGCTACAGCCGGGGGATGCGGCAGCGTCTCGGGATCGCCCGGGCACTGGTCAATGGCCCCCAGGTGGTCTTCCTCGACGAGCCGACGCTGGGCCTGGACCCGCTCGGCCAGGTTCAGGTGCTCGAGCTCGTACGGCGGATCGCCCGCCAGCACGGCGTCACCGTGGTGCTGAGCACCCACCTGTTGGCCGAGGTCGAGCAGGCATGCGACCAGGTGCTCATCCTGAACCGCGGCCGCATCGTTGCGCAGGGCACGGTTGCCGAGGTTGCGCGCCGCGCCGCCGCGCCGCGCCGCGGCGTCGTGGAGGTCCCGCCCGAGCTCCGCGCCCGTGCTCTCGAGGTCCTCGCCGCCGGCGAGGTAGGCGCGGCTGCCGGCAACGGCGGCCACCGGGGTGAGATGGAGCTCCGCATGCCTGCAGGCGTCGCACCGGAGACCGCCGCCGCCGAGGTTCTCGGACGCCTGCTCGCGGCCGGCGTGCCCGTGCTCGGCTTCAGCCTCGAGGGTGGCCGCCTCAGCGACGCCTTCCTCGCGGTCACGGAGGACAGCTGATGGCCGCGGTTGCCGACCCGCCCCTCGGCGTCGGCAGGCGAGCATGGTTGATCGTTGCCGAGCGAGAGCTGCGCGACCTCTGGCTTGCCGGGCGAGGGCTGCCCCTCCTGCTCGCCTACACGGTGTTGCTCAGCGTCGCCTCCTACCTGGTCGCCACCAACCAGGCACTCAACTTCCTGGAGCAGCGCGAGGCCGTGAGCCTGACGCTCCAGGTAGCGGTCGCCGTCGGTGCGCTGCTCGTCCTGCTCGCAGCGGCCGACGCGGTCAGCGGCGAGCGCGAGCGCGGCTCGCTCGAGAGCCTGCTGCTGACCCCCGCACCACGCCGTGCGCTCATCGTCGGCAAAGGCATCGCCGCCCTGTCGCTGTGGGCCGCGGCCGGGGCCGCTTCCATCCCCTACATCTGGTATCTCGGTCGTGGCGTGGGAGTGGTTGGGGTGGCCGTGGCCGGCGGCCTGGTCGTCGGGAGCCTGCTGGCGCTGTTCCTGGCCGGCTTCGGGCTCCTCATCAGCACCATCGCCAGCTCGAACCGGCTCAGCTTGTCCGTGAGCCTGTTCGCGTTGCTCGCCCTGTACGCGCCGACGCAGATGCCGACCGCTGTGCAGAACGGTTGGGTCGGTGGCCTGCTGCTGCGCGCCGACCCGTTCACCGCCGGTCTGCGCTATCTCGGCAAGCTGATCATCGACGGGCACAGTCCCGGCCAGGACGCCGGGTGGCTGATCGGGCCTGTCGTGGTGGCGGTCGTCGCACCTGCCATGGCACTGGCCGTTGCCGGCCGGCTCTCGCTTCGCGCCGGTGACCGGGCATGAGCGCAGCCATCGCAGCGCTCCTGCTGGTCGTCACGGCCATCCCCCAGGCGGTCGCCGCCCCCCTGCCGGACCCGACAGGCCCACCGGTGTCCGCGGTCGCCGCCGCCGTGTCGGTCGACCTGGACCAGACGAGCACCTCCGTCCGCATCGGCCAGCGGTTCAGCTTCACCTCGACGGTGCGCAACGACAGCGACCGGCCGCTGCCCGGGGTGATCGCCCATCTCAACGTGCTCAGCCTCGACCCCGGCGTCTACGTCGATCCGGAGGACTGGTCCTCCCGTCGCACCAGCTATCTCGGCGAGCTCCCTGCGCACGCGTCCGCTCGGCTCGCGTGGACCGTCCAGGCCGTGAACAGCGGCCGCTTCGTCATCTACGTCGCCGTGAGCGAGCAGCAGGGAACAGGCGGCGTCACCGCGAGCAATGCGCTCGGGCTCGCCGTCGCCGAGCAGCGGACGCTCGACGCGGGTGGCGTCCTCCCGCTTGCCGTGGCGATGCCGGCCACGGTCCTGCTGCTGATCGGGTTCGCGGCCCGCCGACGCCGGAGAGGTCGCCGATCTGCGCACCCGACCGCGCAGCACGTCCCGTGACCCGGAGTCAGGGTTGTCAATACGGCCGGCATCGCCCTGAACCCGGATCCACCGCCAGGACGATGGTCAAGGCGTGGCTGGTCTGCACGCCAAGAAGTGGAATAGGCTCCCCAATCGCTACGATGGAGCGGCGACTGGAGGCAGTCCTCCAGTTGAGGGTCTGGCGTGCCGGACCGGTACCCGGCCGACCCGCCCGAGACAAGGAGCAGCGCATGCGTGCCGTAGCCATCGACGACTTCGGGGCCGCGCCGGCCCTGCGGGACCTGCCCAAGCCCGAGCCGGGACCGGGTGAGGTCCTGGTCCGCGTCCAGGCGTCCTCGATCAACGGCTTCGACCTCGCGGTGGCAGCGGGCATGCTGAAGGGCATGATGGAGCACCGGTTCCCGGTCGTGCTCGGCAAGGACTTCGCCGGCACGGTCGAGGCCGTCGGCGAGGGTGTCGTCCGCTTCGCCGTCGGTGACCAGGTGTTCGTGGTGATGAAGCCCGAGCTGGGCGACGGCGCCTTCGGCGAGCACGTGGCCGTGGGCGCCGGGTTCGGCATCGCCCACATCCCGGCCGGCCTCGACGTCGCCGTCGCCGGCGCGCTCGGCCTGAGCGGGACCGCCGCGTTGATGTCGGTGAACGCCGTCGCCCCGGCGGCCGGGGAGGTGGTCCTGGTCTGCGGCGCCACCGGCGGGGTCGGCGCTCACGCTGTCCAGCTCGCCGCCGCCCGCGGCGCCGAGGTCATCGCGACCGCCCGGCCTGGTGAGGAGGCCGACCTGGTCCGCGGGCTGGGCGCCGCGCACACCGTCGACTACACCGATGACGTGCCCGCGGCGGTGCGCTCGCTCCGGGCCGACGGCGTGCACGCGATCGTGCACCTGGCCGCGGATGGGCTGCGGCTCGCGGAGCTGCTCGTGGACGGCGGCCGGATCGCTTCCACCCTCGGCCTTGGCCCCGACCAGCTCGCCGACCGCGACGTGACCGCCACCGCGGTCATGGCCGCTCCTGACGCTGCCACGCTGGACCGGCTGGCCGCCGACGTCGCCGCCGGGCGGCTGCGCGTGCCGATCACGCACACGTACCGGCTGGCGGAGGTGCCGCAGGGGCTTACCGACTTCGCTGGCGGGACCCTCGGCAAGCTCGCCGTCACCATCGACTGACCGCACCACCGCGAAGCGTCGCTGACCGAAACGAGGAAGGCCGCACCAGGCTGTTGCGATGGAGCACGGCGGTGGTCACTCCGGCGGGCCCATGGCCGGCTCGTCGTCTCCCCTGCGGGTGATGCGAAGCAGCAGCACGGTCGCTCCGAGCAGGAGCACCGTAACGGCCAGGACGCCGATCTCCAGCATCACGTCCCTGAACCCGGGCGTGCCGAGCAGGTTCTCGGCCAGGATCGTTCACGAATCGGCCGGGCTTGTCCACCTCAGGCGAGGCCGCGCCGGGTGGCGGCCGGCCGGCGCCGGCCGAGGATGGCCTCGGTCATGCGCACGGCCCGGACGGTCGGGCCCACCTCGTGCACGCGCACCACGTTGGCGCCGTTGAGGACGCAGGCCACGGCGGCGGCCAGGCTCCCCTCGAGCCGGTCGTCCAAGGGCAGGTCGAGGGTCTCGCCGATGAAGTCCTTGTTGGACAGGGCGACCATCAGCGGGTAGCCGAGGGCGCGCAGCTCGCCGAGCCGGCGGGTCAGCTCGAGCGAGTGGAAGGTGTTCTTGTGGAAGTCGTGGCCGGGGTCGACGATCAGCCGGTCCATTGGCACGCCCCGGTGCCTGGCGACCGCTGCCCGGCTGGCCAGGAACGCGGCCACCTCGGCAACGACGTCGGCGTAGGCCGGCCGGTGGGGGCGGGTGCGCGGCGGGCCGCCGGTGTGCATCACCACCAGCGTCGCGCCGGCCTCGGCCACCGCGTCGGCCACCTCGGGGTCGTGCAGGCCGGAGGGGTCGTTGATCACGTCGGCCCCGGCGGCCAGCGCGCGCCGGGCGACGCGGGCGCGGAAGGTGTCCACCGAGATGACCGCGTCGGTCCGCACGCGAAGGGCCTCGACCGTGGGCAGGACCCGGTCGAGCTCCTCGGCCTCGGTCACCTCGTCGCCCGGTCCGGCCTTGACGCCGCCGACGTCGAGCCAGTCGGCCCCTTCGGCCAGGGCCCGGTCGGCCGCGTCGACGGCGGTGTCCAGGGCCCAGGTCGCGCCCCGGTCGTAGAACGAGTCGGGGGTGCGGTTGATGATCGCCATGACGGCGACCTCACGGTCGAAGTCGAAGGCGCGGCGGCCGATCGTGCGCAGCATGGCGCTGATCGTAGGGGACGGCGCGCGGCCGAGGCCTACCCCTGCAGCCGGCGGTAGAGCGCGCCGGCGACGGCGAGCGCGCCGAGCAGCAGCGGCAGCACGGTGCCGCAGCCGCCGAAGCCGCCCGGGTTGCGCAGCCGCTGGTAGCGCTCGTCGGTGTAGCGCTCGTCGGTGTAGCGCTCGTCGGCGTAGCGCTCGTCCTCCATGTAGTCGGGGATGCCGTTGTCGTCTCTGTCCATTCCCTGGCCCTCCGGCGCCTGCACCAACGGTCACGGTCTCGCCTGGTCCGGCCCTGGTGGCATGAGAAGCATAGCGGCAGACCGGACAGGACCCGGGGCGGGGCCGGGCGCCCGGTGGGAGAATCGGCGTGAGCGTGCCGCCGGACCAGGCGAGACCGAGCCCATTGGAGCGCCGGGTGACCCTCCATCTCGAGGAGCGCGTCGCGATCGCCGCCCCGCCCGAGGTGGTCTTCGCGGCGGTGTCGGACTGGCAGGGCCAGTCGGCGTGGGTGGCGTTCACGACCGTGACCGTGGAGCCGGGCGGCCACCGGGTCGGGGAGCGGCTGACCGCGGTCACCAGGCTGGCCGGGCTCGGCTTCGCCGACCCCATGGAGGTCACCCGCTGGGAGCCGCCCCGGAGGGTCGACGTCCGCCACCTGGGCCGGGTGGTCCGCGGCACGGGCACGTTCATGGTCGGACCGGCGCCTGGCGGCGCCTGGTTCACCTGGGCCGAGGACCTCGACCTGCCGCTCGGGCCCGCCGGCCGGGCCGGCTTCGCGGCGACCCGGCCCGCGTTCGCCCTGATGCTCCGCAGGAGCCTGCGCAGGCTCGCCCGCCAGGTGGAGTCCCGTCCCCGCGGGGTGGGGCCGTCGGGTGTCCGGTAGCATGCCCCCGACCTGGGGCACGCTCGGGGCCCGGGGGCTGGGGTAGCGGAGCGGAGGCTGGGATGGCGAACCTGCTGCGGGGTGGCACGGGGCGCCCGCTGCACCCGATGCTGGTGCACTTCCCGCTCGCCCTCTACCCGGCCAGCCTGCTCTTCGACGGCCTGTCGCACCTGGCCGCCGACGGCAACCCGTGGGTGCGGGGGGCGTTCGCGCTGATCGTGGCCGGGCTGGCCGTGTCGTTGCTGGCCGCGGTCACCGGGTTCGCCGACTACCTGCTGATCGAGGGCGGCACCCGGACCTGGAAGCTCGCGACCACCCACATGACCGTGATGCTGGTGGCGAGCGTGGCCTTCCTCGGCAGCGCGCTGCTGCGCGCCCGCGACCTCGACGTGACCGCGATGTCGGCCGGCCCGTTCGCCCTCAGCCTGGCCGGCGCCGGGCTGCTCGTCGCGGGCGCCCTGCTCGGCGGCGACCTCGTCTACCGGCACGGCCGCCGGGTCGAGCGCTGGCCGGCCGCCCGCGGCGGCGACCCGGTCCCCGACCGCGACCGGGACCGGGACCAGTCGGCCCGCCCCTGATCCCCCTCCTACAGGAAGACGTCGAGGTCCTCGGTCTCAAACGGGATGCCCTCCCGGTAGGCGAAGGCGGTCAGGGCCGCCACCACCCGCCCCAGGGCGATGACCGCGCTGGCCGGGTCGGTGGCGGGGGAGAGCAGGCGCCGGTAGGGCTCGGCGAACCCCGGCGGTGCGGTCTCGGCGAGCGCGGCCGCGCGGACCGCGTGGGCGGCGTCATGGTAGGAGGTCCGGGTGGCGAGCCCGATGACCAGGGCGCAGAGCACGGCCGCCTCCTTCACCGCCAGCAGCGCGCCTGGGACGTCGCCGTGCAGCTCGGCCGAGCGCGCCCTGGCCTCCCAGGCGATGAGCTGCACCAGGTCGTAGCCGGCGGCCGCCGCGAAGACCTCGTCGGGCGCGGTGTCCACCGCCGTCTGGTGCACGTGCCTGAGCTTGTGGAAGAACCCGTCCGGGTCGTGGAGGGCGAGGTGGTGGACGTACTGGTCGGCGGCCAGGGGCCAGGCGGGGCCGATCTGGCCGGCCTCCTCGAGGTAGGCGTCGGCCCAGATGGCGCCGAGGTCGACCACGGTGCCACGGTGCCGGAGCGACCGCTCGGGGACCACGACCTGCGGGCCGGCGGTGATGACCGCGACGTCCAGGCCGGCGTCGCCGGTGTCGTCACCGCGGGCCACCGGGCCATGGAGGCCGACGGCCACGATCGCGTCCTCGCCATGCCGGACGAGCAGGCGACGGGTCAGCTCCCGGGCGAGCTCGACCTTCTCGTCGTGGGTCATCGGCGGTCCTCCTGCCAGCGTGGCGGCCAAGGCTACCGGAGCCGGTCCGCCACGGGCGCTGCGCCGCCACCACCACCGGCCGCGAGGCTGCGCACGACCCCGGGCACTGAGCGGGCAGGCTCCTGCTGCCGGCCCGGTGCACTGGTCGCGTGGTGGGGATCCCCGCCCGATCGAGTAGGGCCCCCCTACCCCTTTAAGGAATGGTTGCCCACTACGACCGGTCCTAGACTCCTGGGGCCTTGGCGACATCAGGCCGGCCTGGAGCCTATGGGCACGGCGTCGGGAGAGGGTATGGCCAAGATCCCCAGCGTCCTCGGTCGCCGGACGGCGTCCGGCATCCTGCTGGCCTGGCCGGATGGGCCCTTGTGATCACGGCCGCCGAGTCGGTCCGGGTCGCCCGCACCCGGGACCCCGAGGCCATCGGCCGGCTGCTCGCACCCGGGCAGCCGCTGGAGCCGCTGCTCGACGCGGCCACCGCGCTCCGCGAGGAGGGCCATGGCCGGCGGGTCGCCTACTCGCCCGCGCTGTCCTTCCCGCTGACCCCCCTGGACCGCCACGCCTGCGAGCACTGCGCCTTCGCGCCGCCTCGGCCCCCTGGCGCTCCGGTGTACCTGCCCATGGAGCAGGTGCTCGACCGGGCCCACCTGGCCGCTGCCATGGGCTGCCGGGAGGCGCTGCTCACCCTGGGCGACAAGCCCGAACGGCGCTGCCCGGCGGCCGTCGGGCAGCTGCGCGCCCTTGGCTTGGGCACCACCGTCGAGTACCTCGCCCACGTGGCTGGCCGGGTGCTGCGCGACACCGGGCTGCTCCCGCACGCCGACCCGGGTGTGCTCGGCCGGGAGGAGCTCGCCGCGCTGCGGACCGTGAGCGCCAGCCAGAGCCTGCTGCTCGAAACGGTCTGGGCCCGCCAGCTCGACCGGGACGAGGTGTCCCGAGGGGGCGCGGACGAGCGTCCCGAGGCGCGCCTGGCAACCATCCAGCTCGCAGGTGAGCTCCACGTCCCGTTCACCACCGGCCTGCTGCTCGGCGCCGGCGGGACCCTCGACGAGCGGGCGGGGACGATCGCGGTCCTGGCCGAGCTGGTCCAGCAGGAGCACGTCCAGGCGCTGGTCGTGCAGCGCTCCCGGACCAAGCCGGGCACCCGGACGGCGGCCGCGTCCGAGCCCGGCCTGGAAGAGCTGCTCAGGACGGCCGCGGTCCTGCGGCTGGCTGCTGGGCCGCACGCCAACGTCCAAGCCTCCCCGGACCTCGGCCTGGCCGACTTCGGGCTGCTCCTGCGGGCCGGCGTGAACGACTGGGGCGCGGTCCTGACGGTGCTTGCCGCCGCCGACGGACCGGAGGCCGGGTGGTCGCAGCTCGGCCAGCTCGGCGCGGCGACCAGGGCGGCCGGCTGCCAGCTGGTCGCCCGTTTGTGCGTGTACCCCGAGTACGTCCGCGACTTCGACCGCGTGCGCCGCTGGTACCACCCGAACGTCCTGCGCCACGTCCTGGCCGCCTCGGACGGCGAGGGGCTGGCACGCCAGGGCGGTTGGTGGCCGACCACCCTCCGTCCGGCACCGACCTCGTACGCGCCCGCCCTGATCCGCCCCGACGTCCGCGCCGTGCTTGGCCGGGCCGAGGACGGCCAGACGCTCGAAGAGGCAGAGGTCGAGCTGCTGTTCAGGGCCCGCGGGGAGGAGACGGCGGCGCTGGCCCGGCTCGCCGACGACGTCCGGGGCGAGGTCAGCGGGGACCTGGTCACCTACGTGGTCAACCACGAGATCAGCTACGCCGACGTCTGCTGCGCCCGCTGCCGTCGCCGCGCGCCGGGCGGGAGCGGCGAGTCGCAGGGCCCGCCCGCCAGACCGCGCCCGACGACCGTCGACGAGGTGGTCGAGGAGGCGCGCGAGGCCGCGGCCGAGGCCGAGGGCGCCACCGAGCTGCGCCTGCTGGGCCCTGGGGTGCTGCTGGGCGGGGCCGACCGGGGCTGCACCGGCGACTGCTCCGTCGAGCTCTGCTCGGCCGTGAAGGCCGCCCTGCCCGAGGTGCACCTCCACGCGTTCTCGCCACTCGAGGTCCATCGGGGCGCAGCCACCGCCGACCGGACCGTGCCGGATCAGCTCGCGTTGCTCAAGCGGGCTGGCCTGGGCAGCCTGCGCGGTACGGCCGCCGAGGTCCTCGACGACCGGGTGCGCCGCCGCCTCTGCCCGGAGGAGCTCACCACCGAGCAGTGGGTGGAGGTGGTCGCCGATGCGCACCGGCAGGGCCTGCCCACTACCAGCACGATCGTGTTCGGCAGCCTGGAAGGCCCGGAGAGCTGGGCCCGCCACCTCGTCGTCCTGCGCGAGCTGCAGATCCAGACCGGAGGCATCACCGAGTTCGTCCCGCTCCCCTTCGCCCACCTGCGCGCGCCCAACTTCGGCAAGCGGCGGGGCCGGCAAGGGCCGACCTGGGAGGAGGTCGTGAAGATGCACGCGGTGGCCCGGCTGGCGCTGCGTGGCTGGATCGACGACATCCAGGTCTCCTGGGCCCAGTTCGGGCCCGGCTGCGCCGAGATCCTCAGGGCGGGTGCCAACGACGTCGGCGGCACGCTCATGGGCGGGCCCGGCGCCGGGGTGGGCGGGACCGGCCATGGTCCCGGTGCGCGCGCGAGGCGGATGCGCGAGCTGATCCGCTCCGTCGGCCGGACCCCTGCCGAGCGCACCACGCTCTACGCGATCCGGCGCGTGTTCGCGCCAGACCACGAGCGGCGATCCGGGTAGGCCCGACCACCGTCCCGGGGCCCGGTCCGGGCGTGCGGCTCCGGTCAGGCGTCGAACCGCAGGTGGCCCAGGCGGCTGGCCACCACTGCCGCCTCGGTGCGGTTGTCCACTCCGAGCCGCTCGAACAGGTTCTTCAGGTGGAACTTGACGGTGTCGTCGGAGACCTTGAGGGCGCGGGCGATCTCCTTGTTGGTGCGGCCCTCGGCCAGCAGCTGCAGGACCTCCTGCTGCCGAGCGGTCAGCGAGCCGGGCGCCGCGTCCAGCTCCGCGACCCGACCGGCCAGGGCGGGGTCGACCACCTGCTGGCCCGTCCACACGCTGCGCACGGCGGCGACCAGCGCCTCGGCCGAGCTGTCCTTGATGAGGTAGCCGCGCGCCCCGAGCCGCAACGCCTCGCGGACCAGGCCTGGCTCCTCGTACGCGGTGATCACGACCAGCTTGGCGTCTGGGAGCAGCCGGCAGAGCCGGTCGACCAGCGTCATGCCGGTCGAGTCGGGCAGCTTGAGGTCGACCAGGACCACGTCCGGCCTGGCCTCGGGGAACCGCTGCACGGCCTCGGCGCTGCTTCCCGCCTCGGCCACCACCTCGCACGAGGACGACTGCACCAGGATGGCGACCAGCCCTGCCCGCACGACCGGGTGGTCGTCGACGACGGCGACGCGGATGAGCGGTGGCACCACGGATACCTCCCGGCTCAGGCGCCCGGGGTGGCCCCCTGGTCGGGCGGTGACGGGGGCGCAGGGCGGCGGGGGACGGTCAGGTCGAACCAGCGGTGCTGCGACCGCTGCTGGGTGATGTCGACATGGATGTGCTTGGTCTGGGTGTACTCGAGGTAGCCCTGCTCGCCCAGCTCCCGGCCGAGGCCGGACTGCTTGTACCCGCCGAACGGGTACTTCGGGTTCAGCAGGTGGTAGTCGTTCACCCAGACCGTGCCGGTCCGCAGCCGCTCGGCGACCTTGAGGGCGCGGCCCGAGTCGCGGCTCCACACCGCTCCGGCGAGCCCGTAGACCGAGTCGTTGGCGATCGCCACCGCCTGGTCGTCGCCGTCGAACGGGATGATCGAGAGCACCGGCCCGAAGATCTCCTCCTGGGCGATCCGGGACGACGGGTCGACGTCCACGAACACCGTGGGAGCGAAGTAGTAGCCGCCCTCGTGGCCGGGCACCGTGACCCGCTGCCCGCCGGTCGCGAGCTTCGCGCCCTCCTCCTGCCCGACGCGGACGTACCCCTCGACCCGCTGGAGCTGCTCCTCGGAGACCAGCGGCCCCATGTCCGACGCCTTGTCCGCCGCCGGCCCGACCTTGATCCGCTCCGCGGTCTCGACCAGGCGGGCGACCACCTCGTCGTAGATCGGGCGGGCGACGAGCAGGCGGCTTCCGGCGGTGCAGACCTGCCCCTGGTGGAAGAAGATCGCGTACACCGCCCCGTCGACCGCGAGGTCGAGGTCGGCGTCCTCGAGCACGACATTGGCGGACTTGCCGCCCAGCTCCAGGAGCACCTTCTTGATGGTCCCTGCCGACAGGGCCTGGACCCGGCGGCCCACCTCGGTCGAGCCGGTGAACGAGACCTTGTCCACCCCGGGCGAGGTCACCAGCGGCTCGCCGGCCTCTGGCCCGAAGCCGGGCAGGACGTTCACCACGCCGTCGGGCACGCCGGCCTCGGCGCACAGCTTGCCCAGCTCGACCGCGGTGCACGGCGTCTGCTCGGCCGGCTTGAGCACGATCGTGTTGCCCGCGGCCAGGGCGGGCGCGATCTTCCAGGCGGCGTTCTGGATCGGGAAGTTCCACGGCACGATCCCGGCGCACACCCCGACCGGCTCCCGGCGCAGGTAGTTGTGGCTCGGCCCGGGCGCCACCGTGAACGGCAGCGGCTGCTCGGTCGGGATCCGGGTGGCGAACTCGGCATAGGTGCGGAACGTGAAGATGGCCCCGTTCACGTCGGCCGCCCTGGTCTTGCGGATCGTCCCGCCCGAGTCGCGCACCTCCAGCTCGACCAGCCGGTCTGCGTGCTCCTTCAGCTTGGCGGCGACCGCGCCGAGCACGGCGGCGCGCCGCTCGGGGCGGAGCCCCGACCAGCGGCCGTCCTCGAACGCGGCCCGGGCGGCCGTGACCGCGCGCTCGGCGTCCGGCGCCCCGGCCCGGGCGACGGTCGCGTGCGGCCTGCCGGTCGAGGGGTCGACCGTCTCGAAGCGCTCCCCGCTGGCCGCCTCCTCGAGCCGGCCGTCGATGAGCAGCTGGTAGTCAGATGGCATTGGTTGCTCCCTGTGGTCTCCGTGTGTATGTGGATGTCCTAGCAACTCATCTACCGGCGGTCCTCTGTCCATGTGGGGGGAGCTCGCTCCCCCCACGGCCCCCCAAGAGCGCCTGTGCCATGGTCAAGGTGATCGGCGGATTCATCAGACTGGCCTAGGCTCCCTGGAACCGGGGTTGGCGCTTCTCGAGGAACGCCGTCACCCCCTCCAGGTGGTCCTTGGTCTGGCCCGAGGCCATCTGCGCGCTCGCCTCCGCGTCCAGGGCCTCGGCCAGGCCGGTGTGCAGGCCCGCGCGCAGCAGCGCCTTGGTGCGGGCCCAGGCGAGCGTCGGCCCGGCGGCCAGGGCGGCCACCAGCTCGGCAGCCCGCTCCGCGAGCTCGTCTGCCGGGAACACCCGGCTCACCAGCCCGATCCGCAGTGCCTCGTCCGCGTCGACCGTGTCGCCGAGGATCGACAGCTGCATCGCCCTGCCCAGGCCGACGAGCTGCGGCAGGTGGTAGGTGGCGCCGGCGTCGGGCACCAGGCCCACCCCGCCGAAGGCCAGCTTGAAGCTGGCCGCCGAGCTCGCCACCCGCAGGTCGCACGCGAACGCCAGCGACGCGCCGGCCCCGGCTGCCACTCCGTTCACCACCGCCACGGTCGGCTTGGGCATCCCCGAGAGCAGCTGCACGGCCGGGCCGTAGTGGCGGTCCAGCGTGTCGCCCAGCTCCGGGGCGCGCCCTTCCTGGTAGGCGGCCTCCAGCCCGCGCAGGTCCTCGCCGACGCAGAACGCCCGGCCCGACCCGGTCAGCGCCACCGCCCGTACCGAGGGGTCGTCCGCCGCCTCCCGCAACGCCGCGACCAGCGCCTCCTTGGTGGGCGTGTCGAGCGCGTTGAGCGCGGCAGGCCGGTCCAGGGTGAGCCAGAGCGCGTCTGCCTCGCGCCGGGCCGCGAGCCCGGCCGTCCCGCTCATGCCGGCTTGCCGGTCTCGTCCACGACCTCGGCCGTGTACATGGTCACCAGGCCCTTGGCGAACGACATGAGCTGCTTGGCCGCTTCGGCCGCCTCGGGGCTGCCGAATGCCGCCCGCATCGAGGCCTCGCCGTCGTAGTACATCTCGGTCACCAGATACCAGGGGGTCTCGCCTCGCGGCGCCCCGGTCACCCTGGCCACCTCGGTCCGGCGTAGCCCCGGCGTCTTCGCGTTCAGCTCCAGGTGGGTGCCGAAGTAGGCCTCGTCGAAGGCGGCCGGGTCCTCGGGCTTGGTGAACATGGCGACGAGCTTGACCATCAGCGAGCTCCCTTGTCCGGCGACCCCGCCCCGTCCGGGTGGTCCCCGAGGCGGGTGGGGTCGATGATCACCTGTGTCACGGTACCCTCCCCGACCAGCCCGCCGTCTGCGCCGCGTGCCTCGACCCGGCAGACGAGCCGCCGCCCGCTCTGGTCGGTGGCGGTGGCGGTGAGGTCGAGGATGGCGCCGACCGGGACCGGGGCGAGGTGGCGGCACCAGACCTCGGCGCCGACCCCCTCCTCGCCGGGCTCGAGGAGGGGGAGGAGCACGAGCCGGGCGGCGTACTCCATGTCGCGGACCATGCAGGCGGTGCCGTAGACGTCGTGCACCACGCCGTCGGCGAAGGCGGCCCGGTCCGCCTCGGTCACCGTGACCCGGTGCGAGGCGGATGCGTGCGGGGCTACCGCTCGCAAGCCGCCGGCCGGCCGCCCAGCGTACGGGCGCCCAGCGGCCGGGCGCCCAGCGGCCGGGCGCCCAGCGGCCGGGCGGGCCGCGGCGGGTTGGCGTCCGCGGGGCCGGCGCGCCCCGGCGTGCGGGCGCGCATCAGAAGTCGCCGCCCCCGCCGAAGTCGCCCCCGCCGAAGTCGCCCCCGCCGAAGTCGCCCCCGCCGAAGTCGCCCCCACCGCCACCGCCGCCGAAGTCGCCCCAGCCGCCCCCGTCGCCCCCGCCGCCCCCGCCGCCCCCGCCGCCGGCGTCCTGGCCCTGGTCGAAGCCGGCGTCGTAGCCGGCCCCGTACCCGCCGCCGCCCCAGCCGCCGAAGCCGCCGCTCAGCGCCGTGCCGAGCAGCACGCCGGTGAGCAGGCCGCCGCCGCCGAAGCCGCCGAAGTACCCGCCGTACCAGGGGGCGTAATAGCCGGGCGCGTTGTAGAACGGCTCCTGCCTGCCGCCGACCAGCACCTTGCGGGTCTCGGGCTCGAGGCCGCTCTCGACCCGCTGGGCGTCGGCGGCGCAAGCCGGCACCTCCCGGGTCGCGCCGCCCGGCGGGGTCCAGGCCACGTCGCGGACTGACGGGCCGTGCCGGGGGTCGAAGAAGCAGGGGGGCCGGCGCTCGGGGAGCTGCCTGCCCTCGAGCAGCGCCTTGGCCGCCGCCACCGAGTACCTGCCCTCCTCCAGGGCGGCGCTGACCGCGGCCAGGTCCTCGGGCCTGGCCGCCCGGTCCAGGGCGTTGGCGGCCCGCTCGTAGCTGGCCACCGCGGTCGCGTAGTGCTGCTGGGCCTCGGGGTTGGCCCCGGGCATCTTGACGTCGAGGTCGATGGCCTGCAGGTCGTTGGACAGGGCGATGAGGTCGTCGTTGGCTGCCGACTTGACCTGCTCGAGCTGGCGCCGCTGCTCCTCGCGCCTGCGCCGCCGGGACCGGAAGAACATGAGACCACCTCCGAGCGCTCCGATTCCGAGGATGCCGAGCAGCACCGCCACACCGGCGCCGACGCCCCCGCCCGACCCGCCCTCGGCGGCCACCGGGTCACCGCCCTGCGACGCTCCCGAGGCGCTGCCCCGGGGGGCGGTGCCGACCCGCTCGACGAATTCGGTCAGCATCGCCTCGGGGTTGTCCTTGTTGGCGTCGAGCGCGGCCCTGGCCGCCGCCGGGACCACCCCGGTCCGGTAGCCGGCCAGGTTCGACGCCCCGGCGACGAGGCCGCCCTCGTTGCTCTCGGGGTCGCCGACCAGCAGCGCGTAGGCGCCGGTGATGTGGACCCCGTTGGCGATGTCCTTGAGGAGCTCGCCCGGGTCGCCCTCGGCGAGCGCCGCCTTGGGGAGCACGGCGATGAAGATGGGCCGCTGGGTGCCGTCGATCTGCTGGCGGAGCTTGCCGGCGGCGTCGGCACTGACGGTGGACGCGTCCTGGGCGACGTAGACCTTGACCTTGTCGTTCTTGAGGGCGGCCACCGCCTGGTCGACGTACCGGCCGGCGGCGGCCGGGCCGGGCCCCAGGACCACCAGGGCCAGGGCGGCGACGAGCGTGGCGAGCAGGCGCCGACGGCGCGGCGCGGATGGGACCTTCGTGTTCATGATGGCTCCTGGCTTCGGTGCTCCTGCCATTGTCCGCCTTTGTCGGGCGGAGCATACGGCGCACGGTCAGGGCGCCTCGCGCGACTCCGGGCCGAAGTCGCCCCGTACCAGGTTGCCCTCGTCCACGCTCTGGCTGCCGATGATGCTGTCATCCGGGTCGGCGATGCCGCTGTCGGCGTAGGAGGGCGGCAGGTACCCCTGCCTGCTGAAGGCGGCGAGCTCTTCCGAGTCGGCGTAGGTGGGGGGCATGTAGCCGTAGCCACCGCCGAAGGTGTTCAGGCCGCCCGCGAAGCCGTCGTCGAGGGCCCTGCCGAGGGCGAACCCCTGGACCAGGGAGTGGGCGGTCCCGCCGAAGTAGCCGCCGAACCAGGACTCGAAGTGGGGGGGCGCGTCGTAGAACGGGACCAGGTCGCCGCCGGCTCTGACCAGTCGCACCGGCGGCTGGGCCTGCTCCTCGATCAGGCGCATGCAGCTCGCGCAGGCGGGCACCGGGCGGGCGCTGCCGCGGGGTGGCATCCAGCCGACGTCGTTGACCGACGGGCCATGCCTGGTGTCGAAGAAGCACGGGGGCAGGCGGCGCAGCTGTCCGTGGCCCTCGATCGCCGACCGGGCCGAGGTCATGTGGAACCGGCCCGCCTCGAGCGCGGAGCTGACCCCGGCCAGGTCCTCGGGCCTGGTCGCCCGCTCGAACCGTTCGACGGCCTGCTCGTACCACTCGTGGGCGGCGGCGAAGTCGCGCACGGCCGCGTCGCTCTCGTCCTCGATCGCCTGCATGGTGGTGGCCAGGCCGGCCAGGTCCCTGCCCAGGGCGTCCACGTCCTCCTGGGAGAGCGCACGGACCTCGCGGAAGTCGTCGACGCTGCGCGCGCGGCGCTTGCGCGCCGACTCGACCGTCATGCCGACCACGATGGCGCCCAGGACCAGCGCGAGGAAGGCGACCAGGATGAGGTCCCAGGGGAGGGAGCGGATCGCGTCGACGACCTGGTCGCGCTGGTCGGCGGCGAGCATCGGATGCGCGGGCGCGGGCATGTGGGCTCTTTCGCGGCAGGGAGGCCGCTGAAGAGGGCCTCATGCCCATATTGTGGCGACTCGGGCGTTGCCGGGAAATGGTGGCTTTACGGGGAGGTCCGGTGCGCCGTCCGGACCGTTACGCGAGCCCTCAACGGTCCCGGTCGCGAAGGCAGGATCTCGTACAATGCAAGACCAGGCTGGCTAGAACCAACTAGTCACCTGGCCAGTCAACGGCCTGAGCGCTGCGTGACGAGCGGTGGGGGCGACCTCCGGCTGCTCCGCGGCGGCTTCGGCCGTGAGGTGCGGCAAGACAGGAGCTGCGGATGGGGCACGGCAACAACCTGACGCGCGCCGAGGCAGCCGCCAGGGCCGGGCTGGTCTCCGACATCCGCTATGACGTCGAGCTCGACCTCGCCGGCAGCGACCCGGAGGCCTACCGGAGCACCACCACGGTCCGCTTCCGCTGCGCGGGCCCGGGCGCCTCGACCTTCCTGGACCTGGTCGCCGGGCCCGTCGAGGCCATCGAGCACAACGGCAGCCCCGTGCCGCTGTCGGCGTTCGACGGCAACCGGATCCGACTCGACGGCCTGGCCGCCGAGAACCAGGTCCGGGTGGCCGCCACCCCGTCCTACGGCCGCACCGGCGTGGGGCTGCACCGCTTCGAGGACCCGGTGGACGGATGCGTCTACGTGTACAACCACTTCGAGCCGTACGCGCACCGCATCTTCCCCTGCTTCGACCAGCCCGACCTGAAGGCCGTGTTCGCGCTGTCGGTGCTCGCCCCGGCCGGCTGGCAGGTCGTGTCCAACGCCGCGCTGGTGGACGAGCCAGCCGGGGACGGCCCCGTGCGCTGGTCCTTCGCGCCGACCCCGCCGATGCCCACCTACATCACGGCGGTGGTGGCCGGGCCCTGGCACGTCGTCCGGGACCGGCACGGCGAGGTCGACCTCGGGCTGTGGTGCCGCCAGTCGCTCGCCTGCCACCTCGATCCTCAGGAGTTCCTCGAGGTCACCAAGCAGGGCTTCGACTTCTACGAGCGGGCGTTCGACTACCCCTACCCGTTCGGGCCCAAGTACGACCAGGTGCTCGCCCCCGAGTTCGGCGGCGGGGCCATGGAGCAGGCGGGCTGCGTCACCTTCGACGAGGAGTTCGTCTTCCGCTCCAAGGTGACCGAGGCGACCCGGGAGGTCAGGGCCACCGTCATCCTGCACGAGCTGGCCCACATGTGGTTCGGCAACCTGGTCACCATGCGCTGGTGGGACGACCTGTGGCTGAACGAGAGCTTCGCCTCCTTCATCTCCGTCCTCGCCCAGGTGGCCGCCACCCGCTTCACCGGCGGCTGGGTCACCTTCGCCCAGACCGAGAAGACCTGGGCCTACGAGCAGGACCAGCTCCCGTCGACCCATCCGATCGCGACCGAGGTGCCCGACACCGACACGGTGGTCACCAACTTCGACGGCATCACCTACGCCAAGGGCGCCGCGGTCCTGCGCCAGCTCGTGGCCTGGGTGGGCGAGGAGGCCTTTCTCAAGGGCGTGCGCGCCTACTTCCGCAGGCACGAGTTCGGCAGCACCGACCTCGGCGACTTCCTCGCCGCGCTCGAGGAGGCGTCAGGGCGCGACCTGCGCTCCTGGTCACGCGACTGGCTCGAGACCGCCGGTGTGAACACCCTGGGCGTGTCCCTGGAGCGCACCGGCGCGGCCCCGGACGAGACGATCGGCTCGTTCACGATCACCCAGGCCGCGCCGGTGGGCCAGCCGGTGCTCCGGCCCCACCGGGTCACGGTCGGGCTCTACGACCGCGACGGCGCCGTGCTCGCGCTGCGCAAGCGGCTCGAGCTGGACGTCACCGGCCCGATGGCGCCAGTGCCCGAGCTGGCCGGGGAGGCAGCGCCCGACCTCGCGCTGCTGAACGACGCCGACCTCGCCTATGCCAAGATCCGCCTCGACCCGCGGTCGCTGGCCACCCTCACCGAGGCCATCGGCGACCTGCGCGACCCGCTGGCCAGGGCGGTCGGCTGGAGCGTGTGCTGGGACATGGTGCGCGACGCCGAGCTGGCCACGCGCGACTACCTGGCAATGGTGCTCGGCAACGCCGAGCAGGAGGACGACGTCGGCGTGCTCGCCGACGTCGTCGACCAGCTCGGCCATGCCCTCGACGTCTACGGCGACCCGGCCGCCCGCGCGGCCGGCCGGGCGGACCTGGCCGCGCTTGCCCGCGGCGTGCTCGAGCGGGCCGAGCCGGGCGGCGGCCTCCAGCTCGCCTGGGCGAAGGCGTTCGCCGTCACCGCCGGGAGCGCCGAGGACCAGGCGCTCCTCCGCGGCCTGCTGGACGGCGGTGCCGGCTTCGACGGCCTCGTGGTCGACACCGACCTGCGCTGGACGATCGTCAGGTCGCTGGCGGCCGGGGACACTGGCCCGGTCGACGCGCTGATCTCCGAGGAGCTGCGCCGCGACCCCACAGACGCCGGCCAGCGGCACGCCGTGGCCGCCCTGGCCGCCCGCCCGCTCGCCGAGGCCAAGGCGGACGCGTGGGAGGCGGTCACCGGCCCCGCCGCCCCGGCCCGGCCCCTGCTGTCCGCGATCGCCGGCGGCTTCCAGCAGGCCGGGCAGCGGGACCTGCTCGAACCCTACGCCGAGCGGTTCTTCGCCGCCCTCGACCCGCTCCGCGAGACCCGCGACCTCGAGTCGCTGCTCACCTTCGCCCGTGCCTTCTACCCCTGCCTGGTCGTGGGCGAGGAGGTCGTGGCCATGACCGACGCCTGGCTCGACGCCCACCCGGACGCCGGCCCCCTGCGCCGCCGCCTGGTCGAGGGCAAGGACCGCATGCAGCGCGCCCTCCGCGCCCGCGCCCGGGACCGCGCGGCCTCCCGCAACTACGACTCCGGGGTGGTCTCGTCGAGGTCGAGGGAGAGGGAGTTGATGCAGTAACGCTGGCCGGTGGGGGCTGGGCCGTCGTCGAAGACGTGGCCGAGGTGGCCGCCGCAGCGGCGGCAGACGACCTCGGTGCGGCGCATGAACAGGCTGTTGTCGGGGCGGAGCTCGACCGTGTCGGCGGTGGCCGGCTCGGTGAAGCTCGGCCAGCCGGTGCCCGAGTCGAACTTGGTGGCGGAGCTGAACAGGGCGGCGCCACACGCGGCGCAGCGGTAGGTCCCGTCCGCCTTGGAGTAGACGTACCTGCCGGTGAACGGCGGCTCGGTGCCCTTGCGCCGCAACACCTCGTACTGCTCGGGCGTGAGCTGCTCGCGCCACTCCTGGTCGGTCTTGGTGACCTCGGTCCTGTTCGTGTCGCTCATGGCTGCCTCCGGAGAAGTCCGTTCAGGTCGGCGGTGCGGCCTCAGGCAGCCGGACCGGCGTAGCGGTCCGGGTCGGCCCTGAACGCCAGCAGGCAGTGCTCGCTGCAGAAGTACCAGACCCGGCCGGCGTGCTCGGCGGTCAGGCGGGCGCCGGCCACGGCCACGGTCATGCCGCAGACCGGGTCGGTGGCCTGCTCGACCGGCACAGGCGGCGCGGTCGAGCGGGCGTGCCGCTCGGCCACCACCTGGGCCAGGACCGCGACCGCGATCTCCTCCTGGGTCGAGGGGCCGAGGTCGAGCCCGGCCGGGCTGTGCACCCGGTCCAGGTCGGCCGCTGCCACCCCCCGCGCGCGGAGCGCGTCGAACACCGCAGCGGCCCGCCTGCGGCTGCCGACCATGCCCACATAGCCGGCCCGGGTGCGCAGCGCGGCGGCCAGGGCCTCCTTGTCGTAGTGGCCCATGGAGGCGACCACCACCGCGTCGTCCGGGCCGGCCGCCTCGCTGCCGATGCTGGCCAGCTCGGCGTCGCCGAGGGCGACGACCTCGTGCCCGACTGCCCCGGCCAGCCTGGCCAGGGTGCCGGCGACCGGGCTGGCGCCCACGACCAGCATGCGCGGCGCGGTCCCGACCGGCTCCACGAAGACGTCGAGGCCACCGCCGGACGGGCAGGTGCTGGTCACCGACACCACCCCGGCCGACACCACCCCGGCCGACACCACCCCGGCCGGCTCGGCTCCGGGCTGGGGCGGCTCGACCGCCGCCATCTCGGCCGGGGTGATGCGGACCAGGCGCGGGCGGCGCTCGGCCAGGGCGGTGAGCGCCTCCCGGATCACGATCGGCTCGGAGCAGGCGCCGCCGACCCAGCCCTCGAGGACCCCGTCGGCCGTCACCACCGCCTTGTCGCCGACCCGGGACGACACCGGCGGGTCCACCCGGACCACGGTGGCCAGAGCGTACGGCCGAGCCCTCCGACCATCCTCAGCCCGGGCCATGGCACAGGCGCTCTTGGGGGGCGGTCACACAAACCCCTTCTCATGCATCGCCGCCCACACCTTGTCGCTGGTCACCGGCAGGTCGATGTTGGTGATCCCGAGCGGCGCGAGCGCGTCCAGGACCGCGTTGACGTAGGCGGCCGGTGAGCCGACGGTCGCCGACTCGCCCACGCCCTTGGCCCCGATCGGGTGGTGGGGCGAGGGCGTCACCGTCTCGTAGGTCTCGAAGCTCGGTGTCTCCCAGGAGGTCGGCAGGAGGTAGTCGGTGAAGTTCTGGCCGATGCAGTTGCCCTCCTCGTCGAAGGTGATGAGCTGCATCGCGGCGATGGCGTAGCCCTCGGCCAGGCCGCCGTGGATCTGGCCCTCGACGATCATCGGGTTGATGCGCACGCCGCAGTCGTCCACCGCGACCATCTTGCGCACCTTCCACTCCCCGGTGCCCTTGTCGATGTCCACCACCACGCAGTAGGTCCCGAACGGGAAGGTCATGTTCGGCGGGTCGTAGTAGGTGACCCCCTCGAGGCCGGCCTCCATGCCCTCGGGCAGGTTGGTGTAGGCCGCGAAGGCGATGTCCTGGATGGTCTTGGCCCGGTCGGGCGCGCCCCTGACCGAGAAGCGGCCCTCGGCGTACTCGATGTCCTCCTCGGACGCCTCGAGCAGGTGGGCGGCGAGCTTGGTCGCCTTGTCGCGCAGCTTGCGGGCGACCATGGCCGTGGCCGCCCCGCCCACCGGGGTCGAGCGCGACGCGTACGTCCCGAGCCCGTACGGGGTGTTGTCGGTGTCGCCGTGCATGACGGTGATGTCCTCGGGCTGGATGCCGAGCTCGCCGGCGACGATCTGGGCGAAGGTGGTCTCGTGACCCTGGCCCTGGGTCTTGACGCCGATCTTCAGGATCGCCTTGCCGGTCGGGTGGACGCGGAGCTCGGCCGAGTCGAACATGCGCAGCCCGGCGATGTCGAAGTCGGCGCCGTGGCCGGCACCGACCACCTCGGTGAAGCTGGCGATGCCGATGCCCATCAGCTCGCCCTTGGCCCACTTCTCCTTCTGCTCGGCCCGCAGCTCGGCGTAGCCGAGCTTCTCGAGGGCCAGGTCGAGGGCCTTCGGGTAGTCGCCCGAGTCGTACTCCCAGCCCACCGCAGAGCGGTAGGGGAACTGCTCGGGCTGGATGAAGTTGCGCCGCCGCAGCTCGGCCGGGTCCATCCCCAGCTCCACGGCGGCGTTCTGGACCAGGCGCTCGATCAGGTAGGACGCCTCGGTGACCCGGAACGAGCAGCGGTAGGCGATGCCGCCGGGCGCCTTGTTGGTGTAGACGCCGTCGACCTCGCAGTGGGCGGCGGGCACGTCGTAGGCCCCGGTGAAGATGTGGAACAGGCCGGCCGGGAACTTCGACGGCTGGGCGGCGGCGTTGAACGCGCCGTGGTCGGCGATCACCTGGGAGCGCAGCGCGGTGATCTTGCCGTCGGCCGACAGCGCCATCTCGCCGCGCATGTGGTAGTCGCGTGCGAACCCGGTCGAGATGAGGTTCTCGGTGCGGTCCTCGATCCACTTCACCGGCTTGCCGATGAGCAGCGACGCGACCGTGGCGACGACGTAGCCGGGGTAGATGGGGACCTTGTTGCCGAAGCCGCCCCCGAGGTCGGGCGAGATGATGCGGATGTTCTGCTCGGGCAGCCCGGCCACCAGCGCGAACAGCGTGCGGTGGGCGTGGGGCGCCTGCGAGGTGAGCCAGATCGTGCACTTGCCGGTGCCCGGGTCGACGTCGGCCACGCAGCCGCAGGTCTCCAGCGGCGCAGGGTGGCAGCGCGGGTAGAAGGTGTCGAGGCTGACGACCTTGTCGGCTTCGGCGAAGGCTCGGTCGGTGGCCTCCTTGTCGCCCTTCTCCCAGTGGAAGATGTGGTTGCCGGTCTGGCCCTCCTTGTCCTCCCGGATCAGGGGGGCGTCGCCCTCGAGCGCCCGCCTGGGGTCGACCACGGCCGGCAGCGGGTCGTAGTCGACGTCGATCAGCTCCAGCGCGTCCACGGCGACGTAGGGGTCGTCTGCCACCACGGCGGCGACCTCCTGCCCCTGGAACACGACCTTGTCGAGCGCGAGCACCGCCTGGGTGTCTGCCGACAGGGTCGGCATCCACGCCAGGCCGTGCGCGTCGAGGTCGCGGCCGGTGATGACCGCGACCACGCCCGGGTGCGCCTTGGCCGCCTCCACGTCGATCCGGGTGATCCGGGCGTGGGCGACGGGGGTGCGCAGGATCGCCATGTGGAGCATGCCGGGCAGCTTGACGTCGTCGACGTAGGTGCCCCGACCGCGGACGAAGCGGTCGTCCTCCTTGCGACGTACCGAGTGGCCCAGGCCGCGGATGGCCGTGCCGGCGTCGGTCTCGGTCATTGGGCACCTCCTGCCATGGCGGGGGCCTCTGCCGTCTCGGCCTCGGCGACCCCCGCTGCCGAGCGCATGGCCGCACCCGCCGCCTGCACCGCCTTGACGATGTTCATGTAGCCGGTGCAGCGGCAGAGGTTACCGGACAGCGCCCAGCGCACCTGCTCCTCGGTGGGGTCGGGGTTGTCGGCCAGCAGCGCCTCGGCGGCCAGCAGCATCCCGGGCGTGCAGAAGCCGCACTGCAGCCCGTGCTCCTGCTTGAACGCGGCCTGCAGGGGGCTCGGCTTGCCGCCTTCGACCAGCCCCTCCACCGTCCGGACGCTGCGCCCGTCGGCCTGGACGGCCAGGTAGGTGCAGGACTTGATGGGCACCCCGTCGACCAGGACCGTGCACGCACCGCAGGAGGTGGTGTCGCAGCCGATGTGGGTGCCGGTGAGCCCGAGGCGCTCGCGCAGGAGGTGGACCAGCAGCAGCCGCGGCTCCACGTCGGCCGTCTGGCTGGTGCCGTTCACGTTGACGGTGACCTGCATCTATGCACCTCCGTCGGCGATCGCCATGGCCACGGACCGTCGCAGGCCACGCTCGGTGAACACGCGGACGATGTTGCGCTTGTACTCGGCCGACCCGCGCATGTCGGTGCTGGGCGAGGCGGCCCGGGCGGCCAGCTCCGCCGCCTCCCGGAACGCCTCGTCGGACGGGTCGGCACCGGCCAGCGCCGCCTCCGCCTCGGTCGCCTTCAGGTTGTTCGGGCCGACCGCGGTGAGGCCGATGCCGGCCTCGCCGATGCGCCCGTCCGACATGGTGACCCGGACGGCGACCGCCGCGGTGGCGAAGTCACCGACCTTGCGCTCCAGCTTCAGGTAGGCCCCTCCGGTGCCCGGCCGGGCCGGGACCCGTGCCTCCACCAGGAGCTCGTCCGGGCGCAGCGCGGTGGTGAACGGCCCGTCGAAGAAGTCGCGGGCCGCGATCGTGCGCGTCCCCGACTTCGACCTGGCCACCAGGTCGGCGTCCATGGCCAGCATGACCGCGCCCCAGTCGCCCGACGGGTCGGCGTGGGCGAGCGAGCCGCACACCGTCCCCAGGTTCCGGACCAGCGGGTCGGAGACCTGCGGGGCCGCCTCCGCCATGGTCGGGTAGCGCTCGCGCAGGACCGGCGAGCGCTCGGCGTCGCGATGGCGGACCAGCGCGCCGACCCGCAGGTGGCCGTCCTGCTCCGCGATCTCGTCCAGGCCCGGGATCCGGTTGATGTCCACCAGCCATGCTGGCGAGGCGAAGCGGAGCTTCAGCACCGGGATCAGGCTCTGGCCTCCGGCGAGCACCTTGGCGTCGTCGCCGTGCCCGTCCAGGAACTCGAGCGCCTCGTCGAGGCTGCGAGGCGCCAGGTAGTCGAACCGGGGAGGGAGCATGTGACCTCCTCCGCCGCCGTCAGCGGCAGCGTCGCCGGACCATTCCAGCATGCTTGCCCACCTTTGTTGATTGCACAAGGGGGCACACGGTCGAGGGACCGGTCGGGGCCGGCTCAACGCCGGCGGAACAGCCTCCGGAAGAAGCGGGCCAGCGCTGCCCAGAGGGCCTTGAGGCGGCCGGTCACGACCGTGGCGATCAGGCCACCCACCTCGAGCGGGCGCGCCGCGGCCGCCCTGGTCTCGGCCTCCAGGGTCTCGCGCAGGCAGTCGGCGAACTGGCCGAACAGCTTGGCGGAGACGTCGGAGACCGCGCCCCGGCCGAACGAGGCCACCTTGCCGGTGAGCTGGACGTCGCTCACCACCGACATGCGGGTCCTGGTGTCGGAGAGCGCCTCCAGCCGGGTGTCGACCTTGGCCCTGGCCGTGCCCCCGCCCCGGACGTCCTTGCCGCTGGCCGAGAGCTGGGCGCTGCGGGCGGCCTCGTCGACCTCCTCGAGGACCACCGTGCCCTTGTACGACATGGAGATCGGTCCGAGCTTGACCCGGACCGTGCCCTCGTAGGTGCGCTCGTCCACGACCTTGGTGAGCGCGGCGCCCGGCATGCACGGCGCGACCCGGGGCACGTCGTTGACGAGCGCCCACACGCGGTCGAGGGGGGCGTCGACCTCGACCGTCTGCTCGATCCTCATTGCTGTGCTCCTCTGCGTGCGGGGATCGGGGATGGTGGTGGTGCGGGCCCGCGGCCGGCAAGCAGGGCGGCGGCGCGGGCCAGGCCGGGCTCGTCGTCCACGTCGAGGTCGCTGCCGAGCGCGCCAGCCTCGATCCCGGTCACCCACTCGGGGTGGCGGGCGAGCAGCTCGCGGGCGCCGGCGTCGCCGGCCAGCGAGCGCAGGTGGGGCAGCACCGCGGCGTCGAACAGCTTGGGATGGCCGGGCCGGCCTGCGTAGGTGGCGGTCACCACCGGGCCGGCGCCGTGCGCCCAGGCGTCGACCAGGCGGCCGACGACGCCCGCGGTGACCAGCGGCTGGTCGCCCAGGGCGACCACGACCGCGCCGTAGCCGTCGCCGGCCTCGCGCGCGAACGGCAACGTGGCGACGGCCACGGCCCGGGCCAGGACATGGCCCATGCCCTCGGCCCAGCTCTCCACCAGCAGCGGCCTGGCCCGGTGCAGGTCGACGGTGGCAAGCACCTCGCCGGCGTGCGCGCCGAGGGCGACGGCCACGTCGTCGACGGGCGCGGCCGACATCGCCTCCAGGGCGTGCTCGAGCAGCGGGCGCCCGCCCAGCTCGGCGACCTGCTTGGGCCGGCCCATCCGGGCCGACCGGCCCGCCGCGAGCACCAGGCCCAGGACACGAGCACGGCCGCCGCTCTTCGCGGCCGTGCTCGTGTGGTCCTGATGGTCGTCCGCTCGCGGACTCCATGCAGTTGTTGGATCTGGACGCGAAGCGTCCACGGCTACACCCGGCCCCGTTCCCTCAGGGAGTGGACGGTGTCCCCGCGCTCCGAGAGCCGGCCGCCCGGGCGCCCGTGGCGCACCGCGATCATCTCGGCCAGGATCGACACGGCCGTCTCCTCGGGGGACTTGGCCCCGATGTCGAGGCCGATCGGTCCCGAGATGCGGGCGATGTCGGCGTCGCCGTAGCCAGCCTCGCGCAGCCGCTCCAGGCGCTCGGCGTGGGCCCGCCGGCTGCCCATGGCGCCGATGTAGGCGACCGGGCTGGCCAGCAGGGCGTGCAGGGTCGGGTCGTCGAAGCGCGGCTCGTGGGTGAGCACGGCCGCGTAGGTGGCGTCGTTGGGTGGGTTGGCGGCCAGGTGCTCGTGGGGCCAGGCGACCACGACCTCGTCGGCGTGGGGGACCCGCTCGCGGGTGGCGAACCGCTCCCTGGCGTCGACCACGGTGACCCGGTAGCCGGCCTGGTGGGCGGCATGGGCGAGCGCGGCGGCGAAGTCGACCGCCCCGACGATCAGCAGGTGGGGCTGGGGCGCGTAGACGTCGAAGAACAGCTCCCGCCCGGCGACCTCGCGGACGGCCGCCTCCTCCCCGGGGAGCAGCTCGCGGGCGAGGGCGGCCGCTTCGGCGTCGAGCTGCTCGTCGCCCAGGGTGCCGTCGACCGCCTCCGGGGTGACGAGCAGCTTCGCGCCGAGGCCCTCGCCGGCGACCACGGTGACGAGCGCGCCGCGCCGGTCGGCGCGCACGAGGTCGCGGACGGCCTCGAAGGTGACCTGGCCCACGGCGCTAGGGGACCGGCTCGACGAAGACGTCGATCACCCCGCCGCAGGCGAGGCCCACGTCCCACACCATCTCGTCGGTGATGCCGAAGGTGATCAGCCGGGCGGGCTCGCCCGCGAGCACCCGGCCCGCCTCCTCGAGGACGGCGCCCTCGACGCAGCCGCCGGAGACGCTGCCGACCCAGCGGCCGTCGTCGCTCACGGCCATCTTGGCGCCGGGGGGACGGGGTGCCGACCCCTTGACCTTGGTGACGGTGGCGAGGGCGACCCGGTGGCCGTCGGCACGCCACCGGTCGATCGCGTCGAGCACGTCCCGCATGGACACCTCCGCTTGCTGCCGCTTGCTGCGCTGATGGGCGAGACGATGGCGATTGCCCAGCTTATGGGACCGTGGAGCGGATCGGAAAGCTTTGCTTTCTCTAGAGAACGATCTATTGTGCCCTCGTCCGACCATTGGCGGCCAACATCGGCTCGAGCGGGGAGCGCATACCGGGGCTGATGCCCCGGTTGTCGGCATCCGCATGCGGCCGAAGGGACGGAGGTGGCCCTTGCGGCGCATCGCTCTGACGGTGAACGGGGTCCAGCGCGAGGCCGAGGTCGAGCCTCGCCAGCTCCTGGTCTATTTCCTTCGAGAGACGCTCGGGCTCACCGGGACGAACGTGGGCTGCGACACGTCGTCCTGTGGCGCCTGCACCATCCTGGTGGACGGCAAGTCGGTCAAGTCGTGCACCATGCTCGCCGTGCAGGCCGACGGCACCGAGGTCACCACCATCGAGGCCCTGGCCAGCAACGGCAAGCTCCACCCCCTCCAGGAGGCGTTCCGCGCCAACCACGGCCTGCAGTGCGGCTACTGCACCCCCGGCATGATCATGGCCGGCCTCAGCCTGATCGAGAGCGGCGCCGGCATGAGCGACGAGGAGGTCCGCCTCGGGCTCGAGGGCAACCTCTGCCGCTGCACCGGCTACCAGAACATCGTCAAGTCGATCCAGGACGCGGCCAAGCAGATGCGCTCCCCGGCCGCCCCCGCCGGCGTTCAGGGAGGCTCCGAATGACGCAAGTAGCCGAGCCGGAGGCCGCCAAGCGCTGGGTCGGCGGCGGCATCCTGCGCAAGGAGGACCCGGAGCTCCTCACCGGCCAGGGCCGCTACGTCGACGACATCGCCCTGCCAGGCATGCTGTGGATGTCGTTCGTCCGCAGCCCGGTCGCCCACGCCAGCCTCGCCAGGGTCGACGTGGCGGCGGCCAGGGAACTGCCCGGGGTGGTGGCCGTCTTCACCGGCCAGGACCTGGCCGGCGAGTGGGCCGCCGCCCTGCCGTGCGCCTGGCCGATCGCCAGCCGTCGTTACCCCGACGAGCCGACCCACGACCCGCGCGTCCCCGACCACTGGCCGGTCGTCAAGGACCGGGTCCGCTTCATGGGAGAGATCGTCGCGGTGGTCGTGGCCGACAGCCGCGAGCACGCCGTCGACGCGGTCGAGGCGGTGGACGTCGACTACGACGAGCTGCCGGTGCTGACCGGCATCGAGGAGGCGCTCCAGGAGGGCGCGCCCATCGTCCACGAGCAGTTCGGCACGAACGAGCTGTACACCTGGGTGCTCGAGAACGGCGAGGTCGACAACGTCTTCGCCGAGGCTCCGGTGGTGGTCAAGGAGCGCTACTACCACCCGCGGCTGATCGCGAACGCGATCGAGCCGCGCGGGGTCGTGGTCCAGCCGGTGCCGGCCCAGGGCGAGTACACCGTCTGGTCCGCGACGCAGATCCCGCACTTCCTGCGGCTGTTCCTGGCCCTCTGTCTGGGCATCCCCGAGACCAAGATCCGCGTGATCGCCCCGGAGGTCGGCGGCGGCTTCGGCTCGAAGCTGGACGTCTACGCCGAGGAGTTCATCGCGGTCGCGCTGGCGCGCCGGCTCGGCCAGCCGGTCAAGTGGACCGAGGAGCGTTCCGAGGGGTATCTGGCAACCGTCCAGGGCCGCGGCGTGATCCAGGACATGGAGGTGGCCGCCACCGAGGAGGGCAGGCTGCTGGGCGTGCGGGCCAAGCTGCTCGCCGACATGGGCGGCTACCTGCAGCTCGTCGCGCCGGGCATCCCCATCCTTGGCGCCTTCCACTACCACGGCGTGTACGACTGCCAGGCGTACGGGTTCAGCTGCACCGCCGTGTTCACCAACAAGACCCCGACCGACGCATACCGCGGCGCCGGCCGGCCCGAGGCGACCTACGCGACCGAGCGGATCATGGACGCGCTCGCCCGCCGGGTTGGCAAGGACCCCGCGGAGATCCGCGAGCTGAACTTCATTCCCCCGTTCAACGAGCCCCGGCGGACCGCCGGCACGCTGGAGTACGACTCCGGCAACTACGCCGCGGCGCTGGCCAAGGCCAAGGAGCTCGTCGGCTACGACGACCTGCGCCGCGAGCAGCGGGCCAACGGCGGCAGGCGCGACGGCAAGCTGCTCGGCGTCGGCATCTCCAGCTACGTGGAGGTGTGCGGCTGGGCGCCGTCGCAGGTGCTCGCATCTCTCAAGTACGCCGGCGGCGGCTGGGAGAGAGCCACCATCCGCTGCAATCCCACCGGCAAGATCACCGTGGTCACCGGCACCTCCCCGCACGGCCAGGGACTCGTCACGACCTTGTCGCAGATCGTGGCCGACGCGCTCGGGGTCGACCCCGACGACGTCGAGGTGCTGCACGGCGACACCGCGGTGGCGGCGTGGGGACTGGACACCTACGGCAGCCGCAGCCTGTCGGCCGGGGGCGTCGCCCTGTACAACGCCGCCGAGAGGGTGCGGGAGAAGGCCAAGCGGATCGCCGCCCACGAGCTCGAGGTGTCCGAGGACGACCTCGAGTGGACGGGCGGCAAGTTCCAGGTCCACGGCGCCCCGGACAAGGCCAAGACCATCCCGGAGCTCGCCTTTGCCGCCTGGACGGCCCACAACCTGCCGAGCGAGGTCGACCCGGTCCTGGAGGGCAGCGCGGTGTTCGACCCGCCCAACTGGACCTTCCCGTCCGGCACCCACATCTGCGTGGTCGAGGTCGACCCCGACACCGGGCAGGTCCGCATCGTCAAGTACGTGGCCGTCGACGACTGCGGCAACGTCATCAACCCGATGATCGTGGACGGCCAGGTGATGGGCGGCGTGGCCCAGGGCATCGCCGAGGCGATCTACGAGGAGGCGCTCTACGACGAGAACGGCACGCTGCTGACCGGCAACATGGCGACCTACCGGGTCCCGTCCGCGGCGGAGCTGCCCGGCTTCACCCTGGACCGGACCGTGACCCCGTCGAGCACCAACCCCATGGGGGTCAAGGGCATCGGCGAGACCGGCACGATCGCCTCCCCGCCGGCGGTGCTCAACGCGGTGGCCGACGCGCTGCGGCCCGTCGGGGTCGAGTTCATCGACCTGCCGGCCAGCGCCGAGCGCGTCTGGCGGGCCATCCAGGCCGCCAAGGGTGAGACGCCGGCCGAGCGGACCGTCGAGGGCGGCGGCACCGGCGCGGCCAGTATGACCCCCGAAGAGGAAGGAGGCGTGGCGTGATCCCCGCGCCGTTCGACTACGAGGTGGCCGAGTCGGCCGACCACGCGGTCGCCCTCCTCGGCCAGCATGGCGAGGACGCCAAGCTGCTCGCCGGCGGCCACTCGCTGCTGCCGCTCATGCGCCTGCGCCTGGCCGCGCCGTCGGTGCTGGTCGACGTCGGCCGCCTGCGCGACCTCAACTACGTCCGCGACGGCGGCGACCACGTCGCCGTCGGCGCCCTCACCACCCACGAGGAGCTCCACTTCGACGAGCTGCTGCTGCGGGAGTGCCCGATCCTGGCCCACACCGCCGGCGAGATCGGCGACCCGCAGGTCCGCCACCGGGGCACCATCGGCGGCTCGGTCGCCCACGCCGACCCGGCCTCCGACCTGCCCACCGTGCTGCTCGCCCTGGACGCCGAGCTGGTCGTGCACGGCCCGAGCGGGGACCGCACGGTGGGGGCGTCCGACTTCTGGAAGGGCTTCTTCGAGTCCGACCTCGGCCCCCAGGACCTCCTCACCGAGATCCGCGTGCCCAAGCTCGCGGGCGCGGGCTGGTCCTACCAGAAGTTCAACACGAGGGCCCAGGACTGGGCGATCGTCGGGGTGGCCGCGGTGGCGGCCCGGGGGAACGGCGGCCCGGGCCGGACCGCCGTCGCCCTGACCAACATGGGGGAGACGCCGCTGCGGGCCCGGTCGGTCGAGCAGGCGGTGGCCTCGGGCGCGGACCCGGGGACCGCTGCCGAGCAGGCCCTGGACGGGACCAACCCGCCCAACGACGCGCTGGCCAGCGCGGAGTACCGCAGGCACCTGGCCAAGGTGCTGACCCGCCGGGCGCTCGAGGAGGCGGCATCGCGCTGACCGACGCACCACCAGAGTCCCGGCCAAGTACCCACGGCGCGCGGGTTCCCGCCTCCCTGAAGGCCCAGCGTGCTCGTGCGCGGCGCCGAAACTTGGCCGGCGCTCCAGAGGACGGCGCCTGAGCGTGGGCGCCCTCCCGTTCGGCTCGGCCGGCGAGCTGGAGGCAGCCCTGCGAGAGCATGCCTACCTCGCCGACCGCGGCCTGGCCACCGCGCTCCACCTGGCGCTGGCCCTGGACAAGCCGCTGCTGCTGGAGGGCGAAGCCGGCGTGGGCAAGACCGAGGTGGCCAAGGTCCTGGCCGCGCTGCTCGGTCGCCAGCTCGTGCGTCTGCAGTGCTACGAGGGGATCGACGCCAGCCAGGCCCTGTACGAGTGGGACTACTCGCGGCAGCTCATCGCGGTGCGCGCCGCGCAGCTCGGCCAGGGCGCCGCCGACCTGTTCGGCACCGAGTTCCTGGTCGAGCGGCCGCTGCTCACCGCGGTCCGGGCCGGCTCGGGCGCGGTGCTGCTGATCGACGAGCTGGACCGGGCCGACGACGAGTTCGAGGCGTTCCTGCTGGAGGTGCTTTCGGAGTTCGCGGTCACCATCCCCGAGATCGGCCGGGTGGCCGCCGACCGGCCCCCGGCCGTGGTCATCACCTCCAACCGCACCCGGGAGCTGCACGACGCGCTCAAGCGGCGTTGCCTGTACCACTGGATCGACCACCCGTCGGTCGAGCGCGAGGTCGACATCGTGCGCGTGCGCGCCCCGGAGGTGCCCGAGTCGCTCGCCCGCCAGGTCGCGGCGGCCGTGGCCCGGCTGCGGGCCATGGACGTGACCAAGCGCCCCGGGGTGGCCGAGACCATCGACTGGTCCAAGGCGCTCGCCTTCCTGGGAGTCAGCCGGCTCGACCCGGGCACGGCCGCGCCCACCCTTGGCGCCCTGCTGAAAGACCACGAGGACATCGAGCTGGTCCGGGCCCGCCTCGACCGGGTCCTGGAACAGGACTGATGGGGCCGCGGCCGGGCCAGGCTGACCAGGCCCTCCGGGAGCTGGTCTGATGGCGCCGTGGCCGAGCCGGGCCGACCAGGCCCTCCGGGAGCTGGTCTGATGGCGCCGTGGCCGGGCCAGGCCGACCAGGCCCTCCGGGAGCTGGTCTGATGGCGCCGTGGCCGGGCCAGGCCGACCAGGCCCTCCGGGAGCTGGTCGGGTTTGGCCGGCTGCTGCGGTCCAAGGGCCTGCCGGTCGGGACCGTACGGATCCTCGCGTTCTGCCGCGCGGTGGCCGCGCTCACCCCGCTCGACCGCGACGGCGTGTACTGGGCCGGCCGGCTCACGATGATCGCCCGCAAGGCCGACCTGCCCGCCTACGACGACGCCTTCCGGGGCTACTTCCCGCTGGAGCCCGACGACGCCCTGGCCGTGATCGCCGGCTGGCTCGAGAACGTCGAGCTGCCACCCGAGCTGGAGGTGACCGTCGAGGAGGGGTTCTCCGAGGACGGCTGGCGGGCCGGGGCCGAGGGCGAGGAGGGCGAGGAGGGCGCGCTGGTCGGCGTGCTCGCCAGCGCCGCCGAGGTGCTGCGGTCCAAGTCGTTCGAGGAGCTGACCGAGGCCGAGCGGGCCCAGGCCAACGCGGTCATCCGCAGCCTCGCCCTGCACCTGCCGCTCAGGCACACCCGGCGCTGGCGGCCGTCCCCGCACGGCCGGCGTTTCGACCAGCGCCGCACCCTGCGGGCGTCCCTGCGCACCCAGGGCGAGCCGTTCCGGCGGGCATGGCGGGCGCGCCGGTACAAGCCCCGCCCGCTCGTGCTCGTCCTCGACGTGTCCGGGTCGATGGCGGCCTACTCGCGCGCGCTCATGCAGTTCGGCTTCGCGGCGATCCGGGCCGGGCGGCGGGTGGAGGTGTTCTGCTTCGGCACCCGGCTGACCCGGGTCACCCGCGCCCTGCGGCTCTCGGAGCCAGACGACGCCCTGCGCGAGGTCGCCGCCGGGGTGAGCGACTGGGACGGCGGCACGCGCATCGGCACGTCCGTCAAGGAGCTGCTCGACCGGTACGGGCAGCACGCGTTCCTGCGCGGGTCGGTGGTGGTGCTCTGCTCGGACGGGCTGGAGCGGGGGGACCCGGCCGTGCTCGGCGCCCAGATGGCCAGGCTCGGCCGCCTCGCCCACCGGCTGGTCTGGGTCAACCCGCTGAAGGGCAGCCCCCGCTACGAGCCGCTGGCCAGAGGCATGGCCGCCGCCCTGCCCCACGTCGACCGGTTCCTCCCGGGCCACAACCTCCAGAGCCTCGAGGCGCTCTGCCAGGTGATCGACAGGTGACCGGGTGCGACTGCCCGGGAGCCGGTGTACGGTGCAGGCATGGACACCACGCCTAGGGTGACCGTGCTCCTGACCGGAGCGCCGCTCTCCCTCGACGCCGCCTTCCGGGCGGTCCTCCTACCCGCCTGCGGTGGCACGGCCCTGTTCGTCGGCACCACCCGCAGCCCGAGCGAGGGCCGGGTGGTGGAGGAGCTCGAGTACGAGGCCTACGAGGAGCTGGCTGGGCCGGTCATGGAGCGGGTGGCCCGGGAGGCGGCCGACCGCCACGACCTGGGCGCGGTGTACCTCGCCCACCGGACCGGCGTGGTGCCCCAGGCCGAGCCGAGCGTGATCGTGGCCGCGTCCGCGCCCCACCGGGCCGAGGCGTTCGCCGGCTGCCGCGAGCTGATCGACGAGCTGAAGCGCACCGTCCCGGTCTGGAAGAAGGAGCGCTGGGCCGACGGCGACCGCTGGGTCGGCATCCCCGACGGCGAGGGGGTTCGCCGTGGCTGAGCGTCTGATGGTCGACACCTTCGGCCGGGTCGTGCGGGACCTGCGGGTCTCGGTGACCGACCGCTGCAACTTCCGCTGCCTGTACTGCATGCCCGAGGACGGGCTGCCGTGGCTCGGGGCCGGGAGCGTGCTCACCCGCGACGAGCTGATCCGGGCTCTGCGGGCCGCGGTGGATCTCGGCGTGCGCACGATCCGCATCACCGGCGGGGAGCCCACGCTCCGACGTGACCTGGTCGACGTGGTGGCCGCCGTCGCCCGGCTCGGGGTGGAGCTGTCGATCACCACCAACGGGTTCCTGCTCGACCGGCTCGCCCAGCCGCTCAAGGACGCCGGGCTGGCCCGGGCCAACATCAGCCTCGACTCGCTGCAACGCGACCGCTTCAAGCAGATCACGCGGCGCGACGCGCTCGGGCGCGTGCTGCGGGGGATCGACGCGGCGCTCGCCGCCGGCCTCGACCCGGTCAAGATCAACGCCGTAGTCGTGCGCGGCTTCAACGACGACGAGGTCGTGCCGATGGCCGCCTGGGCCCGCGAGCTCGGGGTGGAGCTGCGGTTCATCGAGTTCATGCCGCTCGACGCCCCTGGCGAGTGGACCCGCGACCAGGTCGTGCCGGCCGCGGAGGTCCTCGACCGCCTCGACCGGGCGTTCGGCCTGGAGGCGCCGTCGGGGCCTCGCGGCAGCGCCCCGGCCGAGCGCTGGCGCTACGCCGACGGCGCCGGGTCGGTGGGGATCGTCGCCTCGGTCACCCGCGCCTTCTGCGCGCAGTGCGACCGGATGCGCCTCACCGCCGACGGCCAGGTCCGCACCTGCCTGTTCTCCACGGTCGAGTACGACCTGCGCGCCGTGCTCCGGTCGGGCGGCGACGACGAGGCGATCGCGGACCTGTACGTCGACGCCGTCGCCCGCAAGGAGTTCGGGCACAAGATCAACGCGCCCGACTTCGTGCAGCCCGCGCGTGGGATGTCGCAGATCGGCGGATAAGGGGCCTGGGTGTGCTGGTTGCCGCATATCTGCGATATTTTGCGTAGCCGTTATCGGGTACGGAATGGCGGGCCGGTGGCAGGCCGGTTGACCGCTGGTTTCCAGAGGGCATCGGCCCTGCCTGCTCGCTTGGTTTTTTCTGGACCGCGCCGTTTAATGGTTTCGGGATGCCGGACGATCGTTCTCGCCCTGCCCCTTGGGGAGTTCCCCGGTCCAGGGACGCTCCGAGGCCAGGCGCCGCACCAGGAGGGCTGAATGCGGGGAGAATGTGTGTTTTGCCAGATCCTCTCCGGGGAATTGGCTGCTGACTACGTGTACGAGGACGACCGCACGGTCGCCTTCATGGACATCAACCCGGCCACCCCCGGGCACCTGCTCGTCGTCCCGCGGGCCCACGTCAGCGACGTCATGGAGGCCGACGAGGACGACTGGCTGGCCATGGCCGCCACCGCGCGCCGCATGGCGGGCTGGGTGACCGGCACGTTCAAGGCCGGCGGGGTGGACCTGCTGCAGGCCAACTCGGACGGCACCGTCGGCAACCAGACCGTGTTCCACCTGCACCTGCACGTCCTGCCCAGGTACGAGGACGACCGTCTCGGCTGCTGGTGGGCCCAGGAGACCGCCGACCCGTCCGAGATCACCGAGGCCGCCCGCCAGCTCGTGGAGCACGGCCGCAGGGACCGCTGGTAGCCCGTTGCCCTGCCCCCGCTCGGGTCTTTAGGGCTCGCTCGCTGTCGAACCAGTGGAACGCCTGTGCCACGGTGACCGCGTCCGCCGACCTGTCCGGGAGCGGGCATCGCCTCGGCGGTGCCGTCCACCGCCTGCACGGCCGGCAGCGATGCGACCAGCCTGGCCATGGCGGCCACCGGCTCGACCGCGACAAGGGTCGCCCCCAGCGGGGCGAGCAGCCGGGTGAGCTTGCCGGTGCCCGCGCCCAGGTCCACCACGGTGGCGCCCGGCCCGATGCCGAGCGCGCGGGCGAGCTGGGCGACCGCGGGCTCGGGGTAGGTCGGGCGGCCACGCTCGTAGGCATCGGCCTCCCGCTCGAAGCCGTGTGCGGCCGCCTCGTCGATGCCCATCTCGTCCGGCTTCCCTTCCCTTGCGAGGATCCTTGCTCTGATGGGATGGTTGCCCGACCGATTCAGCTTGCACACGGATCGCCTGTTAGCAGCCAGCTTGACACGGGGATACGGGATGGGGATACGTGAGAGCGGGTTGAGTCGTTTGCCTGCGCCACGACCCGGCTCCAACTTGGGTCAGAGAAAGGAGCAGAGATGGACGGAGGCGTGATCGCCCTCACCGTCATCGTGATCCTGGTCCTCGTGGCGCTCGGGCTGCTCGTGGGCCGGCGCCGCAGGAGCCAGCAGCTCCAGGAGCGCTTCGGCCCCGAGTACGAGCGCACGGTCACTGAGACCGGGGACCGCCGGGCGGCAGAGAGCGACCTGCTGGACCGCCAGGCCCGCCGCGAGCACCTGCACATCGTCCCGCTCGAGCCGGCCGCCCGCGAGCGGTACCTCGAGGAATGGCACCGCACCCAGGCCCTGTTCGTCGACTCCCCGGCGGAGGCGACCCGCGAGGCCGACCGGTTGATCGTCGACGTGATGCGCGAGCGGGGCTACCCGGTCGAGGACTTCGAGCAGCGGGCCGCCGACGTCTCCGTCGACCACCCGCAGGTGGTCGACGACTACCGCGCCGCCCGGGCCGTCTCGACCGCGAACGAGCGGGGCGAGGCGAGCACCGAGGACCTGCGCCAGGCGCTCGTCCACTACCGCTCCCTGTTCGAGGAGCTGCTCGACGTCGGCAGGGCCGACGAGACCGATCAGGCCATCGAGGAAGCAGGAAGGGGCGGGGCCGACGAGGCCGATCACCCCATCGAGGAGGCAAGATGACCGAACGCTACGGCTACGGGTACGGAGACGAGCTGTCAGACAGCGACCTGCCCGTCTCGCGCCGGGGCGCGGTGACCGAACGCCACCACGACCGCGAGCCCGACGACGCGGATGTCCGCGAGATCGACCTGACCGACGACGGCGACGACCGTGACCGCGACGACCGTGACCGCGACCGCGACGGCCGGGCCGACGCCGAGCTCACCGACGAGGAGGGCGAGCGCCCGCGGGCCGCGGGCACCGACGACCAGGCCGCGCACGAGGAGGACGCCGGGACCGCGCAGTTCACGCAGGTCGACGGCGACAGTGAGGAGGCCGCACCGGCGATCCGGTCCGCCTACGGCGACGCCGACGGCGACGCTGGACCACGGCCCGATCTGCCGGCCGACCAGGCCGGCGCGCCCGGCTTCGACCGGGAGGAGCGCGACCTCGGCCCGCCCGACAGCGGGACGACCGCCGAGGGCGACGGTGGCGACCGTGACGTCGAGTCAGGTCCCGACCTGGTCGACGCCGAGCGTCCCGCCGGGGGCGGAGCCGTGAGCGCGAGCCGGGGCGACCTCAACGACGAGGGCCCGGCCTGGTCGCGGTCGACCGACACCGACCATACGATCGCCGAGCGGGGCGACGAGGTCGAGTTTGCCACGCCAACGCCCGACCCCGCCTCGCCGCCCGGCCCTGGCCCGTCGGGCCCGCTCGCCCCGGCCCTCTCAACCGACGTCGCTGCCGGGACCGCCGCCCCCGACGACGCGTCGGCCGTATCCGTGACCGACCTCGTCACCGTCGCGGCGGCCACGCCAGCGGCGGCGACGGCGCTGCTGGCCTCGGTGGACGCCGAGGCGGTGCGCCGCCAGTTCCTCGACATCCAGGCCGGGTTCGTGGACGAGCCGAGGCAGGCCGTGCAGCGGGCCGGCGAGCTCGTCGACGACCTTGTCCGCCAGGTGACGCAGTCGCTCATGGTCGAGCGGGATCGGCTCCAGGGCAGCCTCGGCGCCGACGAGGCCTCGACCGAGGACCTGCGCCTGGCCATGCGCGCCTACCGCGCCTACGTCGACCGCCTGTTGGGCCTGACGATGTAGGCAGGGCAACGGCCCGCCTTGCCGGCCAGCGGCCGGCAGGCTATCGTCGCTGTGCCAGCGGTCGCCGCGTGCGCGCACGGCCAGGGGAGTCCGGTGCACCGGGCTGAGAGGCTGACGGGAGAGTCAGCGACCCTTCGAACCTGATCCGGGTCATACCGGCGCAGGGAGGAGCGATGGGAGCAGCTGTCCACGGGGAGCCGGCCCGGCTCCGCACGCCACCGGAGTGGGGCATCGACCCGGTGCCGCGCGACCGGCGCGTGCTGGGGTTCCTCGACCAGGCGGTGCTCTGGGGCAACCTCGGCATCAGCCTGCTCGTGCTGGTGGCCGGCGCGTTGCTCGTGCCAGCGCTCGGGCTGTGGCAGGCGCTGGCCGCGACCGTCGTCGGCGCCGCCGTGGGCAACGCGCTGCTCGGGCTCGCGGCCGTGCCCGCCGCCGAGACGGGCGTGCCCACCATGGTGCTGTACCGGGCGCCGCTCGGGGTCCGCGGCTCACTCCTGCCGACCGCCTGCAACGTGGTCCAGAACCTCGGCTGGGCCACCTTCGAGCTGTTCATCATCGCCAGCGCTGCCGCGCAGGTCTCCGAACGCCTGCTCGGGTTTCGCGGGCGTCTGCTCTGGGTCGTGGTGTTCGGCGCGCTCACCACCGCGCTCGCGGTGGCCGGCCCGCTGACCGTGATCCGGCGCTACCTCGAGCGGTTCGCGGTCTGGGCCGTGCTCGCCTCGACCGTGTACCTCACCTGGCACGTGCTGACCAGCCTCGACCTCGGCCGCATCGCCACCCGGCCGGGGGACGGTGGGCTCTCCTTCTGGGTCGGGGTCGACATCGCCGTGGCGCTGCCGATCTCCTGGGTGCCCCTGGTGGCCGACTACGCCCGGTTCGGGCGCTCGGCCAGGGCCACCTTCTGGGGCACCAGCCTGGGCTACTTCGTCGCCCAGGTCTGGTTCTACGCCCTCGGCATCCTGTTCCTGCTCGCGATCGGACAGGGTGACGTGATCGCCGCCCTGGTCGCGGTGCCCGTCGGGGTGGTTGCCATGGCTGTGCTCGTGGTCGACGAGGCCGACGAGGTCTTCGCCAACATCTACTCGACCGGGGTCAGCCTGCAGAACGCGTTCCCGCGCCTGCCAGGCCGGCCCTTGGCCCTCGCCATCGGCGTGGTCGCCACCGCGCTGGCCGCCCTGGTCGCCGACCTGGGCCGCTACGAGAGCTTCCTGTTCCTGCTGGGGGCGTTGTTCGTACCGCTGTTCGGCGTGCTCGCAGCCGACTACTTCGTGCTCGCCCGCCGCCGCTACGACGTGGCCGCCATGTACGACCCGGCCGGGCCCCACCGCGGCGTGCGCTGGCCGGCGGTGCTGATCTGGCTGGGCGGCTTCCTGCTCTACAACTGGATCAACCCTGGCAGCGTCGCCGCCTGGCGGTCGCTGCTGGAGGACCTCTTCGCCGGCCTGCTCCACCTGCCGTTCCCGCTCTCGGCCCGCATCCCCTGGCTCGGCGCCTCCCTGCCGGCATTCGTGGTGCCGTTCCTGGCCATGGTCGCCGTCGGCCGCCTCACCGCCAGAGACTGAGCACATGGCAGTAGGGATCGTCTACGAGACGCACGCCACCACCACCGATAACGAGGCGGGCATCGCGACCGGCTGGCTCCCGGGCCGGCTCTCGGACAAGGGGCGCGCACAAGCCCGCGAACTCGGGGAGCGCCGCCGCGATGACGGCATCGCAGTGGTATTCGTCTCCGATCTGCACCGCGCCGTGGAGACGGCCGAGATCGCGTTCCCGGACGGACAGGTCCCGATCCACCAGGATGCCCGGCTGCGCGAGTGCAACTACGGCGAGCTCAACGGCTGCCCGGTCACCCTCCTGGCCACCGAGCGGACCCGGCGCATCGACGAGCCCTTCCCCGGCGGTCAGAGCTACCGGCAGGTCCTCGCCGCCACCGATGCCTTCCTGCACGAGCTGGCCACACACTGGAACCGCAGCCGGATCCTGGTGATCGCCCACTCGGCCAACCGATGGGCGCTCGACTGCCTGCTCACTGGAGCCTCGCTGCAAGACCTGGTCCAAGCACCCTTCAACTGGCAGCCGGGCTGGAGCTACACCCTGCCCGACGACTGGCCCGCCCCTGAGCCAACCCTCCCACTACCCAACCCGGTGAACGTTCCCGGTCACAGCATTAGCGCGCCGGTGGTCAGGCTGTGGTGGGTGGTCGTGGCCGCGGCCCGGTCAGGGTGTGGTGTCCGGTGGGGCCGCGGGCGAGGTGGTGGTGGCCTTCGTGGACGGCGCGGTGGTGGGCGCGGCAGACCAGCACCAGGTTGTCGAGGTTGGTGGGGCCGCCGTGGAGCCAGTGCCGCAGGTGGTGGGCGTCGCACCAGGCGGGGGGCCGGTCGCAGCCGGCCACCACGCAGCCCCCGTCGCGCACGGCCAGGGCCTTGCGCAGCCCCGCCGACACCACCCGGGTGGTCCGGCCCAGCTCCAGGACCTCCGACGGGGCGCCGCCAAGCGCCGGGGGCAGCAGCGCCAGCCCGTCGCGGAGCCGCCGCGCCAGCCCGTCGGGGCCGCCTGCGGCCAGGTCCTGGCGGCCGGTCACGGTGGCGGGGTGGCCGGTGGCGGTGTCGTGGCGGCCGGTGGCGGGGTGGCGGGTGCAGACCGCGCGGGTGAGCGCGGCGTCGCAGGCCAGCCGGCGGGCGGTCAGGTCCTGGGCGGCCAGCTCGTCGACCGCGGCGGCCAGCCTGGCCAGCCCCGCGGGGTGCCCGGCCGCCCCGGCCGGCGGCGCTGTCGAAACTGTGTTCGAGTCCATGCCCGCAGGCTACCCGGGCCCGGCCCCGGCCGCCCAGCCCCAACCAGCATCTGTGGACACCCGGCAAGCCGCCAGGGCGCAACCCGGGCCAGCCCGCGGACACGGCCCAGGCAGCAGCGCAGAAGTCCTGCACGGCACTCGGGGCGGCGACCAGGAAGGATCCGCGGGGTTACGGAGATCCGCGGGGTTACGGACAAGACTTCTGGTGACCTGCCTAGCCGAGCCGGGGACCGACGAACACCACCAGCACCACCGGGTCCGGCCCCAGGTTCTTGAGGGCGTGCTTGGACCCGGCCGGGGCGAGCAGCAGCTCGTACTGGCCCAGCTCGGCTGTGTCGTCGTCGACCCGGGCCAGGACCCGGCCGGCCAGCACCAGCACCACCTTGTCGGACTCCTCGTGAATGTGGAGGAGCTGCTCCTGGCCCGGGTCCAGGCAGTACAGGTCGGTGAGGGTCCGGTCGGTCTCGAACAGCCGGTGCTTGGCCAGGCGCCGCTCGTCGAACGCGACCGCGTCGGAGAGCTTGCGGCGCTCCATCCCATCGGCTCCTTCTGGTCCCGGTCCCGGCACCCCCAATGCCTCACATCGCCGTGGGCCAGACTAGACTGTCGGCTTCGGACGCACACACGCTCGGGGCTGGAGGGCCGATGCTCAAGGTAACGCTGGGGAAGTCAGACGTCATCGGGGTCAAGGCCGACCTGCTCGCCGTCCCGGTGTTCGCGGACCGCGTCCTCGGCCCGGGTGCCGAGCAGGCCGTGGCCGCGCTCGACACGCCGCTCGGCCCGTTGCTGGACACCGGAGGGTTCACGGGCAAGGCCGACGAGGTCGTCGTCCTCCCCACGCTCGGCCGCCTGCCAGCAGCCACGCTCGTGCTGGTCGGTCTCGGCGAGCGCGACAAGGTCGACGCCGAGACGCTCCGCAGGGCCGCGGCCGCGGTCGTCCGGCACGCCGGGGGCGCCAGGAAGGCCGCCACCACGCTGGCCCAGGCGCTGCCCGACGACCCGGCTGCCGCCGCCCGGGCCGTCACCGAGGGCGCCCACCTCGCCGCCTACCGGTTCGACAAGTACAAGGCCAAGTCCAACGGGGCCATGCTCACCGGCCGGCTCCAGAGCCTCGTGGTGGCGCCCGGCGACGGCAAGAAGGCCGACCTGACCGCTGCGGTGTCCGCCGGAGCGGCGCGCGCCGCCGCCACCAACCTGGCCCGCGACCTGTCCAACGAGCCCGCCAACAACCTGCACCCGGCCGACCTGGCCGAGGCCGCCCGCAGGCTGGCCGGCAAGAACGTCACGGTGAAGGTCAAGGACGAGAAGGCGCTGGCCCGGGAGGGCTTCGGCGGCATCCTGGGCGTCGGCCAGGGCGCCGACTACCCGCCCCGGCTGGTCGAGATGACCTACCGGCCCGAGCACGCGAAGGGCCGGGTGGTCCTGGTCGGCAAGGGCATCACCTTCGACTCCGGCGGCCTCTCGCTCAAGCCGGCCGACTCCATGGGCGGGATGAAGACCGACATGTCCGGGGCAGCCGCGATCATCGGCGTCATGAGCGTGCTGGCGGACCTCGGCGTCGAGGTGACGGTCACCGGTTACCTCGCGTCGGCCGAGAACATGCCCTCCGGGCACGCGATCCGGCCCGGGGACGTGCTCACCATGAAGAACGGCAAGACGGTGGAGGTCCTCAACACCGACGCCGAGGGGCGACTGGTGATGGCCGACGCGCTCGCCCTGGGCGCCGCGGCCAAGCCCGACGCCATCGTCGACGTGGCCACCCTCACCGGCGCCTGCATGGTCGCGCTCGGCCCGCGCTACGCGGGGCTGATGAGCAACGACGACGCGCTCGCCGCCGAGCTGCTCGACGCCGCGGCCGACGCCGGCGAGCCGGCCTGGCGGCTGCCCCTGCCCGACGAATACCACAAGGAGGTCGTCAGCGACATCGCCGACCTCAAGAACGTCGGTCAGCGCTGGGGCGGCGCGCTCACCGCCGGCCTGTTCCTCAGGGAGTTCGTGGACGGCCGGTCCTGGGCCCACCTCGACATCGCCGGGCCGTCCCGGTCCGATGCCGAGGACGGTTACCTCCCCAAGGGCTCGACCGGCGCCGCCGTGCGCACCCTGCTCTCCTGGCTGGAACGGCGCGGCAGCTCGTCGTGAGGTTCGGGGTCACCTATACCAACTCGGCCCCCGGCAGCGGCGCTCCTGTCAGGAGGTACCTGACCTGCTCGTGGACCCGGGCCGGGTCGGCGCCAAGCCTGGTGAGGACCATGGCGGCGACCCCTTGGCCCTCGCGGACCAGCGCGAGCAGCAGGTGCTCGGTGCCGACGTAGTTGTGGCCGAGGCGTTTGGCCTCCCGCAGGGCCAGCTCCAGCACCTTCTTGGTCCGGGGCGTGGCCGGCACCGTGATGGCCTGACGCGTTTCGGGCAAGGTGGCCTCGCCCGCCGCAGCCGGCTCGGCCTCGCCCTCTACGGGTGTTCGGGCCTCGCCCGGCTCAGCCGCTCGGGCCTCGCCCGCTTCGGGCGGTTGCGCCGGCCCGGCCGGGCCGCGGCCGATGAGCGCCTCGACCCGCACGCGCACCTCGCTCGCGGCAACACCCAGGGCGTCGAGGGCGCGGGCGGCCACCCCGTCGCCTTCGACGAGCAGGCCGAGGAGCAGGTGCTCAGTGCCGAGGTAGTTGTGGCCGAGGCCGCGGGCCTCCTGCTGGGCGAGGGCGAGTGAGCGCCGGGCCCGCTCGGTGAACAGCGGGGACAGGTCCCCGAGGGGTTCGGGGTGTGGTTGGCCGAGGGGCTCGGGGCATGGTTGGCCGCGTCCTATGCGGGTGAGCCTTCGCAGCATTCCTTCCTCCTTCGCGTGGGCACCGTCGCGGCGCCGCAGCCTGCCAGCGACCCAGCCCTCGAGCGCCTGCGGGCCGACCGCGCCAGCGGCCACGCCGCGGACGAGGTCCCGGGCCGCGGGGGGCGGGTCGAGGTCGAGGTCCCAGCCTCGCAGGGCGAGGAACTGCAGGGTGGCCACGAGCGCGACCACCTCGTTGCCCCGCGCGACCGGGCGATGGCGGACCAGCCCCGCCAGCAGCGCGGCCGCGACAGTTCGGGCGTCATGGGAGCGCGTCGCCGGGCTCGGCTGTGGGAGGAGCCTCGCGGCCGACCTCCGGAAGGAACATGATGACCTCCGCTTGGGCGACGCGGCCCGCCGAGGTGACGCTGTGGCGGACGCGACGAAGCAGGGGGCGCCCCCGGCGCCCCCTGCTCGTTGACGATCGGTGCGGCCTGGGCTAGCTGCTGGTGCAGCTCACCGTCCCGCCAGGCACGGGACCGTCAGAGGTCGGCGGGTCGAAGGTGCACACGACGGTCAGCACCACCGTCCCGGGCGGCTGCTCCACGGTGATCGTGGCGCTGGTGAAGGCCAGGTCGGTGATGTCCTCGATCCAGTTCGGGTTGGGACAGTCCGGGGCGCCGGGGACCGGGGTCACCGGCCCGGTGGTGGAGACCGCGAACGGGGTGGTGCCGTTCTTGAGCTCATCCTCCGGGATCCGCTGGGCGCCGCTCACGCTGATGGGCGCGGGGTTCTGCCCCGAGGGCTGGTGGACGCCACTGCCGGGGTTGGTGCAGGTGGCGGTGGCGTTGCCGGTCGCGTCGAGGTTGACGATCACGTCGCCGTTGCCGAGGCCGGCCAGTGCCCCGGAGGCGCTCAGGAACAGGCCCCCATCGGTGAAGGAGGGCTCTGCGTTCCTGCCCCCCTTGAGGTGGACACTTGACGCGAAGGCTGCGGTGGCCATCGCGACCATGACGACGAGGGACAGGACAAGGATTGCTACGCGTCGCATCGCCCGCTCCTTGGGTTAGCGCCGGTTCCCGGTTCGGAACCGGGCTGGGCTGGCCGAGCCAGGCGGCGGGTCACGGCACGACCATCGGCCGCGCCGGCGACGAGGGATCGCACGAGCACGCATGCTCCGCATGCGCGCAAGAGGTGCCGCCCCCATCCTTGGCATCTCGGCCCCCCTTGGGCCTCCCGCGGCGTTGCGCGGGATGTGCCCAGCCGCTGCCGGCACGCACGGTGGCTACCAAGCCACGTCCCGGCGAGGTCTACAGCGCCCGAGCGGTAGGCGGAAGTACCTAAAGCTTAAATACGGAGAACTACCTAGTGAGTGCCGCCGACCCCGACCGCGCTGGGGATGCAGGCGGTTTACGCCCTTGGGCGGTGGGCTGCTGCTGGTCGCCGGCACGATCGGCCTGGCCGGGGCTGGCCCGACACGATGGCGGGCAGGACGGCGCTTCGACCGCGCCGCGCCCGCGCTTGAGGCCCGGCTGGGTCCTGGCCGCCCGTTGGCAAGCCGCCACCCCTGCCGCGCAGCATCCAGCCCACCGGCCTGTGGTGGGCGGCCGCCGCCGTAGTACTTGTCACGCTCGCCAGGATCACCTTCGGCCCGGCCAGGCGCAGCGTCGGCGTGGCGGTCACCGTCTGGGACGACGCGGTGGTGCGGTGGCTGGCCGGGCTGCGTCTTCCCGGCATGACCGGTCTCATGGAGGCGATCGTCGCCTCCACCGGGTCGGTGGGCGTGGTCGGGGCCGTCCGCTGGGCGACCCTGGTCGCGTTGCTGGCGTTGCGGCGCATCCGCCACCTGGTCGTGTTCGTGGGTTCCTTCTTGGCGGTCCTGCTGGTTGTCCGGTTGGCGGCGGTGGACCGCCCGCGGCCGTTCGGGGTGGACATCCGCGGCACTTGGGCCGGCTGGGCGATGCCGTCACGGCCCGTGGCGATCTTCGCCGCGACCCTGGTCGGGGTGCTCTATACGCTCGTCCCCGGGGGTCGCTGGCGGCAGCTCGGCAAGTGGGTCGCGACCGGCCTGGTCGCGGTGTTCGCCCTGGCCCGGGTCTACCTCGGCGTGGACGCCCCCACCGACGCGCTCGTCGCCGCCGTGGTGGGCGTCGCGGTCTCGGTCGCTGCCTACCGGCTGTTTGTGCCCAACGAGATCTTCCCGGTCGCCTACCGGCGCGGCCGCGGCGCCCACCTGGACGTGGGCGGGCGCCGCGGCGAGGCGATCCGCCACGCCCTGGCCGACCAGCTCGGGCTGACCGCGCTCGAGGTCAAGCCGTTCGGGCTGTCGGGGTCGGCCGGCTCGACCCCGCTGCGGATCCAGGTCGAGGGCGAGGCCGGAGGCGTTCGCCGCCGCCCGTGGGATCGCGCTGCCCTCGCAGCTTCGCCGGATGATGCGCGCCCAGGGACGCGACCTGCACGCCGAGTTCGTGCGGCTGCTGCCCCAGGCGCCCCGCCCGATCGGCGTCCAGCGCTGGAGCGCGCGGCGCGTCGGGCTCCTGCTCCTCGTCGTGTTAGCGCTGTTCCCCGCCGTCCCGATGGCCTGGGCGTTCGCCCGGTCGAGCGCGAACCCGGGCGGCGCGGCGGCCGTCAGCGGCGGTGACGGGTCCTGCACCCAGACCGAGGAGCTGTGGCTGGAAGCCCAGTCGGTGCCGTCGGCCTCCCTCATCCCCTGCGTCCAGGCGTTTCCCGCGGGCATCGACGGCGCGCTGCGCGTCCGCAACGGCGCGTCGGTGCTCGAACTCAGCTACGCCAGCGTCGACATCAACATCAACGCCGGCGACCGGCCGCAAGCAAGCACCGAGGCCGGCAGCGTGACGATCCGGCTCACGGCAACGTGCGCCGTCCAGACGGCGGGGGAGGGGCAGACCATCGCGCCGGGCGTCAGGCGCTTCCAGGTCGAGGGACCCCGTGGCACACCCGAAGTGGTCGACGTGTTCCCCGGCGGCTGTGTCACCTACCGGCCAGAACCCGACACCGGCGCCTCGGCTGCGCTGCTGGACCAGGCCCAGCGCGCTGTGACCTTCCGGTCCCGTGATGACCTGCGCGAGGCCCTCCGGCGCCGCTCCGGAGGCAGGCTTGACCTTGACCCCGCAGGCGTTAATTAAGAAACAACGCATTCGGCACTAACAGTGCGAAAGCTAGAATGGAGCATGGCCTTCAACGCGGCCAGGGCGCGCCCAGCTCGGCGTGGACGGTGCGGCAGAGGTCGTCGGCGAGCTCGGCGAGCAGGCCGCCGAGGTGCCATAGGCGAGCCGCCGCAGCAGCAGGGGCCGAGGCGGCGGGTCATCCGGAGGTGGGGCCCTCGGCGCGCACCTTCTTCACCGCGATCAGGGCGGCCTGCAGGTCGCGGATCCACTCGGCCTGGTGGGTGCCGACCAGGCGGACGCACCAGGCCAGGGCGTCGCTGCGGCTGCGGGCCACCCCAGCCTCGATCAGGGTGTCGAGCACGGCTCGCTCGCGCAGGCGCAGCCGGGTCATGACCGGGACGCTCAGGGTGGTGAACAGGCTGCGCCGGTCGCCGCAGGCGGCACCCCACGAGACCCTGCGGCCGAACCGGTGCTCGAGCTCGCCAGCGACGCGCATGCGCTGCTCGCGGGTGGCCTCCCGGAACTCCTTGATGCGGCCGAGGCAGGCGGCCGAGGCGGCCGCCTCGGAAGCGCCGGCCGGGAGCGGCGGCAGGGCCAGGCGTCCGACGACGAGGATCTCCTCACCGTCGGCGGCCACCTCAGGCGGGCCGTCGAACCAGCCCGCAGGGATCCGGGCGGCCAGCCAGTCCGCAAGGTCTCCGGGTATCGGGTCGGCATGCATGCAATTACAGTATTACTTCGCCGATCAGCCTGAAACCACCGCCCAGGACGGCCGGGCCCGGGCGCCGTCCCATCGGGTCCATCGGATATCCAGGCCGGTATCATCGGCCCCACCCCAATGCGCAGCGGAGCTTTCCTTGCAGATCGATCGTCAACGCCCTCACCTTCTACATCCCGCACTTCCTGGCCCTGTCGGCCTCCAGCCCGTACTGGAAAGGCCAGGACACCGGGCTCGCCTCCTGCCGGAGCAAGGTGTTCGAGGGCCTGCCCACCGCCGGCGTGCCCTACCAGCTCTCGGGCTGGGACCAGTTCGAGCAGCTCATGGACACCCTCATCTCAGCCAGGACGATTCACTCCATCAGAGAAGTTTGGTGGGACATCCGTCCACATCCGAACTTCGGGACCGTGGAGTTGCGAATATGTGATGGGTTGCCCACCATGCAGGAGGTCTCGACAGTGGCGGCCATGAGCCAATGCCTGGTCGACCGTTTCAACACCCTGATCGACCGCGGCTACACGCTGCCGGTCCCCAGGGGCTGGATCGTGCGCGAGGTGGTCGCAGCGGGGGGGACACCCATGGACGTCGTCGACAGCCTTGTCGAAGAGCTCCGCAGCGACCGCTTCTCACCCCTACCGAACCCAACCCTGCCGTGATCCTCGACCTCAGCAGATTCCTCGCCACCCACACCGGCGAGCTGGTCCAGCTCCGCCGGCACCTGCACGCCCACCCCGAGCTCGGCCGGGAGGAGCGAGAGTCCACCGCGTTCGTCGCCCGCCGCCTCCAGGCCGTCGGCCTCCGGCCCCGGCTGCTGCCGATCGGGACCGGCCTGGTCTGCGACGTGGGCACCGGCGACGGTCCGGTCGTCGCCCTCCGGGCCGACCTCGACGCCCTTCCCCTCCAGGACGAGAAGGACGTGCCCTACCGCTCCACGGTGCCCGGGGCGTGCCACGCATGCGGGCACGACGTCCACACCACCATGCTGCTCGGTGCCGGGCTCGCCCTGGCCGAGCAGGCCGAACGGCTCCCCGGCCGCGTCCGGCTGGTGTTCCAGCCCGCCGAGGAGAAGATCCCGGGCGGCGCGCTCGACGTCATCCAGGCCAGGGTGCTCGACGACGTCAGCGTTATCTACGCCCTCCACTGCGACCCCAAGCTCGACGTCGGCCGGGTCGGGGCCCGGATCGGCGCCATCACCGCCGCGTCCGACTCGCTCGAGGTGCACCTGACCGGCCCGGGTGGGCACACTGCCCGCCCCTACGAGACCTCCGACCTGGTCTACATCATCTCCCGCGTGGTCACCGACCTGCCGGCTGCGCTCTCCCGCCTGGTCGACCCGCGGGTCGGCCTCACCCTGACGTTCGGCACCGTCCAGTCGGGCACCGTGGCCAACGCCATCCCGACCACCGCGGTGGCCAAGGGCACCCTCCGCGTGCTCGACCGGGCGGTCTGGGGCGGGGCGCAGAAGCTGGTCGAGCGGGTGCTGGCCAGCACCGTGGCGCCGTTCGAGGTGACTCCGGACGTCCGCTACGAGCGGGGCTCCCCGCCGGTGGTCAACGACGAGGTGGCCACCCTGGTGATGAGCAACGCGGCCCGTGCCACGCTCGGCGACACCGCCATCCACCAGGCGGCGCAGAGCCTCGGCGGCGAGGACTTCTCCTGGTACCTCGAGGACGTGCCCGGCTCCATGGCCCGGCTCGGCGTCCGTATCCCAGGCACCAACCTCGACCTGCACGCCGGCTCGTTCGACGTCGACGAGCGGGCCATCCCGGTCGGGGTCCGCGTGCTCGCCCAGACGGCGGTCGACGCGCTGGAGTACTACCGGCGCTGACCGAGCGCGCCGGCAGTCCTCGTTCCATGTGGGGGAGCTCGCTCCCCCCACGGCCCCCCAAGAGCGCCTGTGCCATGGTCACGCGGATCCCAAAGCGCCAGGCTTCAGGCCGGGTCGGCCTCGGCGGCAGGGGGTGGGTGGGGGAGCCTGGCCGCCGGGCTGTGCACGACGGTCATGGACAGGCGCAGCGGCAGGTCCGCGGTGTTGCGGTAGGCGTGGGGGCGGTCGGCCACGAAGGCGGTCGCCCCGCCTTCCGGCACCCGGTACTCGACCCCGTCCACCTCGAGGGTCAGCTCGCCCTCGATGACGAGCAGCAGCTCGCGGGTGCCGGCCGGGTGTGGCTCTCCCTCGTAGCCGTCGTGCGGGGCCATGCGGACGTCCCACAGCTCGACCTGCTCGCGGGTGCCCGACCCGACCAGCAGCGTGCTGGTGCTGCCCGGCTTCCCGGTCCACAGCACGATCCCCTCCCCGGCCAGGACGACCCTGGCCGTGGGTACCTCCGGCGCCTCGACCAGGGAGGCCACCGAGACCCCGAACGCGGTGGCCAGCCGGCAGATGGTCGCGATGCTGGGATTGGACCGCGCCTGCTCGACCTGCACGAGCATGCCCTTGCTGACGCCCGAGCGGGCGGCCAGGTCGTCCAGCGTCCACGCCTTGCGGCTGCGCTCGGCCCGGACGTTGCGGCCGACCGCCGCAGTCACCACCTCGGGTTCCGGCACCGTTGTCACCCCCATAGATCAGAATATTGGTCGACAGGTGCACTGTGTTGTATTACAATAGACTGTACCAGGCAGTCAGTATAGGGGCCTGGAAGGTCTGCCGAAGGGAACGGAGGCTCCTCATGGCGATCATCGTGCTGATGACACTCCTCGTCCTGCTCGCCATCCTCGCGATCAGGTACGGCGTCGACTCCCGTCCCGGCTTCGAGCTCCTTCCACGGGGCAAGTCGATGACCGGCGCCGGCCTGACCGTCAGTCCCCGCGGCCGCTGAGCGGCCGACGGAAGAAGGCTCATGTCGCTCGGTCCCCCGCTCGGTCTCGGCTCCGGTTTGCTCTGGGGGACCGGTGACTTCGTCGGCGGCCTGCAGTCGCGCCGCCAGGCGCCGAGAGTGGTGGCGCTCTGGAGCCAGGTGGCCGGCGGGCTCGTGCTGCTCGGCGTGCTCGCCAGCCTGCCGAGCCACCGGCCGGCGCTGGCAGGGGTTGCCTGGGGCGTCCTCGGCGGCCTCGGCGGCGGCGGCGCGCTCCTGCTGTTCTACCGCGGGCTGGCCGAGGGCGCGATGTCGATCGTGGCGCCGGTCTCGGCCTGCGGGGCGGTCGTGCCCGTAGCCGTTGCGTTCGCCCGCGGCACCCCGCCTGGCCTGCCCGCCACCATCGGCATCGCCGCGACCGTAGCCGGCGTGGTGCTCGTGTCCCGCCCGGCCCGCGGCCGGCGGCACGCCGGCGGCGCGCCGCTCCGGGTCGTGGCCATGGCCCTCGGCGCGGCCATCGGCTTCGGGTTCTTCTTCGTCTGCGTCGACGCCGGTTCGGCCGTGCCCGGCGGCTCGCCGCTCTGGGTCGTGGCCGGGGCGAGGGCCGGGTCGCTCACCTCGATGCTGGCCATCGCCCTGGCCGCCCGGCGGTCGGTTCCCTGGCCCGGCCGCGGCATCTGGGCAGTGGCGCTGGCCGGCGTCCTCGACACCGTGGCCAACGTGCTGTTCGCCTACGCCACCACCATGGGGAACCTGGGCGTGGTCGGCGTCCTCGGTTCGCTCTACCCGATCACCACCGTGCTGCTCGCCCGCTTCCTGCTGGCCGAGCGGCTCTCCGGCGTCCAGATCACGGGCGTGGCCCTGGCCCTGACCGGGGTCGCCCTGCTGGGCGCCGGCTAAGCAGGTCACCAGAAGTTCTGCCCATAACCCGGGTCAGCGACCAGGGCCTTCCGTCAAGTTACGGACAGGACTTCTGAGCAGGTGCTTAGCCCGCCGTGCAAGACCGTTTCGCGCGTGGTGAACCAGGAGCCCGGGAGCGGGCGGCGTCCGCCGTTGGGCCCGACCCGTCCGACGGGAGCGCGCGAGGTCGGGTAGGCTCGGGCCATGGACGACGACCTCACCCTCGCGCTCGAGCTGGCCGATCTCGCCGACGCCCTCACGCTCGAGCATTTCCGGTCCGACCAGCTGGTGGTCGAGACCAAGCCCGACCTGACCCCGGTGTCCGAGGCCGACCGCGCCGTGGAGGCCCTGCTGCGCAAGCGCATCGGCGAGGAGCGCCCCGACCACGGCGTGGTCGGGGAGGAGTTCGGCCACGAGGGCGGCCGGCACGCCCGCTGGATCCTCGACCCCATCGACGGCACCAAGAACTACATCCGCGGCATCCCCGTGTTTGCCACTCTGATCGCCCTGCAGCGCGACGGCGTCGGCGCCCTCGGGGTCTGCTCGGCGCCCGCCCTGGGCCGGCGCTGGTGGGCCGTGCGCGGCCAGGGCGCGTTCGCCGACGGCCGGCCCATCCGTGTCTCCGGCGTCCACGACCTCGGCGACGCGCAGCTCTGCCACTCGAGCCTCGACCTCTGGGAGGCGTACGGCCTCGGGGACCGCTTCCTCGGCCTGGCCCGACGCTGCTGGCGCACGCGCGGGTTCGGCGACTTCTGGATGCACTGCCTGGTCGCCGAGGGCGCGGCCGACGTGGCCGTCGAGCCCGAGGTCTCCCTGTGGGACCTCGCCGCCCTCCAGGTGATCGTCGAGGAGGCCGGCGGGCGCCTCACCGACCTGGGCGGCGCGGCCAGGCCCGACGGCGGCAGCGTGGTGACCAGCAACGGCCTCCTCCACGACGAGGTGGTGGCCGCCCTGCGGCGCTGACAGGAGCAGCTGTGCACGGTCCCGCCGGTGTCCTCACCGTGGTGCTGTTCGAGACGGCCCTCGGCAGCCTCGCGCTGCTCTGGGTGGCGCCCCTGTGGGGGGTGGTCCGCCTCGGCTTCTTCAAGCTGGTGGGGGCGAGCATGGCCGTCTGCGCCGGCCTGGCCTGGCTCAGCGGACGCGGGGAGCTGGCCCAGGCCGGGGCGACCGGGCGCGCGGCCGCCCTCTGGCTCGGCGTGTTCGCCCTGGCCGTGCTGGCCTGGCAGGTCCTCGTCTACGCCCGCCTGGCCGCCGCGCGCTGGGCGGGCATGGCCGCGGTGGCGCCCGGCCTGGTGGCGGCCTGGCCCCTCGCCGAGTTCAGCGGGCGACCCGTGCTCGGCGCGGTCGCGCTGCTGGCCGGAGCGCTGTTCCTGGGGGCGACCGTGGACGGCCTGCTGCTCGGGCACTGGTACCTGGTCGACCGGCGGCTCTCCAACCGGCCCATCCTGGCCCTGGCGAGCTGGTTCATCGCGGGCGTGGCGGCCGCTCTGGTGTCGGCCGCACTCGGTGGGGACCGGGGCGGCGCGGTCGACCAGTCGCTGTCGCCGCTGCTGAACTTCCCCAACCTCACCGTGTACCTGGCCGTCGGGCTGGTGCTGGTGTGCGGCCTGATCGCCTCGTTCATCCGCGTGCTCGTCCGCGGCGGCTCCATCCAGGCCGCCACCGGCATGTTCTATCTGGCCGTGGTCATGGCCCTGGCCGCGGAGTTCGCCAGCAAGGTGCATTTCTTTCCCGCCTAGGGACAGGAGCTGTTGCCGCCCTGCCGGCTACCCGGAGTCCTCGTTCCATGTGGGGGGAGCTCGCTCCCCCCACGGCCCCCCAAGAGCGCCTGCGCCATGGCCTGGCGGATCCCGTGGCTGCCACGGCACCCCCTGGTGTCACGGCTATGGTTCGAGGCGGCTCGGGTTCACCCGGAGGACACGGCTGGAGCCTTGGGCCGCCCAGAGCGAGCCGGAGCCGTAGACCAGGGCGCGCACGTCGCGCACGAACGTGAGTGGGAAGCCCCGCACCACGGCCGGGATGCCTGGGTCGATCGCGACGACGCCCTGGTCGTTGCCTGCCACCACCCAGACCAGGTCGTCCCCGACGGCCAGGATGGTGGCGGCGTCGACCGGGACGGCCTCGCCGCCGGCCGGGCCCTCGGGGTCGACCCGGGCCACCAGGCCACCGCCCGGATAGGCGAGCCAGACGGCGCCGGCGCCCACCGCGACGTCCTGGGCGGCCCCACCGTCGCGCTGGTCGGTGTCGACCCGCACCACCTTGCTGGTGGCCGGGTCGACCATGACCGCGCTGCCGTCGGTGGCCGAGATCCACACCTGGCGGTCGTCGGCGGCGAGCCCGAGCGGCTCCCTGGGCAGCACCACCGGGGTGACCCGCAGCGTGGCCGGGTCGACGCGGAGCAGCTTGCCGCCCGGCCGCGCGGTCGCCTCCTGGCCGCAGCAGGTCACCCAGACCGCCCCGCCGGCCACTGCCACCCCGACCGGGTCGCGCAGGGGACGGCCCAGCGGCACGGTGGCGGTCACCCGGTTGCTGGCAGGGTCGACCCGCACCAGCACGCCGGGGCTGGCCACCGCCACCCACACCGCGCCGGCCCCGACCGCGACCGCCCTGGCCCCGGCGGTCTCCCCGGCGACCCGGATGGTCGCGGCCACCTGGTCGGTGGCCGGGTCGATCCGGGCCACCGTGCCCGCGTCGCCCACGGCCCAGACCGCGCCGGCCCCGACCGCGAGCCGGCCCGGCGGGCCCGGGCCCACGTCGACGGTGGCGAGCACAGGGCTCCGCTGCCCGACCGTCGAGCCGGTCGCCGTCGCGCGGGTGGCGGAGGTCTCCGGCTCGGCCGGCGTCAGTGCGGAACGGGTCAGCCGGCCCGCGACCAGCAGCGCGAGCAAAGCGGCGGCGGCGACGCCGGCCGCTCTCGCCAGGTCCTTGCGTGGTCGGTTCATGGCTGGCGGGGTCGGTGATCCCTCAGGCCGTCTCGTCGGCCAGGCGCACCCGGGAGACGGCCAGGCCGTCGCCGATCGTCAGGATCACGGAGTCCAGGCGCTCGTCCTCGGCGATCCGCCTCGCGTAGGTGCGCAGCCCTTCGGTGTCGGGGTCGGAGGCCTTGCGGTCGGCGACCCTGCCCGACCAGAGCACGTTGTCGGCCAGGATCACCCCCCCGGGGCGCACCAGGCGGAGGGCATGCCGCAGGTACTCCGGGTACTCGGCCTTGACCGCGTCGAGGAACGCAAGGTCGTAGCCACCGTCGGTCAGCCTCGGCAGCACCTCGAGGGCCCGGCCGAGGATCGAGCGGACCCGGCCCGGCACCCCGGCGTCCTCGTAGGAGGCCTTGGCGAGCCGCTGGTGCTCGGGGTCGGCCTCGATCGTGGTCAGGATGCCCTTGTCGGCCAGGCCGCGGGCGATCCAGATGCCGGAGTAGCCGGCGCCCGAGCCGATCTCGACGGCTGCCTGGGCGCCGGTCCAGCGGGCGGCCAGGCGCAGGAACGCGCCGGTGTCGGCCGAGACGGGCGGCATGCCGCCGGCCGAGGCGCGCGAGCGCGCCTCGCGCAGGGCGTCGTCTTCGACGGCGGTCAACTCGCTCAGGTACGTGGCGATGGCGTTGGCGATCATCAAGCTACCTCCCGTCAGGTTAGATGGCCCGGCGGCTGCGGTGAACAGCCCCGGGCCCGGCACGCGGAGGTACCCCGCATGCAGGCAGAGCCTACGCCCCTGCGCAATCGCACGGAACTCGCCGACCAGGCCGTCAAGGTGGCCGAGAGGGTGGCGGCGTTGCTGGTGGAGGCGGTGAAGTCATCGCGGCAGTCGTCGCGCTCGCCTCGTAGCCCTGCGCCGCCCAAAGCGGTCCGGCTGGCTCGCCGGGCGAAGGCCAGGCCGGTTGCGCTCGGGCGCAACTGGCAGGAGTGAGCCTCACAACCACATGACCAGGGCGAGCCGGAGCACCCGGTAGTCGACCCACGGCATGATGCGGTACACGAGCAGCGCATCGTCCAACGGCGCGGTGAACATGTCGTTGTCCGCGCCTTCCTTCAGCGGTAGTACGCCGAGCACCGCCTGACCTGGACGCGGGTGCTCGGCGAGCGCGCGCAGCAGCGTGTCGAACTGCTTGCGCACCTCGGAGGGGGCAGCCTCGATCTGTGCGCGGACGCCTGGTCCCCACTGGACGTGATAGGCCACCTACGAGCCGAGCCCCCCGAGTGCGTCGTCGACCGTCAGGGCCTCGCGCTCCTCGCTCTCACGCGCCCAGGCAAGGTTTCGCTGGTAGTCAGGGTGCCGGCGGACGGTCAACGTCCGATACCACGCTTCGAGAACCTCCTTGACCGGCCGCAGGTTGTTCTTGGCCTGCGCCGTCTCTAGCGCCTTGATGAGATCGCGCGTGAAGTTCTCTCGACCCTGCTCGTTCAAGGCGTTAAGCAGGACCGCGAACTGCTCGTGCGAAAGGTCAAGGTCCCTCGGGCTACTGATCGCATCAGCGTGCGTGCCGCCCACCGCTGCCTCCCTCCGGCGAGAGCCTGCCTGCTTCAGTATCACCGATGTACGCGTCGGGTGGCCGACCGCCCCGAGCGGGGCTTACCCTTTGCGTGCACACCGACGGTGTCGAGTGCCCCGCCGGGCGGCCAGCCGGAGCCGCGACGCCGCGGATGCGGGGCGAGGAGCTCGCTGCTTGAACCGACCCACCGAACCACTGCACCATCCGCCGGCTGGTGCCGGCCACGCCGGCCAGCCCTCCGGCCTGGACAGGCCGGGACGGGACGGCTGGTCGCCGCCGGACACGAGCCGCCAGGGTGGCCCCAACCCCGCCGCCGACGCACCGGACGGGTGGCCGGCATGGGATGCGCAACCGCAGCCGGCTCCCTGGCAGGCCCTGCCGCCAACGCCTGCCCGGCGGGCGCCCGCCAGGCAGGCCAGCCGCAGCCGGCCCCGCACCCTCCTCTGGGTGACCGCCGTAGCGCTCGTGTCCGGCCTGGTCGGCGGCGGGGTGGGGGCCACCCTGGCCGCCGGCAACCGCTCCGAGCCGGTAGCGACCGAGCCCAGAACAGGGGCCAGCCCGGCCGTCGCGCCCAGCCGGATGCCCGTCGACCGGGTCCAGGCCGTGGCCGGCGCACTGCTGCCGGTCGTGGTGCAGATCGAGACCAAGACCGGCACGAGCCGCGCCACCGGGTCAGGGGTCATCATGCGCCAGGACGGCTACATGCTGACCAACAGCCACGTGGTCGCGGGGGCCGACTGGATCCAGGTGACCCTGCCGACGGCCGAGACGCTGAAGGCGCGCCTGATCGGGCGCGACCCGGCCACCGACCTCGCGGTCATCAAGGTGCAGCGCTCCGGCCTGCCCGTCGCGACCTTCGGCAGATCGGCCGACCTGCGCGTGGGCGAGCTGGCGGTGGCCGTCGGCAGCCCGTTCGGGCTGCAGGGCTCGGTCACCACCGGCATCGTCTCCGCCCTGCACCGGGTCGTGCAGGTTCCCGGTGGCAACACGCAGGAGGAGGACCTGGTCGACGCCATCCAGACCGACGCGGCCATCAACCCGGGGAACTCGGGCGGGGCGCTCGCCAACAGCAGAGGCCAGGTCGTCGGGATCAACACCGCCATCGCCACCAACGGCGATTCCGAGGCCAGCGCCGGGGTCGGCTTCGCGATCCCGATCGACGAGGCCCTGGACGTCGCCAGGCAGCTCATCGCCGGGCGCAGGGTCCGGGTGCCCTTCCTCGGCGTGCAGGCGGTCGCCGACCTGAGCCCCGAGGTCGCCGACCAGTACCAGCTCAGGGGGCGGACCGGCGCGCTCGTCCAGAGCGTGCTCCCAGGCAGCCCGGCGGCCCGGTCCGGCCTGCGCGGTGGCGACCTCGTGGTGCGGGTGAACGCCCGGACCGTGCGAGGCTGGGACGAGCTGAAGGTCGCCGTCCGTCAGGTCGAGGTCGGCCAGACCATCCCCATCGTCGTCGTCCGGGGCGGGCAGAGTCTCACTCTCAGCATCACGCCCACCGACCAGTCGGCGTCGAGGTAGGAGCGCGCGGTGTTCAACGTCGGCCTTGGCGAGATCTTCGTCATCGTCCTCGTCTGCCTCGTCGTGTTCGGCCCCGAGCGACTCCCCGAGATGGCCAGGCAGGCCGGCCGCTTCCTCGGCAAGCTCCGGCTCACCACTCAGAATGCCCTCGACCAGCTCAAGGACGAGACCGAGCTGTCGGACCTGAACCTGCCCGACCTGCGAGTCGGCTCGCTGCGCGCGCAGGCGCGCGACTACGTGCGCGACCTGATGGACATCGAGGGGCAGATGGAGGAGCTACGCCAGGCCGCCAACAGCGACCCCTCCGACGAAGAAGCCACCCCGGCCAAGACCACCGAAAACAGCGGCCCGCCCCCGGTGGACCTGGAGGCGACCTGAGGGGGCGGCGGGATCCGCCCGGCCATGGCACAGACCTTGTTGGGGGGGCCGTGGGGGCGGCGGGATCCGCCCGGCCATGGCACAGGCGCTTCTGGGGGGCCGTGGGGGGAGCGAGCTCCCCCCACATGGACAGAGGACTGCCGCGCTGTGGGCTGCCGGCGACATCCCACGCCCTACGTCAGTAACGTCAGCCGCTTGCCCACCAGGGAGCGAGGGTTGGGGGGGAGGGCCGCGGCCAGCTTGAGCAGCTCCTGGCTGGCCGGGGCGTCCGGGTCGGAGACGACCAGCGGCTTGCCGGTGTCGCCGCCCTCGCGCAGCCGGGTGTCGATCGGGATCTGGCCGAGCAACCGCGTGCCGAGGTCGCGGGCGAGCGTCTCCCCGCCGCCCTGCCCGAAGATGTGGTGGCGCTCGTCGCAGCCCGGGCAGATGAAGTAGCTCATGTTCTCGATCACGCCGGCGAGCCGCATCTGGTTGGCCAGGGCGAACTTGCCAGCCAGGATCGCGACCCGCTCGGCCGCCTCCTGCGGGGTGGTGACGAGCAGCATCTCGGCTCCGGGCAGCATCTGCGCGAGCGAGATGGACACGTCGCCGGTGCCGGGCGGGAGGTCGGCGAGCACGTAGTCGAGGTCGCCCCAGTACACGTCGGTGAGGAACTGCTGCACGGCCCGGTGCAGCATCGGCCCGCGCCACATCACCGGCTTGTCCGTTTCGATGAAGAAGCCGATCGAGATGACCTTCACCCCGTGCGCCTCGAGCGGCAGGATCATGCCGTTGAAGCCCACCGGGCGGCCGGTCGCGCCCAGCATGCGCGGCACCGAGAAGCCGTAGATGTCGCAGTCCACCACCGCGACCCGGCGGCCCTGGGCGGCCAGGGCCGCGGCCAGGTTGACAGTCACCGACGACTTGCCCACCCCGCCCTTGCCCGAGGCGACCGCGAGGACCCGGGTCGAGGACTCCTCGCCCCAGAACGAGATCTTCTTCTGCTCGGCCGCGCCCGGGCCGCGCAGCCGGGTCACCATGGCCTGGCGCTGCTCCTCGGTCATGGTGCCGAGCTCCACCACGACGCCCTGGACGCCGGGCAGCGGCGCAACGGCCGCGGTCACGTCCTTTGTGATGCGGTCCTTCAGCGGGCACCCGGGGATGGTCAGCAGCACCTCGACGGTGACCACGCCAGCCTCGTCGATCGAGATGCTCTTCACCATGTCGAGTTCGGTGATGGGCTTGTGGATCTCGGGGTCCATCACCTGCCCGAGCGCAGCGTGGACCTCGTCTCGCGTGGCCATGGGAACGTTCACCTCGGTGGCGCGCACCGCGCCGGGAAGAGCTGGCGGGAAAACCGCCCTACCATCGCACTGTAGCAAACAGGCGGCCCGCTCCGGCCGCTCGCCAACCCGTTCTCCGGAAAGGTGCCCGATGGCCGACTATGACGCGATCGTCGCTGGTGGGGGGCCCAACGGCCTGGCCGCCGCCCTCCGCCTCGCCGAGGCGGGATGGTCGGTCTGCCTGGTCGAGGCGAACGCCGATGTGGGCGGGGCGGCCCGGACCCTCGAGTGCACCCTGCCCGGGTTCAAGCACGACTTCGGGGCGGCCTTCTTCCCGCTGGTCGGGGTGGCCCCGGCCATCGCCGAGCGCGACCTCGGCGCCTACGGGCTGCGGTTCCTGCACGCCCCGGTGCCCGCTGCCCACCCCTTCCCTGGCAACCGGGCCATCGCCCTCGGCCGCTCCGGGGAGGAGACGGCCGCCTCGATCGACAAGGTCCAGCTCGGCGACGGCGCCGCCTGGAAGGCGCTCGACGACGCCTTCGGGGACGCCCTCGTCCCCTTCCTGCGCGCCCAGATGGAGCGCTGGCCGGTCGCTGCCGGGACCCAGCTCCTGCGCCGCCTCGGGGGGGTCGCGGGCGCGCTCGAGTTCGCCAGGATGGTGATCCAGGGCGCCAGCGCGGTCGCCGAGCGGTTCGAGTCCGGCGAGGCCCGCGCCTTCCTGGTCGCCCCGGCCATGCACGCCGACCTGCAACCCGAGGTGCCCGGGACCGGGGTGTACGCGCTGCTGCTCAACCTGCTCGGCGAGCGCTTCGGCATGCCGGTGGCCGAGGGCGGCACCGGGGCGATCACCGCCGCGCTGGCCTCGGCGTTGCGCGCCGCGGGCGGTGTGGTCGTGACCGGGGCCCGGGTCGACCGCATCGTGGTGGAGCGCGGCCGGGCCGTCGGGGTGGAGGCCGGCGGCCTGGCGCTCTCGGCCCGGCGCGCGGTGGTCGCCGCGATCGACACCGGCACGGCCGTCCGGCTGGCCGGCCCCGACTCGTTCCCGCCCGCCGCCCTGGCCGAGCTGCGGTGGTTCCGGCCCGGGCTCGGCACCTTCAAGGTCGACTGGGCCCTGGACGGGCCCGTGCCGTGGGCCGCCGACGAGTGCCGGCGGGCCGCGGTCGTCCACATGGGCGACTCGGTCCAGGCGATGAGCAGGGCCGCCTGGGAGGCGTCGTACGGGCTGCTGCCCGGCCGCCCCACCGTGATCCTCGGCCAGCAGTCCCTGGCCGACCCGAGCCGGGCACCGGCCGGCAGGCACACCCTCTGGGGGTACGCGCACGTGCCGGCGGCACCGGCCGGGGACGCCCTACGACCGCGCGCCAAGGCCGGCTGGGCCCGCTCGGCCGAGCCCTTCCTCGACCGGATGGAGGCGGAGATCGAGGCCAAGGCGCCCGGCTTCCGCGAGCTGGTGGCCGCCCGGCGGGCCTGGACGCCCGCCGACCTCGAGGCGGCCGACGAGGCGCTGGTCGGAGGCGACATCTCCGCCGGGTCGTTCGCCATCGACCAGCAGCTCGTCTTCCGCCCCGGACCCTCCTGGTGGCGCTGGGGGACCCCGCTCAAGGGGCTCTACCTGGCCGGCGCCGGCCTGCCGCCCGGGGGCGGGGTGCACGGCGCCGGCGGCGACCTGGCCGCCGCGCAGGCCCTGGCCGACCACCGGCGCCCAGCCGTCCTGGCCGGCCTGGCCGCCGGTGCGGGCCTGCTCGCGCTCCGGGCCGCCAGGCGGCGCCCGCGGTCCGGCTGACCGGCGCACGGTGCGGGCCGATGGCTCCGGCGGCCTCCCAGCTCAGCAAGTTCTAAGGAACCGTGCCTACATTGCTCCGTACGTCACCATGAGGGCGAGGTGATCGGGTGGGGAGCCTGCTCGGCGACGCCGACGTCTGGGACGACACGCCGGCGCCGCCCCGGCCACTGCGCCGGGGGGTCGGCCTGGCCGGTGTGGGGCTGCTGGTCGGGCTCGCCGTCGGCTGGGCGGTGGCGCCCCGCCCCGTCCCGCCGGCGCCAGTGGTGTCGCTCCCGCCGGTGCGGGCCGCCGACGCCCAGGGGCCCGTGCTGCCCCAGAGTGGCCCGCTGATCGAGCAGGCCGCGCTCGCCGGTCCGATGGTGGTGGCCGGGCTGGGCCGGGTGGACGAGGTCAAGCCGGATGGGACCGGGCGGCGCGCGCTCAGCTCCGACTTCGTCCCGGTAGCGGTCCTCCCGGCTCGGGACGGGAGGACGGTGGCGCTCGGCGGCAACGCGGTGGTGACGATCGACCGGAACGGCACGAGCAGCCAGCTGACCCCGGACGACTTCCGGGCCGGCGGCATCGCCGGCCAGGGGGACCGGGTGCTCGCCTGCGGCCGCCGCCCCCTGCCCACCGACCAGCGCCTGGCCGCGCGGGCGGCCGGGAGGGACCAGACCGCGGCCGCCCCCGCCCTGCTCCTGCCCACCAAGGGCGGCAAGGGCACGGAGGTGGGCCTCGGCTGCCCGGTGAGCTGGGCGGCACGCGCTCCCGTGGTGGCCGGGGCGGGCGGCCCGCAGGTGGGCTACAGACGGACCACACGGGGCAGCTCGGTACTGGTCGGCCGCGTGGGCGGACCGCTCCGCACCCTCCTGGACCGCAGCCGGCTCGAGTCGGCCACCGGACCGGGCGCCTCGGTCGGGGCGGTGGCCGTGAGCCCGGACGGCAAGCTGGTCGCAGTCGCGGCCGGCGCCCCTGGCGGGCGGTGGGCCTTGCTGCTCGTCCCGGTCGACAGCGGCCGGGTCAGGCGGATCGAGCTCGTGCCCGGGTACGAGGCGGCCTGGCTCACCTGGATCGGCCAGGCCGCCGACGAGCCCCGCCTCGCCATGGCCGCCGTGGACCGCCGCGGCGTTCTGGGCGAGGCGAGCCTGGGCTCGCGGACGGCCGGCGGGTACGTGCTGGCCTGGGACCAGGCCAGCGGCGTCGCCACCACGATCCTGGCCGGCGCGGCCATGGAGCGCGCCGACGGCGTCGCGTTCTCGCCCGGCGGGCAGTACCTGGCGGTCTCGTCACCGGGTGGCTGGACCGTGCTGCGCACCGCGGACCCGTCGGAACGGGGCTCCGTGCCGGTCACCGGCACGCTCCTGGCCTGGCCGGGGACGGGACCGTGAGGACCGGTGGGGACAGGGGAGCCGCCCCGGGGAGGGTGCGGCCGCGGTTCCGCGCGGGCGGGCGGCGGGAGAGCGCCGGCCAGCAGGGCGCGTCCGGCGCGCGCCGCACCGCCGTGGTGGTCCCGGTCGTGCTGCTGCTCCTCGGGCTCGCCAGCGGCGGCTTCGTCGGGTGGCGGGCGGTCACCGGCCGGACGGTCCGCGCGCCCGCCCCGCCGGCCGCGCCGCCGCTGGCGGTCAAGAGCGCCGAAGGGCCGATCGAGGAGCTCCAGGGGCTCGGCGAGCTCGCCTGGATCGGCGACCAGGGCGTGGTGCGGGCGGTCACGTCTGACGGCCGGGCCCAGCGCACCCTCGGGCGCGCCAAGGGGCTCAGCGTCGACCCGGAGACCAACCCGGGCTTCGCCAGCGGGCCGGGCCGCGCCATGGTCAGCCCGGACGGCGCCGTCGCCTACGGCTACCTCGCCGACGGCAGCCCCGTGGCCGTGCGCCTCGCCGACGGCCAGGTGCGCCGGCTGTCGCCGCCCGGCACGGTCGCGGCCGCCCCCACCCGCCAGTCGGCCGACGGCGCCGTGGTCGCGGTCTGCGCCGGCAAGCGGGGGCGCGGGCCTGGCCAGGTCGAGGGTGGGGAGACGACGCTGCTCGACCCGGGTGGGCGCCAGCTCGCCAGCCTGCCCGGCTGCGCGCTCGACCTGGCCAGGGACGGCCAGGCCGCACTGGTGCCAGCGGCCGGCGGCGCGGAGCGCGGGCTGCGGCTCTGGCGACGCTCGGGCGGGTACCAGACCGTCCTCGGCGCCGACGCGGTGGCCGCCGCCGCCCGCATGGTCGAGTTCGACGCCGACCCCGGCGGCTACGGCGTCGGCACCGCCTGGCTCTCGCCCGACGGCAGGCGGGCCCTGGTCAACGTCTACCGCAACGTGCACCGGGAGTCGCAGAGCGTCTTCTGGAGCCAGGGAGCCGCCCTGCTGCTGGTCGACCTCACCAGCCGACAGTGGCAGGCGATCCCGGTCGAGCTGCCCGGCGCGCTCCCGGTCGTCTGGGGACCGGCGGGCGGGTTCGCCCACGCGCAGACCTTCGACGCCGGGACGTTGACCACGTGGTGGTTCCGGCCGGCCGGGCGCCCGACGGTCTCCTACGTGCCCGCCAAGGGGCGGCCGGTGCTGCTCGAGGCGGGGCGTAGGCACGACCACCTCCGGATGGCGTTCAGCCCGGACGGCGACTGGCTGCTGTTCCCCGACAGCGGCAACTGGACCTTCGTCCGGGTCGACGACCCGTCGACCCGGGTCAGCTATGCAGCGCCCGGCGACTTCGCCGGCTGGCTCCCTGGTGAGGCACGCCGATGATGCGGGCGGGCGCATACCGGGCCGTTCGGGGGTGGGAGGAGCGCCGATGACGAGTCTCCGGCTTGCGCTTCGTGGGTTGGCGGCCCGGGTCGGCCTCACCGTGTCGCTGCTCGCGGTCACCTCGTTCGCGGTCGCCGTGGCCAGCGCCGGTGCCATGTACCTGCGGGCGGCGGGCGAGTCGGTGCTCCAGGACGCGCTCCGCTCGGCGCCGCCGTTCGCCTCGGGGCTCGGGGTCGCCCAGCGGGTCGCCGGCAAGCGGGACGTGCGCGGGCTCGACCTCACCGTCCGGGCCGCCATGCCCGCCCTGCCGGCCCTGCAGCCGCCGATCACCGGCTTCGACACCACCGAGCCGACCGCGCTCGGCCGGCCCGGCTCCGACGTGCCGACCGGGGAGCGGCCAACGGCCAAGCTGGCCAGCCGTTCCGGGCTCTGCCGGCACCTGGTCGTCGTGCAAGGACGCTGCCCGGGGCCGACCTCGTTGGACGCCCCGGCCGAGGCGGCCATCTCCGAGCGGGCGGCCGCCAAGCTCCACATGGGCGTGGGCGACAGGGTCGACGCGGCCGGCCTGGGCGCGAACGGCGTCGCCCGGGAGGCCAAGGTGGTCGCCGTCTTCCGGCCCACCCAGAGCGACCCCTGGTGGTGGGGCCACGACCTGTTCTACAACCCGGCCGAGGACTCCGAGACCGTGGATGCGGCCCTGGACGCGGTCCTGCTCGACGACAGCGCCATGCAGGCCGTGATCGGCGGTGGCGTGGACGTGGTGGCCCGGTGGGACTTCCCCCTGGATGCGCGCCGGGCCCGGCTCGGCGACGCCCCCGGCCTGGCCCTGGCCGTGGGCGACTTCCGCGCCCAGCTGGCCGAGGCCTACCCACAGGCGACCCTCCGGACCGGCCTGCCCACCCTGGTCGAGCGCGCCGAGGAAGGCCGGCAGGCCCTGACCGTGCCCGTGCTCCTGGCCACCGTCCAGCTGGTTGCGCTCGGGCTGCTCATCCTCGTCGTGGTCGCCGCCATGGCCGCCGAGGCGCGCGCCGGGGAGGTCGCCCTGGCCAAGGTCAGGGGCGCCACCACCGGCCAGGCGTTCGGCCTGGCCACCCTCGAGCTCGCCCTGGTCGCGGTCGCCGCCGTCCCGGCCGGGCTCGCCCTGGGTTGGCTCGGGTCGTACCTGATCGCCGGGGCCCAGCTCGTCCCCGGCGTGCCCGTGGTCGTGACGCCCCTGGCGGCCGCGGCCGCCCTGGCCGCGGGGGTCGTCGCCTTGGCGGCGGCGGCCGCGGCCGGCCTCGGGGCCGTGCGCCGGCGGGTGCTCGACCAGTGGCGGCAGGCCCGCTCGGACCGGGTCGGCCGGCGCTCGCTCCTCGTCGAGGCGGTGCTCCTCGTGGTCGCGGCTGCCGCCCTGGTCAACCTGCGCACCGGCGGGGCGCGCCCGGCTGGCACCTACGACCCGCTCGCCGTGCTCGCCCCCGCGCTGGTGGTCCTGGCCGGGGCGCTGGTGGCCGGCCGGCTGCTGCCCTTCGTGGCCGGGGCTCTCGTGCGGGCCACCGCCCGCTCCCGACGGGTGGCCCCGTTCATCGGCGCCCGCCAGGTCGCGCGGCGGGGGGGCGCCGCCTTGCGGGTGGTGGTGGCCCTGGCCGCCGCCTTCGGCCTGGTGGCGTTCGCGGTCACCGTCCGCCAGGACATGTCCCGCAACCGGCACGACCGGGCCTTGACCGAGACGGGGGCGCCCCGCCGCGCCGACGTCGCCTTCCCGCCCGGCAGCCTCGGGCCCGAGCAGGTGCGGGCCACCGACCCCTCGGGCCGGAGCTCGATGGCCGCGTTCCGGTACACCACCTCGCTCCCGACCTCGGGCCAGGAGGCGACCGTGCTCGGGGTGCAGGCCGACCGCTACCAGGGGATCGGCTTCTGGCGGGGGGATTTCGCCAGCCAGCGGCTCGGCCGCCTGCTGGCGCCGCTGCGCCGGACGCCCGTGCCCCCGCTCGAGCTCGGTTCGGCCAGCGGCCTCGAGGTCGACCTCGGCGTGGACGACCTGCGTGCGGCAGGGCCGGTCACCCTGGTCGCTGACGTGCGCGCGGCCGACGGGAGCGGTGGCCCGGTGGTGCTCGGGCAGCTCCGGGACGGCCCGATCCGTCCCTACCGGGCCGGCCTCGATCCGGACGCGTTCGGGAGCGGCGGGCCCTACCAGCTGCGCCGTCTCTACCTCGACCGGGGCCTGGGCCGGTTCTTCCCGGTGAGCGCGACCGTCCGCTTCGACTCGATCCGCGTCCAGCAGGACGGGGTGTGGCGGGTGGTCGAGACGTTCGACGACCCGGCCCGCTGGAACTCCCTGAACGACGGCGACTACACCCCGGCCGACGAGCTGGGCGGCGACGCCGCCGACGAGGGCAGGGCACTCACGATGAAGATGGAGGCGCCCTCGTCAGCGACCACGACCGGACTCGTCCACGCGTCGGTGCCGAGGGCGGTGCCTGCGGTGGTGACCCCCGGCTTCCTGACCGCCGAGTCGGCCCGGGTCGGCCAGGTCGTACGGGTGGGGTCGCCCACCGAGGGCGACATCGCGCTCCAGGTGACCGGTGTGGCCAAGGTGCTGCCGGGCACCGACGGGGTGCCCGCCGCCGCCCTCGTCGACCTGGAAGGGCTGCTCGCCCAGGCCCAGCGCAACCCCACTGACCAGGTGTCGGCCAACCAGGTCTGGACGACCGGCGGCCTGGCCGCCGCCGGCGTGCTCGACCGGCTGCGGGCCAGGGGGGTCGAGGTGAAGGCGGTCACGGTCGCCGCCGACCGGGAGCGGGCGCTCGCCCGCGAGGCACCCTCCCTGGCGCTGCTGCTGCTCGTGGTGGGTGCCGCGGCCGGGGCGGTGCTGGCCACCGGCGGGGTCATGCTCCACCTGTACCTCACCGGGCGGCGGCGTGGCTTCGAGCTGGCCGTGCTCGACGCGCTCGGCGCCCGCCGGCGCGACCTGTGGGCGCCGGTGGCGGTGGAGCAGGGGTCGCTCGTCGGCTACGGCGTGCTCGTCGGCGGGGCCATCGGCCTGGCCGCCGCGCTGGTCGCGCTGCCGGCCATCCCGCAGTTCCTGGACCGGCCCGAAGTGCCGCCGCCGATCTACACCCCGGACTGGCTCGCGCTCGGAGGTGCCCTGGGCCTCGCGCTCGTGGTCGTGGCCCTCGGCCTCACCGCGGTCGTGGCCGGCCTGGTCCACAAGGCCCGCCCCGAGCTGCTCCGCGAGGAGGAAGCCTGATGCGGGCGGGCGCGCCCGGGGCCGGGCGTGGGGGGAGGGGGCGCCACCTGCGGGCGGGCGCGCCCGGGGCCACAGGTGCCAGGGGGGAGCGCCAATGAGCGTCGCCCTGGAGCGAGTGGCTGCCGGGGTGCTGGAGGAGCGCCGGGCCCGGGCGGGGGAGCGCCTGGCAACCTGCGAGCAGCTCTTCCACATCTACCGGCTGGCCGGGCATGAGGTGGTCTCGCTGCAGGGCGTCGACCTGGCCGTCGACCGGGGCGAGATGGTTGCCCTGCTCGGGCCGTCGGGGTCGGGAAAGTCCACCTTGCTGTCGATCCTCGGCGGTCTCGAGCGGCCGTCGGCCGGACGGGTGCTGGTCGAGGGCGAGGACCTCGCCAAGCTCCCCGAGACCGCGTTGACCGCCTTCCGCCGCCGCCGGGTCGGCTTCGTCTGGCAGGTGCCCGCCCGCAACCTGCTGCCGCACGCGTCGGCCGCGGAGAACCTCGAGCTGCCGATGACCCTGGCCGGGCTCCCGGCCGCCAGGCGCCGGCGCCGGGCCCAGGTGCTGCTCGGCGCGGTCGACCTGGACGGCGTGGGCGGCAGGCAGGTCCGTGCCCTCGCCGGCGGCGAGCAGCAGCGCCTGGCCGTGGCCGTCGCCCTGGCCAACAACCCGCCCCTCCTGCTGGCCGACGAGCCGACCAGCCAGCTCGACCGGGCCAACGTCGCCCGGGTGGTCGAGATCCTCCACACAGCCAGGGATGAGCTGGGCACCACCGTCGTGGTGGTCACCCACGACCCCGAGGTCGCGGACCGGATGGACCGGACCGTCACGATCCGCGACGGGCGGGTCGGTGCCGAGGGCCGGGCCGGGGTGGAGCACGCGGTGGTCGGGCCGACCGGCTCCCTCCACCTGCCAGCGCAGGCGCTCGAGGTGCTTCCCCCGGGCGCCCGGGCGGTGGTCGAGGTCGAGGCCGACCGGGTCGTGCTCCGGCCGGTCGAGCCGGCACCGCCCGCCGGCCCGGACGGGGGCGCCGACCCGGGCCAGGGCACGCGGGAGGGGCGGCGGTGACCCCGCTGGACGCGACCCCTGCGGCCACGCCGGCCGGCGGAACGCCACCGCCCGGGCAGGCTGGGGAAGGGGCCCCGCCCTGGCGGGCCGGGGAAGGGGCCCCGCTGCTCGCCACCGAGGCGGTGGTCGCCGTCCGCGGCGGCCGCAACGTCGTCGACGGGGTGTCGCTGGCGGCAGCCGCTGGCCAGGTGCTCGGCGTGGTCGGCCCCTCCGGCTCGGGCAAGTCGACCCTGCTCCTCCTGCTTGCGGGCCTCGAGCTGCCCGACGCCGGTGTGGTCCGGTTCGAGGGGCGCGACCTCGCCGGGCTGGGCGAGGCGGGGCGGCGGGCCCTGCGCCGCGACCGGATCGCGGTCGTGTTCCAGGGCTACGGGCTGCTCGCGCTGCTCACCGCCCGCGAGAACGTGGAGCTGCCTCACCGGGTGGCGAGGCGGGACCCGGCCGCAGCGGCCGCGGCCGCAGCGCAGTGGCTCGGTCTCCTCGGGCTGTCCGGCCGGGCCGACCACCGCACCGACGAACTGTCAGGCGGCGAGCAGCAGCGGGTCGCCCTGGCCAGGGCGCTCGCCTCGGGCGCGGACGTCCTGCTCGTGGACGAGCCCACCGCCGAGCTCGACGAGGACAACCGCGGCCGCGTGGTCGGCCTGCTGCGCGACGCCGCCGACCGGGGCGCCTGCGTGGTCGTGGCCACCCACGACCCGGAGGTGGTCGAAGCCTGCGACCAGGTCGTCCGCCTGGTCGACGGCCGTGCCACCCGTACCGACCCGCACGCCCTGACCGGTTCCTGAGACCCCGTCGACGTGCAGAGCGTGTCTGGTGATCCGCCCGACCATGGGCCGCCACCGCCGATAGCTGTCAACAAAGCTGCGGGTGGTTGCGCGGCGGCGCGCGGCGCGCAGCTCGTGTTCGTGGGGGTGGACGACGATCGTGCGGCCAGCGGTGGCGGTGGTGCAGCGCTCGCGCAGCGGGCAGCGTGTGCAGCGCGTGCCGAAGCTGGCCTGCCCGGAGGCGGTGACCGACGCCCGCAGCCGGTTACGCCAGTACACCAGCACCGTCGGGTGGAACCCCGCATCGCCCAGCCGCAGCCCGCAGGCGACCTTCCAGGCGATGTCGCGCCGCAACGCGTTGATCGCCGCCCGATCACTCAAGCCCTCCAGCGCCTGCAGGACCATCACACTGCCGACCACCTCGGCGGGGACCGACGGGTGCCGCTGCCTTGAAGACAACAGGTCGGCGAACAGCTCGGGTGGGAACAGCTCGTGGCGGTGGTCGGCAAGAAAACGCATACACCGACCCGTCGGGGGACCAGGTGGCCGCGTCCAACTGCTCGTCGTGGGCATGGCGTGCAGGGCTCATACCCGGCAGTCTGCCCACTCCCGGCCATCAGCGCGAGTCATAGGATCGACACGACCGTCCGGATTGGCCAGTCGATGCGTCGTGACCGACGCAAAGCAACTGCTCAAGTCACGGCGAACCGCGAGGCCCGGTGCGCTCACAGTCAGCTCGCTGGATCGCGGCACGACCGGGCCGCTGCTACTCGCCGATGGTCCCGTCGGCAAGCTCGCGGACCACGTCGAGGTGGCCGGCGTGGCGGGCGTACTCCTGCAACACGTGGAACAGAATCCAGACCAGGGCCGGGTGGTGGTCGGGCGGGTTGAAGCGCCCGCCACTTCGGGCGACATCTTCAAGGCGTGCCGCCGCAACGATCTGCCGCGACCTGGCGCACTCGGCGTGGAACAGCGCCCTGATGTCGTCGGGTGTCTCCCCGGCGCCAACCTGCCACCTGCCATCAGGGCCGTCCTCGGCCCAGGGCGAGTCGACCTGCTCACCGGCAAAGCCCCAGCGAAACCATCGCCGCTCGACGCCGGCCAGATGCTTGAGCAGGGCCAGCGGCGTCCAGCCGGACGGCAGCCGGCTACGGCGCAACTCCTCCTCCGACAGGCCGTCGAGCTTGCGCAAGACCGCGTCTCGGTAGAAGTCGAGGAAGCCAACCAGCAGCTCGCGCGGGTCGGTGAGGGTGTCGGAGGGCTCTGGTGGGGGCTCCACGGGTGTGACCATGCGCGCGAGCGTAGGCGACAGCGGGTTGCCTGTGCCAGCCAACATCACCGCGATGGCGTGCCCAGCCGCCGCTCGACAGCGACGAACCACCGGCAAGCTCGGAGATCGCTCAGGAATCCAGACGATCTGTCAGTCGCGCCGTCTCGCTCGGTCAGCCGTGCTGGGGCCTGAGCTGCAACTCGGGCTCGAGAACCTCATCGCAGCCCGGCTCGTAGATGTCGGCCGTTGAGCATTGCTCCGGCCCAGCTCATTGTCTCAACTAACTAAGGAAGAAACTGCTGCTCGATCCGCTGGGCCTGGCCGCCCCGGACCGTGACCCAGAACAGGGGGTGGTCCGGGTTCGGGAAGTAGGAGGCGAGCTCTGCGAGCTTGAGGGGGACGTTCTTGGTCGCTGACCCTGTCTCCTCGGCTTTCAGGGTGTTGACCGTGATGGAGGCGTTCGGGGCGACCGGGACCGTCCGCTTCCGCGGGTTCTGGTTGCGGATGTAGTAGTCGTTCGGGGGTGGGGACTCCTTGCCGTCCTCGGCCGCCGCCTTGGTGGCGGCCGTCCCGGTGAGGAACTGCACCTCGTCCACGACCATCGTCCGCTTGGCGGCGTCGGCCGCCACGATGAAGACCGGGTGGCGTCCCTCGGTCAGGACCGCGGCCTCGCCGGCGCCGGCCGCGGTGGTCGTGACGGCCGGCCCGGTCGTGGCCACCGGTCCGGTGGTGGTCGTCGGCCCGGGGCCGGCGGCCGTCCCCGGGGACGCCTCCTCCGGCCCGCTGCACCCGGTGGCGCCCGCGCCGAGCGCGGCCAGCAGGACGACGGCGCCCAGGGCGGCAGGGGCGGAACGGCGCTTCACGGTCATCTTCTCCCGTCGGGTGGTTGCCACGGAGGGCGGCGCCCACCGTCGGCGGCGATCTTCCGCTCGGGATACTGAACCTGAAGCCGCCCGTTTTATCCAGTAGGCACCCCGGAGCAGCCGCACCTGGAGCGCCGCGCCCACCCATCATGGGTGGGCGCGGACGGGCGGGGCGGGCGAGGTCAGGCCGAGCCGACCTCCTGGGCGTCGGCGTGGCCGAAGGCGACGTTGACGGTCAGCTCCTCGGTGCCACGGACGACCGACAGGGCCAGGGTGGCGTCCTCCGGCAGCGCGTCGAGCACCTCGTGGAGCTCGTCGGCGTCGGCCAGCTCGCGGCCACCCGCCGCCACGATCAGGTCTCCGGTGCGGATGCCGGCCCGGCCGGCCGGGCCGTGCTCGTCGACCGCGCGGACCAGCAGGCCGTCCCGCTCGGGCAGGCCGACCGCGCGCCTGAGCTGCCTGGCGGCCCGTACCGGGGCGAGGCCCACGCCCAGGCGCGGCCGGGACGGCGTCTCGCCCCTGGCGAGCGCGTCGAGCCGCCCACGCAGCTCCGCGTCGGCCGGGACGGCCAGGTAGAAGCCGTCGCCAAGGCGGTTGGTGTTGAGACCCAGCAGCCGGCCGGCCCCGTCGACCAGCGGGCCGCCGGAGGAGCCCCGGCCCAGCGGGGCGGTGTGCTCCAGGCTGCCGGTGATACGCCGGCCACGCGGGCCGCGGAACGCCCGGTTCACCGCCGAGACCAGCCCGAACGTGACCCGCGGTCGTCCGCCCGGGTTGGCCAGGCCGAACACGGGCGCGCCGATGCGGGCTGCCTCCCCCTCGCCGGCCCAGGCGATCGGCGCGGCGCCCTGGGTGTCGACCGAGATGACGGCGAGATCGGCGTCGACATCAACCCCCTGGACGCGCCCGACCGCGCTGCGACCGTCGGCGAAGACCACGGTCGTCTCCTCGCCGCGGATGTTGTGCGCGTTGGTCGCTACCGACCCCTCCGCCACGACCACACCCGAGCCGCGGCCGTGACCACGCCCGATGCCGACCACAGACCCGCTCACCTGCTCCGCCACCCTGCCGACGGCCTGCTCCAGCTCCTCGAGCACGCTCATGACTCCTCCTTGAGGTCCAGTTACTAGTAAGTTGCAAGTTACTAGCTGCAAGCGAGGCGTGCAAGTGCTGGACGGCAGCCCCTACGATGACCCCATGCCGCAGACGCAAGATCCGTCACCCCTGGACGAGGCGGTCGCCCGGGTCGGCGACCGCTGGACCCTGCTGATCGTGCAGGCGCTGCTCGGCGGGACCCGGCGCTTCAACGACCTGCAGGCGGAGCTCCCGGGCATCGCCCCGAACGTACTGTCGCAGCGGCTGAAGCACCTCGAGCGCGAGGCGGTCGTGGTGAGCCGGCCCTATTCCCGGCGGCCGCCCCGGTTCGCCTACGAGCTCAGCGCATCAGGACTCGAGCTGGCCGGCGCCCTGCGCCTGCTCGCCCAGTGGGGGGCGGAGCGCGCCGGGGGCGGCGGCGCACTCCGCCATGCGGAGTGCGGCACGCCGATGGAGGCGCGCTGGTACTGCCCGACCTGCGCCCGCATGGTCGCCGACGACGAGGTCGACGACCTCCACTACGTCTGACTGCGTACGGTGGCGTCTGACTGCGTACGGTGGCATACCGCCCATGGGTGGGGATTTCGGGCGTTTCCACAGCGATTCCAGGTAGCCTGCTGACGTTTCCATTTTGCCATGACGTTGCCGGCTGTTCATCCGGATGCGTAGAAGTTGGGACTTGCGAGCTGCCGGCGTCTAACATACGTTTTGACGGGCGTCGGCCGGTTCTGCCGGGCCGGGAGGTGTCATGCCGGTCCTTGACGTCTCGACACCGCCGCGAACAGACCTTCTTGGGGGAGGGGGAGCGTTCAGGCTCGAAGCCATGGCGTCTCGAATGCCACTGGCTGCCACGAGCGGAGGTGCATCAGGGGGGGCTTCACGCTGGACATCAGGGGGGGCTTCACGCTGGACATTGGGACGTATGGTCATGGCTTGGTTGCTGCGTGCAGGCAGCCCAGGCTGGCAGCCGACCGCTTCGCTGACCCTCGCCGACTCGCCATTCGCCCCATCGGGCACGGCGAGCCGTGGAGGCCGTCCAGCCCGCTGATGGGACCGGGTAGGTCGCGAGCTGTCATTCCCGCACTGTCCGCCGGCCGACGGCCGCCCGGATCGCTGATCTGGGCGCGCCCACCGGCCCCCCTGGCGCCGTCAACGGGAGCACCGGTCCATCGAGGGGGAAATGATGAACGTTCGGCGGGGGGCCAGCCGTGGCTCGTAGGCAGGCGCAGAGAAGCATGACCAACGGGCCCGGTACCGAGTCCCGACCCAGCGCATCCGCACTGACCGAGGACCTCAAGCTCGTCTGGACTGACGAGACCACCTCGGGCGGGGGCCCGGGGGCACCCGAGGGGCAGGGGATGCCGCGCGTCGCCCCCGCGAGCGGGACGCTGCGCCGCTACCGGCAGGTCAGCCTCGGCCTGGCCGCCTCGGACGCCGTGTGCGTGGCGGTCGCGCTGATGGTGTCGTACTTCCTCCGCTACCCCGGAGCGATGCGGCCCATGCCCGTCGGGGAGACCGCGGTGGTCCTGCTCGCCCCGCTGCTGTGGATCGGGGTGTTCCACACCTTCAACCTGTACCGCCCCCAGCACCTCTCGGGCCACGAGGAGCTGCGCCGCACCATCGGCGCCACCAGCCTCGGGATCGTCCTGCTGGTGATGGCGAGCTACTGGTCAAAGGCGTCGTTCTCGCGCTCGTGGGTGGCGCTGGCCTGGGTGCTCGCGCTGGCCCTCGAGCTCGGGGTGCGGCGCGGGTGGCGCTGGTACCTGTGGCGCCAGCGGCGGGCCGGCCGCCTGCGCTTCCGTACCCTGGTCATCGGGGCGACCCCGGAGGCGGGGCGCCTGGTCGAGATCCTGCGCGACCGGGAGTCCGGCTTCACCCCGCTCGGCTACGTGCTGGCCTCCGCGCCCAACCTCTCCGCCAACTCCCTGCCCGTCCTGGGCGGGATCGGCGACCTCCGCCTGCTGATCCGCGAGCACGCCGCCGACTGCCTGTTCGTAGCCCCCACCGCCATCAGCGTCGACGACATGTCCCGGGTCGCCCAGGCCGCCCGCCTGGAGGGCGTCGAGGTACGGGTCTCGTCGAACCTGCCCCAGACCCTCACCTCGCGGCTGTCGCTGCAGACGGTCGGCCCGGCGGTGGCCCTGGTGCTGCGGCCCGTCCACCTCACCGGCCGGCAGGCGGCCATGAAGCGCGCCTTCGACGTGCTCGCCGCGTCGGCCGCGCTGCTGGTCAGCTTCCCGCTCTGGGCGGTGATCGGGACCGCGATCCGCCTCACCTCCAGCGGCCCGGTCTTCTTCCACCAGGAGCGGGTGACCAAGGGGGGCCGCGTCTTCCGGATGCACAAGTTCCGCTCCATGCGGCCCGGTCTAGCTGTCAAGGCCGACACCACCCAGCCCTTCTTCAAGCTCGACGCCGACCCGCGCCTCACCCGGGTGGGGGCCTTCATCCGCCGCGCCAGCCTCGACGAGCTGCCTCAGTTCTGGAACGTCCTCAAGGGGGAGATGAGCATCGTCGGGCCCCGCCCGCTCCCGGCCGACCAGGTGGCCGCCAACCTCGAGCTGCTCAGCCCCCGCCAGGAGGTGCCGGCCGGGGTGACCGGCTGGTGGCAGATCAACGGCCGTAGCCAGGTGACCCCGGAGGAGGCCCTGCGGCTGGACCTGTTCTACATCGAGAACTGGTCGCTCACGCTGGACCTGTACATCCTGGTCAAGACGTTCGGGGCCGTCGTGCGCCGAAGCGGTGCCTTTTGAGCGGCTTCGGAGCGCTGTCATGTGCGGGATAGCCGGGGTCTACAACGTGCCCGCCACGGCCGGGCAGCTCGCCGCCATGTCGCGGGCGATCGCACACCGGGGCCCGGACGCCGAGGGCTCCTGGACCCGCGACGAGGACGGCCGCCGGGTCTGGCTCGCGCACCGGCGCCTGTCCATCATCGACCTGTCCGAGGCCGCCAACCAGCCGTTCGTCAAGGACGGGCTCGTCCTGGTGTTCAACGGCGAGATCTACAACTACCAGGCGCTGCGCCGCGAGCTGGCCGCAGGCGGCGCCCACTTCCGCACCAGCTCCGACACGGAGGTGCTGCTCGAGGCGTGGCGGCGCTGGGGCCCGGGCTGCCTGGACCGCGTCCGCGGCATGTTCGCGTTCGCGCTGTACGACGAGCGGACCGGCACGCTCGTCCTCGCCCGCGACCATTTTGGCATCAAGCCGTTGTTCTACACGCTGCGGGACGGCGGCGTCGCCTTCGGCTCGGAGCTGAAGGCACTGCGGCCGGTGCTCGGCGAGCGCCCCGAGATCGACCCCTGCGCGCTGGTCGCCTCGCTGATGTACTACTGGGTCCCCGAGGACCACTGCGTCTACCGGGGCGTGGCCAAGCTCCCGCCCGGCTCCTGGCTCGAGGTGGCCCCGGACGGGTCGCACCGCCTGCAACGCTACTGGGACCCGGCCACGGCGCTCACCGCGCCGCCCGAGCGCGAGGTCGATGTCGACGCGCTGCGCACCGTGCTCGAGGAGTCGGTCGCCGCCCACCTGGTCGCCGACGTGCCCGTCTCGACATTCCTGTCCGGCGGGCTCGACTCGAGCCTGCTCACCGTGCTCGCCGTCCGCCACAACCGCGACATCGACAGCTACACGATCTCGTTCCGCGGCGAGGACCAGCGCTTCGAGGCGATGCCCGACGACCTCGCCTACGCGCGCAAGCTGGCCGACCGGCACGGCATCCGGCTCCACGAGGTCGAGCTGGCGCCCGACGTCGCCGACCTGCTCCCCCGGATGGTGCACACCCTCGACGAGCCGATCGGCGACGCCGCTGCGATCAACGCCTACCTGATCTGCAAGGCGGCCAGGGAGGCCGGGGTCAAGGTGCTGCTCTCCGGCATGGGCGCCGACGAGCTGTTCGGCGGCTACCGCAAGCACTACGCCGCCCTGCTCGCCTCCAGGTACCGCCGCCTGCCGGGGTTGCTCCGCCATGGGCTCGTCGAGCCGGCCATACACCGGCTCCCGGTGGCCGGCCGGCGGCGCGGCTACCGCTCGGTGCGCTGGGCCAAGCGCTTCGTGGCGTTCGCCAGCCTGCCCGAGGAGGCCGCCTTCCGGCGCAGCTACACCCACTACGACGTGCCCGGCTTCCACGAGCTGCTCGACCCCGAGCTCTGGCCACACGTCGACCAGCTCGTCGCCGAGCACGCGGCCGTCTACGCCGAAGGCCCGGCAGACGACCAGGTCAACCGCATGTGCTACACCGACACCCGGATGTTCCTGCCCGGCCTCAACCTGGCCTACACCGACCGGGCCAGCATGGCGGTGTCGACCGAGGTGCGGGTGCCCTACGTCGACAAGGACGTGGTCGCCGCGGCGTTCGCGATCCCGGGAGCAGCCAAGATCGTCCGCACCGAGCGCAAGGCGATCCTCAAGCAGGCCGCCGAGCGGTGGCTGCCCAGGGAGATCGTCTACCGGCCCAAGGGCCTGTTCAGCGCGCCGCTGCGCGCCTGGATCCGTCGCGACCTGCAGGACATGGTCGAGGACGTGGTGGCCGGCGGGAACCTGGTCACCTCCGGGATGCTCGACAAGACCGCCGTGCGAGCCCTGATCGACGACGACCGCTCGGGCGTCGCCGACCGGTCCAAGGAGATCTGGCAGCTCCTGACCCTCGAGCTCTGGCACCGCCAGCAGTCCCAGTGACCGTCCCCGTGCCAGGGCGACCAACCGTGAGCAGTGGTGCCGCATGAAACAGATCGTGCAGAACTACAAGTCGGGCGAGCTGTCGCTGGTGGACGTGCCAGCGCCCACCAGCCAGCCGGGCGGGGCCCTGGTCCGCTCGCAGTACTCCCTCATCTCGGTCGGCACCGAGATGATGAAGATCAGCGAGAGCAAGCTGTCGCTGATCGGCAAGGCCCGGGCCCGGCCCGACCAGGTCAGGAAGGTGGTGCAGGCGGTCTCCCAGCAGGGGTTGGCCGCCACCTACCGCAAGGTCACCACGCAGCTCGACTCCTGGACGCCGCTTGGCTACTCGCTCTGCGGCGAGGTCGTCGAGGTCGGCGCCGGGGCCGACGACCTCTCGGTCGGCCAGCGCGTCGCCTGCGCAGGCAACCTCTACGCGCTGCACGCCGAGTACAACTGGGTCCCGCGAAACCTCTGCGTGCCCGTGCCCGACGGGGTCAAGGGCGAGCACGCCGCCTTCACCACCGTCGGCGCCATCGCCATGCAGGGCTACCGGCAGTCCGAGGCCGGGCTGGGCGAGTCCGCGCTGGTGGTCGGCCTCGGGCTGGTCGGCCAGCTGCTGGTGCAGATCCTCCGGGCCGCCGGCGTCGTCGTGCTCGGGCTCGACCCGTCGCTGGAGCGCTGCCGGCTGGCCGAGCGGATGGGCGCCACCGCCTGCGGCGCGCCAGCGGGCCAGGACCTCGACGGGGTGGTGGCGAGGCTCGCCGAGCTGACCGACGGGGCCGGTGCCGACCACGTCTTCCTCACCGCCGGGGGCGACACCAACCAGCCCGTCGAGCTGGCCGCCGAGCTGGCCAGGGACCGGGCCCGGGTCGTCGACATCGGCAAGTGCCGGCTCGACCTGCCCTGGAAGGACTACTACGAGAAGGAGCTCGATGTCCGCTTCTCCCGCTCCTACGGGCCCGGCCGCTACGACCCGGTGTACGAGGAGCAGGGCGTCGACTACCCGATCGGCTACGTCAGGTGGACCGAGCGGCGCAACCTGGCCTGCTTCCTCGACCTGGTCGACGGCGGCCAGGTCGACCTCGGGCCGCTGGTGTCGGCGGTGCTGCCCTTCTCCGACGCGGTCGGCGGGTACGAGCGCATCCTAGCCGGTGAGCAGCGCGGCGTCGGCATCCTGTTCCAGTACCCGGCCGACGCGCCCCTGGCCCACCGGCTGGACGGGACCGCCGCGCTGCCGCAGCCCAGCGCTCGGCCGGCCCAGCCCAGCCAGCCGGTGGTGCGCCTCGGCGTCGTCGGGGCGGGCAACTACGCCACCTCGATGCTCCTGCCCCACCTCCGGGGGCGCGACGATGTCCGGCTCGTCGAGGTGGCCACGGCCACGGCCCTCTCGGCCGCCAACGCCCGGCGCCGGTTCGGCTTCGAGCGGGTCTCCACCGACTACCAGGGCCTGCTGGCCGACGAGGGCATCACCGCGGTGCTCATCACCACCCGCCACCACGCCCACGCCCGGATGGTGTGCGAGGCGCTTCGGGCCGGCATGGCGGTGTTCGTGGAGAAGCCCCTGGCGGTCACCCCCGAGCAGCTCGACGAGATCCTGGCCACGGTCGCCGAGACGGGCAACGACCGGCTCACGGTCGGGTTCAACCGCCGCTTCGCGCCACTGCTGGTCGAGCTCAAGCGGTCCTGGGGGGCGCGCACCGGGCCGGTCCACCTCCGCTACGACGTGAACGCCGGGCAGCTCGGCGCCGGCAGCTGGTACGCCCGCCCCGAGGAGGGCGCCCGCCTGGTCGGCGAGGGCTGCCACTTCGTCGATACCGCGTCGTGGTGGATCGGGAGCGAGCCGGTCGAGGTGTTCGCGGCCAGCACCCCGGGCGACCCCGACGACACCGTGAGCACGGTCCGCTACGCCGACGGGTCGGTGGCGACGATCTCCTACCTCACCCGGGGCGACGGCCGCTACCCCAAGGAGGTCATGCAGGTCTTCGGCCAGGGCCAGGTGGCCAAGCTGCACAACTTCCAGCGGACCGAGCACTGGCGGGGCGGCAAGCGCCGGGCGAAGCGGTCGCGGTCGGGGATCGACAAGGGCCAGCAGCAGGAGATGGAGGCATTTGTCCGCGCTGTGGCCGAGGGCCTGCCCATGCCGATCGGGCTGGCCTCGCTGGCGGCCACCACCCGGGCCACCTTCGCGGCAGCAGCGAGCGTGGTCAGCGGCCGTCCCGAGCCGGTCACCCCGCCGGCTGGCGCTGGCCCGGCGGCAGGAGACGGCCCCCCGGCCGGCCCCGAGTCCCGGGCGGCAGGCACGAAGGGCGCCACCGCCGGATGAACCCGCTGTGGTACGCCAAGCGTCTCGCGCGCATGACGCCCGCCGAGGTCGCCGGGCGCGCCCGCGACGAGCTGGTGAAGCGGCGCTGGCGCCGGCGCCAGGTCCGCCCAGGGCAGCCCGACCCGCTGCCCGTCCCGGCGACGGTCCCGCCTTTCGCGGCCGGCCTGCCACCGGCATCGGTCGAGGGCGTGCCCGGGCCGGCGCAGGCCCGGATCCTCGAGGCGGCCGACGGGCTGCTGGCCGGCTCCTGGCCGGTGTTCGACCGGGTCTGGGACGCCGCCGAGGCGGACTGGTTCGCCGACCCGCGCACCGGCCGGCGGGCACCGGCCGACGCCTACTGCTTCGACGTCGACCACCGGGACGAGGCGGCGGTCGGCAACGTCAAGTACGTGTGGGAGCCGTCCCGCCACCAGCACGTCACGCTGCTCGCGGCCGCATGGCTGCTCTCGGGCGACGACCGCTACGCCGAGGCGGCCGCGAGGCAGCTCCGCTCCTGGTGGGCGGCCAACCCCTTCCTCTCGGGCGTCCACTGGACGAGCGCGATCGAGGTCGGCGTACGGCTCGTCTCCTGGACCTGGACGCGGCGGCTGCTCCACGGGTGGGGCGCCGCCGCCGGCCTGTTCGAGGGCGACCCGGCCTTCCTGGCCCAGCTCCACCACCACCAGGAGTACCTGGCCGCGCTGCCGAGCCGCGGCTCGTCGGCCAACAACCACGTGCTGGCCGAGGCGGCCGGGCAGTTTGCGGCCGCCTGCGCCTTCCCGTGGTTCCCCGAGTCGGCCGGGTGGCGTGCGCACGCCGCGGACACCCTGCGCCGGGAGCTGCCCCGCCAGACCTTCCCGGACGGCCTCAACCGGGAGCTGGCAACCGGCTACCACGGCTTCGTGCTCGAGCTCGGCCTGGCCGCCGCCCTCGAGGGCGAGGCGGCCGGGCACCCGCTCGGCGGCGAGGTCTGGGACGCCCTGCGGCGCATGGTCGACGCGCTCGCCGCGGTCCTGGACGTGCGCCTCCACCCGCCCCGCCAGGGCGACGACGACGAGGGCCAGGGCCTGCTGCTCGATCCGCCCGGAGGCGGACCCGGGCGGTGGGCGTCGCTGCTGGCGACCGGGGCGGTCCTGTTCGGCCCGCTGGACTGGTGGCCGCCGGTGCCGCAGGACGACGCGCGCACGCCCCTGTGGACCGCGCTCGCGCCGACGCCCCAGCCGGGACCCGGCTGGCGCCCCGAGACGCGGCCGGGACCCGGCTGGCGCCCCGAGACGCGGCCGGGAGCCGGCCGGCGCCCCGAGACGCGGCCGTCGCTGTTCCCCGGTGCCGGCATGGCGCTGCTCCGGGACGGGCGGGAAGGGGCCGACGAGCTCTGGTGCCGGGTCGACCACGGGCCGCACGGCTACCTCGGCATCGCCGCGCACGCCCACGCCGACGCGCTCGCGGTGGAGCTGCGGGTCGGTGGGGTGGAGGTCCTGGCCGACCCCGGGACCTACTGCTACCACGGTGAGCCGGCGTGGCGGGCCTACTTCCGCTCCACCGCCGGCCACAACACCCTCGAGGTCGGCGGGGTCGACCAGTCGGTGTCGGGCGGCCCGTTCCTGTGGGCCCGCCACGCCCGCAGCGAGCTGGAGCACGCCGACGGGCTCGACGGTGGCCCGGTCGCCGAGGTGCGGGCCGCCCACCACGGCTACGAGCGGCTCCGCCCGCCCGCCGTGCACCGGCGCACGGTCCGCCTGCTCCGCGGGGAGCGCCGCCTGGTGATCGAGGACCGGCTCGACACCACCGGCGAGCACGACTGCCGCCTCGCGTTCCACCTCGGCCCGGGTGTGGCCTGCACGCTGCGCGGCACGCAGGCGGAGCTGACCTGGCCGGCCGGGGAGGGGAAGCAGGCGGGGCGGGCGACGATCGCGCTCCCGGAGGGGCTGGCCTGGGAGTGCGTCGAAGGGCGGACCGACCCACCCGCCGGCTGGTATTCGCCGGCGTTCGACGTCCGCGTGCCAACGGTGACGCTGCTCGGCGCCGGCCGCACCGGCCGCTGCCGGCCCCTTGCCACCGTCGTGCAGCTCGACCCCGCCCAGCCTCCCGAACCACCTGCCCGGCCCCACGAACCATCAGAGGTGCCACGTGCGTCCTTCCCGCAACCCGGCCGTCGGTGGGAGCTCCCCACGAGGATCAGCGTGTTCGGGCTGGCGTGCGGAGCGGTGAGCCGTCGCCGCTTCCCGGGCAGGAGCTCGCCATGAGGATCAGCGTGTTCGGGCTGGGCTACGTCGGCGCGGTGTCGGCCGCCTGCCTGGCCGGCGACGGCCACGACGTCACCGGCGTGGACCCCCAGCCGGTCAAGGTGGACCTGCTCAACCGCGGGCGGTCCCCGGTCATCGAGGAGGGCGTCACCGAGCTCGTTCAGGCCGGCGTGTCCCAGGGCCGCCTGCGCGCCACGGTCGCCTGCCCCGAGGCGGTGCGCGACACCGACCTCGGCCTCGTCTGCGTCGGCACGCCGAGCCAGGCCAACGGCAGCCTCGACCTCACCTACCTCCGCCGGGTCGGCGAGGACGTCGGCGCCGCCCTGCGCGAGCGGGACGGGTTCTTCGTGGTGGTCCTACGCTCGACGGTGCTGCCTGGCACGACCCAGGAGGTGCTGGTCCCGGTCCTGGAGCGCGCCTCGGGCAAGCGGGCCGGCCGCGACTTCGGGGTCTGCGTGAACCCGGAGTTCCTCCGCGAGGGCAGCGCCGTCCACGACTTCCATCACCCCCCGAAGGTGGTGATCGGCGCCTCCGACGAGCGGAGCCGGCGCCTGGTCACCCCGGTCATGGAACGGCCCGGCGTGCCCACCGTCCACAGCGACGTGCGCCTGGCCGAGATGGTGAAGTACGCCGACAACGCCTGGCACGCGCTCAAGGTGGCGTTCGCCAACGAGATCGGCAGCCTGGCCAAGGCTCAGGGGATCGACGGGCGGCGCGTCATGGAGGTCTTCTGCGCCGACCAGAAGCTGAACCTGTCGCCGGCGTACCTGAAGCCCGGGTTTGCCTTCGGCGGCTCCTGCCTGCCCAAGGACGTCCGCGCGCTCGCCCACCGGGGCCGCGGCCTCGACCTCGACCTGCCCCTGCTGAACGCGGTCCTGCCCAGCAACCACCAGCAGCTCGAGCGGGCGTTCCAGCTCGTGGTCGAGGCCGACCACCGCAGGATCGGCGTGCTCGGCCTCTCCTTCAAGGCGGGCACCGACGACCTCCGCGAGAGCCCCATGGTCGACATGGTCGAGCGCCTGCTCGGCAAGGGCTACGACCTGCGGGTGTACGACGGCAACGTCAACCTGGCCAAGCTGGTCGGCGCGAACCGCGACTACATCCTCAACCAGATCCCCCACATCTCGAACCTCATGGTGGCAACGGTCGACGAGCTCCTCGACCACGCCCAGACGGTCGTGGTCGCACATCGCGACGCGGCCTTCCGCGCCGCCCTGGAACGGGTTCGGCCCGGCCAGCGGGTCGTCGACCTGGTCCGTATCGTCGAGGAGCCCGGCGGCAGGGAGGGCTACGATGGCATCGGCTGGTAGCCGGCGGGCCCGTCCGGCCCGCCGACGGCCGTCGGCGGGCCGGACGTCGGTGGGCCGGACGGGTCGCGCCTGCATCGTGGTGCAGAACCTGCCCGTCCCGTTCGACCGCCGGGTCTGGCTGGAGGCGACCACCCTGGCCCGGGCTGGCTGGCAGGTCAGCGTCATCTGCCCCAAGGCCAAGGGCTTCGACGAGTCCTTCGAGGTGCTCGAGGACGTGCACGTCTACCGGTACGGGCTGCCGGTGGACGCCCAGGGCGCGCTCGGCTTCGTCACCGAGTTCGCCTGGTGCTTCCTGCGCACGGCCATGAAGACGGTACGGGTGACCCTCCGCGGCCGCGGCTTCGACGTGCTGCACGCCTGCAACCCGCCGGAAACCTACTGGCCGCTCGGGTGGGCCTGCAAGCGGCTCGGCAAGCGGTTCCTGTTCGACCACCACGACCTCTCGCCCGAGATGTACCAGGCGAAGTTCGGCGGGGGAGGCGGGCCCGCCCTGGCCGGCCTGAAGTTCCTCGAGCGGATGACCTTCAGGATGGCCGACCTGGTGATCACCACCAACGAGAGCCACAAGCGGGTCGCAGTGGAGCGCGGGGGCATGGCCCCCGGCGACGTGTACGTGGTCCGCTCCGGCCCCGACCTCGGCCGGCTCACCGTGTTCCCGCCCCACCCGGCCTGGCGCAGCGGCAAGCGCCACCTGCTCGTCTACCTCGGGGAGATCTGCAAGCAGGACGGCGTCGACCACCTGGTGCGGGCCGTGAGGCTGCTACGCGACGGGCTCGGCCGCGACGACTTCCACTGCGTGCTGGTCGGGGGCGGCCCGCACCAGCCCGCGATCAAGGCGTACGCGGAGGAGATCGGCGTCGCCGACCTGTGCACGTTCACCGGCCGGGTCAGCGACGAGGAGCTGTGCCGCGTGCTGTCATCGGCCGACCTGGGCGTCGACCCCGACCCCAGGAACGACTGGTCGGACAAGTCGACCATGAACAAGATCATGGAGTACATGTTCTTCGGCCTGCCCGTGGTCGCCTACGACCTGGCCGAGACCCGCGTGTCCGCCCAGACGGCGGCCGTCTACGCCGAGGCCAACTCCGAGCGCGGCCTGGCCAAGCAGATCGACGCCCTGCTCGACGACCCGGCCCGCCGGCAGGAGATGGGCCGCGCCGGCCAGCACCGGGTCCGCACCGAGCTGGCCTGGGAGTACTCCGCGCCCGTGCTGCTCGCGGCCTACGACCGGCTGCTGGCTGGCTCCTCGACCACACGGAGGCGGTCGTCGAGCACCCCGTGAGCGAGCAGGAGGCGGACGTGGGCGATGCGCTGGAAGCGCGGCCCCTCGAACTCCTCGGCCGAGAGCCCCCACGCCCGGCGGTGCGCACAGGGCTGCACGCCCTGCGCCGCGGGCGGCATCGCCGAGCGCACCCGAGCCAGCGCACGCACCTACGGGTCGCCGTGGTCTTGGCGTGCTCGGCTGTCCTGGCCGGTGTGCTCGCGTCGCTTCCGCACGCGACGGCGACCCGTGCGACGTTCCGCTTCACCCCGGCCGCCACCACGACACTCCCATCGGCAACGCCGGGAACGACGAGTGCGCCGGCAACGACGGGAACGACGAGTGCGCCGGCAACGACGGGAACGATTACGTACGGAACCCCTGAGCGCCCGTTCCCGGCATCCTCGGCCTGGAACCGCGCCATCCCTGCCAATGCCACACTTGCCCCCAACTCGGCCGGCATGATCCAGCACTTGTCCAGCGGAGGCCACTACAACATGACCTCTGGAGCCTCGGGGCAGTTCGGAGCGCCGGTGTTCTACGCGGATGCCAGCACGCCGCGGTACACCTGGAGTTCACACTGTGGCCCTGTCAGCGGCAAGCAGGTACCGATCCCGCCGGGCTCGCATGAGGCTCAGGGACCGGCGGCGAGCACCGACCACAAGTACATCGTGATCGACACGAGCACGAAACTCGTCTACGACATCTGGGGGGCCGACGTCGCCGGACTCGACTGCATCAAGTGGGGCTACCAGGGTTACGGGGTCATCGAGTCTTTGACGACTGCCGATGATGGGGCCCCGGGCATCAATGGTGAAAAAGCACCGACCGGCGCCAGCACCAGCTCCCTTGCCGGATTGCTCCGTGCTTACGACGCCACGCACCTGGACGCCGACGGAACTTATGGTCACGCGCTGCAGGGGTCATCGATGTACGGCGCCAAAGGGCGGTGGGTGAGCCCAGCCACCAGCAGTGACGGTCCTGACACCAGTCCCGACGCGATACCGCAGGGCTCCCGGCTCCAACTGAATCCCTCGTTCAACTGTGGGGCCATCTCTGTACCGGGTGTGCGGGCTTACTGCAAGACCGCACAGAAGTACGGGATCATCCTGATGGACACGAGTCCCGTGCATGCCTTGACTATCTATCAGGAGGACGTCAAGGACAACACCCCGGCTACCGGTAACCCATTTGCCGGAGGGTATTGGGGCACCGATGCCGACTGGCCGTCGCTGGCGAGCGTTCCACTGGACCAGTTCCGCGTCGTAGCTCCGTTCTAGGTAGCCGACACCATCGGCCTGACCGCGACCCAGCTGCTGGGCCATCGGCACCCACCGCCGGGCCTGGGAGCGGTGCATGGGCGCGCTGCTGCCCGGCTACGCCCGCAACCGGCGGCTCGCTGATGCGCTCCACCAGCAAGCCTTCTGTGCCCTACAGGTACAGGGCAAGCCGCAGCTTGACATCTCAGCTCATGGGTGTCTGTTGTGTGCCTGTCTGTGTAGTTATCGGCACTTGCAGCCCGTCGGCCTGTCCCATACCGTTTCTACGGAGACTGCCCGGTTCTGCCGGGTCGAGGCGTATCATGCCGGTCCTGATGCCCGACGACGCCGCGAACAGGCCTTCTTGCTGGGGGAGGAGCGTTCGAGTTCGAGGCCGTGGCATTGGCGACGCCATCGGTGCCCGGTAAGGACGAGCGGAGGTGATAGGGGGGGTGTTCACGCTGCGCAAGATGGGCTGGCTCGGTCCTACCCACTACCGAGCAGAGCACAACATCTGACGGCGAGGTCCGATCTCGAGTTGAAAGGAGCGACGAACGTGACCGATACCTTGCTGCAGCTCGACCCCCACAGATTCGCCGAAGCGTTCACGCGCCGTCCCTTCGCGGTGCGCCACTCCCTTGTGAACCACCCGCTGCTTACGCCCGATGCCATTGCCGCTCTGGCCGACCGGTTGCCGTACGCGGCCATCGAGCGGCACCAGGCAAACCTGCCGCTCGTCATGCCGGGCGGGGCGCCCGAGGTGGAGGGCCTTCCATCCGACACCGTGCGCGGAATCGAGACCAACGGTTGTTGGATGGTGCTGTGGAACATCGAACAGGCCCATGAGCACAAGGCGCTGCTCGACGCGGTTCTCGACGAGGCCGAGCACGTTGTCGGCAGGCGCGAGGGCGGCATGCGCAACCGCCAGGCGTTCCTGTTTCTGTCCGCCCCCAATGCGACAACGCCGGTCCATTTCGATCCTGAACACAACTTCCTGCTGCAGGTCCGCGGTACCAAGTCAATGAATGTAGGACGCTTCCCGGACGATGCCGAGCGGCAGCGGGAGCTGGATCGGTACTACGACGGCGGCCACCGCAACCTGGAAAGCATGCCGGTCGGGGTGCAGGCCTTCGACATGGATCCCGGCGACGGGACCTATGTCCCCTCGTTCGCGCCGCATTTCGTCAAGAACGGCCCAGCGGTTTCAGTGTCACTCTCGATCACCTTCCGCACCAGGGTCAGCGAGCGCGCCGAGAACGTGCATGTGTTCAATTCGAACATGCGCCGCCGGCTCCACATCCAGCAGACCCGACCGTCCGGCCGCTCCCGCACGGCTGACCTGGCGAAATCGGCCGTGGTGGCCTCATACAACCGGCTCCGAGGGCGTGTCGCCGGCAAGAAGGCAGAGCTCAACCAACGTGTCTGAACGGCGGGGGGCGAAGGCGCCGTCGCGGATGCCGGGCCGCAACCACTCGACAGCAACCGGCCCACGGCCGGGGGGGACGGCCGCTCGGTCTCCTCGTGACCACCTCGAGCCGTTCCGACTCGAGGTGCACCGAGCCGTTGCACCCGTGGCCGTGGAGTGGGATGCGCTCGCCGATCGGCTAGGTGCCGGCCCCTTCCTGCGACCAGGCTGGATCGACGCGTGGTGGCGTGCCTTTGGCACCGGCCGCCTCGAGATCGTCACCCTTCGGCGGGCAGCCCGTCTCGCGGCGGTGATCCCCCTCCACCGGAGGCGCGGGCGCGTTTGGTCGGCGAGTAACTGGCATTCAAACCAGTTCGGTATCCTCGCCGAGGACGAGGCCGCCGCCTTCGAGCTGGCCGCCGCGCTCTTCAGGGACCGGCCGGTGCAGGTTTCCCTGGGCTTCGTCGACGCGGGCGAGCTCGCGCCATGTCGTGCCGCGGCCGCCGAGGCGGGCTATCGGGTCCTCGAATGGACCCTGGAGCGGTCGCCCTACGTTGTTGTTGAAGGCACGTGGGACGATTACGCGCGGCAACGTCTCAGCAAGAACCGTCGCCGGCAGCTCCGCCGTTGCCGTGGAAGGCTTGAGCGTGAGGGCCGGCTCGAGCTCGATATCGAAAACGGCGGCGAGCGCATGGAGGATGTGGTCGAAGAGTTCTTTCGGATCGAGGCATCCGGGTGGAAGGGTGCCAAAGGCACCGCGATCCTGTCCCATCCTGAGACGCAATCCTTCTACCGCGAGGTCGCCAAGTGGGCCGCGGCACGGGGCTGGCTCCGGATCGCCTTCCTGCGGCTCGATGGCAACCCCCTTGCGGCCCAATACCTGATCGAAGAGGGCAACGTGCTCTACATGTTGAAGGGCGGATACGACCCCCGGTTCGGGGACTCTTCCCCTGGCATGGTGCTGCTGGAGGCGCTGTTCCGGCATACATTCTCCACGCGGGTCAGGCGCTTGGAGCTGCTTGGAGGAGACGAGATGTACAAGCTGACCTTCACGAAGACCACCGAGGAGTTCGTCCGCTTCCAGGCGTTCGCGCCGTCGAGGGGGTACGCCCACTGGCTCGCGTTCGCGTACGGGCGCCCGCTGGCCAAGCGGGCGCTGGCGTTGCTGGCACATCGGTCGGAGGACGGGGCGAGCGGTGGCTGACCGGCTCCTCGTACTTGCCTGGCACGCCGTCGACAAGACGTGGGAGTACCCCTGCCGGCCGGGCGCGGGCGCGCGCGGGCTCGCGCACCAGCTTCGATGGCTACACCGCGTCACCAACGTGGTGCCGCTTGACTCTGCCCTGGATGCCCTGCATGCAGGACGGCCGTTACCGCCTCGCGCGGTGGCGCTCACCTTCGACGACGGCTACCGGGACAACCTCGACCTCGGCGTCCCGCTGCTGGAGCGTCTTGGCCTCCCGGCGACGTTCTTCCTGGTCCCAGGCATCCTCTCCGAGGAGGTGCGGCCGTGGTGGGAGGTTCTAGGGTGGGCGTTCGCCCGCAGCAGCCGCACCATGGTGCAGTGGAGCGGAATGGCGCTGCGCACCAGCGCCGAGCCCGGACGCCGCTCCCGCCGGTTGGTCTCCGAGCGGTTGAAGCAGCTCGACCGCGCCGACCGCGACGGGATGGTGGCCGAGCTCTGCGAGCTGCTCGCACCCGAGGGAACGTTCGACGCCGACCGCCTCTTCCTTGATTGGGCAGGGGCCCGGGAGCTCGTGCGGCGAGGCTTCTCGGTGGGGTCACACTCGATGTACCACTCGATCTTGAGCCGGGAGGAGGTCGATCGCCAGGTGGAGGACCTGGCGGCGTCCAGGCGGCTCCTGGAGCGCGAGCTCGATGTCCGCGTGCGGTTGCTGGCCTACCCGAACGGAGCCCGAGGCGACTACGATGCCAGCACGCTTCTGGCCGCCGAGCGTGCCGGGTACACCCATTCCCTCACCGTGCGCCCAGGGTTGAACAGCAGCTCCACGCCGGCTCATGAGGGCCGTCGTGTGGTGCTTGCTCCCGACCAGAGGGTCTGGCAGGCGGTCGTGCGTCGTGTCACCGGGAAGCTGGTCCGGGTCGCACGACAGCGGCTCGTGGAGACCCCGGGATGAGGGCGGAAGCGTCCCCGACACCTGTCCGGCTCGAGGTGGAGGAGCTCGAGTCCCTGCGAGACGAGTGGACGCCGCTGGCCCTACGGAGCCGCAACATCTTCGCCACCTATGAATGGGCTTCGACCTGGTGGCGTCACTTCGGTGGCGGCCATCGCCCACTTGTCACGACCTGCCGCGCGGGTGACGGTACCCTCGTTGGCATCCTCCCGTTCTACCGATGGTCGTCGGGCCCACTGCGCATCCTGCGCTTCATCGGCCACGGAGCCGGCGACCAGCTCGGGCCCATCCATGCTCCCGAAGACCTCCCCTCGGTGGCCCGAGCCACGCAGCAGGCCCTGGCACGGATGCGATGGGAAATCTTCGTCGCCGACAACCTTCCCGGGAACGCGTCGTGGACCGCCGCGCTGGGAGGGAAGATCCTCGCACGGGACGGCAGCCCGTTGCTCCGTAATCCGGATGGCGGCTGGAGCGCTTTCCTCGCCCGGAGAAGCTCGAACTTCCGGCAGCAGGTGGGGCGCCGGGAGCGGAACCTGGCGCGCCATCATGACGTGGCGTTCCGGCTCGTCCAGGATGCGGAGGCGCTCCCGGCCGCCCTCGACACGTTGTTCCATCTTCACAGCCTCCGGTGGTCGGATGGCAGCTCGGGCTTCATCCCCCGCGCGGCCTTCCACCGGGCGTTCGCCGCGGCCGCGCTGGACCGTGGGTGGCTCCGACTGTGGCTGCTCGACCTCGACGGCCAGACGGTGGCGGCCTGGTACGGTCTGCGGTTCGCTGACGCGGAGTGCTACTACCAGGCGGGTCGGGACCCGGTCTGGGATCACCGATCGGTCGGGTTCGTCCTCCTGGTTCACTCCATCCGCCAGGCATTCGAGGACGGCGTTGCCGAGTACCGGTTCCTGCACGGCCGTGACGCCTACAAGTACAGGTTCGCGGACGAGGACGCCGGGGTGGAGACCATCGCGCTCACCCGAGGGGTGGTCGCGCGAACCGCGCTGTCCGCGGCCAGCTTCGCCTACCCGTACGTCAAGAGCCGCATCGGGCGGTTCAGGTGGAAGCTGGTGTAGCCGCCCGCACTTCCTGATACACCGCTTCGTAACTCTGCACGACACGGTCCCAGCCATGGTGCCCGCGGACGTAGGCCCGGCCGGCGGCCCCGATCGAGGTGGCCAGGGCATCGTCCTCGAGCAGGCGCACGACGTGGGCCGCGAGCGCTTCCGCGTCGTCGGCGACGAACAACTCTCGCCCGTCGGCGACCTGCAGGCCCCGGACCGAGAGCGTCGTGGCAACGCAAGGGAGGCCGCTTGCCATCGCCTCGAGCAGTTTGTTCTTTATGCCCGTCCCGATCAGCATCGGGCAGATGCCAACCCTACTGCCTTGCAGCCAAGGCCGGAGATCCGGCACCTCTCCCGTGACTTCGACTCCGGGTTGACGCGCCAGAGCCCGGATCCTGGCGGTTGGCGCCCGACCGACGATGGCGAGCTTCGCCTGCGGGCGGGCGGCACGGACCCGCGGCATCACCTGCCTGGCTAGGAACTCCGCAGCGTTGATATTCGGCGGATAGTCCATCACGCCATGGAACACGATCCGGTCGGGGTCGCGAACGGTCGGAACCGCCTCGCCGTAGAACCCAATGTCGACCCCGTTTGGGATGACCGCCAACGGAACCTTTGGATCCAGAGCGGCAATTGCGTCACAATCCTCCTGCGTGACGACGACGACACGACCGAACGAGCGATACTCGGTGGCTTCAAAGCGGCGTACGCGCTGGGCCACGCCGTGGTAAAGACGCCGGTAAAGACGCCGGTAAAGACCGGTGGCAGCGTCCGCCTGTGCCTCGATGTCGAGATGCCAGGCGTTCAGGAGACCAAGGACGGTCGCCCGGCCGGCGAGGTCCCGCCCTAATGGGGCGAGCATCCCCCAGCAGACGTGGACGAGGTCGGGCTGGAACCGTTCCAGCTCTTCCTGGAGGGGCCGGCGCAGCCGTTCCGACAAGGCGTCCACTCGCTGCGGACGGTCGTGCAGTATGCCAGAGGCGAACGCGGCAGCTCGGCTGAGGCGTCGAGGGAACGGCGAGGTGGGAACGGGGTGCGACAACAACCGCATAGGCGTCTCACCGCGTTCGTCGACCTGGTCGGAGGCCCGGTAGGCGAGGACACGCACGTCGTGCCGCTCGCGCAAGTGCCGCAGCAAGGCTCCGACCACGAGCCGCTGCCCGTTGTTGAGCGGAGGAAGGGGCGCTTCGAGCGCACATAACAGGACACGCATCGATATACCCTCTCCCGCCTGGAAAGAGAACTACAAGAAATTGTCGCTGGACCGGTCTGGGCCAGTGGAGAGGTTAGGCCCCCCGATCACCATGGGACGAACCTAGGGACGGACTATCGCCGCATGGTAAGGTGCAGTCTAGGAGATGTTCGACAGCCATGCAAAGAGCTTCGCGACCGCGTCGCACCTCGGTCCGCTGACCGAGGCGGCGTTGCACACACTCCGCGACGCAGCGGTGGATTGGTGCCTGTTCTGTAGGGAGCGGGACCTGTACCAATCCGACCATGCTACGGCGCTGCTGGTGTCCCCTCCGCACCTCCGCCGCGCACGCTCTGCACTCTCGTCGTTGGGCTATGCCACCATGCCGACCGGACGTGACGGGACCCGGCACTTCGTAGCATACGATCCGCGCGAGGACAGTTGGTCCATGCTGAGCCTCGTCTCCGAACTGTCCTTCCCGTCCGGGAGCCTCCCGACGGTAGCGGCCGCAGGCTGCCTGACCCGGCGCCGGCGGGCCGGGGCAGTCTACCTGCTCGCTCCCGACGACGCGTTCTGGTACCTACTGCTCCACCGTCTGTTCGACCGCCAGAGCGTACGGCCGCAGGACGCGGAGCGGCTGCTCGAGCTTGTCGTCGAGGCCGACGGTGGTGGGCCGATCGCCGGGGTGATCGAGCCGTACCTGCCGTCCGGCTGGAGCCCGGCTCGGATCCTCGGTCATGTCCGAAGGGCTGAATGGTCCGTCCTCGCGACGCTGGGCCGCCAGCTCCGAGCGCGCTGGCTGCGGCGACATCTCGTCGCGGCATCGAGCAGCATCCTGCTTCGACGCGCCCGCCGTGACCGCGGGACGACGACCGGAGGCCGTCCCGGCATCAGCGTCACCCTCCTCGGTCTGGACGGGGCCGGCAAATCCACGCTGGCCAAGGGGCTGCGGGACTCGTTCCTCGTCCCCACCCGCTCCCTGTACATGGGCCCCTACCCGGCGAGCAGCTTCGGGGCCTCCCAGCACGTGCCCGGGTTGGGGCTGACGCTGCGCCTGCTGCGGTTGTGGAGCCGGTCGGCCGCCGTCGCCTACCACAAGGTCCGAGGGCGGCTCGTGGTCCTGGACCGGTATGTGCTCGACGTGCTGCTCCCTCCTCCCGGCCATGCCGATCTCCGGACCAGGACCAGCCACTGGGTGCTGCGCCATGCCCTTCCGGCCGTGGACGTCGTGGTGCTGCTGGACGTGCCGGCGGAGGTCGCCGCCCAGCGGAAGGACGAACACACGCTCGCCTGGTTGGCTGAGCGCCGTCGTCAGTATCTCGATCTGGCCCGCCAGTCCGCAGGATGGCATGTCGTGGATGCCAACAGGGACCCCGAACAGGTGCGCCGGACGGTGACGGCGATCGTCTGGCACTGCTACTCCACGCGGGGAGCCCGGGGTGGCCGGGCTCCCCGACGGTGAAGACCGTGGACCGGCACCTCTCGCTGGACGCCGCTCGCCGGCTGGACTGGCGCTTCCTGCTCCCCAGTCCTGAGCTGGGTCGAGTGGGATGTGCCGGCAGACTCGATCCGGCGTTGCTGCACGCGCTCGATACCGCCGCCGGCCCCGTGTGGACCATCGACCGAGCCGGGACGACGTCGGCCGAGGCGACGTGCGACGTCATCGTGCTGGCTGCGCCGACCCGGGCCGAGCTGGTCGGGCTCATACAGCTCCTGCGTCCCGGCGGCTGGTTGTACCTCGAGCTGCAAGGGGCGTTCTCGGTACGCGGGCGCATGGGTGGGCGGCTGCGCCGGGCCGGGGCGCACCGGGCCACGCTCCGCCTGCACGGGTTCGACAACGTGGCGATGCACTGGCACTGGCCAAGTTTCGCCATGTCGAAGTGGATCGTGCCGCTCGATGATCCGACCGTCGTGCGGCGGGCGCTGGAGCGCCATCGCGGAGGCGTGTGGACCCGCCTGCTCGAGCGACTCGGCAGGCTCCTGCTCCGGGTTCATCTGCTCGCGACATTCGCGCCGGCGGTGAGCATCATCGCCCACCGGCCAGGCGGCCGCACCGGGGACACCGGTTGAGGCTCGTCCAGGACTTCCTGGTCTCCAACGCGAGCAGGCTCGGGTTGGAGTGCCACGGTGTGGATGGCACACCGTCGTGCCTCATGCTCACACCGTGGTTCTCGGCTTCACGACATGTCGTCGTGCTCGTCCTGGCGTCTGAGACGGGAGCTCCCTGCCTGGTGGCCAAGCTGCCTCGCCGCAGTGGCGACGGAGGTGGCGTCGAGCGGGAAGCGGCCAACCTCCAACACCTTGAGCGTGTGGGGGCCAGCGTCGGGAGCGTTCCCAGGGTCGTCGCCCTCGAGCTCGTCGGTGGACGGCCCATGCTGCTGGAGACTGCTCTGGCTGGCCGGCCGATGGACCAGTACGCGATCCGCAGGGAGCCGGCCAGGTGCCTCGAAGCCGTGACCAGTTGGCTCCTCGAGCTGCCCTGGGCCCCGGCATCCGGTCGAAGACCCAACTGGTACGAGACGCTGCTCGAACGACCGCTCCAGCAGGCCGCCGCCGGCGGTCTCCTCGGGGGAGGGTCACTACTCGTCGAGCGCACGCTGGAGCTGATCGAGCCATTGCGGCATGCCGAGCTGCCCTTTGTGGTCCAGCATGGTGACCTCAGCGACCCCAACCTGCTGTGGCTCGAAGACGGTCGGGTCGGGGTCGTCGACTGGGAGCTCTCCGAGCAGGATGGGCTGCCAGCCCATGACCTCTGCTTCTTCCTGGCGTACTTCGCCACCGCAACTGCTCGGGCCCGGCGACTCAAGGATCAGGTGGCGGCCTTCCACAGCGCCTTCATCGTCCCCGGTGCCTGGGCTCGACCGGTGGTCGTGGACTATGCGGACAGGTCCCGACTGGCGCGGCCGCTGCTGACGCCGCTGTTCGTCGCCTGCTGGGCAAGCTACGTCATCGGCCTGCTGGTACGGGGCGTATCGCCGGTCGCTAGCCGGTACCACGCCTTCTGGCGACACACGGTCCAGCACGCCGACGCGCTGGACTGGTCGGGTGGTCGGTGAACGGCTGTCGACGGCACACGCCTTCGGTTGACGGGTGCCGGCTGGAGGTATTCCATCCTGATCGAGAGTGACGAACCGCCGTGTTCCCTTCGCGGCATGAGGGGGGCGCCACCGGCCTACCCGGGGATGCCGTCTGGAGGTCATGCGCGTGCCGCTCCGGCCAGGACCTTCGTCGGACAGCCCTGACGACACCTTGGCGTCCGAGCAGGGGCTGGCACGGGCGGCGGCGGGCGGGGTCGTCTGGCAGGGAGCGTCCTACCTGTTGACCAAGGCCCTCACCCTGGTGACCATGGTTATTCTCGCGCGCTTCCTGGCGCCTGAGGCATTCGGCCTGGTCGCCTTGGCCCTTGTCTTCGTCACCTACGTCGAGGTACTGACGGACCTGGGTGTGGCCCAGGCGCTCGTCTACCTGCCAGAAGACCGCCGGCGCCAGGATGCCGCCCTCATGCTCTGCTTGCTCGTGTCCGCCGCCATGGCTGCCGGCGTGATGCTCGGCGCACCGTTCATCGCACGCTTCTTCGGTCGTCCCGAGATCACTGGCATGATCCGCGTGCTGGCCCTGGCCCTGCTGGTAGCGGGTACGCTCCAGGTCCCGGACGCGCTCCTGCGCAAGGCACTGAGCTTCCGGCGACGCATGACCGTGGAGGTCGGCCGCGCGCTCACGTACGGCACGGTCGCCGTCGCCATGGCCCTGGCAGGGGCTGGTCCGTGGTCCATCGTCTGCGGCTACCTGGCCGGAGGCGTGGCCGCGAGCGTGACCGCCTGGGCGAAGGTTGAGTACCGCCCGAGCAGGACCTTCTGGCGTCTCGAGCGCCCCGTCGTCGGCCCGCTCTTGGCGTACGGCATCCCGGTGGCTGGACATGGACTGCTGGCCAGCCTCATCTTCGACCTGGACTACGTGATCGTGGGCAAGCGCCTGGGGGCTGAGGCGCTCGGATTCTACACGCTGGCTTTCCGTATCCCCGAGATCGTCATCATCAACGTCTTCTACGTGCTGTCGGCGGTCGCCTTCCCGGCCTACAGCCGTGCTCGGCAGGACGCCGACCGCCTTCGCCGCGGCTACCTGTTCAGCACGAAGCTTCAGTCGTTGTACGGGGTCGTCGCGGGCGTCGGGCTGGCCGTGGTAGCACCGATGATCGTTCCCGTCGTGTTCGGCCCGCAATGGAAGGCCAGCATCGTCCCGCTGGAGGCGCTCGCGCTTTATGCGGCATTCCGTTCGCTCGGAAACTCGGCGACCGACGTCAACAAGGGGACCGGCCGCCCTGGCCTGGCGGTACAGCTGGCATTGATCCGTCTCGCCGTCCTCGTGCCGGCACTCCTCTGGGCCGCCACCTTCGGCATCGAGGCCGTCGCCTGGGCGCAGGCGGCCGTCGCGTTCGCGCTCGCCCTGCTCATGCAGGTCGTTACCGCCCGCACGCTGCAGGTGTCCCTCGGTGCGCTGGCCACGTCGTTGCTCCCGGCGCTCGCGGGCGGCCTTGGAACCGCGGTCGGCGCCGGCGCCGTACGCTTATGGCTGCCCGGCGCGTCCGTACTCCACCTGATTGTCGCGGTCGGCGCCGGCGCCGGAGTGGGGCTGGCGGCGGTGTGGCTGTGCGACCGGTCCTTGGTCAGGCAGGTGAAGAGCGTGCTGCTCAGAGGCTCCTCGTCGGTGAGGGCGCGGTCCTGAACGCCGTACGGGCCGGGCTCGCGGGACTCGAGGACGCGGGCGTCGCATTCAGCTACCGGAAGACAGCCGGCTTCCCGGAGGATCTCTCCTCTGGAGGGGAGGTGGACATCCTTCTGGGTAGGTCGTCGTTCAGGGCCGCCGATCGGATCCTCCGGAACAGCGGGCTGCACCGGTTGCGAGCGTCCGGACATGGCCCGCATCGCTTCTACGTCACCTTCGCGGATGGATGCTGGCTGAAGCTCGACGTCAAGCTGACCGAACGGCATCTCCCGCGCTGGCCGTCCCTTCGCCGTCGATCCCCACGGGCACGGCGGGGCGCATGGCGCAAGGGTGATCGGGTCGGCAACGCCTTCAGGTTCATCCGCCGGCACCGGCCGGCCGCGCTGCGACGGCCAGGAGTGATCGTCGCGGTTCTCGGAATGGACGACGCCGCCAGGAGCGACGTCCTCCGGAGGCTCGAGGAGCAGATCCCCTTCGCAGTCAGGTTCGTCGACTCCTGCGGGAGAGGGGCCCGCGGGCGCTCGGCGGGCCTGAAGCGCCGGCTGTACATCTATGCCGCCGCTTGGCAGGGCGATGTCGTGCTCTGCGCGTATCCCGCCGTCGACCTCGTCAGCAGACGGGGACGAGGGGATGCCACCACGCCCGAGAGGCTCCTCGCCAGACGCCTGCACGCCCGGCCTGATCTGACCGTGGACCTACATGCTCCCGCTCGGGCGACGATCAGCGAGACCGCTGAGGTCGACGTGTCCGTCGGCATCTGGGAGGCGCTTCGGAGCAGGGAGAGGTGAGCCGGGCAGGATCCCGTCGTGTGCCGCTCACCCGTTGACGACGGTGCGGGTGCGCCACCGGTAATGGCTACCGTCGGACAGGCCGAGCACGAGCGCCAGCGGGATCATGAAGTGCGCGGTGTAGACCATCGGGTTGTCCGTGATCGCGAAGATCAGGAGGGCGAGCACAAGCATGCTGGCGGCCCCGTGGAGTCGTCGGTTGGGCGTCGGCTTGAGCGCGCGGCCCAGCGACCGCGCTCCCATGACGAGAAAGAAGCCCCAGAAGAAGATGCTGCCGGTGAGCCCGGTGTCACACAACGTACGTAGGTAGTCGTTATGCGGATGGCTGAGGGGGCCGCCGCTGAAGCGGGTGCTGAGACCGTACGAGGCCCCCAGGCCGTAGCCGAACGTCGCCTTCTCCGAGCAGGCATGGAGCAGCTGCGGCCACAGCTCCCGGCGACCAGCGGTATTGACCTTGTCGCTCAAGGTCAGGACGTCGAGCAGGGAGGCGTTGGGATCGAAGAAGAAGCGGGCCCTGAAGACCTCGGTATGGCTCGCCGCCACCAGCAGGATGCAGAAGAGTGCCGCAATCAGGATCCGCCAGTGCACGCGCAGGGCCAGCGATGGGCTGCACAGCAGCAGCAGCGTCAGCACGGCGGCGGCCATCCGCGACCCGACCGCGACAGCGATGGCGACCGCGACGCACCCGATCAGCATCGTGCCGAGCCACGACCGGGAGTTCATCGTCACGATCGTGAGCACGATGCTGAGGCTGATCCCCACGGGGCGTGTCGACAGCTGGAGAGGTCCTAGCCCGACCATGCGGTCCACCAGCACGACCGCTATCGCGAAACCGAGCACGCCGAAGCAGACCTTGACGAGCGGGTCCACCACTCCCCGCACATCCCTGGTCGCCTGCCAGGCCATGAGATAGGCGAGCGCCGGAAGAAGCAGCTGGAGCAGGGTCAGGGCGCCCTTGGCCAGGTCAGGTGTCCATGCGAGGCTCGTCAGGGCGTAGAGGAGGAAGGCCAGATAGGGCCAGAGTGCTACGACCGCCCTAGGGTGCAACGGGTCGACGAGGGTCAATGGCCCAATCATTGCGAGTGCCAACAGCCAGGCCCACCCGCTGAACAGCAGGCCGCCGACCTGGTTGCCGAAGAACGTCAGGGGGAGCGCGACGGCGAACGCGAGGCACAGCGCAAGTCGTGCTCGTCGACCTGGTGCGGGGAAGAGCGCGGTCGCCGCAGCGCCGAACGTGCTCGTCTGGTCGCGGACGGACAAGGACGCCCTCTCGGCTGCCATGGACCGGCTACTCGACGTCTTGAAGCTGCTGCCGCAGGTGCCGCAGGAGCACCCAGGCGCCCAGGGAGGGGGTGATGATGCGGGTGAGCACGGCGATCTCCTCGACGTCCTGGTCGTTCAGTGCCGAGCGGTCGCTCCCGGCGTCGGGCTCCACGCCGACGAGCAACACACCGTAGCGGGCCTCGTGCCCGACCGGGACCATGACGAGCGTCCCGACGTGGACGCCTGGACACCCGAGCTCGTGCAGACGGGCCCGCTCGGCGTCAAGGACCACATGACCACGGGCCCCGATCAGCTCCTCGACTTCGTCGCGGTCGATCTCACGCTGGAGCTCCGCCTCGGTCAACCCGGTTGCTCCCGCCACCCTGAGCCGACCCTCGCCGTCATCGAGCAGAATGGCGACGAGGTCGAGACCGAACCGGTCGGCCAGCTCGTCGGCCTCAACCTGTGGCAGGTGCTGGTCGTACAGGCCGAGCCGGTAGTTCCCGATCCTATCGGCCATGTGCTCGATCGACGAGGCCAACTGCTGAAGGTCGAGGATCGACTCCGGGGTCAGGGTCATGGCAGAGACCTGCGCAACCTCCGGCGCGGGTCGTCCGCCAAAGCGGCCGCCGTTGGCATGCCCGACGGTCGACGCAGGGACCATTCCCGGGGCGTCTGTAACCCGCCTCTCCGCAGAGGGGTTCGTAGACCCGGCTGGAATCGATTGCTCCGGCGGCGGCGTCAGACCGGGAGGTACGAACCGTCCGACCCCTCCCCGTAAGCCGTTGGACGCTGACTTCAATGCGACGGTCGGCTGGGTGCCGCTCGCTGAGAGCATCGCCGAGTCCGCGGGGGACGCCGCCGGCTCCGCAGCGGTCAGGACCGTACGTCGTCGCCAGGTGCGCCACCAGGCCATCGCGACGGTCCCGGCCAGGAGCAGTAGCGCTCCCACGGCAGCGAGCTGCGCACGCTTCGGTCGAGCCGGCTTCTGCGGCACCGCTGCGCTCTCCAGCAGCCCAAGTGGCCCCGAGGACTCGTCAACGCCCTGATCGACCTGAAGCTCTCGGTTGATCACCTTCCGGAACTCCTCGTTGACCGCCTCCACCTCCCAGGCGAGCGTGGGATCGCTGGGATTGAGGGTGCGGACGGCCTTGACCTTGTCCAGCCTCCCTCTCAGCCGAGCCTTATCCTCCTGTATCCGACGGAGGGTGACATTGGCCTGCTGTCGGGCGTTCTGCGCGATGCCATCGTTGTAGGCGAGCGCGACGGCGTCGGCGAGCTCCGCCGCGCCGCTCGCGGTCGGAGCGAGCGCCCTGACCGTGATGACGTCAGAGTTGTCAGAGGCCTCCACCGTCAGCCACTTGCGCAGCTCGACCGGGGTCATTCCGTTGCCGTAGCGCCTGGAGGCCTGCTGCAGGACCGGCGTGGACGCCATGAACGCAGCTTGGTTGGCGACGTTACGGGCAGCACCGACGGCTGTCGCGGGCCCATCCTGACCGGCGTTTGCGGGGTTGGCGACGAAAACGCGGGAGACGCCCTCGTAGAGCGTTGGCTGCAGCGCGGCCAGCCTGTACCCGGCGAGCCCACCCAGGAGGACGGCCACTGGCAGCAACCACCGGTATCGCCAGACGGAGGCAAGCACGCTAGGACCCTCGTCCCAGGCCGTCGAGACGCTCACGTCTGCACTCCCTCCGTCGCCGCTACGGCCATCGGTCCGGCTCCCGGCCTTGACTGAAGGATATGGCGGCGCCGCCCGGACGCACTCCATGGTTGGGTGTCATCGCCGAGTCCCCCCTCCCCGCCGATCGGCAGCAAGGCCGTCGGTCCCAACCAAATGGTACCCTCCTGTTCCCTACAGCTGGCGAGCTCGTGCCCGCTCGTAGGCATCCTCGAGAGCTCGGGCGGCTCGCTCCTCGGTGAAGACCCGCTGGTAGAGCCGAAGCGCCGCAGCGCTTGCCTGGCCGACCGGCGCAGTCCGGGTCAGGCCGCGCAGCGCGCCGGTCCAGCCGGCCGCGTCCCCAGGCGGGATGAGCCAGCCCGCACCGGTCGGCCGCAGCAGTTCCGGCAGGCCACCCAGGTCGGAGGCGAGCACTGGCAGCCCAGCGGCCAGGGCTTCCAGTACCACCATGGGCTGCCCCTCATAGGAGCGCGACGGGAAGGCGAGTGCCCGACCGGCCAACATGAGCTCGCGCACCTGCTCCGGCGCGAGCCGTCCCGCGAACCGCACGCCGGGCACACCGAGGCGCTCCAGGTCGGCCCGAGCCGGCCCGTCGCCCACTACGACGAGCTCGAGGGACCGGTTGGCGAACCTCCGCCAGGCCTCGAGCAGCAAGTGGACGCCCTTCTGGTCGGCCAGACGGCCGACCACCAGCACGGTGGAGGACCGCTCGGCCGGCACGGTCCGCATCCCCGGGTCGGGCACGGAGTTGGGCTTGACCAGGATCCGGTCGGGGGGGAGCCCGCCGCGGACAAAGAGCGCCCGGGAGAACTCGTTGAGGGCCAGGAACAGCTCGACGTCCCTATCCCAGGTGCGGCGGCGGCGGTGGAGCGCGATCGTGGCCGCGACCGGGATCGATTGGGCCGCCGACCCGCGGTAGCAGCCATGTCGCACGCTATGCCAGGGGTGGCTGCCCACGCAGTCCTCGCACGGGTGTCCATCGCGGAACAGCAGCCCGTTGGCGCAGAGCAGCCGGTAGTTGTGCAGCGTCATGACCACGGGCACGCCAGCGCGACCGAACGCGGGCAGCACTGCCGGTGACAGGGCAAACCAGGTGTTGTGGACGTGCACGACGTCCGGCCGTACTCGCTCGGCCATCCGCCGCAGGTCGCGCGCGGCTGCAGGATTCCAGGGCGCGGCGGCCAGCGCGGCGGCGGCCGCCACCGCCCTCCGCGGATTCTCGACCTGGTGCTGCAGGACCTCGTGGCCAGCCCGACGAAGCAGTGCGGCCTCGGCCTGCACGACCACGTCCTCGCCGCCGGTTTCCCGGTAATGGGTGTGCACCTGAAGAATTCGCACGGCGCCCAGTGTGGCACATTCCCGCTCGGCAGGGGCGACCGCTGTTCCGCCGTCGCAGCTACCGGTGAACCGGTCGCCGGGCGGCGGGGTCGGCCGGGGTGACCCGCAGGACCTCCTCGAGCGTGGTCCGGCCGGCAAGCGCCTTGCGCAGCCCGTCGCTGCGCATGGTGCGCATGCCGGCGGCGGCGGCCGCATCCCGCAGCGCGCTCTCGGGGGCCCGCTCGACGACCAGCTCCCGGATGCCGCGGGTGACCGGCATGACCTCGAAGAGGCCGATCCTTCCCTGGTAGCCGCTGCCGGAGCAGGGGGGGCAGCCGACGCCCTTGCGGAGCCCGGAGGCGTCGATCTCGACCGGGTCGAGCCCGAGCAGCTCGATGGTGCGCGGGTCGGCCTGGACAGGCTCCGAGCAGCGGCTGCAGGGCACCCGGGCCAGGCGCTGGCCCACCACCAGGGTGAGCGCGGAGGTGATCAGGTACGGCTCCACGCCCATGTCGACCAGCCGGCTCACCGCCGACGGGGCGTCGTTGGTGTGCAGGGTGGAGAGCACCAGGTGGCCGGTCATCGACGCCTGCATCGCGATCGAGGCCGTCTCCGGGTCGCGCACCTCGCCGACCATCACGATGTCGGGGTCCTGCCGCAGCACCGTGCGCAGGCCACCCGCGAAGGTGAGGCCGACCCGCTCGTTGATCTGCACCTGGTTGACCCCGGCCATCTCGTACTCGACCGGGTCCTCGAGGGTGATGACGTTGATGTCCGGCTTGATCACCTGGGCGAGGCCGGCGTAGAGCGAGGAGGTCTTGCCCGACCCGGTCGGGCCGGTGACCAGGATCAGGCCCTGCGGCTCGCCGATGGCGCGCTCGAACACGGCCCGGTCGTCGTCGTCCAGGCCCACCTCGGCCAGGGACTTGGCCTTCTCGGCTTCCTTGCGGAGCAGGCGGATGACGACCTTCTCGCCGTGCATGGTCGGCATGGTGGACACCCGGGTGTCGGCCTCCTGACCCTCGTGGCGGATCTTGCCCCTGCCGTCCTGGGGCCTGCGCCGCTCGGCGATGTCCATCCCGGACAGGATCTTGATGCGGGAGATGAGCGCCGCCTGGATCGCCTTGGGCACCACGGTGACCTGGCGGAGCAGCCCGTCGATGCGGAAGCGGACCCGGACCTCGCGGTCCTGGGGCTCGATGTGCACGTCGGAGGCCCGGCTGTACAGGGCCTCGCCCATGACCGCGTTGACCAGCCTGACCACCGGCGCGGCGTCGGCCGCCTCTGCCTCGGCGTCCTCCTCGGCGATGTCCTCCAGCACCTCGAGGCCTTCGACCTCCTTGAGCGCACCCAGGGCGTCGGCCGTGCCGGTCGCTCCGCCCTGGCCGCCGTAGTACCGCTTGACCGCCTCCCGCAGGTCGGAGACGGTCGCGACCGTCGCCCGGACCTGGGAGATGCGGGTGGCCATGCGGACGTCGTCGAGGACGAGGACGTTGGTGGGGTCGCTCATGGCCACGGTCAGCACGTCGTGGGCGAGCGTGACCGGCACCACCTGGTGGCGGACGGCGACGTGGCGGGGGAGCACCGAGACCGTGGCCTTGGACACGGCCAGGCTGCTGAGGTCGACGAAGGGCAGCCGGAGCTGGTCGGAGAGGGCGCGGGCGATCTGGACCTCGTCGGCGAAGCCGAGCGAGGCGATCACCTCGCCGAGCCGGCGGCGACCCCCCCGGTCCTCCTGCTGCGCCTGCAGCGCCTCGTCGAGCTGCCCCGGAGTGAGCACGCCGTCGTCGACCAGCACCTCGCCGAGCCGGCGGCGGCCTGCCGGCGCGTTCGGCTCGACCGAGGGCGGCCCGGGGGGGTCGCCACCCGCGTCCGCGCCGACCGCGCCGCCCCCGCTCCCGGCGCGGCCGCCGATCCAGCGCCTGCCCATCGCGTCTGCCTCCGTCCCTGCGCCAGTGATCCTGACCACGCCCTTGTATCGGCAGCCCCTCCGGCTACGTTGACGGCGCCCCGCCGGGCGGCAAGACTGCCGCCAGGGTGCCGCAGCGGGGAGGCGGGATGGTCGGCGGGGTGGCTCCGGGAGGAGGCTGGTGAGGCTCGGGCTCGCCCTGCCGCACTACGACTTCTCCTACCCGCGCCCGGGGCCTCGCGCGCCTCAGGCGGGTGGGCCGGCCACGTTCGACCGGGTGGCCGGCTACGCCGAGCGGGCCGAGGCCGACGGCTGGCACCAGCTCTGGGTGTCGGACCACTTCTGGATCGACCTCGAGCGCTACGGCGGCCCAGCGGGGCGGCAGGGGACGCCGGAGTGCTGGACCACCCTGGCCGCATTGGCCGTGCGGACCACGCGCGTGCGGCTCGGCAGCCTCGTGCTGGCCAACGGCTTCCGGCCGCCAACGCTACTGGCCAAGATGGCCGCCACGCTCGACCAGCTAGCCGGCGGGCGACTCGACCTCGGGCTCGGGGCCGGCTGGGGCGAGGAGGAGTACACCGAGAACGGGCTCGCCTTCCCGCCGCCAGGCGAGCGGCTGGCCAGGCTCGAGGAGGCCCTCGGCGTCCTGCGCGCCCTGCTCGCGGACGCGCCTGGCTCGTTCGCCGGGCGCTTCTACCGCGCGGAGCGTGCACCGGTCCTGCCCGGGCCGGTGCAACGCCCCCGCCCGCCGCTCTGGGTCGGCGGCAAGGGCGACCGCCTGCTCGGGGTGGTGGCCCGAGCCGCCGACGGCTGGAACCTCTGCTGGTCGGTCACGCCCGAGGGCTACCGGCAGCGTCTCGACGTGCTCGCGGCCGCCTGCGCCGAGGCGGACCGGCCGTTCGCCGAGGTGCGCCGCTCGCTCGGCCTGGCCACCCTGATCGGCCTGGACGCCGACGACCTGGTGGAGCGCTGGCGGCGGCTGCAGGCGTGGACGCCCGGGGGTGCCCTGGACGGGGTCGAGCTGCGCGACTGGGCCGCCTCCCGCCTGGTTGGCACGCCCGCCGAGGTGCTCGGCCAGCTCCGGGGCTGGGAGGCCGGCGGGGTCGAGCAGGTGGTGTGCACCTTCGCGGGCATCCCCTTCGCGGTCTTCGAGGATGAGCAGCTCGACCTGGCCGCCGAGCTGGTGCTGCCCGTCCTTGCATGGACGACGGATTGAGCTGCGGCTCGTGAACCTCTACGGTGGAGTTCGGGCGGCGTGTCAGAACCGCACCGCGGCGAGCTGGAACTCCGAGGTGACCCTGGTCGGGGCGTCCAGGTCGGGGTGGTCGGCCTCGACCTCGGCCCGGAGGCGGCCTGCGGCCGCGGCCCACGCCGGCTTCGGCACGCGCCAGGAGTGGGAGTAGCACCGGCCCTCGATCTCGGCGAGCGCGCCCGCCCAGGTCTCCTCGGACTGCCACCGCACCGGCTCGAGCTGCTCGACGGCGCCGCCGAGGGCGGCGAGCGCCGCGAGCTTCTCCTCGTCGTCCCGGGTGCCCACGGGTGGCCGGTCCCCGATCAGCTCGCGCATCCGCCGGCCGGCGAGCTCGTGCGGGCCCGCCGGGTCCTCGCCGTGGCCGCTGCCCCGGCCGACCAGGACCATCCCGCCGGGGGCGAGGACCCGGCGGAGCTCCACCACCGCCTCGCGCCAGGCCGGGACCAGGTGGAGGACGTGCACCTCGACGACGACGTCGGCACTGGCGTCGCGGAAGGGGAGGCGGGTGACGTCGGCCCGGACCAGGGGCGGGGCGGCCAGCCCGGCGACGGCCGCCTTGCGCCGGTACTCGGCCATCATCGGCAGCGACAGGTCGACGCCGGTGACCCGGCGGTCGCGGCGGTGCAGGGGGAGGGCGATCCTGCCGGTTCCCACGCCGATCTCGAGGAACCGGGCGCCGGGGCCGGCGACCGCCTCCATGCGGTCGGCGACCTGCTCGCTGGCCGCGGGGGGCAGGCCGCGGGTGGCGTCGTAGTAGCCGGCGGCCCGGTCGAAGACGATCGAGCCGCCGGCAGGGCCTTCGGCGGCCGGCCCGGTCACCAGCCAGGCCGGGCCCCCGGCGAGCCCGGGTCGGGCGCCGGCGACAGGGCAGGCCCGGCCAGCGGCGCGGGCGCCGGCCACGGGGCGACGGCCGGCCGGGGCGCGATCACCACCTCCTCGACGACCCGGGGCGGCTCGGCCTCGGCCGACGGCAGCGGCCGTGTGGCAGCCAGCCACTCGAGCGCCTCCAGCCGGCGCCGCTCCACCGCCAGCCGGCGGGACCACAGGGTGACCACCACCCCGTGGGGCGCCGCCTGGACGTCGACCCAGTGCACCGGGTAGGCGGGCACGAACACCGGGGGGAGCCCGCACCTGGCCGGCACAGGCACCAGCCCGCGGACCCAGCAGCCGGCGTCCACACCGACCCGCCCGTCCGGGAACCGGACCAGGCCGGGCTCGTGGGTGTGGCCGGTCACCAGCACGCTGGCCTCGGGGTCGCGCCGGTCGAGCAGCGCGGGCACGCCGGCCCGCCGGTTGGCGGTCTCCTCCTCGGCCTCGTGGGGCGAGGGCACGCCGTAGGCGGCCGCCGCCCGGCGGAAGATCCGGCCGAGCAAGGGCGAGACCAGGAACAGCAGGAGCAGGTCGGTCAGCACGAACGACGCGGTCCAGCGCACGGCCCGGTTGCCCAGGTAGGCGACCCGCTCGAACTCGCTCGCGACCAGCAGCCCGACCAGCAGGTGCACGAGGATCCAGAGCAGCACCAGCGGCACCGCGATGTTGCGCACGGCCCGGCCCATGTACCGGTAGAAGAAGTTGGAAACGATCCACCAGGGGATCATCAGCGCGGGCCGGACGTTGTCGACCTGGTCGAGGGCGAGCTCCGGGTAGCGCTGGGTGGCCGCCTCGAGCCGGTTCACCACCTCGGTGACGATGTGGTCGCCGGGCGGCACGTCGAGCGGGTCGAACGGGTCGGTGCGCCGGTTGTACCGGTCGAGCTGGTCGCCGTGCTCGACCACGAGCCGGACCTCGCCGCCGCCCTCGCCCTCGGCCCGGACGCGAGCGTACAGGGCGACCACGGAGATGCCGAGCTGCCGCATGACCAGCTCGCGGGAGACCTGGTCCCAGGCCAGGGTGGAGTCGTGGTTCCCGACCAGGTACACGATGGTCGCGCCGGGCCGCCCGGCGAGCCGGCACAAGGTGTTCCCGAGCGCGGCCGCGTCCTGGCCGGAGAGGGCGCGGGCCGCCTGCTCCTGGCGCGGCGCCTGTACCTGCAGCAGGTCGAGGACGTCGCCGCCGAGCACGAGGATGACCTCGCCTGGATGCCGGTACAGCGACTCGACCAGCTCGCACAGCTCGCCGGCGGCTTGGAAGTCGTTGGTGACGCCACCCTCGGTCAGGTGCAGGTCAGACACGAAGACCAGGCGGCCGCCCGCGGGCAGGCGCAGCTCGACGTCCAGCGGGCAGGGATCGACCGTCGGGACCATGGGAGCATTCTGACGGATGTGGTCGGATGACGACGAACCTTGGCCGGGCTGCCCCGCGCGGGTAGCCTGGCCCGGTGATGGAGCCGACCGAAGCCTGCCTGCGCGTGCTGCACGACGCCGAGCCAGAGGCACTGCACTGGACGGTCGTGCTCGACCGGGCGCTCAAGGCGCGCCTGCTCGACCCCTTCGCGGACCGAAACGTCCGCGGCACGGTCGTGAAGAGCCTCGCGGCCCTCGCCAAGGAGGGCCGCGTGGTCAAGGAGGGCACCGGCGTCTACCGGGCCCGGCCGTCCGATCCCGGGTAGACCCGCACGTCGCCCTGACCATGGCACAGGCGCTGTTGGGGGGCCGTGGGGGAACTCGCTCCCCCCACATGGAACGATCGCCGCGGATCGTCCAGACTCGGTCCACTTACTCCGGCGGGGTGCGCGGCTGGCTTGCGCCGGCGCCGACCCCGTCTGCGCCGGTGCCGACCCCGTCGTGGATCGGGGTCACCCCAGCGGGCGGCGTGCCGGCATCGGTCGCCTGGGCGTCCTGACCGTCGCGGCCCTCCGCCACCTTCTCCCAGCCCCGCTCGCTCGCCCTGGTGGCCTGCTGCTTGAGCGTCTCCCTGGCCTCCTGGCCCCGCTTCGACATGGTCAGCCAGCCGGCGAGCGCACCGAGCCCGGCCAGGGCGGCGGTCCGGTAGGCCAGGCCGCGCCGGCGCTTGCGCCGCGCCTTGCGCCGCGCCTTGGCCTTCTCCGGGAACAGCTTGTCGGCCGCGCGCCTGGTCGCATCGGCCAGCTCGGAGTCGGCCAGCCGGTCGGCGGCCTGCCGGGCCGCCTTGGCCTGGCGCCGGCCTGCCTTGCGGCCCGCCTCGGCCGCCTGCCTGCTCGCCTCGGCGGCCTGCCTGGCCGCCTCCTTGGTGGCCTCGGCGGCCTGCCGGGCGCTCTCGGTGGTCACCCCGGCAACCTTGCGGCTGGCGGAGGCGGAGGCCCGGGCGATCGCGTCGCGCGCCGCCTCCAGGGCCTCGGTGAGGTCGTCGACGTGCTCGCGCAGGTCGCCGCCGTCCTCCGAGCCTCGCTCGGCAACGGCGTCGGTGCGCTTGGCCAGCTTGCTCTTACGGGAGAACATCAGGTTCCTCCAGGGCTTGGCTTCCCGTGTCCTAGGTCTGCCATGCTGCCTACCCAGGCCGAGCTGAGCAAAACGACCGCTCAGACCCCGGCTGGGACGCCGGTCGGGGTCAGCTCGACCAAGGTGCACTCCTTGCGCCACCGCTCTGCCGCTGCGTCGCCGTCGCGCAGGTTCAACCGGCGGGGCAGCAGCACCGACACGACCCGGGCGAACAGCGGGTCCGAGCCGGGCACGATCCTGGTCGACGCCTCGACCCGGGCGACCAGCGACTGCAGCTCCTTGGAACGGGCCGACAGCAGCACCTGGTCGGCCTCGGCGAGCCCTGGCAGGTGCTGCTCGGACCCGCCGGTGAGCACGTAGACGCGACCGTCGAGGGTGCCGTACCAGGCCGGGACCGACCGCCCGTCGGTGCCGTCGGCGCCGGGCACCTCGATCCAGACCACGGTACTCTTCTTCAGGGCCTCGTCGAGCACGGCGGTGTCGGGCGCGGTGGCGCCTGGCGGGTCCTCGTCGAGCACGGCCAGCGGGACCCGGCCCACCTCGTCCAGCCCGGACCGCCCGTCGCTTATCAGGAAGACCAGCTCGTGGTCGTCGTCGCTGGCCACGGCGGCCCCGTGGACCTCCTCGGTGAAGGTGTCGATCTTGTTCGAGCCGCGCAGCGTGATCGCCTTGGCCGGCCCGCGCCAGGCCACGTCCCCGTTCGGGGCGAGCAGCGCCATGGACTCGGTGTACCAGCCGCCCGCACCGGTGTAGGACCGTTGTACGGTGAACGGTGCCACCCGGCCGCGGCCGGCTCGGCCCACGAACACCGCCATCGCGTCCTCGGGCTGGACCAGCCCGTCGGCGACCAGCTTGGCGTCGGCGACGTAGACGTTGGTGAGGCGGACGTCCAACTGGTCTCCCTCCGGGGTATGGGTGGGGCCGCGCGTCATGATGATATGGGATGTCGGCGTCGACCACGGGAGGTCCGCACGGATGGTGGCTGAGGTCGTCTGCCGGCCGGTGGAGCGCGAGACCGACGAGGTTCGCGGGTTCCTTGCCCGCGAGTGGAAGGTGGCCGACCGGAGCATCTTCGGTGCCGGGCTGAACTGGACGAGCCGCCCGATCGTGGTCGAGGCCCGGTCTGGACAGGAGCTGGTCGGCGTGGCCGTGGGGGAGGCGGTGGCCGGCATGGCCCGGCTGAGCGACGTGCTGGTGGCCGAGCCGCTCCAGGGGGCCGGCGTGGGTGGGCGCCTGGTCGAGCTGTTCTGCGAGCGGGCCGCCGCGGCGGGAGCCGGCCGCTGCTTCCTGCGCTGCCCTGACACCGACCGCCACCGGCGCTTCTACGAGCGCCACGGGTTCGTGCGGATCGCCCGCATCCCCCGCTACTACCACGGCAGGGACTTCCTCGAGTACATGCGCGAGCCGCTCCCACGATCGCCTGAAGCGCGCGAGGCCGAGCCGCCCGAGCCGCGCGCGCACGGCCTGCCCGCGGCGGGCGAGGTCGCGCGCCAGCCCGGGTTGGGCGGGGTCCCAGCCGTGCGGAGGCTGGCCGGGTGGCTCAGGCGGCGTCGGAATGACCCAGGACGCGGTCGAGGAAGCCGGCCACCCGGCGCTCCCAGCCCGCGGGGTCGACCGTGACGCCTCGACATGCCCGGCCCGGGGTATGAGCCACAGCTCCTTGGGCGCCCGCGCCCTAGAGCGCCCGGGTGGGCCGGGCAGACCTGGCTTGGTCGCAGGTCAGCCGATGAGCGGCAGGCGGGGGTCGGCGTGCTCGGCCCTCCCCGACGCCGCCCGGACCCACCCCATGTCGTCGGCGAGGTCCGCCGGCCGTCCGGCCACCGTCCGCCTGGCGAGCAGGTCGTCGAGGATCGCCGCGGTCAGGGCGACCCCTTCGGGGGTCGCGATGCTCTCGCGGCCGAGCGCATCGGTGAGGTCGATGCCGTGCACCACCGCCTCCACCACCCGGCTGGGGACGAACTCGTCCAGCCGCATGAGCGCGTAGTACCCCGGACCGACCGTGTCGGGCGCCATGGCCCGTGCGCCCTCGATCGTGCCCGTGAAGATGCCGTGGAGCACGTCGGCCATCTCCCGTGGGGCCTTGCCCTCGACCATCTTGTACGCGTAGTCGTAGACGACCGGCGCGACCTCCGAGCGCGCGAAGATGAAGAAGCTCACCCGGTCCCGGCCGACCTGGCCCGACTGTGGCTCGGCCATGAGCATCCGGGTCAGGCCGATCGAGATGTCGAAGTGCCCGGCGAGCTCGAACAGCGACCAGTGCGCCAGCGTCTCGTCGAGCGGTCGCAGCTTGGTCGGGGTCTGCCACTCCTCGTCGGTGAGGTCACGGAAGGCCTGCTCCACCCCGCGAAGCTCCACCTCGAGTACTCGGACAGCGTCGTCGTACGAGCCCATGGCGTCTCCCGGGTGCTTGACTCCCTCCGCTTGCGTTTCTAGGGCTGCAAGCGGGGGTTGTCAAGCCTGCAGCGGCAGGATGAGCGAGCGGAAGGCCATGGCGAGCAGCACGAACGACAGCGCCAGGACGGTGAGCACGACCGCCGGGAGCTGGCCGGAGATCTCGCGGGCGAGGTCGAGGTTCTGCGCGGTCGTGCCGCCCACCCGGGCCTGCCCGGCGAGCCCGGCGGCAGGCACGTACCGGTCGCGGGCCCGGTCGACCAGCTCCTCGGCCGCCTCGGACTGGGGCGCGTCCCTGGTCACCACGGTGATGCGGGCGAGGTCGGCGCCCCGGTCCCAGTTGGCCAGCCCGGCGACCGCCGGGGCCAGCCTGGGATCGACCCCGCCAAGGCCGCTCGCGTAGAGCTTGGCGTAGGCGTCCAGGCCGGCGCGGGGCAGGACCGCGGTCAGGCTCTGCACGCCCGCCACGGCCCGGTCGGCCTGGAGGGCCCGGGTGAGCCGGTCCACCCGGTCGAGGTTGGCACGGGTGCCCGCGCCGCCCGGGGTGTCGACCATGATCTCCGTCGGGCCGGTCACGCCGGCGCCGAACTCGGCCGCCAGCCGCTCGGTCGCCAGGCGCGGGCTCTCGTCGGCGGGCAGGATGGCGGCGCCGGACTGGCCGAGGCGGATGGCGGCGAACGGCACGGCCAGGGTGACCAGCAGCACCAGGGCGACGGCGAGGAAGGCCCAGGGCCGCCGCATGATCCCGACCGCCCAGCGGTGCCAGAAGCCCTCCCCCTGGACGGCACGCGGGCGCAGCAGCGGGATGCGCAGGCGGTCGACCCAGCCGCCGACCAGGCTGAGCACCGCGGGCAGCAGGGTGATCGCGGCCAGCACCGCCACCGCGACCACGCTCATCGACCCGATCGCCATGGAGCGGAACGCCTGGATGTCGACGAGGAACATGCCGGCAAGGGCCACGATCACGGTGGCGCCGGAGAGTGCGACCGCGCGGCCGGAGGTCGCCAGGGTCACCGGCACCGCCTCGGCGACCGGCAGGCCGCGGCGCAGCTCCTCGCGGAAGCGGGTCACCACGAACAGGGCGTAGTCGATGCCGACGCCGATGCCGACGATCGAGGCGGTGTTGGTCACGTAGACGTTCATGTCGGTGACGCCGGCCAGGAAGTACAGGCCGCCCAGCGTCACCCCGAGGCTCACCAGCGCGAGCATCACCGGCAGGCCGGCCGCGACCAGGCTGGTGAAGGCCAGCAGCAGCACGACCAGCGTGATCGGGAAGCTCACCCGCTCGGCCTGCTCGAGGTCGTGGCGGGAGATCTCGTTGAGCCGCTCGTAGAAGGCGGCGCCCCCGCCGGTCTGCACCTCGACGCCCGGGGGCAGGTCCGCCCCCTTGGCCGCCTCGGCGACCCTCGGGGCGGTCTCGAGCTGGGTGTTCTGGCTGCCGGAGAGGCCGGCGACCAGGTAGGTGGTGTGCCGGTCGGGCGAGACGAAGGCCGGGCTGCCCGTGGTCAGCCAGGACTCCACCCCGCCGACGTTCGGGATGGCCCGGACGCGGGCGGCGATGCCCTCGACGACCGCCCGGTAGGCGGGGTCGTCGACGGTCCGTTCCCCGTCGTGCACGGTCACCAGCGCGGTGGTGGGGAACTGGTTGGCGAAGCGGCGCTCGAGGTCACGCTGGACGGCCAGGGACTGCGAGCCGGGCACCTCGAACCCGCCCGACCCGAGGCGGTCCTGCAGGCCGGAGGCGAACGCCCCCATGACGACCAGCAGCACGGCCCAGGCGGCAATGACGTACCAGCGGCGCCGCACCGTGAAGCGGCCGAGCCGTCCGAGCAGGCTGCGCTCTGCCGGGGACTGGTGGGTCGTGTCGGTGGCTCTCATGTTCCCTCCTGTGACGGGCTCCCGGCCCGCGAGGTGGAGGAGCGCTTGACAGTGGCGAACGTGTGTTCGATCATATGGCGATGCCGGTCCAGCGCAGCGTCACCCCCGCTCCGCGGGAGCGACTGGCGGAGGTGCTCGGCCAGCGGTCCCGGCCCCCGACCCTGGCCGCCGAGCAGACCCTGCCCGTCCCCGCCGCCTTCGGGCCGCTCCTGCCCGGCCACGGCCTGCGCCGGGGGAGCACGGTGGCCGTGAGCCGGTCCGCCTCCCTGGCCCTCGCCCTGGTGGCGGGGGCGTCGGCCGCCGGCTCCTGGGTCGCGGTCGTCGGCCTGCCCGACCTCGGGGTGGTGGCCGCCGCCGAGAGCGGCATCGCTCTTGAGCGGCTCGCCCTCGTCCCCCACCCCTGGCCGCGGGTGTGGGTCACGGTGGTGGCCGCGCTCCTGGACGCGATCGACGTCGTGCTGGTGCGCCCGCCACCCGGGCTGGGAGCTGCTGACGCCTGCCGCCTCTCGGCCCGGGCCCGGGAGCGCGGGACGGTGCTCGTCGCCCTCGGCGCCTGGTCCGAGCCGGCCGACCTGCGCCTGGCGGTGACGGCGGGCCAGTGGCAGGGGCTCGGCCAGGGCCACGGCCGGCTCGAGTCCCGCTGGGTCGAGGTGGTGGTGGGTGGCCGGGGCGCGGCCGCCAGGGAGCGCCGGGCCCGGCTCTGGCTTCCCAGCCCCGCCGCGGCCCGTGGCGGCCCCTACGTGGAGCTGGCCGCGCCGCCCACCTCCCTGCCCCACGTTTCCAGCCAGTGAGCAGCGCGACCGGGCGGGCTCAGGCCGGCGCCTGGCCGGCTCGGGGGTCGCCGAGGTGAGCATCTACGTCGACCCCGCCGCCACCGGGCGCGGCGTGGGGTCGGCCCTGCTCGCCAGGCTCGTCGCCGACGCCGAGGCTGCCGGGCTGTGGACCCTCCAGGCCGGCGTGTTCCCGGAGAACACCGCCAGCCTGCGCCTCCACCGCCGCCACGGCTTCCGGGCCGTCGGGACCAGGGAACGGCTGGGCCAGCTCGCCGGGAAGTGGCGGGACGTCGTGCTGCTCGAGCGCCGCAGCGCGGTCGTCGGCCGGTAGCGAGCGCCGTCAGGCGCTGGCGGCCTGGACAGCCTCGTCCGTGAGCGGCGTGGGGGGCAGCTCCGCTTTGCCAGCGTGCCGTCCGTGCCGAGGTAGCTGCAGAGGCAGAGCCACGGAGGCGGAGGCTGGACGAACATATGTTCGCCTTTGTGTAATGAGCACGCACGCCGACGCCCCTCGCCCGCGAACGAGGTGAGCCGCTGATGCCGGTCCGCACGCTGGTCGTCTGGTGCCCGGACTGGCCGGTGCAGGCCGCCGGGGTCGCCGACGAGGCGCTGGTGGCCGTCGTGCATGCCAACCGGGTGGTGGCCTGCTCGCCGGCTGCCCGAGCCGAGGGCGTCCGGCCCGGGCAGCGCCGCCGGGAGGCGCAGGGTCGCTGTCCCGGGCTCGCGCTCGTCCCCCACGACCCGGCCCGGGACGCGCGCGCCTTCGAGCCGGTCGCGGCCGCGGTCGAGCGGCTCACCCCGCGGGTCGAGATCCTGCGTCCCGGCGAGTGCGCCTTCCCTGCCCGCGGAGCCGCCCGCTACCACGGCGGCGAGCAGGCCCTGGCGGTCCTGGTCACGGCCACCGTGACCCAGGCCCTCGGGAGCGCTCCACCCGGGACGGGCGACGCCTCCCCGCCCGGAGCGGGCGGGGTCCCGTCGTCCGGCGAGCACGAGCCCACCCTGTCCGGGCTGTCCGGCGAGCGCGAGCCCACCCTGTCCGGGGTGCGCGAGCCCATGCTGTCCGGGCTGTCCGGCGAGCACGAGCCCACCCTGTCCGGGGTGCGCGAGGCTGCCGGTCGCTGCCGGGTCGGGATCGCCAACGGGGTGTTCGCAGCCGGCCTGGCCGCCCGGCGCGGCGTGATCGTCCCGGCCGGCGGCACGCCAGCCTTCCTGGCTCCGTTCGGCGTGGACGTCCTTGACCGCCCGGACCTGGCCGATCTGCTCCGCCGGCTCGGCCTCGCCACGCTCGGCCAGCTCGCCGCCCTCTCCCGGGCCGACCTGGCCGCCCGCTTCGGGCCAGAGGGCGCCCGGGCCCACCGGCTGGCGAGCGGGCAGGATGCGCGCCCGCCGCGCCCCCGCCGCCCCCCTCCCGACCTCCAGGTCGCCGCCGAGCTCGACCCACCCACCGACCGGGTCGACGTTGCCGCCTTCGCCGCCAAGGCGCTCGCCGACGAGCTGTCGGACCGGCTCTGGCAGCTCGGTCTCGCCTGTCCGCGGCTGCGCATCGAGGCCGAGACCGAGCACGGCGAGCGGCTGGTCCGGGTGTGGCGTCACCAGGACGGGTTCGCGAGCGCCGCGCGCCAGGGTGCGTCCAACGTGGCCGCCACGATGGCCGAGCGCGTGCGCTGGCAGCTCGACGGCTGGCTGGCCGGCGGTCCGGCCGTCCGCCCCACCGGCGGGATCAGCCGCTTGGTCCTGGCGCCCGACGAGGTCGTCGCCGACCGTGGCCGCCAGCTCGGGTTCTGGGGGGAGGAGGCCGAGCAGCGCGAGCGGGCCACCCGCGCCCTGGCCCGCGTCCAGAGCCTGCTGGGAGCCGACTCGGTGCGCACGGCGACCCTGCGAGGAGGCCGAGGCCCCACCGACCGGGTCGCCTTCGACACCCCCTTGGGCGCCGACCCCACGGCCCAACCCGGCACCGGACCGGGGGGGCCACCAGGGGGCGGCCCAGGCGCCGCTGTGGGCCGTTCGCCTGGCGGGCCCGGTCAGGCCGACGCGTCCGCGCCATGGCCGGGGCGGGTGCCGGCGCCGGCGCCCGCCACCGTCCATCCCGAGCCGCTCACCGCCGAGCTGCTCGACGCCGGTGGCGCGGTGGTGGCGGTCAGCGGCCGGGGCGTGATCAGCGCCCCGCCCGCCCGGCTGTGGGTCGGGGGCGGCTCGTCGTGGGCCTCCGTCACCGCCTGGGCCGGCCCCTGGCCGGTCGACGAACGGTGGTGGGACCCGGCCGCCCACCAGCGCCTGGCCCGCCTCCAGGTGGTGACCGCGGAAGGCGCCGCCTATCTGTTGAAGCTGGCAGGCAGCGCCTGGTGGGTCGAAGCGGCCTACGACTGAGCCATTACAATGCCGTTGGTGCACGGTTACCCCTGTGGAATCCTGTTTGCCATCGTTTCCTCTCCCAGGTAGACATCCTCCAACGGAATCGACCTCGAGGAGGGTGCATGGCTGGGATCGGGATCCGGGTCACCCCGGAGCAGCTTCAGCAGGTGTCGGCACAGCTCAGTGCCGGCGCCGCCGGCATCGACGGGACGCTGCGGCAACTCGCCGGCAGCGTCGGGCCGCTCGGGTCGGACTGGGCCGGCGTGGCCCAGGCCCGCTTCCTCGAGCTCTGGGCCGAATGGCAGCGCAGTGCGGCCGGCCTGCACGACGCCCTCACCGGCATCGCGCGGCTGACCGCCCAGGCCGGCGCCAACTACGAGCAGACCGAGCACGGCATCGCCGCCAGCTTCGGCCGCAGGTGATCTCGTGAACGATCCTGGGCGACCTCCACGGCCGGCTGGTCAGTCATACACACCAGCGACACCAGTAGTGTGTATAATGCGGGCATGCGAAGGATCCAGATCCACATCGACGAGGCGCTCGACGCCACGGTCGCCGCGGAGGCCGCCCGCCGGGGCATCTCCAAGGCCGCCCTCATCCGCTCGTGCATCGCCCAGGCGGTGCGCGTGCCTGCACCGCCCGACGACCCGTGGCAGGCCATGATCGGCTGGCTGGACGACGACCCTGTCGACGACCTCGACGACGTGCTCTACAGGCCCAAGGCGTGAGGTTCGCCGACACCAGCTTCTGGTTCGCGCTCCAAGAGCGACGCGACCGCCGCCACGACGCCGCGGCGGCGCTGGTGCGGGTGGAGATGGGACGCGTCTGCGTCTCCAACCACGTCGTGGGCGAGACGTGGACGCTGCTGCGCCGCCGCGCTGGCCACGCGGCGGCGGCCGGGTTCCTCGACCGCCTCGCTCAGCTTCCCGATGTCGAGATGGTGCAGGTGGATGCTGCCACCGAGGCGGAGGCGTGGCGCTGGCTTCGCCGGCATGACGAGCGGGCGTACTCCTTCGTGGATGCGACCAGCTTCGCGGTCATGCGGCGCCGCCGGGTCCGCGAGGCGCTTGCCTTCGACGGCGACTTCAACGCCGCCGGGTTCACCGAAGTCCGCCCGGGATGAGGAGACACGGTGGCAGCGAGGAGGAGCTCAGCGGCTCTGGGAACGGTGATGCACGACCCCGAGGGGAACGATCCTGAAAGACCTTCCATGCCCCGGAGACGGTAGGCGTCCGCGCCCGGTGGGTGAGCGGTTGAGGAACGCGTGGGTCCAGACTAGAATACTGGTCTATGAAGACTGCTCCGCTTGCAGATGTGAAAGCGCACCTCTCGGCCCTCGTGGACGAAGTGGTTCGGACCCACGAGCAGGTCACGATCACCCGAAACGGAGAGCCAGTCGCGGTCGTCCTCGCCCTTGAGGACTATGAGTCGCTGTTGGAGACCCTTGCCCTGCTCGACGACCAGGTAGGCCGGGAGCGCCTGGCCGAGGCCGAGGCGGCTGTCGCCCGAGGCGAGTACGCAACCCGCGACGAGGTAGCCGAGATCATGGAGGCCCGCCGCCGGCATGACACCTCCTTGTGAGCACCCCCGAGCCCTACGAGTTGCTCGTGGCGCCACCAGCGAAACGGGCCTTGGCCGAGGGCTTGCCCACCGCCATTGCGTTCGCCGCGTGGGCGTTTCTTGACGGCCCACTTCGCGACAACCCGCACCGAGTCGGCCATCCGCTGCGCGCCCCGTTCGGCGGCTGCTGGTCGGCCCGTCGCGGCACCTATGGGGCCCGCTATCGGATCGACGAGGAGCACCACACGGTCATCGTCCTCGACATCGTCGGCCGCGCAGACGCCTACCATCCAGGTCGCGCCTGAACGCGCAGGAGCAGGAGCCCGACCATGAGCTGCCGGAGGCTGGGCCCACCCCGCGCAGGAGTCTCCACGCGGCTCGTCGCGCTGCGACATTGGGGCTCTGACGCAGAGCCCATTCGCTCTCGGAAGCTAGTCTCTGGTGACTCCAACTCCAACTCGGCCACGCTGGGTTATCGCCTCCGCCGGATCGACAGGTGCCCATCGCCAGCCTCGAAGACCTCGTGCTCCAAGCGAAACCGCACACGCCAATCGGATTCGAGCTCATCGAGCGCTTGCTCGGGAGTGATACGCAGGCCAGCTAGCTCGAACAGCAGATCGAAACGACCGGCCCGGTAGAGATCCAGGTGACGGGGCGAATATCCAGCCACCAACGGCATTTCAAGCCACCCTGCCGGATCGCTGATCAGCTCGTCTTCAAGGAGATCGAGGAAGGCAGCGAGACGGGCGACCGCGAGGCGGTGCTCGCCTGTGGCCGGTTCCCCGTTCCGCCACTTCCGCAGCGCCTGCACGCTGACACCAAGAAGCCGAGCGATGTATATCCACCCGAGCCCGCGTTGAGACGACAGCTCCCTGAGCAGCCGCGGCACGTCGCGGCGAGCCCAGTCCCGGGCGCGTAGCTCGAGCGACAGCCTCTGCGCTGCACGGTGATGGCTCCCAACATTCGCGTCAAGCGTAGACGTCTCATCGCGCAGAATCCCGAATTTCCTCGTGATCGACGCCACAGTCTGGCTTGGTAGCACAGGCAGCTCGACACCAGACGATCCGGTGCCCGGAGTCGTCTGTAGCTCGAAGGGCAGTGCGGTCATCCCTTCCTCCTCAGCACCTCATCACGCAGTCGCTCGGTGATGGATCGCTCGAACAACGCGTCCACGGGCTCGTGGATGCGGTCGGCGATAGCGAGAGTGGCCGCGACGTCGAACTCCTCCAGCACGCCCAGCCTGGTCCAGTAGCTGTCGATGTCGATGAGGAAGAACGGCCCGTTCTCGGGCGGGGAGGGAAGGTGCAGGGGCCCGCTGTCGTCCACCATGTGGCCATCAAGTACACCGGAGCGCATGAGCAGCTCCTCGTTGTCCCCGGTCGCGAGGTGCAGAACGCTCTGGACCGTCTTGATCTCGCAGCCCTCAGCGAGGCGCGCGACCGCCAACAGGCCGCCACTGATGTACGGCGTCCATCGCTCGATAGAGCTGTCACCGCCAGGGACCCGAACCTCGTTGATGTAGCGGAGGCCGACACGATCAAGCCCGGCGATCGCCTGTAGCTCCTCCCCGATCGCTCGAAGCGATGTCTCGATCGAGTCGCGGAACGTCTCCCAGTGCTCGTAGACAGTCGTCTCGACCGCCAGCCGGCTCGCACCGACCGTCACGGCAAAGGTCCGGTCGCGGCTGAGGAGGCGAAACCCGCCTGAGGGCATCCTCGCAGGTTGCGGCTCAGCGCCGAACGTCACTTGCAGGCCCTGAGGCACTGGCTCGATGATCGGCAGCATGCTGCCAAGGACCTTCGCCAAGGTGGAGAGAAGATCACCGCCAGCGAGGCTTGGTGAGAGCGGGAAGCGGAACTCTGCGGTAACGAGCCGTAGCGGAGCGTTCGGATAGACCTCCCTGCGTGGCATGAGCCTCCTCTGGTCTACAACCGATACGACAACTGAAATGTACATCGGCCAGTCCCCAAACGCCATGAGACCGAAGGCGCAGAACTCAGTCGTGGCGGCAGTGGATAGGCGCCCGCACACGAGCAGACAGGGACACCTCTGTCCAGGTGATCGCCGTGGCAGGACTCTTCACCAGGGCATTCGGCTATGGAGGCAATCGCTCAGGCGGGTCTCAGCTCTGCGTTCTCGACCCCGCAACGGGTACACGGCCGCCGGTGCCGTCGCGGCGATGGTGGTCGACACCGCCGATCCGCCGGCGCTCGCCTGCTTCTGGAGCGAGGCGGCCGGCTGGCCGCTGGTCCGGTCGGACGATGTGCTGGCGTCGCTGCGCTCCGCCTCCGGCCGAGGTCCCTTCCTGGAGTTCGTCAGGGTCGACGAGCCCAAGCGGGTGAAGAACCGCCTCCACCTGGACGTGGCCCCCCACCCCGGCGAGGACCATGCCGCCGAGGTCGCCCGGCTGCGGGCGCTCGGCGCCACCCCAGCCGACGTGGGGAAGCGCGGGGTTTCCTGGGTGGTGCTGGCCGACCCCGAGGCGAATGATTCTGAAGGACCTTCCTCGGGGGCAGCAACCGTTATTTAGCGTGGGCCCGCTTACGTCATTACGTCACTGCAACAGCTGATTCTCAATTTGATGGCGCACGAGCGTAGGTGAGGCATCGAAATGCTCTGCTATCGTGTCGGTATCATCCAGTGCAAACTCACCCGCGCTGAGATCAAGCTGATCCGCGATCCCCTCCGCAGGTGCAAGAAGCTCGGCGGCGAAGGCGCGCTCGATCCTTTGTCGATCAGCATGAGCTGCGGTTATCAGAAATGAGCCCCAGACTGGATCGTACAGGAAATGCCAAAGCGCTCGGGCTTGTGTGAAGCGCTTGCTCTGTTGCCCCGTGGAGGGATGACCGAGCACCAGCACGCTCACATTGCTGCGCGACGGTCCTCCCACGGCTTGCAGTCCCCAGTCATGAGAGTCAGAGAACCTGAGTCGCATCAGGTCGGCAAAGTCAAATGGCGCTTCCGAGGTGAGCTGCAAGAAGCGTCGCACTCGCTTCGCTTGGTCCCAACCCGCTCGCCACGGCCTGTCATCGAACTCCATCGCGGTACCCATCACGCCTTCTCGGAGTCTGAAGAGCGATCCTTCTTCTGGGAGCGAGTATTCGGTAATGTCGCGCATCGCGCCTACGGTCCACGCCAGCCCGGCGTCGATTCTCCTGGGGGCAACCGCATCGAAGAAGTCATCCAGCAGTTCGCCGGTCAGCTCTGCCGCCGCTCGCTCTATCGAATCCTGCACCTCAAGCGCCTCTGAGAACGGATCGAGCCCAAGACGCGCAGCGGCCAGACAGAACTCGACCTCGTCGGAATCGCTCTGTCGCAGGTCCTGCCATTCCTTCGTGAGAGCCGACTCCCTAACCCCCTGCTCAGACAGTCTGGTAATCACAGCGTCGACGAGGCGCGCCAACGATCCCTCCAGCTCCTCACTCTCGATCCACGCCTCGCCCGTGCGGATGAACCGAACTGGCCGATGCGCCGTGCTGGTGTCGTCGGCATGCCACACCAATCTGGTGTACCGCCCTTCTGGAAGGATTGTCAGGTCAGGCCACGAGAACCCCTCACCAGCGGCGCGTAGGTTGTGGTGCTCAAGCCATTGATAGAGTTGCGGTTCGGGGCCGCGCAGTGCAGCGTGGCTCCAAAGACGAGGTTGCAGGGAGACAGGGCGCGAGTGCGCCTTCAAGAACCACCAGTTGTAGGCAATCCATTCCGCCAATGGATAGAGCGAGCCGTAGATCGATCGCCTTACACTCTGCGAGGCGACATCCTCAACCTGCGTGATGCACTCTGGCCCGACCCAGATCTCGAGCCGCGCCCATGTTGCGCGCAGCTCGGGGGTTCGGACTGGCTCCGCGGGTTCCCAGTCGAACCTGAACTCAAGTTTGGCGTCGTTCATCACAAGCCTCGGGGGCGTTCTTCCGTGGCGAGTGGATAGCCCTTGTACTCGCCGAGCTCACGGTTCATCAACCGCCCCTCATACCATGTGCCATCGCGTAAGACCCAGACGTAACGCGGGAATTCGCCCTCCCACAGCGCCCCGATCTGGCCGCGTTGAATCGCCTCCCGCAACCACTCAGTCAACTTGTCGCGTTCTGCAAGCTGCGGATCGCACTGGCTCGCGTCCGACCTCAGCCTCGGGGGGCCGGCGAACGACGGATGCGACTTGTGCTCTGAGCTACCAACGTACGTTGCCCGCTCGGCGATTCCGTTCAAGTCCACACCGATAGGAGGCGGCGCTACAGTCCGCCGTAGGGGGCGTCGCCGACGTGGAGCCCTCATGAGAGGCCAGTATGATCGCAGTGCGTCGGTACGTCTGCCACCGATGGCATCTTGTGGACGATGCCGCCACCGCGCCGCCAAAGCGCCTCTCCTCCGCGGCCTGCCGTGCGGAGGCGATCAGGTTGCCCCGTTCAGCCTCCGGCCAGGCGAGCGCGTCGCGGCGGTCGCTCAACCCGACTCCGCCGACATCGCCCCCCACACTCCATCGTAGATCGGCTGGCTGTACCAGGGCTGACGCGCCGGATAGGCGCCAGCGCCGCGTGGTCACCTGCTCCTGCTGGAGGGCCCGCTCACAGGCGAACAGCCGCAGCAGGTCGTGCATGGCCGAGATGGAGTCACGATCTCGGGGCCTCGCTCGGCAGCATACGGTGACGTGCGGCGCTGGCTGTTGTCGCAGAACTCATTGAGGGTGTCCGCGATGCTCCTGCGCCGGACATGTAGGGCCCTCACCGACCCGGCGACATGCTGGTCTGCCGCCTCGGCCGGTAGCTCCCCGGATGCTTCTTCCCCGACGAGCGCGACCAGGCCCTGATCGGCGATCGCCAAGGGGCTGATGGATGCGTTGGACCGGGTGGCCGAGCTGCGCGGCTGGCCGCGGGGGTGTGGTCGATGCCGCTGGCGTGCCGGTGGAGGTGCGAAGGTCGTGCGCAGCCATGTCGGGGGCGCCCGCAGGGGTGCCTCGCAGTGCCGAGAGGCGGAGGGGCAGCGCTCTTGCAGACGAGGGTTATATCGAGTATAGTACTGGGTATTCTCCGTGTTGGGAGGGCGCCTTGTGAGTGTTCGGCATGCTCTGCTGGCCCTGCTGAGCGAGGGGCCGAAGTACGGGCTGCAGCTGCGGCAGGAGTTCGAGGCGGGGACCGGGGAGGTGTGGCCGCTCAACGTCGGGCAGGTGTACACGACGCTGCAGCGGCTGGAGCGCGATGGGCTGGTTGAGTCCGATGATGCGGAGGGCGAGGGCCCGCAGAAGGGCTTCCGGATCACGCCGGCCGGCGGCCGTGAGCTGGCCAAGTGGCTTTGGACCCCACCGGACGCGGCGTCTCCGCCGCGGGACGAGCTGGTCATCAAGGTGCTGGTGGCCTTGCGGGTGGCTGGTGTGGATGCCCATGAGGTTGTGCAGGTCCACCGCCGGCACCTGGTCGAGATGATGCAGCAGTACACCAGCGTCAAGGCCGAGGCGCCAGAGCACGACGTGGGGCTCGCGCTCGTCGTGGACGCCGAGCTGTTCCGGCTGGAGGGGGTCGTGCGGTGGCTCGACGCGGCCGACGCCCGCCTGCAGCGGCTCCCGGCCGACGGATCGGCCGCGGCGGCTGCTGTGGCTCCGCGGGTAGCACCGCGGCCGGGTCGCAGGTTGGGAGCTCGGCGATGACCGCGGCGCTGGAGCTGCGCCGGGTGTCGAAGGTCTACGGGCAGGGCCCCACCGAGGTGCAGGCGCTGCGCGAGGTCGACCTGTCGGTTGGCGGCGGCGAGCTGGTGGCGGTCATGGGGCCGAGCGGCTCGGGCAAGAGCACGCTGCTGACGATCGCCGGGAGCCTGGAGGAGCCGACCAGCGGCGAGGTGCTGGTGGGTGGAGCGGCGCTGTCGGGCATGTCGCGCAACCAGCGGGCGAGGCTGCGGCGACGCTCGATCGGCTACGTCTTCCAGGACTTCAACCTGCTGGCCGGGCTCAGCGCCGTGGAGAACGTGGCGCTGCCCCTGGAGCTCGACGGCGTCGGCGTGAGAGCCGCCCGCGCCGCTGGGCTGGCGGCGCTGGAGGCGCTGGGCCTTGCCGACCGGGCCGCGCGCTATCCCGACGAGCTGTCGGGCGGTGAGCGCCAGCGGGTGGCGATCGCCCGGGCCGTGATCGGTGACCGCCACCTGCTGCTGGCCGATGAGCCGTCCGGTGCCTTGGACTCGGTCAACGGCGAGGCGGTGATGCGCCTGCTGCGCGCCGCCTGCAAACGAGGGGTGGCCGGCGTGGTGGTGACCCACGACGCGCAGCTGGCGTCGTGGGCGGACCGGGTGGTGTTCCTGCGCGACGGACGCGTCGTCGATCAGACCGCCACGCCTGCGGGCCCGGAGTCGCTCCTGTCACCTGGTCCGACGCCATGAGCACGGTTCGATTTCGCGCTCCTGCCGAGAATCGGGCCCACGGCGGCGTCCCCGCCCGCCGGGCGGTGATCCGCTGGGCGTGGCGGCTGTTCCGTCGCGAATGGCGCCAGCAGATCCTGGTGCTGGTGCTCCTCACCGTCGCCGTCGCCACGATGACGGCCTTCGTGTCGGTCGGCTACAGCGTGGCTCCGCCACGGGAGGCGTGGTTCGGCACCGCCGACCACCTCATCATGCTGGAGGGATCCGATCCGCCGAAGCTGGACGCCGACATCGCCGCCGCCAGAGCGTGGTTCGGCACGATCGAGGTGGTCGCGCACCGGGCCGCCGCGATCCCGGGTTCGGTCGACACGGTCGATTTCCGCGCCCAGGACCCGCACGGCCGGTACGGCGCTGCGATGTTGCGACTCCTGGAGGGCCGCCACCCGACCGGCGCCGGCGAGGTTGCGGTCACCGACGAGGTGGCGAAGACCTTCAAGCTCCACATCGGTGACCGGTTCAACCGTGACGGTCATGACCGGACCGTCGTCGGCCTGGTGGAGAACCCCACCAACCTGCTGGACGAGTTCGCCCTGGTGTCCCCGGGGCAGGCCGGCCGGCCGGACTCGGTGACGATCCTGCTCGACGCGAGCTCGGGGAAGGTCGACGCGTTCCGGCTGTCGGACGCCCGCCGCCCGTCGACGGTCGAGACCCGCCAGCTCGACGAGCAGGCGTTCGGCGCGGCGGTCATCCTGGTCCTGGCGACGGTGGGGCTGCTCCTGGTCTGCCTGGTCGCAGCGGCAGGCTTCGCGGTCGTCGCCCAGCGCCGGCTCCGCCAGTTCGGGATGCTCGCCGCGGTCGGGGCGACCGACAAGTACCTGCGTCTGGTGATGCTGGCCAACGGCGCCGTGGTCGGTGCGACCGCCGCCCTGGTCGGGACCACCGTGGGCGTGCTCGGCTGGATCGCGGTGGCACCGCGGCTGGAGACGGTCGCCGCGCAGCGCATCGACCGGCTCGACATGCCGTGGTGGGCGATCGGGACGGGCATGCTCCTGGCGGTCGGGTCGGCCACCGCCGCGGCCTGGTGGCCGGCCCGGTCGGTGGCGCGCATCCCGGTCGTGCGCGCCCTGTCGGCACGGCCGCCTCGACCCAAGCCGGCGCATCGCTCGGCGGCCCTGGCCGCCCTGCTCGCCGTGATCGGCGCCGTCTGCCTCGTTCTCGCCAACCAGAAGCGCGTGCCGCTCATCGTCGCCGGCACGGCGGCGACGGCCCTCGGGATGCTGTTCATCGGTCCACTCGCGATCCGGGCGCTCGCCGCCGCCGGTCGCCGGTCGCCGGTCGGGACCCGGCTGGCGCTGCGTGACCTCACCCGCTACCAAGCCCGCTCCGGGGCGGCGCTGGCCGCGATCAGCCTCGCCCTGGGGATCGCGGTGGCCATCACCGTCAGCGCGACCGCGGCCAAGGACACCGACAACGAGGGCAACCTGGCGGCGAACCAGCTGCTGTTCCGGCTCGGTGACGAGCAGACGACACAGGTCCCGGTTCGGAGCGCGGCCCAGCTCCGGAGCCTGGCCGCTCGGGTCGACCAGTACGCCGCCTCGCTCGACCAGGCAAAGGTGACAGCCCTGCAGGTGGCCGTCGACCCGGCCCTGCCGGTCGAGCCCGGTGAGCGCGGCGGGCCGGGAGGGCGGCCGGTGGTGTTCATAGGCAAGGTCGAACGGGACGCGCAGGGCCGCGCTCTGTCCTTGTCGTACCGCGGAGGCCCGTTGGTTCCCTACGTCGCCACCCCGGCCCTGCTCGACCGGTACGGCATCGAGCCCAGCGCGGTCGGCGCGGACACCGACATCCTCACCGTGCGGGCCGACCTCCAGGGGTTCGAGTTCCTGAACACCGCCAAGGGCCGGGGACTGCATCCGAAGAGCCAGACCTCGGCCGACCTCCCCACCTACACCTCGCTCCCGGCCACGCTCATCACCCCCCAAGCCGTTCGGCGGCTCGGGTGGGAACCGGCGCAGGCCGGCTGGCTCGTCGAAGCGCGCAAGCCCCTCACCGACGAGCAGGTCGCGGCGGCCCGCGACATCGCGGCCGAGACCGGCATCACGACCGAGGCGAGAGACCACCAGAGGTCGCTGGCGCAGCTGCGGACCGGGGCCACCGCCGTGGGCACGCTGCTGGCCCTCGGCGTCCTCGCCATGACCGTCGGCCTGATCCGCAGCGAGACGGCCGGCGACCTCCGCACCCTCACGGCGACCGGAGCCGCCAGCAGGACGCGCCGCACCCTCACCGCCGCCACCGCCGGCGCGCTCGCCCTCCTCGGTGCCATCCTCGGCACCCTCGGCGCCTACGCCGCCCTCATCGCGTGGTACTTCGACGAGCCAGGCACCCTGAGCCGCGTGCCCATCGCCTACCTCGTCGTCATCATCGTCGGCCTACCCCTGGCAGCCACCGTTGCCGGCTGGCTCCTAGCCGGCCGCGAACCACCCTCCCTCGCCCGGCAACCTCTCGAATGAGGGTATCCGTGATGCTTCGTCATGCGGGGACGCGGTGCAGCCAGCGGCCCAGGCACACCAGCGCGCCAGCGGCCCGGAAGACCACGCCGGTGGCGTCCAGCACCTCGCCAAGCCCCGACAGCACCAGCAGCTCGTGCTCGTGGCAGCTGCCCGGCCAGCCGCCGTCCACCCACAGCAGGTCGCCGTGGACGCTCGACAGCGCCACGCCCTGGGCGGTATGGGCGTGCCGCTTGGCGTCGTAGAGCACCTTCTGGTTGCCCCACCCGCTGGGTCGCTGCACCCGCGCGGCCAGCCCGTCCATGCACACCACCTCGCCAGCGTGGGCCATCTCCACCAGGCGCTCCCGCACGTCGCCCAGGGTGGTGACGAAGCTGCCGTCGGGCTGGCAGCACCCCAGCGCCGCCAGCTTGGGCAACAGCAGGTCCATGCTGTCGCCGACCTCGGTCTTGGAGATCCCGACCATGCGGCCAGCGCGGCGGTACGACAGCCCGTCGAGGATGACGGTGGCCACCGCGTCCAGGCGGACCTCAAGGGCAAGTGGTCGGTTACCGCCGAGGCGAGGTGGGTGGGGTCAGGTGGGCGAGGCGGCGGGCCAGCCAGGCCAGCACGTCTGTGGGCAACGACCACCGCGGGCAGTATGACAACGAGACCCGACCTCCCAGCAGGCGTGAGCACCCTGCCTATGGTCTGGTCCCGTCAATGTCAGGGCGTATGGAGCATCACGGACAGCCTCAATTCATTCGAGAAGCAACCTGAGGCGCTCTGAGAAGGCATCCCTCAGCCCGAGGGCAACGAGTTCTGCGTCGAGGAGGGCCAGGGGACGAGCCAGACCGCACGACGGGATAGCCCTTCCGGCGAACGGCCCGAGGATCGTTCGTCGGCAACGGGTGCCCGTAGGAGTGCGTCTGCTTTGCCAGTTCGGTGGGGAAATCGGCGCCCGGAGGCCGGCCACCCGGCGAAACCCGCGCCGGGTGAATTACAGTCGGCAACCTTTGGAGAGGATGCGCGCCGAGCGCCGTTCGTTGACTTCGCACCCTCGTTTTCCAGGGACGATGGTCAACTCGGTGACGATTGCGAATTCGATCACGCTTGCAAATGACCGAACGTGTGTTCGATCATTGAATTATGGGCTGGCAAAATCCTCCGGTCCCGTGGTCGGACCTCGAACGGCGGCTCTCGGACGGGCGTCCCCGGAGCAATCCCCCGCAGGGGGACGGGGGCGACGCGCCCGCCCCCCTGCCTGAAGCGCGCGAGGCCTGGTCAGCGAAGCGGCAGCCCTACCAGCCGCCGCCGGAACGGTCGCGCCGGCGGGTGGCCAGGGTGGCGTACGCGGAGCTGCACTGCCACTCGAACTTCAGCTTCCTCGACGGCGCGTCCCACCCGGAGGAGCTGGCCGAGGAGGCGGCCCGGCTCGGCCTCGAGGCACTCGCCCTGACCGACCACGACGGCATGTACGGGGTGGTCCGCTTCGCCGAGGCGGCCAGGGCGGTGGCCCTGCCCACCGTGTTCGGCGCCGAGCTCACCCTCGGCCTCCCCCCGGGTGCGGAGAAGCACGGCCAGCGTCACCGCCCTGACCCGGGCGGGGAGCACCTGGTCGTGCTCGCCCGTGGTCCTGACGGCTACGCCCGGCTCTGCCGGGCCGTCTCAACGGCCCAGATGGCCGGGGCCAAGGGCGCCCCCCGCATCGACCTCGCCCAGCTCGCCGACCTGCACAGCGGCCACTGGCTGGTCCTCACCGGCTGCCGCAAGGGGGCGGTCCCGAGGGCCCTGGTCGAGCACGGGCCGGCCGCCGCCTCCTGGCAGCTCGACCGCCTGGTGGGCGCCTTCGGCCGGGAGAACCTGGCCGTCGAGGTCTGGGACCACGGCGACCCGCTCGACTCGGCCCGCAACGACGCCCTGGTCCGGCTCGCCAACCTCGCAGGCGTGGAGGTGGTGGCGACCAACGCCGTCCACTACGCCGTGCCGGGCCGGCGCCGGCTGGCCGCTGCCCTGGCCGCCGTGCGCGCCCGGCGCTCCCTGGACGAGCTGGACGGCTGGCTGCCGGCCGCCGCCACCGCCCATCTCCGCTCAGGGCTCGAGCAGGCCACCCGCCTCAACCGCTACCCGGGCGTGGTCGAGCGCGCCGCCGAGCTGGGCGGTGCGCTCGCCTTCGACCTCGAGCTGGTCGCCCCGCGGCTGCCCGACTTCCCGGTCCCGGACGGGCACGCCGAGATGAGCTGGCTGCGGGAGCTGACCGAGCTCGGGGCGGCCCGGCGCTACGGCCCCAGGGACGCCGAGCAGGTGCCCGGCGCCTGGCGCCAGATCGACTACGAGCTGGCCATGATCGAGCAGCTCGGCTTCCCCGGCTACTTCCTGGTCGTCTGGGACATCGTGCAGTTCTGCGAGCGGGAGGACATCTACTGCCAGGGGCGCGGCTCGGCGGCCAACTCGGCCGTCTGCTACGCGCTCGGCGTCACCAAGGCCGACGCCGTCTCGCTCGGCCTGCTGTTCGAGCGCTTCCTGTCGCCCGAGCGGGACGGCCCGCCCGACATCGACATCGACATCGAGGCGGGCCGCCGCGAGGAGGCCATCCAGTACGTCTACCGCCGCTACGGCCGTGACCGGGCCGCCCAGGTCGCCAACGTGATCACCTACCGGCCGCGCTCGGCAGTGCGCGACATGGGCAGGGCCCTCGGCTACGCCCCCGGCCAGCTCGACGCCTGGTCCAAGCAGGTGGACGCCGCCTGGGGGCCCGGGGCTCAAGTAGGCGGGCCCGAAGGCGGTAGCCCCGGATCAACGAAGGGGCCCGGGGCTCAAGTAGCCGAAGGCGGTAGCCCCGGATCAGCGAAGGGGCCGCTCCCGACCGCCGCCGACCACGACGTCCCACCCGAGGTGATGGAGCTGGCCGCCGAGGTCCAGCACTTCCCCCGCCACCTCGGCATCCACTCGGGCGGGATGGTGATCTGCGACCGGCCGGTGGTCGAGGTCTGCCCGGTCGAGTGGGCGACCATGGCCGACCGCAGCGTCCTGCAGTGGGACAAGGACGACTGCGCCGCGGTCGGGCTGGTCAAGTTCGACCTGCTCGGGCTCGGCATGCTCAGCATGCTCCACGACGCGGTCGACCTCGTCGCCGACCACCACGGGGCCCGCGTCGACCTGGCCGGGCTGCCCCAGGATCCCGCAGTCTACGACATGCTCTGCAGGGCCGACTCGGTCGGGGTGTTCCAGGTCGAGAGCCGGGCGCAGATGGCCGCGCTGCCCCGGCTGAAACCGCGGCAGTTCTACGACCTGGTGGTCGAGGTGGCCCTGATCCGCCCCGGCCCGATCCAGGGCGGCTCGGTCCACCCCTACATCCGCCGCCGCAACGGCACCGAGCCGGTCACCTACCTCCACCCGCTGCTCGAGCGGTCGCTGGCCAAGACGCTCGGGGTGCCGCTGTTCCAGGAGCAGCTCATGCAGATGGCGGTCGACGTGGCCGGCTTCACCGCCACCGAGGCCGACCAGCTCCGCCAGGCGATGGGGGCCAAGCGCTCGACCGAGCGCATGGAGCGCCTCCGGGCCCGCCTCTACCAGGGGATGGCCGAGCGCGGCATCACCGGGGAGGTCGCCGACCAGATCTACGAGAAGCTGGCCGCCTTCGCCAACTTCGGCTTCCCCGAGAGCCACTCGGTGTCGTTCGCCTACCTGGTCTACGCGAGCGCCTGGGTCAAGCTCCACTACCCGGCCGCCTTCCTGGCTGGCCTGCTGAACGCCCAGCCCATGGGCTTCTACTCCCCGAACACGCTGGTCGCCGACGCCCGCCGCCACGGTGTGACCGTGCTCGGCCCCGACGTCAACGCCTCGGCGGCCACCGCCACGCTCGAGGCCGTCGGCGGGGCCTCCGGGGGGCTCATGCCGAGCCCCCCGGGGGGCAGGGGGTCCGGGGGGCTCATGCCGAGCGACCCGGGGGGCGGGGGGCCCGGGGGGCCGGCGGTCCGGCTCGGCATCGCCTACGTCCGCGCCGTCAGCGACGACCTGGCCGAGCGGATCGCCGAGGGCCGCCCCTACGCGTCCATGGAGGACCTGGTGCGCCGCGCCGGGGTGAGCCAGGCCCAGGTCGAGGCGCTGGCCACCGCCGGGGCGTTCGGGTGCTTCGGGCTCGAGCGCCGGGAGGCGCTGTGGGCGGCCGGAGCGGTGGCCCAGGCCAAGGCCGACCGGCTGCCCGGGGTGGTGGTCGGCGCGGACGCGCCCGAGCTGCCCGGCATGAGCCCGATCGAGCTGGGCGCGGCCGACCTGTGGGCGACCGGCCTGTCCGGGGACAGCCACCCGGTCCAGTTCGCGCGCGAGCGGCTCGACACCCTCGGGGTGGTGACCGCGGCCGGGTTGGCTGCCGTCCCGCCCGGCACCCGGGTGCTGGTCGGCGGGGTGGTGACCCACCGGCAGCGCCCGGCCACCGCCGGGGGCGTGACGTTCGTGAGCCTCGAGGACGAGACCGGCATCGTCAACGTCATCTGCTCCCAGGGCGTGTGGGCGCGCCACCGCCGGGTCGCCCGGGCCGCGCCCGCCCTGTTGGTCCGCGGCCGCCTCGAGCGCGCTGAGGGCGTCACCAACGTGCTCGCCGACCAGATCCAGCCCCTGCACCTCGGCATGGCCACCAGGTCGAGAGACTTCAGGTGACTACCGGACCGGCGGCAGCTCGTCCTCGGCGACAAGGAGCGGGACGCCCTGCCCGCGCTCGACCACGACGACCCGGAAATGGCGGTAGTCCCACGTCCATGCCAAGGCCCGGCGGCGTGCCGCCATGGCGATCGTGACCGCGTCGGGGAGATCCAGCCCGAGGTCCGCATACCGCTCCAGTATCGCGATGGCGTGGGCGAGCTCCTCGGCGGTCGGGTGCTCGAGTGCGTGCACCCCGTCGAGGAGGGCGGACCCGAATGCCGTGGCCGCCTTCGCGTGTCCCCGGGCGCGGAGGAGGAGGTCCACCTCGGTGTAGACCGGCCAGGGCACGATGACCTGCCGCGCGGACGCTCGCAGCAGCTCCACCGCGAAGCGGTGCCGCCGCCCTTCGGCCCGGTTGACGGCAGAGACCAGCGGCCCGGAGTCGACGACGATCAGCTTGCCAGGCGTGCCAGCACCTCTTCGGCCCGGAGTCGACGACGATCAGCTTGCCAGGCGTGCCAGCACCTCTTCGACCCGGAGTGAGAGGTCCTCGTCGTCGTCGACGAGCCCGGCGTACGGGAGCTCGTCCCGCACCCCGTCGGCGAGCTCGGCGACGACCGCCGAGAACGAGATGCCACGCCGCTCGGCCTCACGCTCGAGCTGGGCCGCGACGTGGGGAGGGAGTGAGATGGTCCTGCGAACACGGGCCATCGTAAGAGTATGAACCAGCCGGTATGAACATGACAACCTACCAAGGGCGTTCCCGGCGGCGGGGAAACGGCTACGCTACGGGTTCGAGCATCGCGGTGACACCCGGAGCCCGCCACGGGGCGGTCACGGGCGGGAGCAGAAGGGTGGTGCGAGGTGCTGACGGCGTACATCCTCATCCAGACCGAGGTCGGCAAGGCGGCCCAGGTCGCCAGGTCGGTCGCGGACATCCAGGGCGTCCTGAGCGCCGAGGACGTCACGGGGCCCTACGACGTGGTCGCCCGCGTGGAGGCACCCAACGTGGACGACCTCGGCAAGCTCGTGGTCGCCAAGGTCCAGGCGGTCGACGGCATCACCCGGACGCTCACCTGCTCGGTGGTGCACCTCTAGCCCACGCGGGCGGCCCGTGGGCGGCAAGGACCCGGGCCGCTCCCGGCCGGCGGAGCGCCCATCTTCGCCTGGGCACTTCTGGAACCGGCCGGCCGGCGGTTCGCCAGATCCGTGGGTGGACGGGCACCATCGGTCCATGAGCCTGCGTCCCTACCGTGCCCTGCTGGCCAGGCCGAGCGTGCCGAGCCTGATGCTGGCCGCCGTGCTCGGCCGGATGCCGACCGGCATGGCCGGCCTCGCGATCGTCCTGCTGGTCCGGGAGACGGCGGGGTCCTACGGGGTCGCCGGCCTGGTCGCCGGCGCGTACGCGGTCGCTGTCGGGGTCGCGTCGCCGGTGCAGGGACGGCTGATCGACCGCATCGGCCAGACGCGCGTGCTGGCGGCCTGCGGCCTCGCGTGCGCAGGCGCGTTCGCCTCCATGGCCCTGCTCGCAGGGCAGGTCGGCGTCGGCGCCCTCGTCGCCTGCGCCGCGGTGGCAGGCGCGGCCAACCCGCCGCTGGCTCCGTGCATCCGGGCGCTCTGGCCCTCGCTGGTCGGCGAGGGCTCCGATCTTCAGACCGCCTATGCGCTCGAGTCGAGACGACAATCGGACTATTAACGGAGCGAGCTGGCCGGGCCGCCGACGACGCAGGCGAAGACCGGGTTCAAGATCACCACTCGTCATCCACCTTCCAGCGGGCCTCTAGGCCGGCCAGCTCGCTCCGAGCCGCCTCGATCCGGCGCGCCTGCGCCCGCCCCTCGTCGTCCAGCCCGAGCAGCGCCAGCAGCTCGGCCCGGACGGCCGGGTCGGCCAGCGCCCGCCGGGCCTTGGCCGCGTTCTCGCGCCGCCATGCCGCCCACTCGTCATCGGGTGACGGCGTCATCGCGGTAGGCCCCGGCCAGCAGCTCGGCCACCATGTCGGCGGTCATGGCCCGGACGCGGCACCGCTCGCACCGGGCCAGGTGGTCGAGCCAGTCCAGGAACACGGCCGGCAGGTGGCCGGTGGCCGGGACGTACCGGTCCGCCGTCATGGTCAGTTCCGGTCCCGTAGGTGCTGGCGCTCGTCGGCCTGCGGGAAGAACGGCCCGGCCGCCGGCCACGGCGGCCACGGCGGCCGTGCCCGGAGCCGGTTGATCGCCCGGATCTCCCAGGCAGCGACCACGCCCAGCCCGAGCAGGAGCACGATGCCTGCCATCGCCAGGCAGGCCATGCCGATCGCCGCGATTGCTTGGTCCATGCTCGATCCCCTCCCCGAAGGGGACGGACCCACCGGCCACAGCCCGGCAGGTCCGTCCCCGGCCTCGTTCCTGCGTCTTCCCCTTGCCCGCAGGGTTGGCGTCCAGCTCTAGCGGCGCTGGACGACGGACTCAGGCTCGATGCCGTTGCCGTACAGCCAGCCCCGCTCGGTCAGGACGATGGCCATCGGCGTGTCCGCGCAGACGCGCGCCTGCCGCGGCGTGTGCAGGATCATCGGCCGGTGGCCGCAGCCCTGCGCCCAGCAGCGGCCCAGCAGCCGGTAGCGGGGCCAGTCGAGGACGCCGACCAGCCAGGCGGGCAGGTGGGTGTCGATCCAGTTGCGTAGCAGCCTTCTCACCCCCTCCCCTGATGGTGGGCGGGCAGACCGGCTCGAAGACGGCGATGCCGGGTAGCAGGGCGTCGGTGGTGACGCGGTAGCGGTGCTGGCCCCTGGGGGGCCCCGCAGCGGCGGCACGGCTCAGCCAGGAGCTCGGTAAGGGGTTGCAGCTTCATCGGGCCGCCACCTTCGCCCTGGCCCGTCGTGCCCCACGGGCCTGGGCGGCCCGGTCGGCATGCGTGGGGCAGAAGTCGCGCCGGGAGCCGGCCAGGATGTGAGGCGGCTCGAACACCACGACATCGGTTGCCCGCGCGTGGCAGTCGTGCCAGTAGCAGCGGCGCACCTTCTTGGCCATCACGGCCTCCCTGGTTGGAAGGGACCGAACCACCGGGGTCCCCCTTGCCCCGGCCCGGTGGAACGGTTCCCGCCTTCAGGGCTCCCGGGCCGGGCGGGGGGGCCTGCCCTGACCCGGGAGCCGTCTTGCTGGCCTGTACTTTCGCCCGTCCCTCCCCGTGGATAGGATGCGAACAGGGACCAGAGAATACAAGACGTATTAAGACGTATCAAGAGGGGAGTTGGGGGGATGCCCGTTGACCCAGACGCGCCCGAGCCGCTGTACCGGCAGCTTGCCGCCGAGCTGCGTGCCGGCATCTACGCCGGCACCTACCCGCGTGGCGGCCGGCTGCCGACCGAGCCGGAGCTGATCGCTGCCCACGGGGTCAGCCGGGTCACGGTCAGGCTGGCGCTCGGCCTGCTCCGCGGTGAAGGGCTGATCGAAGCCGTCAAGGGCCGGGGCACCTTCGTGCGTGCAGCCGCCCCGGTGCGGCTCGCGTTCACCCGCTACGCCGGCCAGGGTGAGGCTGGGCCGTTCACCGCAGCCTGCCGGGCGCAGGGCATCGATGGGCGCATGACGATCGCCAGCGTCGATCGGCTGGCCGCCGAGCCGGAGGTTGCCGCCCGGCTTGAGCTGGATGACGGCGCTCCGGTGGTCCGCCGGGTCCGCCACGCGCTGATTGACGGGGCCGTGGTCCAGGTGCAGACCAGCTACTTCCCGGCCTCGATCGTGGACGGCACGCCGCTAGCCGGGTCAGGGTTCCTGGACGCCGGCACGTTCGCCACCCTCCGCACGATCGGTCGGCCACCGGCCCGGATCAGCGAAGAGCTGGCCGGCGGCTTCCCCACAGCGGATGAGGCTGCCCAGCTCGGGCCGGGCGCAGTGCTGCGGGTGGTGCGCGTCACCCGTGGCCAGGACGGGACCGCGCTGGAAGCGCTGTACGTGACCGCTTCCGCCGACCGCTTCGTGTTCATCTACGAAGACCTACCGATCCAAGGAGACGGCCATGCCGCCTGAGCACCCGAGCTACTTCCAGCTTGCCGACGACGTAGCCGCCCTGATCACGGACGAGTCAGCCGCGTGGGCGAAGACCGAGCTGGAAGCTCGCCGGCCCGACCTGGCCGCCAGCGACGGCATGCCGCTCGCGCTGCCGGCCGACGAAGCCAAGCGGTTCGCGCTGGCCCGGGTGCAGTTCGCCGGCAAGGTCACCCGCGAGCTTGGCTGGCGGCTCGACCGGCTGGCCGATGCGGCGCGCAAGGCTGGCGCGACCGATGCCGAGATCACCGATGCCGCCGCCGACCGCTCCCCGCCCGAGCTGCGGGTGAGCCAAGACGGCCCGGTCGATGCCTAGCACGCCGAAGGCCCCGCCGAAGCGGGGCCTGAGCGGGAGCGGGCGCTAAGTGCTGGCGTATGGAAGTTCGTGCGTGGTGGTCATGCAGCGTGGGTTGGTGAAGTGCCATCCGCCGGCACGACGGCCTGAGCGAGCAACGCCCTCCGGCGACGCCGATCCGCGGCTCACCGGATGGCGCGGCGCGCCGCCAGCCAGCGCCCGAGCAGGACGACCCCCAGCACGGTCGTCCAGACCGTCAGCGGGTCGAAGGCGAGGTGCTCCATCCCGCCGGGACCCAGCCCAAGGTAGCTCCCGCTGAAGTACAGCACGCTGGCAGCCGACCCGACGACACCGCACAGCAGGGAGAAGGCCGCGACCGGCCGCTGCATGCTCCAGGCGGCCACGCCCAGCAGCAGCGGGCCGACGGCGCCTGGCACCTGCAGCAGCGCGCCGGCAGTGTGGGCTGCCAGGTTGACGTTGGCGGGTGCCAGCCCCACCAAGATTCCTCCCACACCGGCGAGCACGACCAACGCCACCCCCACCGAGGTGACCCGCCGCCGCGGCCAGACACCGCGCGTGAGCACCGCACCGGCGGCGGTCAGGACGCCGACCATGACGAACACCGTGTTCATCAGCGCGTGCCGGGGCGAGCACGCGTAGACCACCCGGTCGTCGAACTGCGGAAAGTCTCCGCAGCCGGTGACACCGAGGTCGCTGATGGAGTTGGTGGCCAGGTCGTAGGGAGGCTCCCAGGCTGCGGCCACCACGGGTTGGACGATCAGGTAGGCGACCGTCAGGGTCCAGCAGGCCGCCCCCACGACCGTTGGCGCGCCCAGTCGCGCCTGCGATGCGGTCATGCGCGCGGGTAACCCTCGGCTGGAAGCCGCCACGGTCCAGACACCGACGAAGTCTACTGCCCTAGGAAGGTCGTGGGTGGTGGTCATGCTGGGATCAAGCAGAGTCCATGCTCGACCATTCAGGAAGTTCCGGCCGAATCGGTAAAGCTTCGCAGGACGCTTGTCATGGACAGGAGGACCCGAGTAAGGTTCGGGGCGCTTGCGAACTTCCGGGGGGGAAATTTTGTCAAGGGAACACGCTTCTACCGCCATGCTCCAGTTGGCGGACAGAACGCTGATAAATGACGTCAGCGACGACGCAAATCGCATCCAGTTGCCAGACACAGGGCTTCGAAGCCCGACCGTGGCCGTCATGGGTCTTGGATATGTCGGCCTTCCGACGTCGCTGGCGTTGGCGGAGAATGGCTGCAAAGTCATCGGGATCGACATCAACGAGGCTCGGTTGGCTGATGTGCGGGCCAACCGAGCTGATGTGCTGCCCGAGGATCGCGAGCGCTTGGCACGAGCGCTGATATCGTCGCGGTTGTTGTTGACGTCCAACTGGTCATCGCTGCGACAGGCCGACATTGTACTGATCTGCGTGCCGACCCCTGTCGATCGACACTTGGTGCCAGCCATAGCTGCCTTGCGCAGTGCCTGTGACGCCGCTGTCGCAGCAGCCCGACGAGGTCAAGTTCTGGTCCTTACGTCGACCGCATACGTAGGAGCCACGCGCGAGCTGCTCGCCAACCCCCTACGGGACCAGGGTTTCCTCCCGGGCGATGATATCTATGTTGCGTTTAGCCCCGAGCGCATCGATCCAGGAAACCGGGCATACCCACAGGGCGCCGTTCCTCGTTTGGTAGGCGGGGTAACGCGAAGATGTACGGCAATGGCTGGTGCGCTCCTTTCCCGGATCGCCGCTGTCGTCCATCCTATGAGCTCTCCAGAAGCCGCTGAACTCGCCAAGCTGCATGAGAACACCTTCCGCGCTGTCAACGTGGCGCTCGCCAACGAAATGGCAGAGATCAGCTCCGGCTTTGGCCTTGATGTCGTCGAGATCATTGAGGGAGCTTCCACCAAGCCATTTGGATTCATGCCCTTCTACCCGGGACCAGGAGTCGGCGGCCATTGCATCCCGTGTGATCCCCACTACCTGACTTGGCAACTTCGGGCAATGGATGTACAAAGTCCCTTGATCAACGTGGCAATGTCGCAGCTCGCCACACGGCCTAGGCGCATCGTCGAGCGAGCCCAAGAAGAGCTGGGACGCGCGTTTCGAGCAACTCGGGGAGCGCGAGTCATTCTGGCTGGGGTCACCTACAAGCCGAATGTCGCTGACATCAGGCAGAGCCCTGCACTCGTCATCCTCGACCTGCTTGTTAAGGCCGGCGCTGATGTCGCCTATTACGACCCGCTTGTGCCTAAGCTGACGCTCCCAAACGCTACGACACTGCAGGGAACTACGTGTCCGGATGGGTCACAGTATGACCTCGTGGTCGTGCACACAGTGCATCGGCAGGGTGACTACGACTGGGTCGCCAAATGCCCTAACGTACTGGATGCCAGCTATCGGCTTTCTGGCATAGGCCATCGAGTGCTGCCATAACCAACCCTTGCGGAGCCGTGGTCGGCATCGCGGGTACCACGATCCGTGCGACCATGCCTTCCCCGCGCAACTTATCCACTACCTGAACTCTCGACGGAGCATGTCCTGGTGTCTTTCTTCCGGTCCGAACATCTTCCGGCAGTGACCTTCGCGCTGTCGTTGCTCTGGCACCCAATATCGGTCGCGCTCGTCGACTGCATCATCCCCGCGCGCCTCAAATTGAAGCCTGCACGAGAAAAATCAATTGGCTCACCGCGTTGCGACGACTACACTGTCCTTATCCCGATCTTCGGGCACATCAAATACCTGAAGAACGTCGACTTCCTTGCACCCTACGGTGGCAAGGTCGTGTTCTGTACCACCGACCAGGAGACCCCTGAGTTCGAGCGTGCTCTGCAGGCCATTGCCGACCGCCACGGGTTCAGGATCTTCCGGTCCGGGGTTGCTTGGGCGTCGGGTCGCCCTAAGGGGTCCCCGCGCGACAACCTAGACGTTCTGGGGCCGTCACGACCAGGTGAGCGGTACTCGACCTGGCCAAGTAGTCAGGCGGGAACCCCTAACCCATGGAAGCTGCTGTCTAGAACCCTCGATTCACGCGCCGGAACCCGAGTCACCTCAGGGACGGAAAGGGATCGCATCATCCGAGACAGCTTCGCCAACGTGCGGACAGCCTTCACCATCTTTCTGGATGGCGACACTGTGGCCACGGAAGAGCTTGACCTCCTGGCCGGTGCAGCTAGAGATGGCGGCTACGACATCGCGTCGGTGAGGGTGCTGGCATCAAAAACGGTGACCCTTGCCGAGAAGCTCCAGGCGGTCGAGTACGAATCAGCCATGGATGCTCGGCGAGTCTATCCATGGCTGACGTCAGGAGCTTGCCTTATCGGAAAGACCCGCGCACTGCAGTCTATCATGCACCACCACTCACTGTTTTTTAGTGGTGGCGACATCGAAATCGGGAAGCTTGCCAAGATACTCAAGTACTCCGTCGGCCACATTCCCTTCGAGCTCTACACTGATGTGCCTGAAACACTTCGCGCCTGGTTCAAGCAACGCATGGCGTGGTGCGGTGGAGGGTTCCGGCACGCCATCGTCAACTCGCATCGGTACAGCTGGCGGCATCCCTTCTTTTATCTCTATACGACTGTGATCGTCTATGCGCTCACGCCCCTCCGCTGGTACGAGCTGCTGACCCACCCGCAAGTGCTCTTGCTCGTCATCCCCCTTTACTGGCTGCTCACCATCGCCATCAACTGGGGCAAACTTCACTGGCATTTAGCCCTGTATCCGTTCTATAGTCTCGTCCAGGTTATGGTGCTCGTACCATTAGGAATATATACGTATATTCGTATGGTAATGCACTCGCGAAACACCGGCCGCATCCGACTCAGGCCACGCCACCAGGCCCAGTGGGGCCGCTCCACGCGCCGACTTCGGCCAACTCCTCAGCTTCAGGGCCAGGCCGGCCGATGAGTCCTCACTTAGCCACGGCGGCGCACCGGAGCAGCGTTCATGCACAGAGCAACCTTCGCCAAGATCCTCACCTATTCCCTCGTGCTCTCGGTCGTTACGGGGGGTAGCCAGGCAGCGGGCGCCCGACCTCTCTCCGCTGCGGAGATCCTGCAGCAGCACGGCTTCGCAGCCTACCAGTGGCATGGCGTCAGCCATGCGGGTACCAGCACGACACAGCAGCGCCTACCGTTTCTACAGTCCCAGGGCTTCAAAGCCGTCTACCTTGACCTTAGTGACTACCTCGGCGTCGCCGACCAGCGTGACAGCGCGGCAAAGCAGGCCCGCCTCGGCCAACTCAAGGTCAGCCTCAAGCGCCTGGTCGCAGGGGCGTCAAGCCGCGGCCTCGCAGTTCAGGCCGTCAGCGGTGGCCCTACATGGACCAATGCGTCACGGCGTTACCTGGGAGCTAAGTTGGTCCAGTTAGTCGCCGCACACAACACCACCGCAACCGCCAGCGAACGTCTCAAGGGCGTCCAACTCGACATTGAGCCGTATAGAGACCCAAACTTCTTCAAGGACACCAACGCCGCGCTTGTCGACTACCTCAAGACACTCCAGAGCATCGTGCAGGAATATCGTCGACAGCGGACCCAACCCGCCAATAGCAGCCTGCAGCTCGGCTTCGCGATCCCCTTCTGGTTCGACGGGGAAGGCCGGGCGCCAGGTCCAGTTGCCTTCAACGGGACGACCAAGCCCGCGACCTATCATCTCATCGACATGCTCAAGGATCTTCCTGGTGCCTACATCGTAGTGATGAGCTACCGCAACTTCGCGTCGGGCGTCGACGGCTCCATCATCCACGCCCAGAACGAGTTCCAGTACGCAAACTCCGTTGGGGCCAAGTGCGGCCTCGTTGTCGGCCAGGAGTTCGGGAAAGTCGAACCTGCAAAAGTCACCTTCAACGGACTCAGCCGTCGCGCCTTCAAGAAAGCGGCAGAAGAGATCGCCGGCGCCTTCGGCCGTTTTCCCCAGTTCCGCGGCCTATCAGTCAACGACATGGACGCCTACACAACAGCCAAGGACTAAGGGCTCGTAAATCAATAACATGCACGGATTAGGGTGGTTTTGTCGAGCTTACGGTGTAGTTCCACTCGCCGTGGAAGGTGTGGCGGGTCAGGTGTCGCCTCTCCAGCTCCCGCATCTCCTTGTCGGAGATCTTGATGCCCTTGGGGTAGGTCCCCTCGTCGAGCTCGGCTTGGACCCTCAGGCCGGTCCGGGTGGTGGTGCCGGCGATCAGGTTGACGATGACCTCGTGGCTCACCAGTGGCCGGCCCCCTGAGGTTCCCCCGCTTTCCCGGAGGTTTCGAACCTGGTCCACTTGGACCAAGGAGGGAGCCTTCGATGGCAGCACCCCGCAAGTACCCACCCGAGCTGAAGGAGCGGGCGCTGCGGCTGTGGCGCTCGACCACGCCGCGCCGGCCGGTCGCCCACGTCGCCCGCGAGCTGGGGGTCAACCCGGAGACGCTGCGGGCCTGGGTCCGCCAGGACGAGGCCGACCGCGGCGAGCGCGGTGACCAGCCCACCACCGCCGAGGTCCAGGAGCTGCGCCGGCTCCACCGGGAGAACCTCGGGCTGCGCCGCGCCAACGAGATCTTGAAGGCGGCGAGCGCCTATTTCGCCCAGGAGCTCGACCCGACCCGGCGACGGTCATGACGTTCGTGCACGAGCATCGTGACCGGTTCGGGGTCGAGCCCATCCTCCGGGTGCTTCAGATCCCCGTCTCGACGTTCTACGAGTGGGTGGCGCAGCAACGCTGCCCCTGCCAGCGCCGGCGGGACGACCAAGCGCTCACCGGCCGTATCCGGGCCGTCCACGGCCGCTCCGGGGGGACCTACGGCGCGCCCAGGACCCACGCCCAGCTTCGCCGCGACGGGGTCCGGGCCGCACGCAAGCGGGTCGAGCGGCTGCTGCGCGCCCACGGCCTGCAGGGCGCGTTCCTGCGCAAGCGGTGGCGCTGCTCCACCCGCCAGGACCCCAACGCGACCCCGGCGCCGGACCTGGTCAACCGGGACTTCACCGCGCCCGCGCCGAACCGGCTGTGGGTGGCCGACCTGTCGCGGATCCCGACCGGGGAGGGGCCGCTGTGGCTGGCCAGCGTCCGCGACGCCTTCTCCCGCCGGACCGTCGGCTGGAAGACCAGCGACCGGGCCGACACCGACCTGGTGCTTGGCGCGCTGGAGTACG